>Ga0207714_1001459_pt1 | contig 15189 bp, 13 predicted proteins | sample PonA232FremontCA_2_FD_187270 | JGI IMG/M metagenome (GOLD analysis project Ga0207714, IMG submission 187270) | Marine sediment microbial community from Fremont, CA, USA - Pond A23 Sediment 2 (SPAdes) | ecosystem: Environmental > Aquatic > Marine > Unclassified | place: USA: Fremont, California... | reverse complement strand
AAGGTATGGCCCAAGGTCGTGCGGAAGCGGTTCTGCGCATCCTTCGGGGCCGCTTCGGCGAACCCGACGCCCGGCTTGCCGAGCGCATCCGTTCGGCGGATCTGGACGCCCTGGACGCGATGCTGGATCTGGCCCTGACGGTGGAGAAACCGGACGACGTCAGCCGGGGCACTGGGCAGCATTGAGCGCACCGCATCGCCTCGACGCTTGACGACGACTGTCTTGCGATTGGCGTCGCGCTGGCGGTGGCTCGCCGAGGGCGCGGCGACGCCATCCGAGGATTCGACCCTTGGTCCGGCGCGTCACGTCCGCGCCATGCCGAACAGCGGGCGCACGTGGATACCCGCCCAGTTGCCCAGCAGGGCGCAGACCAGCCAGAGCCAGCCGTGCAGGCTTCCCGAGGCGATGCCGGAGAACAGCGCGCCGATGTTGCAGCCGAAAGCGAGGCGCGCGCCGTAGCCCATGAGCATGCCGCCGATCGCCGAGGCCAGCAGGAGTTTCCAGGGCACGTGCCGCGTCGGTGCGAAACGCCCGGCGAGCCCGGCGCCCAGGAGCGCGCCCGCGACGATGCCGAAGTTCATCACCGACGCGGCGTTGGCGAACACGCCACCCGCCAGCGCCGCGCGCGGGCCCTCCCAGGTCCAGAAGGGCCAGCTCGCCACGTCCAGGCCCAGCGCCGAGGCGGCTTGCGCGCCCCAAAGGGCGTAGCCGAAGCTTACCGACCAGGGCGAGCCGCTGATCGTCAGCGTGGCCAGATTCAGCGCCGCCAGAACGAGCGCGGCCGCCGCGAGGGGCCACGGCCCCTGGAACGCGCGCCGCCAGGCGGGCCGCGGTGGAGCCTCGTCGCCCGCCAGGTGGCCGTAGGCCCGGCGCTCGCTCCACACGCTGGACAGCGCCACGGCGCCGCAGATCGCCCAGGTCAGGCCGATCGCCGGCCAAACCCCGAACATCCCCTGCAGCGAGACGCCGCCCAGGCCGGGCCGATCGAGCCACCAGGGCATGTGCAGCGTGCCCAGCAGGGAGCCCGCGACAAAGAAGATCAGCGTGGCGATCATGCGGGTGTTGCCGCTGCCCGTGGTGAACAGCGTGCCCGAGGCGCAGGCCCCGCCCACCTGCATGCCGATACCGAACAGGAAGGCGCCCACGATCACCGACACGCCCACGGGTGCGATGGCGCCGCTCACCGGCTGGCCGAACACGCTCCCCTGGGCGAACAGCGGCAGGAAAGCGCTCGCCGTCAGGGCGATCATGACCATCTGCCAGCGCAGACCCGCACCCTTTTGCTGGACCAGGAACTTGCGCCAGCTCCCCGTGAAGCCGAACCCGGCGTGGTACAGGGCGATCCCCAGGCCCGCGCCGATGGCGAGCAGCGCAATCATCTCCGTGCCGGCGGCGCGGTACGATGCCGATCCGAGCACGGCCAGCACGGCGAGCGCAGCGGCGACGACGGGCCGGTTCACCCCCGGCGCGCCGGCCGAGGTGGTGGCGTTTGCGACGGTGTTCGGGACGGCCACACGCATGGCGTAACGCTCCGTAACCTCGGTTCGTGACGCGCGATCTTGGTTCGCGCGCGCATCCTTCGTATCATGCCCGCAGATAAGCGGGCCGGTCCGGCCGGGACCACCCCGCGGCGCTGCGAAACCCTGTCACGGCGGCGACGGTGCCCGGGCACCCCTTGCCGCAACGGGGTGTGCCGGCCGAGCCGTGCGGTCCGCGCGTGCGCTCAGACAAACGAAGGAAGACCCGCAATGGCCCTGCGCAACCTGCTTGTCCACGTCGATCAGACCTCCGCCAACCCCAAGCGTGTTGACGCCGCGATCGCGCTCGCCACGCGCGAGAACGCCCATCTCACGGCCCTGTACTGCGTGGGCGAGTTCCTGCTGCCGGGCTGGGCCGATGTGCCGGGCGAGGTGGTCGCCGAGCAGCGCCGGCGCGAAACCGCGCGCGCCGAGGAGGTGCTCGACGACTTCCGCAGCAAGGCCGAGCATGCGGGGATTTCCTATGAGACGCGCATGGCCGAGGTGCCTGCGGACAGCGTCGCCGACGAGGTGGCGGTGAACGCGCGCTACTGTGACCTCGCTATCCTGGGCCAGATGAACCCGGACGAAGTGCCCACCGGCGGGCGCCATATCGTGGAAACGACCGTCCTGGGCGCCGGGAGGCCCGTGCTGGTGATCCCCTACATCGGCGTGCCCGCGGACAGCAGCGGGGAGATGCGCCTGGGCCGCGACATCATGGTGGCCTGGAACGCCAGCCGCGAGTCCACGCGCGCCGTCAACGACGCCATGCCCTTCCTGGAATCGGCGAATTCGGCGAATGTGGTGGCGATCAACCCGACCACGTCGTTCCAGCAGCACGGCGAGGAACCGGGAGCGGATATCGGCCTGCACCTGGCACGCCACGACGTGAAGGTGAACGTTCAGCACTATCGCATGGAGGAACTGGGGCCGGGCGACGCCGTCCTGGCGCGGGTTTCCGACATGGATTGCGACATGCTGGTCATGGGGGCCTACGGGCACAGCCGGATGCGCGAGCTGGTCATGGGCGGCGCGACGCGCACCATCCTGCAGCACATGACCGTGCCGGTGCTGATGAGTCACTGACGGGACCGTCCGCCTCTCCGTGCGCGGGCGCGGGCGGGGAGCGGCCCCTTCGAAAGCTGAGGTTGCCGAATGTACGGGGGCGTAATATCGCCGAGCCAATGAAAACGGTGGTTCTTACTGCCTCACCCTTCGACGGGCTCAGGGTGAGGCCCTCATCTTGAGTTTGTCGAAAGATCAGGCGTCCAATTCTTTTCATCGGCTCGGCGGTATAACCCTCACGCCCCGCGTTCTCCGCTGCGTGGGTCCAGCGCGTCCTGGAAGCCGTCGCCGACGAAGTTGAACGCCATCACGGTGACGAAAATCAGCAGGCCCGGCCAGACGGCGAGCATGGGCGCGGAATAGATCAGCTCCTGCGCATTGGTGAGCATGTTGCCCCACGAGGCCATGGGCGGCTGAATACCCAGGCCGAGGAAGGAGAGCACGCTTTCCAGCAGAATGATGTTGCCGATGGACAGTGTGGTCGCGACGATGATCGGCGAGGCCACGTTGGGCAGCAGGTGCACGGCCATGATGCGCAGGTTCCCCGCGCCCAGGGCGTGCGCCGCGGTGACGAAGGGGCGCGTCTTCATGGACAGCGTGGCCGCGCGCACCAGGCGCGCCGTCTGCGTCCAGCCGACCAGCGCGATCAGCCCGATGATGCGGTAGATGCTCGCGACGTCGCCGCTCTGCGCCGCCAGACCCAGCTTCGACAGGTCGATCGCGGCGAGCACGATCAGCAGCGGCAGGAGAGGCAGGGCGATCACCCCGTCGGTGAAGCGCATCAGCAGGGCGTCGAAGCGGCCACCGAAATAGCCTGCCACGAGCCCGATCACCGTGCCGATCACGGCGGCGATCAGCGCCGCGGCGAAGCCCACGCCCAGCGAGACCTGGCCGCCGTAAAGCAGGCGCAGCATCAGGTCGCGGCCCAGCTCGTCGGTGCCCAGCAGGTGGGCCAGGCTCGGCCCCTGATTCCGGTCGAGCAGGTCCACACGGGTGGCGCTCAGCTCCGTCGCCGCCTCGATCAGCGGCGCCGAGGCCGATGCCGCGGCGAGCACGCCGAGCAGGATCAGGCTGGCAAAAGCGAGCCGGTGCCGGCGGAAGCGCCGCCAGAACACGGTCAGCGGCGCGCCGCTCGGTTCGAGGGCCTGCCCGCTGCCCGCCGCCAGGGTGGTCTCGCGCGCCTGTGTCATGGCGTCACCGATAGCTCACCCGCGGGTCCAGCCAGGCGTAGGCCAGATCCGCGATCAGGTTGGCGAGCAGCGTCAACGCCGTGGCGAAGAGCAGCCCCATGAGGGCGAGATTGTAGTCGTTGCCCAGCACGGCGTCGTAGATCGTCTTGCCCATGCCCAGCCAGCCGAAGACCGTCTCGGTGATCAGCGCGCCCGAGACCAGCATCCCCATGTCCAGGGCCAGGATGGTCACCACCGGGATCAGCGCATTGCGCAGCGCATGGTTCACCAGCACGCGCCGGCGCGACAGGCCCTTTGCGCGCGCCGTGCGGACGTAGTCCTGGCGCAGCGATTCCATCATGGAGCTGCGCACGTAGCGCGTGATCCCGCCCACGCGCGAAAGCGCCAGCGCGATCACCGGCAGGATCAGGTAGCGCGCGGTCTCCCACGGACCCGCATCGGGGCCGCCACCCATGCCGCCCGCGGGCAGCCAGCCCAGGCTCACCGCGAAGAGCATGATGAGCAGGATCGCCAGCCAGAACGGCGGCACCGAAATGCCGGCGAAGGCGAACAGGTTGATGGCGTTGTCCACGCCCGATTGCGGCCGCGTGGCCGCGACGATGCCCAGCGGGAGCGCCAGGGCGACGGAGAGCAGGAATGCCGGGACCAGGAGCAGAAGCGTGTTGATCAGGCGCGGCCACAGGACCTCCAGCACCGGCGCGGCGAACAGGCGCGAGTAGCCGAAGTCGCCCTGGAGCGCGCCCCAGAGCCAATTCCCGTAGCGCTCCAGCAGCGGCTTATCCAGGCCGTAGAGTTCCTTCAGCCGCTTCTGGTCCTGCGGCGTCAGATCCGGATCGGCCTGGATCATCAGGTCGATGGGGTCGCCCGGCATCAGCCCGATCAGGCCGTAGATGACGAACGACATGATCAGCAGGACCAGGAGCGACCCGCCCAGGCGCTGTGCCGCGTAGGTCAGCATGGCCCGCGCCCGCCGGCGGGGCCGCTTGTCCGCCGGGGTTCGGTGCTTACCGATCCGTGCATGCGCTGAGGCTCGGCGTTTCGTTCAACAGGCAATCCGCGGCGAAGCGTTGCAAGGGATCCGGTACGTCGATGCCACCAACTTGCGTCCAGCTCGGCAAGACGACCAGGAGGGCGACGGCGTAGGCCACGGCGGCCGAGCCGGGGACCCTACCCATCCGCAGGGGGCGCGCCTGCGCTCGCCGGGTCACCAGGACGCTGGCGAAGACCAGGAGGTTGAGCACGGCATAGGCCGCCCAGCGCGAGAAGTCGATCCCGACCAGGCAGAGCGCCAGGGGCGCTGCGGTGACCAGCACACCGAGGGCCAGATCCGTGGGCCCGACGGGTATGCCGGTGCGCCGTGCGGTATCCCGGATCGCCCAGATGGCCAGCCCGAGATGCACGGGGACGAAGACGACGATGCTGAGAATCGCCTTGAGCGTGCGGGCGTCCGGGTTGGCAAGCGCATCCCCAACCTTGTGCAGGGCGTCCGTCAGGGATACACCGTGCGCCATGATCTGGCCCCTGGCGACGTCCGGGTAACGCCTCGCGGCCTCTTCGGCGAAGGCCTTGAGGAAGGCGTCGCTGCGTTGACCGAGAACGGTGACGGCGAGCATCGTGACCACGGCAATCGCGACGATCCCCGTGACGGCCGCGATGGTTCCCCAGGGGACGCGGGCGCGTGTTGCCCGCCGCGCCGTTTCCGCGTTCCACGGCCCGAATACCGCGGCGTACACGCCCAGCAGAAGCGGGAGCTGAATCGCCACGAAGCCTTCGTGGATCAGCACCCCGAGCACGCTAACACCCGCGATTGCGCCGGCGAACAGCCACGCTTTGGGCATCGTGGGGCGTCCGAGCATCGCCACGATCACGCCCAGCGTGAGCGCGTAGCTTGCCTGCTCGGGCCGGGCCAGATCCCAGGCGAAATACCCGATGGTGAGGGGGGAGGCGCTGAGCAGGATGGCCAGGACGGCCGTGGCCAGCGTTCCGGCGCGCAGGCTGCGGACGGCCAGGATCAGCACGAATAGCGCGTTCAGGGCGAGCAGGCCGATACCGGCGAGGTCGACCTGGCGCACCAGGCGCGCCGGTTCGCTCGCCAGGGGCAGCAGGGATCCGAGCAGCGCCCGGCGCAGAAACTCGGCATCGTAGGACACCAGATAATAGGTCACGACGAAGTCGGTGGCCGGCCGGAAATGCCGAAAGACCGTTAGGGCGATCAGCGCACCGAGCGCCAACACGACCGCCGGCAGCCGGACGTGCCCCGCGACGTTGCGGAGGACGCCGGCACCGGCGCCTGCCCCGGCCGGGGCGTCGTCGTTCGGGACATCGGTGATGGTCATGCCGATCCGGTCGGCCATTCGCGTGGCTCGGCCTGCACCACCTCGCCGTGCGGCTCGCACGCGGGTTCGGCGAGTTCGAGGAAGCTGTCCGCGATCGCCCAGGGCGCGGGGTGCTGGTTCGGATCCTCGCCCGGGAAGGCGGTTGCGCGCATGCGCGTGCGTACGATCCCGGGGTCGAGCAGGTTGACCTTGAGCTTGGTCTTGTTCAGCTCCGCGGCGTAGACCTTCACCATCTGTTCGAGGGCCGCCTTGGACGCGGCATATGCGCCGAAATAGGCGAATGCCGAGCGGGCCACACCGCTGGTGGTAAAGATGGCGCGCCCCGCGTCGGACTGGCGCAGCAGCGGGTCGAGGCTGCGGATCAGGCGGAAATTGGCGGTGACGTTGACGGCCATGACCTCCTGCCAGACCGACGGCGGGATGTGGTGCATCGGGCCGAGCTGGCCCAGCATGCCGGCGTTGCCCACGAGCACGTCGACACGGCCGTAGCGTTGGTACAGCGTTGCACCGAGACGGTCGATGGCGTCGCCGTCCTGAAGGTCGAGCGGCACCAGGGTGGCGGAATCGCCGCGGATCTCGCGCACGCGGTCGTCCATTTCGGTCAGCGCGCCCTCGGTGCGTGCGATCAGCACCAGGTGCGCGCCCTCCTGGGCAAAGCGCTCCGCCACGGCGGCGCCGATGCCGCGCGAAGCGCCGGTGATCACGGCGATGCGGCCGGCCAGGCGGCCTTGGGATGCGTCGGTCATGTTGTCTCCGCTGGTTCATGGGACGGCGCGCCGATGCGGGCCTCGCGCAGGATGCGGCGCCGCAGCCGGCGCTTGCGCCGGGCTTCGTGCCAGACGCGCAGCGGGGATTCCAGGACCCAGGCCGCGACCAGGCCCAGGAGGAGCCCCGCGCCGCCGTACGTGACCCCCTCCGTGCTGAGCGGCAAGGCGGGCGTATAGTCGCGCATCACCGCTTGCGCGTCGGCGAGGTTGAGGTGGCGGGCGAGGGCGATCGGCTGGCGTTCGGGATCGGCCGTGGAAAGGGCGCGGTACGCGGCTTCCAGGCGCTGCAGGTCGGCATAGGCCTGCATGTCGCTCTGCACCATCTTGCGCGTGTAGCTACCGCTCTCCGCCGCCGCACGCTCCAGATAGGTCTGCACCGACAGCCCGCGTGCCTGCGCGTCCTGGAGCACCGGCCGCAGGTCGCGCATCACCTGGGTCAGCCGGCCCGAGACGTGCTGGAGATACTGGGTATAGTACGCGGGGAACTGCGCCCCCGCAAACGTACCCGCCACGGCGCAGATGCCGGTTATCAAGCGCGAGAGCATGGCCGACCCCGAAACCCGCGGGACGTGACCCAGCCTTTAGCACCGCGCCGGGCCCCCCGCAAGCACCCGGTGTCAGGCCGGACCGGGTGCCTCGCGTGGCTCCGGCTGTCGGCCGAAGACCACGCGACCCAGCCAGAGCGCCACGTTCACCAGGGCAATGAGCACCGGCACCTCCACGAGCGGTCCGATCACGGTGGCGAACGCGGCGGGCGAGGCAAGCCCGAAGGTCGCGACGGCCACCGCGATGGCCAGCTCGAAGTTGTTGCTCGCCGCCGTGAACGCGATGGACACGGTGCGCGGATAGTCCGCGGCGATCAGCCGGCTCATGGCGAAGCTGACCAGGAACATCACGGCGAAGTAGATCGCCAGCGGCACCGCGATGCGCGCGACGTCCAGCGGCAGGGCGAGCACCATGTCACCCTTGAGCGAGAACATCGCCACAATGGTGAAGAGCAGGGCGCCCAGCGTCAGCGGCCCGATGCGCGGGGCGAATTCGCGCTCGAACCAAGCCTCGCCTTTGGTCCGGATGAACACGACGCGCGAGAGCAGGCCCAGCAGGAAGGGGATGCCGAGATAGATCAGCACCGCCTGGGCCACGGTGCCGAACGCGACGTCGATGATGCGCCCCTCCAGGCCCAGCCAGGGCGGCAGCACGCTGAGGAAGAACCACGCGTAGACGCTGTAGAAGGCGAGCTGGAACAGGCTGTTGAACGCCACCAGCCCCGCGGCGTAATTCGTGCTCCCGTGTGCGAGCTGGTTCCACACCAGGACCATGGCGATGCAGCGCGCCAGCCCGATGAGGATCAGGCCCGTCATATACCCCGGCTGATCGTGCAGGAACGTCACCGCAAGGGCGAACATGAGCACCGGCCCGATGAGCCAGTTCTGCACCAGCGAGAGGGCGAGCACGCGCCAGTCCCGGAACACCTGGGGAAGCTCGCCGTAGCGCACCTTCGCCAGCGGCGGGTACATCATGAGGATCAGGCCCACCGCGATGGGGATGTTCGTGGTGCCCACGCGCAGGCTGTCCAGGAACGCGGGCAGACCCGGAACCGCGTTACCCAGCGCGATGCCGAGAACCATGGCGGCGAGGATCCACACGGTAAGATAGCGGTCGAGCAGCCCCAAACGCGGGCGCCGGGATTGGGCCATGTCGTCGTTCCTTTTTTCGACGAGGTGGTCTCAACTCGGCTCGGTGGGGGTGGGAGCGTGGGCCATCTCGTCCAGCCGGTGCTGCAGCGACAACCGGTCGAGCGACGCAAGGGGCAGGTTCACGAAGATGCTCAGGCGCTGTTGGATCTGTTTGTAGACGTCCGCGATGAAGGCGCGGCGCTCGGCCGCGCTACCCTTGAACAGGGCGGGGTCGGGGAAGGGCCAGTGCGCCGACATGGGTTGGCCGGGCCAGACGGGACAGGCCTCGGCAGCCGCGCGGTCACATAGGGTGAACACGAAATCCATCTTGATGTCGCTCGGGCTGGCGAATTCGTCCCAGCTCTTGCTACGCAACTCGGTCGTATCGAACCCGCTGCGGTGGAGCAGGTCCACGACGTCCTGGTTCAGCGCGCCGCTCGGGTGGGCCCCCGCGGAAAAGGCGCCGAAGGTGCCCTCGCCGATGCGGTTGAGGATGCACTCGGCCATGATCGAGCGTGCGGAATTGTGCGTGCAAAGGAACAGGATGTTGTAGCGGGGCGGGACAGTGCCTTGCGGCGCGGCCATTTCGGGTCTCCCTCGGCTGGCGGTGGAACCGGCGGTGGCGGATTCGGACCGGGACGGTCCAGCGGATGGGCCGGTGGCACAGACCTGCGCGGCGCCGGCGATGTCGCCGCAGATCTCAGGCCGGCCCTGGCAGCAGTCCTGCGTCAGGAAGGTGAGCAGGCCCCGTACGCCGTCGACGTGCGCGGCATAGACGATCTGCCGGCTGCGCCGGTGCCGGGTAAGCAGGCCCGCCCGCTCGAGGTGCTGCAGGTGGAAGGACAGCGTGGCCGGCTGGACGCCCAGGCGCCGAGCGATCTCCCCGGCCGGCAGGCCGTCCGGCCCAACCGTCATCAACAGCCGGAAGACGCGTAAGCGCGTCTCCTGCGCGAGCGCCCCGAGGGCTTGGATGGCCTCATCTGATTCCATGCTTGCATAACTATCAAAATAAGCTAGCCTGCGCAAGAGGCTTCAAACCCAAAAAAGGGCGCGAACGCATGGCGCAACGTATCGCGATCAACGGCATGGGGCGCATCGGCAAGCTGGTCCTGCGCGCGGCCGTGGAGCAGGGGCTGGACGCCGCCATTGTGCTGGCGAACGAGCCGGCCGGTGACACCGCCACGCTCGCTCATCTGCTTGAATTCGACACGGTCCACGGCCGCTGGGACATTCCCGTCGCGGCCGACGGCGACCGGCTGGCGGTGGGCGGCCACGACATCCGGGTGACGCGGGCGCGCGAGCTGGGCGAGCTGCCGCTCCGGGAACTCGGGGTGGACCTCGTCCTCGACTGCACCGGCGTGTTCAAGACCATGGCCAAGCTGCAGCCGTACCTCGACGCCGGGGTCGGGCGCGTGCTGGTCTCCGCACCGGTGCACGAGGCGGGCGCCGTCAACATCGTCTACGGCGTCAACCAGGACGCCTACGACCCGGCCGAACACCGCGTCGTCACGGCGGCGAGCTGCACCACGAACTGCCTCGCGCCAGTGGTGAAGGTGGTGCACGAGGCGCTGGGCATCCGCCACGGGACCATGACGACGCTCCACGACGCAACGAACACCCAGACCATCGTGGACCGGCCGGCCAAGGATCTGCGCCGGGCGCGCTCGGCGCTGAATTCGCTGATTCCCACGACGACCGGCTCGGCGACGGCCATCGGGCGCATCTATCCCGAACTCGACGGCCGGCTGAACGGCCACGCCGTGCGCGTGCCGCTGCTGACAGGCTCGCTCACGGACTGCGTGTTCGAACTCGAGCGCGCGACCGATGCGGCGACAGTCAACGGCCTGTTCGCCGAGGCCGCGCGAAATGGGCCGCTGGCCGGGATCCTAGGGTACGAGCCGCGCCCGCTGGTCTCCAGCGACTTCTGCCACGATGCGCGCTCGGCCATCGTCGACGGGCCCAGCACCATGGTCGTCGCCGGCACTCAACTGAAGGTCTACGCCTGGTACGACAACGAATGGGCCTACGCCTGCCGGATGCGGGATCTGGCGGATTTCGTGATGCAATGTAAATGACGTCTCAATTAGATCTAGATAAATGGACGGAGAATTTCTCGGCCCTCATACTTCGAAAGGCTCAGTATGAGGGCCTCATCTTGAGCTTGTCGAAAGATGAGGCATAGATATGACCACGACCACGACGACTTGGCGCGAGAGCGGCGTCCTCGCGTACATTTTTGTGACGCTGGCGTACTGGGCGTTCATGCTCACCGACGGCGCCCTTCGCATGCTGGTGCTGCTGCACTTCCACACGCTCGGCTTCACGCCGGTCCAGATCGCCTATCTCTTCCTGCTCTACGAGTTCATGGGCATCGTCACCAACCTCTCGGCGGGCTGGATCGCCGCGCGGTTCGGCATGACCACGACGCTCTACGCCGGCATGGGCCTTCAGATCGTGGGCCTCGTGGCGCTCACGCAGCTCGACCCGGCGTGGTCCCTGTGGCTCTCGGTCGCCTTCGTCATGGGCCTGCAGGGGCTTGCGGGCGTGGCGAAAGACCTGACCAAGATGTCGTCGAAAAGTGCGGTGAAGGTGCTGGTCCCCGGCGATGCGCAGGGCCAACTGTTCAAGTGGGTGGCCCGCCTGACCGGATCGAAGAACGCGGTGAAGGGGCTGGGCTTCCTGCTGGGCGCCGGGCTGCTCGCGCTTGCCGGGTTCGACGCGGCGTTGCTGGGCATGGCGGCCCTATTGGCGGGGATCCTGGCCGCGGTCGTGGTGGCCATGCCGGGCGGCCTGCCCAAGGGCAAGAAGGGCGTGCCCTTTGCCGCCGTGTTTTCCGCGGACCCCCGGGTGAACCTGCTCTCGGCCGCTCGCGTGTTCCTGTTCGGCGCACGCGACGTGTGGTTCGTTGTGGGCATCCCGATCTACTTCTACGAGGTCCTCGCGCGTAGCGCCGGCATGACCACGCGCGAGGCCTTTCTCGCCGTTGGCTGCTTCATGGCCGTGTGGATCGTCGGCTACGGCATCGTCCAGACCCTGGCCCCGCGGGTGCTACGCGCCGAGGGCAAGGATCTGGCGCAGACCTCGGCGATGGCGCGCACCTGGGTCGCGGGGCTGACGGCGATTCCGGCGGCGCTGGCGCTGGCGGCGCTGATCAGCGGCGGGCCGGCGCCCTGGCTGACGACGCTCCTGGTGGCCGGGCTGCTGGTCTTCGGCGTGGTGTTCGCGGTGAACTCGTCGCTGCACTCCTACCTGATCCTGGCGTTCTCGCAGCGCGAGCGCGTCACCATGGACGTGGGCTTTTACTACATGTCCAACGCCGCGGGACGCTTCCTGGGCACGTTTCTTTCCGGGCTGAGCTACCAACTCCTGGGCCTTGCCGGCTGTCTGGCTGTGGCGGCGGCGATGGCGGCGCTGAGCTGGTTCTGGGCGGGCGTCCTGGTGCGCCGGGCCGCGCGCGGCGATAGCCCGGCCCCGGCGGCCGCGGCGTAGGCTAGCCCTCGCCCATCTCCGCGAGCAGCGAGAGCTGGTCCGTGCTTTCCCGGGCCTCTTCCTGGTCAGTCAGGCGGATGGGATACTCGCCGGTGAAGCAGGCGTCGCAGTACTGCGGGTTCACGGGGTTGCGCCCGGCTTCGCCCATGGCGCGGTACATCCCGTCCGGCGAGATGAACGCGAGGCTGTCGCAGCCGATGATCTCCGTCATCTCCGGGATGGTGTAGCGGTGCGCCATGAGTTCGTCCTGCGTGGGCGTGTCGATGCCGTAAAAACAGGGATGGCGCGTGGGCGGGGCGGCGATGCGCAGGTGCACTTCGGTCGCCCCGGCCTGGCGCATCATGTTGACGATCTTGCCCGAGGTCGTTCCGCGCACGATGGAATCGTCCACGAGCACCACCCGCTGGCTGCGCAGCAGGCCGGCGTTGGCGTTGTGCTTCAGCTTCACGCCCAGGTGGCGGATGGAGTCGGTGGGTTCGATGAAGGTGCGGCCGACATAGTGGTTACGGATGATGCCCAGCTCGAAGGGGATGCCGCTGGCGCCGGCGTAGCCGATCGCCGCGGGCACGCCCGAGTCGGGCACCGGCACCACGAGGTCCGCGTCCACCCCGCTTTCCCTGGCCAGTTCCGCGCCGATGCGCTTGCGGGCGGCGTAGACGCTGTGTCCCTCGATCACGGAATCGGGCCGGGCGAAGTACAGGTGCTCGAAGATGCAGAAACGCTGTTGCCGGGGCGGCAGCGGGCGCATCGAGCGCAGGCCGTCGTCGTCGATGACCACCATCTCGCCGGCGGCGATGTCCCGGACGAACTCGGCGCCGATGATGTCCAGGGCGCAGGTTTCCGAGGCCAGGATGTAGCTTTCACCCAGCTGGCCCAGCACGAGCGGGCGCACGCCGAGCGGGTCGCGCACGCCGATGACCTGGCTGTCCGTCATGGCAACGAAGGCGTAGGCGCCCTCGATGCGCTCCAGCGCGTGGATCACCCGCTCCTCGACCGTATCCGCGGGGGCGGTGGCGATGAGGTGGATCACCACCTCGGTGTCCGTGGTCGACTGGAACAGCGATCCGCGACGGACCAGCTCGCGGCGCAGTTTGACGGCGTTGGTCAGGTTGCCGTTGTGCGCCAGGGCGAAGCCGCCGAAGGCGAAATCGGCGAACAGGGGCTGGACATTGCGCGCGGCCGTATCGCCACTGGTGGAATAGCGGTTGTGTCCGATCGCGGCGCTGCCCGCCAGGCGGTCCATGACGCGCGGATTGTCGAAAATGTCGCCCACCTGGCCGAGGTCGCGGTGGGCGTTGAACTGCCGGCCGTCGAAGCTGACGATGCCGGCGGCTTCCTGGCCCCGGTGTTGCAGGGCGTGCAGCCCGAGGGCGGTGTGCTTCGCGGCGTCCTTGTGGCCGTGGACGGCAAAGATGCCGCACTTCTCGCGCAGGGCGTCGGCCCCGGCGTCGCAGGCAGTCGTGTTGTCGGTCTGGGTCATGGGGAGGACTTTCCGGACTCGCTGCTGTGCGTGAGCGCTTCCACCTGGCTTTCCATCCGGTTGCGCTCTTCCTGGGTATAGCCTTCTTTGGGCGCGCTTTCGGGCGCCGCCGGCTCGGGCTGCGACAGCGCCTCCACCTCGTCGGGCACGCCGCCGGTGCCGCCGCCCTCGCCGTCGGCGGCCTCGCGCGCGCGCTCGCCCACCTGCCCGGGCAGGACGCCCGCGATCAGGCCGGCGCTGGCGGCGACGATGCGCCGGCTCTTGGCCTCGCGGATCCAGTCCGGCCGCTCGGCCGGGTCGGGCAGGGCCCAGACCATGACCAGCCACGCCAGCGCCACGATCACCGCCCCGCGAAGCACGCCGAAGACGAGGCCCAGCGAGCGGTCGAGCGCCCCCAGGGCGCTGTCCTTGACCCGGGCGGAGAGCATGCGGGTGAACACGGCGAGGAGGATCAGGCAGGCGACGAAGATCGCCACGCCGGTTGCGATGTCCGCGACGAGCGGGATGGGAATGAGATCGCGCGCATAGGGCTGGACCGTGGCGAAGAGGTAGAGCGTCGCCAGGCCCGCGCCGATCCAGGCGCCGATGGAGAGCACCTCGTGGACGAATCCCCGCGCGAACGCGGCGATCGCCGAAATCAGCAGAACGGCCAGGATCACGATGTCCACGGCCGTGATGGGCAACTCACTCATCCGGAGGTCATCCCTGGTTGGCGTCCGTTTGCGCGGCACCGCGCCGGCGGCCCGGTATCTCGAAGCGCCCCACGAGGTCGCCGAGCTGGCCCAGCTCCTCCACCTCGAGGTTCTCCGGTGCCGCGCTGCCCCGGCCCGCGCGCCGCGGCGGCATCCAGGCGCGAGAGAAGCCCAGTTTCGCCGCCTCTTTCAACCTTTGTTCGGTCTGGCCCACCGCGCGCACCTCGCCGGACAGGCCGACCTCGCCGAAGATCACCGAGTCCTCGGGCAGCGGCGTGTCCGATGTGGCGGACAGCAGGGCCGCCGCGACGGCCAGATCCGCCGCCGGCTCGGCGATGCGCAGCCCGCCCGCAACATTGAGATAGACGTCCTGGCCCGAGAGCAAAACCCCGCAGCGCGCCTCCAGGACCGCGAGCACCATGGACAGCCGGTTGCCGTCCCAGCCCACGACCGCCCGGCGCGGCGTCGCCAGGGGCGAGCGCGCCACCAGCGCCTGGATCTCCACCAGAACCGGGCGCGTGCCCTCCATGCCCGCGAACACGGCCGCCCCCGCCACGGGGCCGCGGCGCTCGGCGAGGAACAGCGCGGAGGGGTTGGCCACCTCGACCAAGCCTTCCTCGGTCATCTCGAACACGCCGATCTCGTCCGTGGCGCCGAAGCGGTTCTTGACCGCGCGCAGGATGCGGAACTGATGCCCGCGCTCGCCCTCGAAGGTGAGCACCGCGTCCACCATGTGCTCCAGCACCTTCGGGCCGGCGAGGCTGCCCTCCTTGGTGACGTGGCCCACCAGCAGCAGGGTGAACCCGCGCGCCTTGGCCAGGCGGATCAGCTCCTGGGCGCTGGCGCGGACCTGGCTCACCGTGCCCGGGGCCGATTCCAGGTTGTCGAGGTACATGGTCTGGATGGAATCGACCACGACCACGGGCGGCGCCTGCACGTCGTCCAGCGCCCCGGCAATGTCGCGCACACTGGTCTCG
>Ga0207714_1001458_pt1 | contig 15193 bp, 18 predicted proteins | sample PonA232FremontCA_2_FD_187270 | JGI IMG/M metagenome (GOLD analysis project Ga0207714, IMG submission 187270) | Marine sediment microbial community from Fremont, CA, USA - Pond A23 Sediment 2 (SPAdes) | ecosystem: Environmental > Aquatic > Marine > Unclassified | place: USA: Fremont, California... | reverse complement strand
TCTGGACCGGGCCTACGCCCGACGAAAGCAGGTTTAACGCGATAAACTGAGAGGCACCGGCGAAGACCATCAGACTCATCGCTACCGTCTCCAGAAAGGTAAAACCTCCTGTACGGGCGATCATACCGTAGGTAACCCCTATAGGGACGTAACCAATCCCAAGGCCGGTAGCCGACCGGAGCCCACGGAAGAAGTCTTCAAAGTTAAGTTCTGCAGTCGCCATGTATACTTACAACTCCAATTAAAGGTAAAATAATGACCATAACGTTAACTGGCTAAAGCCTTACGAGCTCACAAACTCTAAAACTATATTGGGAATCGGTCCTAAACTAAAGAATAAGTTCCTGGGGCAAGAAAGCTCAGAGAGCTAAGAGCGCCGCACCAAGGTGCGGGGCTCGTAGAAAAGCAAATTTGACTACGGATTTTGTTCTTTTACAAAAGAAAACCCAGCACTCAAGTAAAATATTTTGTTCCGAAACAGACAAGCTCAATTATCATGTCAAACTCGCCCCATTCGGGTCAAAATTTGTTAGTTACCAGAAGGTAATCTATAATTGGCCCAGAAAACTATTCTATAAGTTCTATATTCTGGCGCAAATCTAGGTTGCAATTTGTCAAGGAGTATAACTATGAAGGATATAGATGAATTAAAGGAAATCGTGCAGACTGTATTGAGCAATGAAGATACCGTAGATGTTTGTTTAGTTTATATTTTCGGGTCCAGGGCAAAGGCTTTATCGGGGGAATCCGCTTCTCCTGATCGGGACCTCGGTGCGTTAAGCGACTATGACTTTGGTATAGTTACCGGGTTTAAGAAATCAGAGGAAAACAAGATCCCCTATGCACGGCTATTTAAACTACAGAGCAAGTTTGCCAGACTGCTCAATTCTGAGGTGGACGTCCTCCAGTTAAACAGGGCTCCGATTGAATTGCAGTATAACGTAATCGCTTCAGGAATACTTCTATTTAAAGGAAGCGTCGAGGACAAGGTAGAGTACGAAGCAAGGGTACTGAGTCGCTATGGCGATTATTTACCCGTGCTTCGGCGCCAGAGAGACGAAATCATTCAGGGAGGTTCGGATGAAGCCAGAGTTCAGCGGTATAGAGAAGCGCTTGGAAAAACTGAACAACTGCTTGAACAAGCTCGAACCGCTAAAGGATAAAACGCTCGAGGAAATCCAGGATGACCCCTATTTACAGGACGTTATAGAACGGAACTTTGAGGTCGCTGCACAATCCTGTATAGACATCGCTAACAGGATAATAGCCGGGAAAACCTGGAAAAGCCGGCCGATTATTACGAGGCGATCGAGAGGCTCGGAGAGAACAAGATTATTCCCGGAGATTTCGCCAGGGATCTAGCTCCTATAGCTGGTTTTCGCAACCTTCTAGTGCATCAGTATCTGGATATCGACCAGGAAGAAGTGTACAGGTATTTAGAGAACCTGGACCAACTATACCAGTTTGAAAAGTATATTCGGGAATGGCTGTCAGAAAAAAGTTGATACTTAACGCGGAACCGAGCTCAAATCCTTCAGCGAAGATTATTTGGGTTAATTTCTTGTATAATGAGATAAGGTCGGACGGAACCCTCCACCCGACCTCATCCGTCAGTTCTTTTTGTTACTTAACTTCTACCTTTACCTTGGCCCTGACCCTGACCACTGTTACCGCGGGGTCCATTACCATCGCAGGTTCCGTCACCGGATCCGTAACCGCCTTCTCTCTGGCCCAGACCCTGGCCTTTCTCTCCATTGGCTCCGTACCCGCTACCGTCTTTGGGCGGAGTCCAGTCTTCGTCCTCGTGGTTCAGAACCCCATCGTCATCATGATCCCTTTCCAGTGGATCGTCACAGCTTCCATCCATCGGACCATTACCTCCGGCCAGGCCTACCACCCCAGTTACCATTAGTCCAAGTACCATCACCGACACGATCGCGAGCAACCTGCTCTTTCTACTTAACATCGTTAAAACCTCCAGTTGGTTATATGTTGGTACAAGATTACCGGGGCGGTATGTAGAATGAGTGAGGGGGTTGTGTGGAAGTTGTGTAGGTTTTAGGTGTGAGGCTGGCGGTCAAATCACCGTAAAGGACGATATCTCGTCCAGAAATGCTGGCCTATTGTCGTTTTCCCGTTTGAGCTCTTCGACCAGTTCTTTTAGCCGATCGCTCAAGTCGAGCTTGTTTAGTTCCCTCAAATGGCTGATAGCTTCCCTGTAATGACGCCTCCCGGTATCCTCGGCCAGAAATGAAGATATGAGTTCCGCATAAGCGTCAAAATATTTCTCGGGATCGTATTGGCCGAGGTCGTCTATGTAATTTTGCATGCTCCGTAAACTTTCGGACTCCATTACCTCTTCAAAAGCGTTTTGATCGTCTCCTTCCCTCAAATAAAAGTCTATCAGGTTATACCCGTAAAGTTTATCTTCGAGCCACTTCCTTACCCAGCCCCATTTTTCATCCGGGGCCGCACTTTTTAACTCTCGGTAGTATTCTTTATTTGGCTTATCCTTATAAAGCTTCATGAGGTTAGCCACGTACTTTTCCTGATCTCTACCCTCGTATAGATCCACTAATAGTTTCCGCAGGTCCGTCCGGTCCGACCCTCCGGACTGTTGCAACCCCCCTTCGAGGATGTCTATTGCTCTGCCCTTTCTATCTTTCTCTTTTAGCCATTTCGCGTAATCCAGACAAAGTTCCGAGTTGACGTGAGAAACTTTCTCGTACAGCTCTTCAAGCTCGTTCTCCTCTTCCAGGTTCTTCAGGATATGAATCCATGGTTTAACCAGCTGGATCGTCTCGTAATTCTCTCTCCTTCCCCCTTCTAACTTAGAATTAATCTTGCCCTCAAGAAGTGGCCGCATAAGGTTTTTCCAGTGTCGATAGTCTCTTTTATCGGTACATATAGTCTTTAAAGCCCTTACGTAGTATTCTTCGAAGTAGTCCGGATCCTTCGCGTTGTATTTTTCGAAAAGGTAGTCTATATGCTCCTTCCTTTCCTGAAAATCCAGCCCCGCCTCGGCCACGGACTCGGCGTAGTGAGTTATCGCCTGGCCGAACTCGTCTCCGTGATAGCCGGAAAAATTATCGATCGGTTCCGTACCTTCAGCTATTACCTCGGCCACGGCCCTGTAAATCGTAGCAGCTTCCATGGGGTTCTCCTCATCCCGGTAATCACTCGCCATGTCAAAAAAGGAATAAATTGCTTTGTTGACCTGCCTCCGGTAGCCTTCTCCGCCCGCACTGTCCAGCAACTCCCGGAGTTCCCGTTTGTAGTTTTCTAGCTGGTTCTCTCCCGCCGATTCACCATGCCAGAGCAGGAATCGCCTTTCAGCCGCGGAGTTGCGCTTAAATTCCCGCCGCAGGAAGTTTCGCAGCTCTTCGCCGGTAGCTTGCCGAAGGCTCTCTTCGACTTTATCGGCCCGTTTCTCATCGGAAGTCTCAAATTCCTCAGAATCTTTTTCGGAAAGCTTCAACAGAGTTGCAACTATGTGCTTACAATAACCGCCCCAGTCGTAGGGACAGGTACAGATGGCGTCAAAGTCAAGCTCGTCCAGCTCCAGCCGGACCTCGTAGAGCTGAGACCCCCGGACCTTTGCCTTTACACTTTCTCCTTTTATATTTAACTTCTCCACCCTCCCCTGGCGGAGATAACGCACGCCCCTGTCGTAGGATTGCTGATTGCAGAAGCTCTTTATCTTCTCTTTTGTAGGTTGCACCCCGATCATCCCGTATTCATGCAATTCTATACAAAGAATTAACCGTAATACCCCTGATAGGTCTTTTCCGGATCCCTGAACTTTACCTGCTGGGGGTTAAAGGCATTCTGATAGATACTTCCTCGTTCGACCTCGGATCATCTACCATGAACTGATGCAGATGGTAATCCGCCCAGCCCATAGCGTCAGTTATTGCAACATGTAATTCCCAGAAGGTATAATCGTCTGGCACTTGTATTAGCCGCCAAATGGTCGGCTCGAAATCCTTTAATTCTATTTTAAACCTGTAGATCAAATTGTTTTTATCGTTCATTTTACCACCAGGGTTATTATATAATATCTATCGTAAATAACTAGCTCAAAACCCACTTGAGGTGATATCGTGCTACCTATGGTAAACTTCGGCGTTATCGTGTTGAAGGCAAAGGAGCCCCTCGTCGTCTGGAATAATGACCTTGAAAAGGAGGGCCATAAGTTCTCCAGGGAGGAAGTCAACGAGAAACCCTCTGCTTACATAATTCCCGATATGGAAGCTCCCGGGGACCTGGAGAGTTACCTCAAAAACAATTACAAAAAACTGTTCCGGAACGAGCTGGAAAAGTGGTGGCGAAACGAAGAGGATTGGCCCGATGATCTGGACTACGATAAGTTCAGAGAATGGTTTGAAGTTCAGCACTCACCGGTGGTACTTGACGGGTTCCCGGGAAGGGGACCAAATCTTATACGGAGGGAATGAAACCAAAGGTTTTCTCGAATAATTTTGATCATGACTCAATTTTTTCGTAGTTAATCCCGGCTACAACAAGGTTAAAAGAAGGGATTGACTTTTTTAAGAGAGGGACTCACCCTACTGTTTGATAATATAAGTTAGGTTTTCGATTAAATTTCTTCATGATATTAAACTAGAGCATAGGTAGTAGACACCATGGCCCCAGAACTTATTCGGCCATGTAGGAATCCAGGACCCGCCCAAAGTAAAGAGTATGATAGTCACCCTCGGGATAGCAGTCACGCACGGCCTGAGAGGTAATCTTGTCGGGATCCATCTGTTGGCTGTAGACTATCTCACATTCGTAGTAGAGGTCACATCCTCCAATAACCGGCGTTTCCACCTGCCGGCCCTCGAGGGGCTGGAGGTCACACTCCTCGAACTTGTCGTGGTCTCTTCCCGAACGGGAACCACAGTACTTAAGTTCTTCTTGCATTTGTTCCCCCAGAGGAAAGCTGATAGTGTACCCGTCAGTGTCCTCAAGCAGCTGGTGTGTATGACGGGAACTCCTGACCATGACCAGTGTCATCGGCAGGGACCAGTTGACCCCAACCAGGTTCCACCCGATCGTCATGGTGTTCTTCTCGCCGTCGGACTGAACTGTTAGAAAAGCCCCATCCGGCAGGGATTCAAAAGCCTCCGGCAAGTACTCGTTATAGTCGACCTTCTGCATTTTTACCTCCTTAGTCAGAAGAGTTATTCTATAGATAGTACCATCTAGATGATAGTTTTAATAGATACGTACTCCCTAAATTGCTCCCCAAGGAGCAATCATTGGCCGGGCAAATTGCTGAAAAAACGGACTGGTTCAAAGCTACCATTAAAAAATTCAGGTCCAAAAACTTTTATCAATAACAATAAGGTCATGTGGCGCATCGCGGAGTAATTTTCGCCCTATTTACCCCGCCACCGAGCATTTTATCGCCAAAATCTTTATCAGTTAATTCACATTGGTGTTCGTTTCTCCTTGTTGGCCACTATGATTATAAAATAAATGGAAAAACTAACCAACAAACCATACTTCCAAACCAGGAAAAAACCGCATAAAACGACAAGTAGGGGGTTAGACTCACGGCTATTCATTCGATTGTTTCTTCTCTCGCCAGACTGGCCAAGGTTGACTTTTCTATATTTCCGTTAAAATACCTAGAGGGTGAGAATAATGAGAAAACCTCTGGTCATTCCTTTACTCTTCCTTTCGTTCCTTCTGGTTTTGGGTGTTGGTTCCCTTATTGCCAAACGTCTGGATAAAGCAAGTCCGAAACTGGCCAATAGTGTCGAGGGTTCTCTTCAATCCCAGGTAGGCATTTTAAAGAACAAAGAAGTAATTCTATGGACTCCTTCCGAGAAAATTACAGGCGAGAACACGAAAGTAGCAGCCTGGGCAATCCCTGTGGACCGTTCCGAGAAAGAGCTGTCCGCTAAACAGAAACTACCCGAACCATTTCGGAAAGAAATAGATACGGTTGCCGTAGCGATTATGGGAGAGATGCCCAACTGCAAAAACGTTAAAACGGTATTTTATTGGCCACCGATGAAGACAAATACGAGAATAGGGGTATTCAGTTCTTCCAGAGACCTGGATACCGATACGATCAAGGAGTCAATAGCCACGGCACTGTCCGAGGAGACGGACGAGGACAAAGAACTTACTTCAGAAAATACGAAGGTGGTGACCTGGTAGAAGTTGGATGTCAAGAACACCGCACCAAGTGACGGGGCTTGTAGAAAAGCTTTTTTAAGCAATTTTTCGGTCTTTTACAAACCACGACCCAGCATCCCTAGAAGGGCTCGGAGAAGGTGCTCCGGACCTCATTCTTAAAACATTAACCTTGCTTCGGTAGTAATTACGTTAAAGGTACCAAAGGACTTATCTTTACACTTCAACCACCCGGGACAACGGATCTGTAAAGATCCGGCTATCGAAGAATTGAGGTGGGGGAAACTGAGTTGAGTATAAAACGAAATCGGAAGGCGAAGAAGATCCGGACTTATTCTTCTTCTCCAGTCTTAATTTTGTTAAAAAAACTTAGTTCGGAGCTTTCAAAACAGGGGCAAGTAATTATAATCTTATTCGGGAGGTGTAACCATGGCAGAACCGCCGGACTCGGACAATTATGGGGAGGCGTGTGAGGCCCATCCTGATATCTATCAGGAAACTTCCAGTGCGATCAACGAAATGGAAGAGGAATGGAATCCCAGACTTCATTTAATTATGCACGAAATGGTTTTGAACCAGATAGAAGAGGTCACCGCGGTGAAAGATGCCTACGAAGAGTTGATTGAAAGTCACAACCTGCATCATCATTCCGCAATTCATGTTTTGAGCAACGTCCTTTCGGAAGAAATATACGACATGCTCCAGACCGAACGAGAATACGACGCAGAGGTTTACGAAAGGAAGCTAAGCAACATGTTAAACCGGAACAGTACGGAGTATCGAAAGCTGATAAAACCACTTGAACACGGAAATCCCCCCAGACATCCAGAAATAAATTAAAAACTAGACTTCTATGATAATACTTCACGGTTGTTGGGTTCCAGATGGCGGTGAACTCCACGGCGGAGAAGTCGGGGGTTCGGAAAAAGAGGTCCCCTTCGGTGGGGAATTTTTCCTATGGGGCGAATCCACTACTCCCGGGGAACGAAGACGATTTCCCGGCCCATCCCGAAAGGGATATCCTAAAAAACATCCCTGGCAGGTAGAGCCTTCCACAATTTCGGAGAATTTCAAAGAGCTCTTCACAGACCTTGACTCCGACGTCTTCTTCGACTCCGTCGATCCGAACTCACTTATCCTATTCCTTCCCACCGACGAGGAAAACAGCTTACCTCAACCCTCGGCAGACTGGGTAACTGAAGACCTGGGCTTTGCTTTTGCTCCCGACTCTCCCTCTATCCTGCCCTGGGAGATATGGGGAACCTCGGTACCGATTGATCCCGGGCTCTCTCTGTTTAGTTCTGATCCGGATTACTTTCGGCAAGCGTTTCACCCCGGCCGAGAGCTGGCGTTCATTTACAATACGGTAGAGTTCGCCCGGTCCCTGTTGAATCGGCAGCGGTTTATACCGGCACTTCACAGAAACGAGGCGGGTGACCTGGAGGCCCGCTGGCGACCGTTATTAGATCTGCCCAGAGACCAAAAGTACTTTGATGACCTCGCCAATTCGGCACCGGCTGTCCTGTTCGCCGGCGTTAAAAAGGAGAACAACCCGTTCCAGAAGTCCGGAGCTGAGACTTATCTCCGGGGTATGCTGAGCACGATAATTGACCACAAAATCCGGGAGGAGCTTATCCGTAACGGCTGGGGAGACGACTTTCGCACTGGAAAGAAAAAAGATAGAAACGAGTCGGTCGGGTTAAAATGGTTGAACCATCTCGGTGATCGGAATAATCCTCAAATGGACCTATCCGCCCGGGAAGACCGACGCTTGACTGCTTCTTATGGAAACTGGATCAGAGCCATCAAAAAGACTTCCGAGAGTGGGCTTCGAACCGGCTTCAAATTAGTTCCTCCCGCCGAGAAGTCGGACGGCTCGCCCCTGTTCTCCTCTCAGGAGGGATGGAAACTCGACTTCTTTCTAGAAACCATCGACAGCGAAAGTTTCCACCTGACCGCCGAAGAGCTCTGGGCTAGAGATAAGGAAGAGCTGGAGCCGCTGCAAGAACGCTACGGTTCCCCAAAGGAGAAATTATTGACGGACCTGGGGGTTGCTTCCAACCTGTTTCCGGCGGTCGATTCCGGACTGAAATCCAAACAACCGACGGGCTGTAACCTTTCAGTTAACGAAGCTTATAAATACTTAAAAGAGGGCTACTGGCTGCTAAAAGAGGCCGGGTTCCTGACCAGGGTCCCCTCCTGGTGGGATCCAGGCTCCCTGGAGACGGATGCCGAACTGGGGTTAAAGGCGAGGGTTTCGCCCGAAGAGAAGGCCGGGGGCGGCTCAATTAGCTCAGCCGGCGGCTGGAACTCTCCGATCGATTTCGAATGGCAGCTCGCCGTCGGGGACAATACGCTTACCGGGGAAGAGTTTGAAAAGCTCGCTTCCCTGAAGAGCCCTCTGGTCAAGGTCTGGGGCCAGTGGGTAGAGCTGGATCCGGATGACGTGGAAAAGACGCTTGATTTCTTAACGGAAAACGAGGGGGAGAGACTCAACTTAAACGAGACGGCCCAAAAGATATTATCCGATTCCAGGGAGAGTCCTTTACCGATAACTGATCTGGAGGTAACCAAAGGCGAGAAGGAAAGTGAGGACGAGAAGGAAAATTGGATAGATGAACTCGTATTTGAGGGTGGCTACGGCGACCAGGGACCGAACGAAGCTGGACTGAAAGAAGCACCTTCGGAATTTAACGGGGAACTCTGGGAGCACCAGGAAAAGGGGCTGAGCTGGCTTTTATCGTTAACTTACAGGGGCTTCTCCCCCTGCTTGGCCGACGACATGGGATTGGGTAAGACGATCCAGCTTCTGGCCGCCCTGTTGAAGTTTAAACATGGCAACGGGGAGTTTCCGGACCCGACACCCTCCTTGCTGGTCTGCCCCACTTCGGTACTGGGGAACTGGGGCCGGGAAGTGGAAAGTTTTGCCCCCTCGCTATCTCACATGATCCACCACGGAGGAAGTCGCTTGCAAGGACAAAAATTTATCCAAGCGGCGCAGGAAACCGATTTGACCGTTACATCTTACGGACTGTTGCGAAACGACTTTAGCCTGTTAAAAGAAATCGACTGGAGGGTTCTGGCTCTCGACGAGGCTCAGAAGATAAAGAACCCGGAAACCAAAACAGCCCGGAAGGCAAGAGACCTTTCCGCGAAAGTGCGAGTCGCTTTGACCGGTACCCCGATCGAGAACAACCTTATGGAATTATGGTCCATTATGGAGTTCCTCAACCCCGGCTATCTGGGACCAAAAAGGGACTTCAAAAACGAATACGCGAAACCGATCCAGCAAAAGAGAAAAGGGGCCCGTCAAAAACAGAAGACGTTAAAAAAGCTTGTGGATCCCTTTATTTTAAGCAGGAAAAAGACCGACCCGGAAATCCTTTCCGACCTCCCGGAAAAGATAGAAAAAAAAGAATACTGTTCCCTTACCTCTGAACAGGCATCGCTTTACCAGGCTGTAGTCGACGAAGCGGGGGATCGGCTTGATGAAGCCAAAAAGGACGAGAGCGACATGAAAAGGAGAGGCTGTATACTGAGTACTATCAACAGGCTCAAGCAGATATGCAATCACCCCGCCCATTTCCTGAGCGAAGAAGGGTTTGATCCCGAAAGGTCGGGTAAGGCGGACAGACTACTTGACATCTGTGAAACCGTCCTAGACGAAGGGTATTCCGCCCTGCTATTCACCCAGTACGTAGAATTCGGCCGAATGATTCGGGATTACTTACAGGAACGCTTCCACTACCGAGTCCCCTTTCTGCACGGAGGAACATCACAAAAAGACCGAGACGAGATGATCGACCGATTCCAACGACAGGAAGAGCGACTGCCGTTTTTCCTACTGTCGTTAAGGGCGGGAGGCCTGGGTATCAACCTGACAGAAGCAAGTTACGTAATACACGTCGATAGATGGTGGAATCCGGCCGTGGAGTCTCAGGCTACGGACAGAGCCCACAGGATCGGCCAAGAGAATAACGTGATCGTCCACAAGTTCGTCAGCTCCGGAACTTACGAAGAGGAGATCGACCGCATGATCGAAGAAAAGAAGGAACTCGCCGAAGAGATAGTCGGATCGGGAGAAGAAGGGTTGACCGAACTATCCAAGCAGGAGTTTATGAACCTAATTGAGTTGAAGGAGGGTTAGCTAGCCATGGGGTACTGGAAGAACTTCGAATACACGACACCCAAGCCGGTCGAAGACGGGATAAAAGCCCGAACCAGGCGGGGCGATTTCGGAGAGAGTCAGATAGGTAAACGGTGGATAAAGGTCCTGGAGTCGTTCGGTAAATCCAATCGACTGCAGCGGGGTAGACGCTACGCTCGCAAGGGTCAGGTGCGGGAGGTAAACATCAACAAAGGAGAAGCCACCGCCGAAGTACAGGGTTCACGCTCCGAACCTTACATGGTGATGATAGAGCTAGAACCTTACTCTGAACAATCCTGGGAGGCTATCATCGACGAGATATCCTCAGTCCCCCTGTACTACGCCGCCTTCAGTTCGGGAAGCGTACCCGAAGATTTCCACGAAATCCTGACCGATTACGATCTATCGCTTACTCCGAAGAACCAGGGTGAACTCAATACCCGCTGCTCCTGCCCGGATTCGGCAAACCCCTGCAAACATATTGCCGCGGTCTACTATCTACTCGGAGAAACTTTCGACGAGGATCCCTTTCAGTTGACCAAGATCAGGGGCAGAACCAGGGAAGAACTCCTGGAAGCTCTTTCCGGTTCCGGATCGACACGGGAACCGGAAGAACCAGGCTCTCCACCTCCCGAGACTCCCCTGGATACCGACCCGGAGAAGTTTTGGAAACCGGGACCTGAACTTCCCTCTACCGATTCATTAAACTTAAACCATCGGACTCAAGGAGAACCGGCCGTCCTCAAATTGTTGGGAGTACCACAATTTTTACCAAACAGCAAAAAGTATCGCCGGAGCCTGGAGGAAGGCTACCGGCTTGTATCCGAGGACAAGAACGGCACTTATTCCTGATTTGGGTTCACAGTTAACCCCCCCTCGGCTTACCAAAACTTTTATTCCTCCTACCTGGACAGGAGCAAAGATGGTAATTTGTTCACCAGTCAAGTTCTTTTAGCCGGGTTTCCCTGGATTGAAGTTATGAAAGAAAAACCATAAGGCGATCCAACCCTTTTGTGCACCAGAACCTGTATATCGACCAGAAGAAGTGTACAGGTTCCTAGAGGATTTCGATTAACTATATCGGTTTAAGAAGTACATTCGCTTATGGTTGTCGGGAAAAAGTTGATAATTAATCCAAACTGAGATATAAGCATGTCAGTAAATCATAAATTATTATGATTAACTAACATGAAATTTGAAACCATAATCGAAAAGTTTTCCGGAACTCCTTTTTTTTGAGCTGAAAGAGGTTCGCCAACTTTCTAATGAGTCCGAGAGCCAGATAACAAATAAGTTATCACAGTGGACAAAACAGGATAAGATAGTCAGGCTAAGGAGAGGAAAATACTTGCTTGACCCTCAATACAGAAAATTTACGCCCTCAAGCTACTATATCTCAAACTACCTTTACCGTCCCTCTTATGTAAGTCTGGAAACTACACTGCAATACTACGATCTTATCCCGGAAGCGGTCGGGCTCGTGCAGGCGGTAACGCCAAAACACGGAAGGGAGTGGTCAAATGATTACGACAGATTCGTCTACCGCTCCATGAAAGGGGCTAGATTTTGGGGGTATCGCGAAGACCGTCTGGAAAGCATCCCCTCTCAGAACCGGTTCTTCATTGCCAGACCAGAAAAGGCAATCCTGGATCTAATTTACTTAAACAATGGGGAGTGGACTAAAGAAAGGATACGGGAGACCAGATTCCAATCGCTCGAAATTCTGAACTACGAAACTTTAAAGATGTTTTCCGACAAGTTCCAAAGTCCCAGGCTGAAGCGAGCAACGAAGAGGTTTATCGGTCTCTACGAGAAGGAGCTGGAAAAATGAGAGAGAAAGCCCTCCAGATAGCCGCGCAGCAGGATGGGGAACAGGACAAGCTTAACTACCTCAGGGAATATCTTCAGCACCGCATACTGAGGGAAATGTTTGAGCTTAACTGGTTAACAGAACTGGTCTTCCCCGGCGGTACTGCACTCAGAACCCTCCATGAGCTAAATAGGTTTTCCGAAGTTCTAAATTTTCACCTAAAACAAAAGACTAAAAATTATTCTGTAAAGCATAAATTAAGCAAGCTTCAAAAGAAACTGGACCTGAGCGGATATCAAGTAGAAATAAGCTCTTCATCTGAAGGGAACTTCAAAACCCGTCCATTAAATTCGCGGGAGGTCTACTCAAAGAGGCCAATATCTCGCCCCATTCCAATCAAAAGTTGAATATCAAACTGGAGATAAATACTAACTCACCAATGGGATTCGGGATAGAGAATTCCCTGATAAACGAGTACTTTCCCGGGCAAACTCTTCAGCTAAATTTAGCACTTCGCCGGTCTCGAGTCCGTCGGTTTTCTCCATGGCACGACCTCCTTTTCGGGTATCAAAACTCTGCATTTTTTAATGTCTTTTTCCTGCAGAAATTAATTGCAAAAGACAATCTCATTCTTACCTGGGGATAATTTTGGAATTTAACACTTAGCTAGCTATACTTAAATGGTTTTATAGAGGTGTGAAATGGAGACGACGAAAAAACCAAAAATCATAAAGAAACTTAATGATGAAGTTCTTGAGGAAATTGTGGATAGGCTTGTAAAAAAGCTGGATCCTCTCAAAATCATCTTATTTGGATCGTATTCTTACGGAGAACCGACTGAAGACAGCGACGTCGATATACTCATAATAAAAGAATCAGAACTTCCTCGCTACAAGCGTTCCGTACCTGCCTATAAAGCTCTGTCAGGTTTGATAATCCCAAAAGATATCCTTGTCTATACCCCAGAAGAAGTGGAAGAATGGAGCGAAGTACCTCAGGCTTTTATTTCCAGGGTTATGGATAGGGGTACAGTTATTTATGAAGAAGAGTAAAAAGAATCTAGTTCAGAGCTGGCTCAAGAAGGCCAGCAGAGACCTTATAACCGCAAAACGAGAGTTAAAAGAAGAAGAACCCTTCACTGACATCATAAGCTACCACGCACAGCAAGCGGCAGAAAAATATTTGAAGGGTTATCTCACCTGGAAAGAAATCGAGTTTCCTCCAACTCACGATATCGAGGACCTCGTATCGCTGGCAATGAACGAGGAACCGGATTTTGAAGAAATCAAAACCGAAAGCTCTGTCTTAAGCCCGTATGCTGTAGAAGTTCGCTACCCTGAATTCGAGGAACCACTTCTAAAAGATGCCAGAGAAGCAGTTGAAATTGCTTCAAATATTAAAGATTTTATCATTAGCAAACTCCCCGAGGATTTATAAGTTTGCAACTTTAACTGTATTAACTGAACCAGTATCAGCTTTTTCTCGCGAACCACCTACCCTTCTCTCCCGCGGTTCCGTTATCAGTACCACATATTGAAGATTTGTTAACCACTGGGGAAGTTATGTAGAATCTGTAGTTATTGCTTCTAGCGAGAGAATAAGCGAAAATTATTTATTCATCCCGGCCGATCCACTGGGACACGACCTGCTGAATTTCCCTCACTTGACTTGCTAGTATACATTTTAGTACATAATATTGTTACGGGTTCCATAGGGAGGTTTTGTCATGCCAACGACCCGAATTTCTAAAGAAACTCACGAACTACTTCGCAGGTTATCGGAAGAGGAGGGTAGTTCAATGCAGAGCATAATCGAAAGTGCTTTAGAAGAGTACCGAAGGAAAAAGTTTTTGGAAGATAGCAACGCAGCTTACAAACAGCTCAGACAAAGAGAGGAAGATTGGGCACAAGAAAAGGAAGAACGAGAAGACTGGGATACAACATTGCAAGATGGACTTGATAAGGACGCTCAAGCATGAATCCTTCTCGAGCTGAAATTTGGGGAGTAAACCTGGGAGAAGGAAAAGGTCACGAACAGTCCGGCCAGAGACCCGGATTAATAGTATCCGTAAACGAGTTCAACCATGGCCCGGCAGGACTTGTAGTGGTGCTACCCTTAACTTCAGTCGATAAACAAATCCCATGGCACGTAAAAATAGAACCGCCCGAGGGCGGAGTTACTGAGGAAAGCTACATCAAAACAGAAGACGTAAGGTCTCTGTCAAAAAGCCATTTAAGTAGTAGATGGGGCGAAGTCTCAAAAACTACAATGGCAGATATAAAGGACAGATTACGAATTCTGCTTAAGGTGTAAAATCCATTTAAAAATGCCTCACTTATTCCGGAGGAATATGACACCTCCCGGTCTTCTATCCCCAAAATTTCAAGTTCTTCCTTTTGGCGGGTTTGGCCACTACCTCTTTGATTCGAGATTCGAAGAAGTCCTTACTGTTGGCGGAATGGATAAGCAATACAGTATCCGCTCCGCTTCCGGTACCGGCAATCGAGAGTACGTCTTTACCGGCATCGACCAGACCGGCGTCGGCAGCCATCAGCACGCATTCCAGCGCCACTTTGGTGCCCTGACCGAATAGCCTCAAGGTGTCGGCCACCAGATCACTGCTGGAGAAGCCCTCCTTCTCTCCGATTGCCGAATTTACGTTGTGGAAGACCATCGGTCCGACGAAGACCTTCCCGCCTGCCGTCTCAATTTTTTGTACTGCTTCCTCGTCTAGCTCCTGTTCATCTGGTTCACTAAACCCGGTGGAATGTCCCACGATCACCAGATTCTTCTCTACGGGGTCGAACGTTTTAATCGCCTCTACACCTGTATTTCCACCGGTGGAAGCAACCACCACGTCATCTATGTCTCTATCTCGGGCAAATTCTTCAGCTAAATTCAGTACTTCGGTGGTTTCGAGTTCGTCAGTTTTTTGCATCACAGAACCTCCTCGTTTGTTTTTTGATGTATTAGACAAGACCGCAATATTATAAAATTCAAGGGAGGTGAAACGAAAGTTGCTTTTTGAGTTGAATAAGGCTTATTAACCCTTGATTTTAAATTAACAAAGACCTCTATGATATCAC
>Ga0207714_1001457_pt1 | contig 15204 bp, 9 predicted proteins | sample PonA232FremontCA_2_FD_187270 | JGI IMG/M metagenome (GOLD analysis project Ga0207714, IMG submission 187270) | Marine sediment microbial community from Fremont, CA, USA - Pond A23 Sediment 2 (SPAdes) | ecosystem: Environmental > Aquatic > Marine > Unclassified | place: USA: Fremont, California... | reverse complement strand
CGAACTCGGCGTTGTAGCCGGCGAGGGCGTCGACGAAGAACTCCACCTGGTCGATGAGCTCGTCCACGGAGCTCATCGAGCGCATCTGCCACTGCACGGTGCCCACCCGGACGACCGCCTTGCGCCGGGAGATCAGCGGCTGCTCCTTGGGCTCGTAGAAGATGTTGTTCCACTGCACCAGCGTGGCGTAGGCGTGGGAGTCCCGGTCCGAGGGCAGGTAGTTGGTGATGATCCGCCGGACGTGGAAGTCGTTGGCGAGCTGGAAGGAGAGGATGGGGTCGTAGACCTCCTTGCGCTTGACCAGCTCGATGTACGCCTCCGGCGACATCTCGTCGGCGTAGTGGTCGTAGCCGGGGATGCGGCCGCCGGCGACGATGCCGCGCAGGTTGAGGCTGCGGCACAGCTCCTTGCGGGCGTCGTAGAGCCGCCGGCCGAGGCGCATGGCGCGGTAGTCCGGGTGGACGAAGATATCCACGCCGTAGAGGACATCGCCGTTCGGGTCGTGGGTGGTCAGGTAGCCGCCGCCGGTGATCTCCTCGTAGGTGTGCTTGTCGCCGAATCGGTTGTAGTCCACGATAAGCGTTATGACGCCTGCGACGACCCGCCCGTTGTCCTCGATGCAGATCTGCCCCTCCGGGAAGCGGTTGATCTGCGCCGCGAACTGCTCCCGGGACCAGGCGCCGTCCATATCGGGGTACACCTGGTCCATGATCTGCGCTACGTCGTCGTAATCCTCGAGCACCATGTTGCGCAGCCGCAGGTGGTGCTCGTCTTGCTCGACCCGATCCGGCTCCGCTTCCTCGTTCATGGACTCCTCGATCCCGTCTCTGGCGAGCCTGCCACCGCCGCGCGGTGGCGTGAGAGACCACGAGTATACAACCCTGGCCTGGTCCTGGGTGAGGGGGGGCGCTGCCCTGGCGCTGCTGCTCGGGGTGCTGCTCGCCGCGCCGGCCCGCGCTGAGGTCGAGGTGGCCGTCACCGGGGTCGAGGGGGAGCTGGCAGAGCAGGTGCGCAGCTACGTGGGCACGCCGAGCTCCGCCGAGCCCGCCGCCGTGGCCGCCTTCCGGCGGCGTGCCCCCGAGCGCGCGCAGCGCGGGCTGCAGGCGGTAGGCTACTACCAGGCGCAGATCGATGTCCGCCGTGAGCACCTCGACGACGAGCGCCTCCGGCTGACCGTGGCCGTGGCGCCCGGCGAGCCGGTCACCATCGATGAGCTCGACGTGCTGATCACCGGCGAGGCGAGCAGCGACCCCGCCTTCCTGGGCATCGAGCAGCGCCTGCCCATCGCCGAGGGCCAGGTCCTCCACCACGGCGCCTACGCGTCGGCGCGGCAGGCGATCCAGAACCTCGCGCTGGACCGCGGCTACTTCAGCGGTACGTTCATCACCCGCCAGGTGGCAGTGGCGCCCGAGGCCGGGCGGGCGGAGGTGACCCTCCACTTCCACAGCGGGCCGCGCTACCGCTTCGGCGAGTTGCGCTTCTCGGAGTCACCCTTGGCGGATACCTTCCTCCAGCGGCTGGTGCCCTTCGAGCCGGGCGAGCCGTACACCGCCGAGCAGGTCGCGGCCTTCAATCAGGACCTGCTCGATAGCGGCTACTTCGAGGACGTACGGGTGCGCCCCAGCCGGCAGGAGGCCCAGGGCGGCGTAGTGCCGGTGGCGGTCGAGCTCACGGCGCGGGCGCGCCACGAGATCACCACCGGCGTCGGGTTCTCCACCAACCTGGGCCCGCGGGTGCGCCTGGGCTGGAAGCGGCCGTGGGTGAACCGGTGGGGCCACTCCCTGGCCATCGACGCCGAGATCGCCCAGAGGCAGCAGAACGTGGTCAGCACCTACCAGGTGCCGTTGCGCGATCCGCTACGGAGCTGGCTGCAGTACCGATTCGGCCTCCAGGCCCAGGACGTGGCCGATATCGAGACCGAGCAGATGACCGCCGCTGTCCAGCACCAGCACCGCTTCGACAGCGGCTGGCAGCAGATCCTGTCCCTGCGCGCCGAGCGGGAGCGCTACTGGATCGACGGGGTGCGCCGGACCACGCGGCTGTACCTGCCGGCGGTCAGCTGGAGCCGGGGGCGCAGCCGCGGCGGCCTGGACCCCAGCTGGGGGGACCGGCAGGAGCTCACCCTGGAGGCGGCGGATCCGGCGCTGGGCTCGGATATCGAGCTGCGCCGCGTCCACGCCGCTACGCGCTGGGTGCGGACCCTAGGCGATCGCCACCGGTTTACGGCCCGCCTCGAGGCGGGGGCCCTGGAGACCGACGCCTTCGAGGACGTCCCCCCCTCGCTGCGCTTCTTCGCCGGCGGCGACCAGAGCGTGCGCGGCTACGCGTACCGGAGCCTCGGCCCAGAGGTGGAGGGCACGGTCATCGGCGGCCGCTATCTGGCCGTGGGCAGCCTGACCTACGGCTATCAGCTCACCCCGAGCTGGCGGCCAGCCGTGTTCGTGGATCGGGGCAATGCCTACGCCTCGCTGGATGAGCTCGGCTCGAAGGCGAAGACCGGCGCCGGCGTCGGCATCCGCTGGTCCTCGCCGGTGGGCCCGGTGCGGCTGGATCTCGCATCCACCGTCGGTGAGGCGGACGACTCCTGGCGCATCCACTTCTCCCTGGGATCGAGCCTATGAGGATGCTGCGGCGTGGCCTCAAGTACGCCGGGCTGTCCCTGGCGGCGCTGCTCGGGCTGGCGCTGCTCGCCCTGGCCTGGCTGCTGCTGACCACCTCGGGGACGCGGAGCGCTGCCGCCCTGGCCGAGGCCATTGAGCCGCGCCTGGACCTGCGCGTCGTCGGCGGTAGCGTGGCTCGCGGCGTGGCGGTCGAGGCGGTCGCCTGGCGCGACGACGGCCTCGAGGCCGCCGTGGACGAGGCCGAGCTGCGCTGGCAGCCGCTGCGGCTGCTCCAGGGCAAGGTGCGGATCGACCGGCTGGCGGCGGCCGGCGTCGACGTCACCCTCCCCGAGGGCGGCCCGGACACCGCGGAGCCGGAGCCCCGGGACGCCGGGGCGGCGGTGTCCCTGCCCGCCTTCAGCCTGCCTGTAGCTGTGGAGCTCAAGGAGCTGCAGCTGGAGCGCCTTCGGCTCAAGACCGGCGCCGGGGCGGCGCAGCGGATCCGGCGCATCGAGGCCGCGGTCAGCGCCGCCGGGCATGGGTGGCACGTCCGGGAGCTGCTTGTCGAGCGCGAGGACGCGCGCGTGACGGCCGAGGGCAGGCTGCGCACCACGGACGCCTACCCGCTGACCTTCTTCGTCCGCGGCAGCGTAGGGGCGCCGATGCTGCCCGAGCGGCAGCGCTTCGCCACGCGCCTGGGCGGCACCGTGGCCGCCCTGCGCACCACGAGCGATCTCGCCGGGCCGGTGACGGGCCAGGTCGACATGGAGCTGCGGCCGCTGCAGCCCGGCCTGCCGCTGCAGGTCGTGACTGACGGCGTGACCCTCGGCTGGCCGCTGGGGACGCGGCGGACGGTCTCCGCCGAGGGGGTCGACCTGACCGCCAGCGGCGATCTCGACGGGATCGAGGGCCGGCTCGAGACGCAGCTGGACGGCGAGTTCGTCCCTCGCGGCCAGTGGCGGGGCGCGTTCCGCGCCGGCCCCGAGGGGGCGGTCTTCGAGACGCTCTCCGCGGCGCTGCTCGACGGCAGCCTGGACGGCGAGGCGCGCCTGGGGTGGGGTGCTGACGGGTTCCACTGGGACGTTACCGCCCAGGCGGAGGGGCTGGACGCCTCCGGGGCCTGGGCGCAGGCCCCGGACGATATCACCGGCCCGCTGGCCGTGACCGGCCGGGCCGGCGGCGGGTGGGCCTTGGGGATCGAGACCGAGGGGCTCCGTGGCGAGTGGCAGGGGCGCGCGGTCGCTGTCAGGGGCGCTGCCGAGCACACTTTGGACGGGGCCTGGCGCTTCGTGGACCTCCGCGGCCAGGTGCCAGGCGGTGAGCTCCGCGTCGACGGCGAGCTGGCCGAGGCCTGGGATGTGGCCCTGCGCGCCGAGCTGGATGATCTCTCTGCGCTCGGAGTGGGCCTCGGTGGCGAGGTGACGGGCCAGGCGTGGGTGACCGGTCCGCCGGGAGCGCCAGATGTCGCTAGCGAGGGCCGCGCTCGCGGGTTGAGCTGGGCGGAGCACCGGATCGAGGCCCTGGACTGGCAGGCCGAGCTGCCCGCCCTGGCCCAGGAGGCCGGGGAGGCCCGCCTCGAGGCCCGGGGCATCCACCTGCCGCAGATCGAGGGCGGGGAGGCGGCGCTGCACGCGACGGGCACCCGGGCGGGCCATCAGCTGGCCCTGCGGGGGCAGGCCGAGGCGGGGTCGGCCCATCTCGGGCTGACCGGCGGCTGGCGGCCGGCGTCCGGCTGGGATGGGCTGGTGACCCGCGCCGGCGGCGAGGTGGCCGGCCACGCCGTGGCGCTGGCGGCCCCCTTCCCGCTGCGCTACGCCGACGGCGCCGTGGAGGCGGGTGCCCACGCCTGGCGCTACCGCGGCGCGCGCCTGCGCCTCCCGGAGGGGGCCTACGCCGATCCGGCGGAGGGGGCGGGGCTCGCCTTCACCCTGGCGGGCCTCGACCTGGCCTGGCTGGATCCGCTGCTGCCCGAGCGCATCGACTGGCGGGGAAGCGTGGCCGGTGAGGGCAGGCTGCGCTGGACCCCGGAAGCGGGCGTCGATGCCCGGGTGAGCGCCGAGAGCGGCGACGGCCGCGTGGTCATGAGGCCCCGGCGCGCGGACGAGGCTGAGGCGGACGGCCCTGAGGCGGACAGCGAGCCGGTGGTCCAGGAACTGGCCTATCGGCGCCTGGCCCTGAGCGGCCACTACCGGCCCGAGCACGCTGAGGCGGCCCTGGAGCTGGAGGCGGGGGCAGCGGGGAGCGCCGATCTGCGCGTAGCCGGCGATCCGCGCCCCGAGGGGCAGGCGGTCTCGGGGTCGCTGGCCCTCGACGGTCTCCGGCTGGGCCGGTTCCGCCCCCTCGTGCCGCAGCTCAGCGAGCTCGCCGGCGTGGCGCGCGCCGATGTCCAGCTCAGCGGCACGCGGGCGGAGCCGCGCCTGGACGGCGAGATCGAGCTCCGCGACGGCCGGGTGGCGGCGCCGCAATCCGCCAGCACCGTCGAGGGGCTGGACCTGCGCGTCGGGCTCGACGGTACGGAGGCGGCCATCGACGGCGATTTCCAGGTTGGCGAGGGGGAGGCGGCGCTGGACGGCACCGCGGGCTGGCGCGGCGGCGACTGGCGCCTGGCCCTCGACCTGACGGGGGAGCGGCTCCTCGCGGATGTGCCGCCGTACGCCGATCTAACGGTCAGCCCGCGGCTGGGCCTGAGCGTGGCACCGGGCACGGTCCAGCTCGACGGCCGGGTAGCGATCCCCAGCGGCAGCGTAACGGTCCGCGAGGTCCCCCAGCAGGCCGTGGCGCGATCCGAGGACGTGGTCATCGTGACCGAGGAGGCGGATGCGGAGGCCTTGCCGGAGGTCGTCCCCGAGGGCTGGGCCGTGGAGGCGGATGTCGAGGTGGACCTCGGCGATGCCGTCTCCCTGGCGGCCCTGGGGGTGCGCGGCCGGCTCGCCGGCTCGCTGCGCACGTTGCGGGGCGCGGACGGTACCCTTGAGGCCTACGGTGAGCTGAGGATCGAGGACGGTGAGTACCGCGCCTACGGCCAGCGGCTGCAGATCCGCCGCGGGGTCCTGATCTTCGCCGGCCCGCTGCAGCGGCCGCAGCTGGATATCGAGGCAGTGCGCCGCATCGCCCGCGACGACGTCATCGCCGGGATCCGGGTGGGCGGCTTCGCCGACAGCCCGCGGGCGCGCCTGTTCAGCGAGCCGGCCATGTCCCAGGAGAACGCGCTGTCCTACCTGATCCGCGGCCGCCCCATCGGGGCGGAAGGCCCGGGCAGCGATCAGATGCTCGCCTCTGCGGCGCTGGCCCTGGGGCTCTACGGCGGCGGCGGGGTGGCGTCCTCCGTGGCTGAGGGGGTCGGCGTCTCGGACTTCCAGATCGAGGCCGCCGGGCAGGGGGAGGGGACCCAGGTGGTGCTCTCCGGCCAGCTCAGCCCGCGCCTCTACGTCTCCTACGGCGTGGGCGTCTTCAGCCCGGTGGACACCGTGACCCTGCGCTACAGCCTGACCCGCCAGCTCTACCTGGAGGCGGTCAGCGGCGAGGCGAGCGCCCTCGACCTGATGTACCGCTTCGAGATCGACTGACCGCGACCCCCTGCTGTGCGCCCGGCTAGCTAGGCGCTAGGCGCCGTCGTAGTAGGGGGACGTGTGGGGCAGCAGCGGGCAGCGGGCCGCGTCGAAGTCCGGTGTGTCGACGCGCCCGTGGATGGCCCGGATCGCCTCGTCCTCGTTGCGGAAGATGTTCTCCCGGCCGATGGCCTCGGCGACCCCGGCGCGCTCGAGGACCTCCATGACCTGCAGCTTGACGCCCGCGAGCACCAGGGTGACGCCGTTGTCGCGCAGCCGCTCGTCGAGGTTGTGGAGCGTCTCCGCACCCGAGGAGTCGACGGAGGTGATGCCGTCGCCGACGAGCAGGACGAAGCGCGCCTCGGGGTACTCGTGGTTGATCGCCAGCACCGCGTCCTCGAGGTGGCCGACGTTGGCGAAGTAGAGCGGGCCGTCGAAGCGCAGGGCGGCGATGTGGCGGCTCTCCGGCAGGCCGAAGCGGCGGGCGTCGCGCAGGGTGCCGTCCGCCGGGTGGCGGGAGAGGATCACCACGCGCGGGCGCATGGTGCGCAGCAGGTAGAGGACGATGGCGAGGACGCCGCCGAGGAGGATCCCGTAGTCGAGGTGCGGGGCGAGGGCGAGGCTGGCGATGAAGGTGGTCAGCGCCACGGCGCCGTCCTGGCGGTGGGTCCGCCACGTCTGGCGCATGGCCTCGATATCCACCAGGCTGCTCACCGCCATGATGATGATCGCCGCGAGCACCGCCACGGGCAGGTGGTAGAGCAGCGGCGTGAGCAGCAGCAGGGTCAGCGCCACGATCAGCGCCGTGAAGACCGAGGCCATGCCGGTGCGGGCGCCGGTGCTGTGGTTGATGGCGCTGCGCGAGAAGGAGGCGCTGATGGGGAAGGCCTGGGAGAGGCCGGCGGCGAGGTTCCCCAGCCCCTGGCCGACGAGCTCCTGGTTGGGATCGATGCGCGCGCGGGTGCGGGCGGCGATGGCCTTGGCGATGGAGATCGCCTCGATGAAGCCCACTAGGGCGACCACCACCGCCGAGCTGAACAGCGTCGTGACCTCATCCCAGCTGAGGCTCGGCAGGCTCAGCGGCGGCAGGCCGGCCGGGATGGTGCCCACCACCTCGCCGCCCATGTCCTCGAGGCCGACCAGGTAGCTCAGGGGCGTCAGCCCGGCCGCGGCCGCCAGGACGCCGGGCACCCGGGGCAGCCAGCGCCGGCAGGCGGCGATGATCGCCATCGCCGCCACGCCGAAGGCGAGGGTAGGGAGGTGGGCCTGCGGCAGCCGGCCGAGGACCTCGGCGACGGCGATCAGGATGCCGGTGTCGCTGGCCATGGGGACGCCGAGCAGGTCGTTGAGCTGCGACAGGGCGATGACGATGGCCGCGGCGTTGGTGAAGCCGAGGATGACCGGGTGGGCGAGGAAGTTGACCAGCGTCCCCAGGGAAAAGAGCCCCAGGGCGAGCTGCAGCGCCCCGGCCATCAGGGCCAGGGTGATGGCCAGGGCGACGTACTCGCCGCTGCCCGGCTCGGCCAGCGGGGTGAGCGCCGAGGCGGTGAGCAGGCCCGTGATCGCCACCGGGCCGCAGGCGAGCTGCGGCAGCGACCCCCAGATCGCCGCCACCATGACGGGCAGGAAGGCGGCGTAGAGGCCGTAGTGCGGCGGCATGCCCGCCAGCGCGGCGTAGGCCATGGACTGCGGGATGAGCACCAGGGCGACCGCCGCGCCGGCGCCCAGGTCGGCGCGGAGGCGCTCGGCCGTGGGCGGGTGCCACTGATTGAAGGGGACGAGGCGCCTCAGGCCCTCGAGCCAGCGGCCGCGCCCCGTGGCGCTGCCGTCAAAGGGCATCGAGCTGCCTCATCGAGGACGGGAGCAGGCGCAGGTCCACCAGGCCGGTGAGCAGCGCCTTGCCCAGGGTGGCCTCCTCCTCATAGAGGAGCTTGTAGTACTGCACCTTCATGGTCAGGGCGCTGCCGAGGATGATCGATGCCGTGGCCAGCATCGCGCCCACCGCCAGGGTGGAGAGCCCGGTCAGCCCCTGGCCGAAGGTGCAGCCCATCGCCAGCGGACCGCCGATGCCCATGAGGACGCCGCCGGCCAGGTGCCGGGCCAGGTCGTAGCGGTCGGCGAACCACTCGAGGCGGAAGGTCCGGCTGGCCAGGGCCCAGAGCAGGGAGCCGAGGACGACCCCGGCGAAGGCCATGACGCCGGTGGTGAGCACTGCCGGGTCGAATGCCCGGGCGGTGTACGTCGTGGCGTGGGACATGGGCGTGACGAAGCTAAGCCCCTGGGGGCCGAGCCAGCGGGCGCTCTCGGGCCGGCCCGTTCCCTGCTCGGGGTGGTGGAAGTCCCAGTTGGTGACGTGGGTCGGCAGATCCGACTGCTCGCCGAAGCCGTCCGTGACGGCGATGTTGCTGCTCAGCAGCCAGATGGCGAGCACGCAGCTCCCGACCACGATCCCGCTGGCCACCGCGTCCCGGTTGCCCCGGAAGGCGGCGGCGCGGAGGGCGGCGTAGACCAGGCCGCCGCCGAGGGCCGCCGCCGCGAGGGGGCGGACCCAGGGCGCCGCGTCGCCGCCGAGGAGGCTGCCCAGGTCCTGCCCTCGGCTCAGCGACAGGGCCGAGGCGTCCACCCAGGGGAAGAGGAGCTCGCGGAGCGAGGCGTCGACCAGCGGCAGCGGCGAGACCATGGCGTAGGCCGTGGCCCCCAGCGCCGCGGCGACGATGAGGGACTTGCCGTTCCCGCCCCCGAGGCGGACCAGCGTCTTGTTGGCGCAGCCGCTGGCCAGCGTCATCCCGATGCCGAAGAGCAGGCCGCCGACGATGTAGCCCGCCCAGGTGAAGTGCCCGGTGCGGTACGGCGGGGTGGCCTCCTCGGCGTTGATCAGGCCGGCGGGCTCGAGGAGCCCGACGCCGAGGACAGCGACGCCGGCGGCCAGGGCCCAGGCGCGCATCCTCTGCCAGTCCTGCATGTTTACGGCGTCGGAGACGGCGCCCATGGTGCAGAAGTTCGTCTTGTTGGCCACGGCGCCGAGGATCAGCGCGATGAGGAAGACGCCGCCGAGCAGCGTCCAGTGCGCTGCGATGAAGGAGTCGAAGACCATAGGGCGTGCCCCTCGACAGTGTGCTGGTCTCGAGCCGGCGGTGCTGGGCCCGACGGCTTGCGCTGGATATATTCTTCAAATTGCAAGGGTGGTCCGGAATACCCCAAAGGGGGGAAGGAGGCGGCCGCCTCTCCCCCGGAGGGGAGGGGCTAGCCGGCGCCGCGGCGGGTGAGCCCGAAGTCTACGGCCTTGATGGCGGCCTCTACGCGGGAGTGGACCCCGAGCTTGCGCAGGACCGCCTTGACGTGGAGCTTGACGGTGCCGTCGGAGATCCCCAAGTGGCGGGCGATGACCTTGTTGCTCTCGCCGGCGGCGAGGCGCTCCAGGATGTCCCGCTCGCGCGGCGTCAGCGCCGCGAACGGGTCCGACGGCGGCCGGTCCGGGTGCTGGCCCGGCGGCTGCCCGAGGGCGCGGGCCAGGGTGTCCGTGAGCTCCGGCGCCACGGCGATCTTGCCGTCGGTAGCCTGGTGAAGCGCCGAGATCAAGTACTCCGGGTCGTTGTGCTTGAGCAGATACCCCTGCGCACCGGCACGCAGGCAGTCGAAGAGGTCGCGCTCCTCCTCGCTGCCGGTGAGCATGACCACGGGCAGGGCCGGGTGGCTGTGATGGATCTGGCGCAGCACCGCAAGCCCGTCCTGCCCGGGCATGCGCAGGTCGAGCAGGACCAGGTCCGGCTCGAAGGAGGCGACCAGCGCCAGGATGTCGTCCTCCCCGGAGCCGGTCTCCGTGGTCAGCCCTTGCGCGCTGAGCAGCTCCTGGAGCGCGACCCGGAAGAGCTGGTGGTCATCGACGATCAGGATCCGCATGCCCCGATACCCCCGCCTGATGCAGGCTCTTGGTGGACCAGGTCAGCCGCTGCGGCTGGGGCAGCCGCAGGTGGAGGGCGGTGCCCTGGCCGGGCTCGCTCTCCACGCTGAGGTCGGCGCCCAGGTGGCGGGCCCGCTCGCGCATCCCCTGGAGCCCGTGGCCCCGCGGCTGCCCCGGGTCGGACTCCGGGACCTCGCCGGGCTCGAAGCCCTGGCCGTCGTCCTCGATGAGCAGGCTCAGCTCCCCGTCCGGGGCCTCCATCTGGATGCGCACGAGGCCTGCCACGCCGTGGTGCCAGGCGTTGGAGAGGGCTTCCTCGACGATACGGTGGATGTGCAGCTGCTCGCGCTCGCCGAGGGCGAGCTCCGGCCAGTTGTCGATGAGCCGCACGCTGATGCCGCTATCCCGGCTGAAGCGGTTGACCAGCCGGCTCAGCGCCGTCTCCAGGGGTGTCCCCAGGGCCTGTGTACGGAATTGCTGCATCACCGTGCGCACTTGGTCATTGGTGCGGTCTAGGCGGCTGCGCAGCTCCTCGAGCGGCTCCAGGAGCTGCTCGTTCCCGCCGCTGGTGGCCGCCTGCTCCTCGATCTGGCGGACGCGCAGCCGCAGGGTGGCGACCTCCTGCGCCACGGTGTCGTGGAGCTCGTGGGCGAGGAGGTTGCGCTCCTCCTGCAGGGCGCCGTGGTAGCCCTGGTAGTCGGCGCGGAGCCGGCTGATGGCGGCGCCGAGCTGGTGGCCGATGCCCTCGAGCAGCTGCGCCGGCTCCATCCAGTGGTGGGCCTCCTCCGGCTCGAAGTAGAGGTTGAAGATGCCCACCGCCTGGTCGCTGTCGTCGAAGATGGGGATGGCCAGCAGGGCCAGCTGCGGCTGGCTGGGCAGGGGGTTGCAGCCGACGCGCCGGATGCAGGCGCGGAGGTCGTGCCGATATTGGACGCTGCGCTCCTGCCCGGCGACGGCGCAGGGGCAGGTCTGCGCCGGGCTGCGCTGCTCGGCGTCGACGAAGCCGGCGTTGAGCCCGCGGGCCTCGACCAGGCGCAGCTGGCCGGCGTCGTCGAACAGCCGGATCGCCGTGGCCTGGGCGCGGGTGTCGGCCAGGACGCGTTCGAAGTAGCGCTCGAAGAGCTCGTTCAGGCTCCGCGCCTGGGCCGCCTCCACGCCGAGGGCATTGAGCAGCTGCAGGCGCCGGTCCTCTCGGGCGGGGCGCAGGGTCGCCTGCCGCTCCATGCGCTCGGGGGAGGTCGTGGGCGAGGGCTTGCTGCGCCGGAGATGGATCGGCTTCCAGCCGTTGTGCCCGGCACGCTCGGGCGCTACCGCCTGCTCCGTGGCGAGCGGCCGGGGATGCTCCGTCATCCGCCGTATCGTGCGCCGGCGAATGCCGGCTGGCTCCGCGTCTTTCCCGGCGTACATGTCTCCTCCTGACGTTCGACCGGGGGCCCTAGGGTGTCCCTGTTCCTTGTTTTTCTTGGGCCTTGTCTATCTTTTGTTTGGCCGCTTTAAGGTTGCGGCTATTGTTGTTATCTATTTCGACTATATATATCAGGAACTCGGAAATAAAGGGGTTCGGCGGAGATTTTTTGACCTCGATCAAGTGCGGTCAACCGCCGTGCGCCGGCTGCGCACAAAGGCGAGGAAGCGCCCCGTCCAGGGGCAGGCGCTGGTGTCGCGCAGGTGGGCGTAGGCGGCGACGGTGTTGCCGACGATGAGCCCGTCGGTGCCGTCGCCGAGGCCGTGCCCCCTGTCGAGGCGGTAGGCGCGGGGGATGGCGCGTGGCGCCTCGGTGCGCAGGCGGGAGTAGTGGAACTCGTGGGCCGTGGCGGCACCCCCCGTGGCGGCCGGCGACCAGGGGGCGTCGGCCGTGGGCCGGAGCGCCATGTAGCCGTGGCCCTGGGGCCGCTCGGTCATCTCCGTCTCTACCGGCAGCACGCCGGCCATGGCGTGGCGTCCCTGCCCGGTGTGCAGGCCCTGGGACAGGTAGAGCAGGCCGCCGCACTCGGCGTGGATGGGCAGGCCCTCGGCAGCGGCCTGCGCCACGGCGGCCTTCATGGCGTGGTTGGCGGCGAGGCCCTCGGCGTGGCGCTCCGGGAAGCCGCCGCCGAGGATGAGCCCGTCCACCGGCGGGAGGGCGGTGTCACCGAGCATGTCGATCCGGACGAGCTGCGCGCCGCCGCGCTCCAGGGCCTCGAGGTCGCCGGGGTAGTAGAAGTTGAAGGCGCGGTCGTGGGCGATGCCGATGCGCACCGGCGTGCCCGCCGCCTCGCGGCGAGGGGCCGGGGTGGGCGGCGCCCCTAGCGGGGGGGCCGTCTCGGCCACCGCCTGCAGGGCGGCCAGGTCCAGGTGCTCGGCAGTGCGCTCGCCGAGGCGCTCGACGGCCTGCTGGGCCTGCTCCTGCTCCGCGGCCGGGATCAGCCCCAGGTAGGGGGCGTCGATGCGCAGCGCCTCGTCGTCGGGGATGGCGCCGAGTACCGGGATGTCGGTGTAGGCCGCCAGGGCCTGGCGCAGCTTCGCCTCGTGCCGGCGGCCGCCGACCCGGTTGAGGATGACCCCGGCGACGCGGACGCGGGGGTCGAACTGGGCGTGGCCGAGCACGGTGGGCGCGACGCCGCGGGTCATGCCGCGGGCGTCCACGATGAGCACCACCGGCGTCTGCAGCTCCGCGGCGAGCGCCGCGTTGCTGTCGCGTCCTTGCGGATCGACGCCGTCGTGGAGGCCCTTGTTGCCCTCGATCAGGGCCCAGCCCTCGGCGGCGGCGACCTCGGCGCGGATCTCGGCCCGCGCCATGGTGTGGAGGTCCAGGTTGCGGCAGGGCCGGTCGGCGGCCTGGCTCAGCCACCCCGGGTCGATATAGTCCGGGCCTCGCTTGAAGGCGTGGACGGCGGCCCCGTGCTGGCGCAGGGCCGCCGCCAGCCCCATGGTCAGCGAGGTCTTGCCGGAGCCCTTGTGCAGGGCCGAGAGGTAGAGTCGCCGCGGCGGGGGCGTCATCGCATGGCTCACCCCGCCGCCGGCTCGCCCGTCTCGGTCCCGTCATGGGCCGCCAGCTGGCTATCGGCGCGCATGGGTGTAGCCTCCTCGGGGAGGTGGCTGGCGGTCAAGGGCAACACCCGCAGCGCCACGAGCAGGATGGCCGCTGCCAGGCCGACGCCGCCGATGCCGAGCAGCGCCTCCCAGGCAGTGGGCACGTAAGAGGCAGCCTCCTCATCGAAGCCGGCGCCGGCCACCCCCCGGCCCGGGAGGGCCTGCAGCGGGACGGCCTGGCCGCCGACGATCACCACGAAGAGATGGGCGAGCCCGCCAGCGAGGACGGAGCCGGAGGCCCCGGCGAGGGCCCGGCCGCGAGCGCGGGCTGCCCGCCGCAGCAGGAGGAGAGTGGGCGTGATGATGCCGATGGCGACGGCGCCGATCCAGAACAGGACCGGGTAGGCGCCACCGTCGATGAGGAGGAAACGGGCGGCCTCCCGGAGCCCCGGCCTATAGAGCAGGGTCAGGAGGTGGAGCGCGAGCAGGGTGGCCGTGGCGATCACGCCTGTCAGCAGCACCGTCGCGAGCCGGGCCGTCGCCGCGGCTGGCGGGGCCTGCCCTTGGCTGCGCAGCACGGCCTGCCAGGCCAGGGAGAAGGCGGCCGTGCCGTAGGCGACGGCGGTGACGAGGAACAGCGGCATCATGATGGCGCCGCCGTAGACCGGCCGCGCGGCCAGCATGCCGAAGATCGAGCCCACGTTGAGGGCGAGCAGGAGCGCGACGAGGGCCGCGAGGCCGCCGGTGATGCCCGCGTAGCGCCGCATGCGCGGCTCGATCAGGGCGCCCAGGTGGAGGAGCGCGATCGCCGTGAAGGCGGTGTAGAGCGCGATGTTGCGGCTGAAGCTCGACAGCGGGTTGAGCCTCATGGCTGCCAGGATCCGCTGCGGGCTGCCCAGGTCGAGGACCAGGATGGCCAGGCCGCCGAGCAGCAGCGCCACCGCCACGCCGGTGCCCAGGCGGCCCCAGGGCTGTCCGATGGGTCCGGCGAGGCGTGGCGCCAGGGCGGCGATGGCGAAGGCGCCGCTGCCGGCCAGGATCAGGGCGATGGCGAAGACGTGGGGCAGCCCCCACACGACCTGGTTGTCCATGCCGGTGACGTGGTGGCCGGCGGTGATCAGGTACAGCCCCGACGCTGCGCCGCCTAGGGCCAGCAAGGCGGCCCCGGCGAGGGCTGTCAGCCACTGGTAGGGGTGCTCTCGGCCGACGTGGTGATAGCGGATCCGTGCTGCCATGGCGGGGCTCCCTTAGGACAGTCCGTGGTAGCGCACGCCCGGGTCCAGGCCCAGATCGCCGCGCAGGGGGGTGGCGGTGCGCTCGCGCAGGGCGCGGCGGATCTCGCTGTCGGGATCGTTCAGGTCGCCGAAGATCAGCGCCGCGTGGCCCTCCTGCGCGCAGCGCTCGACGCACGCCGGGATCTCGCCACGGTCGATGCGGTGCACGCACAGGGTGCACGCCTCCACCGTCCCCTTGCCTCGCGGGTGGTTGGGCGAGCGCTCCGCCACGGGCGCGTGGACGAAGGAGCGGGCGTGGAAGGGGCAGGCCATCATGCAGTAGCGGCAGCCGATGCAGCGGTGCTTATCCACGAGCACGATGCCGTCGTGGCGCTTGAAGGAGGCGTGCGTGGGGCAGACGCTGACGCACGGCGGCTCGGCGCAGTGCTGGCACATCACGGGCAGGGCCTGCGCAGCGCCGTCTCGCTCGCCGGTGCCGACTACTACCTTGCGGATCCACTGCGGCTCCTCCACCGCCTCGCCCGCCGGCCAGCCGTTCTCGGCCTGGCAGGCGTCGACGCAGGCCTCGCAGTCCCCCGGGCAGCGGGTGGTGTCCACCAGCAGGCCCCAGCGCACGCCGCTGCCGGCGTCCGCCTCGGCTGCCCGGGCCTGGACCAGGAACAGCCCTGGCGCCAGGGACACCCCGGCCAGCGCCGCCGCGCCGCCGAGCACCCGGCGGCGGCTCACTCGGGTCGGCTGCTCGTCGCTCATGGACGCCCCTCCGGCTCGGTGCTGTGGCATTGGAAGCAGTCCAGCTCCACCGCCGCGTACTCGTGGCAGCTGGCGCAGAAGGCCACCTCGTCGCTGGATGACCCGTGGCCCGCCGCCTGCTGCGCCTCGGGCGCGGCGTGGCAGCCCACGCAGCTCTG
>Ga0207714_1001455_pt1 | contig 15219 bp, 16 predicted proteins | sample PonA232FremontCA_2_FD_187270 | JGI IMG/M metagenome (GOLD analysis project Ga0207714, IMG submission 187270) | Marine sediment microbial community from Fremont, CA, USA - Pond A23 Sediment 2 (SPAdes) | ecosystem: Environmental > Aquatic > Marine > Unclassified | place: USA: Fremont, California... | reverse complement strand
ATACGCAAGAAGGAAGAGGTAGAACGCGTCGCCGCAGCGGCAAGATAACCGTACACCGCGTTCGACGGAAACCCCTTTGTTTCGTATGGAAGTTCTAGTTCTCGACTGACGCTCAGAGTTCGCCTTCTTTCTCCAGCAACGTCTTTAACGCCGCTCCTTCTAACTTCCAGCACAGTTCCGCGACCTGTGTGTCGGCGAGCGTGTAACGCGGCGAGTGTCCCGCATCGCCATCGCGTGTGTGCTCTACAACGCCGAGCGCGAGCAGGTCGTCTATATGTCTGTACACGGTCGAGCGCGAAACCTCGGCGAGACGCGCAACATCGCTGACCGACAGTTCGCGCCCGCGCTCGGCGACGAACGCGCCGACGATGCTCGTGCGCGCTGAATCGCCGAACAGGGCTTCGAGTGGGGCGGACTTGTCTTCTGTTGTGGAATCAGGTTTGGTAGTCGACATGAGCACTAACCGTATCTGTACCATAATAGTGCATATCCCTGTGGATAAATGTTCCGGCTACGATACATACTTGTTCGATTCATGCCAAAGCTTATTATCCGCGCGGCGTAACTACGGCTAACTTGGACGACACCGAAATCAAGTGCCGTATCGTAGAGAAGCTGCTCCGGAAACGCGTCGTCGGCGACCACAAATGGTCGATAGACAAGACAGTGAGCTACGCACTACCGAGTCATGCGAGGGGGCGGGGAAAACAGCTCATACGCGACGAGATGCTTTCCGCAAACGAGGCGTCGCTTGAAGCCTACGGTGGCGGTCACCGCGAAAACGTGCGTCTCGGTGATGTCGAAGAGGCAGTCGATTTCCTCCGCGAAAACGACGGAAACGTCCCTTTCGGCTTCGGGTAAGTTTCAGAAGATATAAGCGACGTAGCCGACTACCTCCGCCACGCTCAGCCGCGTAATGAAGCGCGGAAGCGCTGAACGAGGTGTACAAGATATGCCAGTATACGTAAAGTTCGATGTACCGGACGAGTTGGAAGAACGCGTACTCGAAGCCGTCGAGACGGCACGCGACACGGGACGCGTAAAGAAAGGAACGAACGAAGCGACCAAGGCGGTAGAACGCGGCGAGGCTGAACTCGTCGTAATCGCAGAGGACGTACAGCCCGAGGAAATCGTGCTCCATCTACCCGCACTCTGCGACGAAAAGGACGTACCTTTCGTCTATGTCGGCGAACAGGACGACATCGGACATTCGGTCGGTCTCGATGTCGGAACCGCAGCGGCGGCTATTACGGACGCGGGAGACGCAAGCGAAGCGGTGGAAGAGACAGCCGAGAAGGTCGAGAACCTACGATAAGATGGAAAGAAACGAGTGTTCGTACAGCGGCGAGGAGATAGAGCCGGGGACGGGCATACTGCTCGTCCGTAACGACGGCGAACGTCTGTGGTTCAAGGACTCGAAATGTCTGAAAAACGCAGAACTCGGGCGTCCTGCGCGTGAGGTAGAGTGGACTGAGATAGAAGAAGAGGACGTGGAGGAGTAGATGACCGAGCGCACGTTCGTCATGGTCAAGCCCGACGCATTCCAACGCGGTCTTGTCGGCGAGATAGTCTCGCGTATCGAGCAACGCGGTCTGAAACTCGTAGGAATGAAGCTTCTGACACCGTCGCAGGAACAGGGCGAGGCGCACTACGCAGAACACGAGGACAAGGAGTTCTACGACGACCTCGTCGGTTTCATAACGAGCGGACCTGCGGTGCCGATGGTCGTCGAGGGCGACGACGCCATAAGCGTCGTGCGTGACATGATAGGCGCGACAGACCCGCAGGACGCCGCACCCGGAACGATACGCGGAGACTACGCGCTCGACATAGGACGTAACTGCGTACATGCGGCTGACGCACCCGACACAGCGGAACGCGAAATCGGGATATACTTCGACGAAGACGAACTTGAGACGTACGAACGTATAGACGAGACCTGGGTTTACGAGTGAGGCTTTTCGCAAGGCTATCGGGTGTGAGTTTCGTCGAGTAACCCGGAGGCAGAACTCCGATACTGTCTGTCTATACGCGCTCGTGAGGGTAAAGTTATCCTGCTCTGTCATTAAAATCCTATAAGCTTCTGACGATCTTATAGGGATACTACGTGGCGTCATCATATATCCCGAGGTACCCGGAGGAGCCGACAAGAGACGTTCTGGGTGGGACATCGCTCGACGTAGGAGGTCTTTTCAAGCCGGTGAACATGGGTTTCAGCTCCGGTAGCTCACAAAAGACCGTCGAGTTCTACAGGGGTAGCAACGAGTTCGATGTAGAGGACGGCGACTTCTATGTGATAACCTTCCTTTTCGAGGACAGCGACAGGTCGACGTACTTCGTCCTTCCTCGACCGTAAGTCAGCTTAGCCGAACCGCGGTTCCATACGCGAGCAGTTCGGCACTACTACCCGCAATCTGCGATGTCTCGAAACGGACGTTAACGACCGCATCGGCATCCATGCTTTCTGCGTCCTTGAGCATCCTACCGAGTGCTTGGTCGCGTGTGTCCGTGTACAGTTCTGAGTACGCCTTGAGTTCGCCGCCTATGAGGTTGCGCAATGCCTGCGTGATGTCGCGTCCGACGTTCCGCGCCCTTACCGTGTTACCGCGCGCGACTCCGAGAACTTCGTCTATTTCACGCCCCGGTAACGTCTCTGTCGTTGTGTGCTCTATCTCCATGGACGTAACTGAAGCGGAAGGAATGTAAAGTATTCGTTACAGAGGTGCAGGCGGATTCAGAGACGTTCCTTGAGCGACTGTGTCGCCCCGTCCTCAGCCTTTATCCAAGCCAATGGGTTCGCCGAGTCATAGATCACCGTCCCGTTATCCGTTTCGTACGACTCAAGGTTCGGTTCGGGTTTCGACTCGTCCCGGCTTTCGGCTGTGGACATATCTTCTTACCTCCGGCTGCACTTTGTCACCCCGATATATAACCCTTGTGAGATGTTGTCACACTTGGTTAATCATGATGTTTCTGTGGCGACAGAAACATCGTAAGAACGCCCAAAAGGAGGTGGTTGGTTCCCGCACGACTTTTGTGGGGTGACAGCATACGACGCGCATGGGACAGGCGAACCTCGGTGCCTTCGACGGAGGTAACGGCGAAAAGGAGGGCGAAGAGATAGGCGTTCTGAAGGTCAACTACACCGTCGAGAGCGACGAGGACGGACCGCATCCTGTCGTACATGTGTTCGGGCGGACGCGTGGTGGAGAGGCGCGTCATATCCGTGTCACGGGGTTCCGACCTTACTTCTACGCGCCGAACGAGGAGTGCGAGGACGACGTTTTGGAGGACGAACGCGTCACAGGCACCGAGACGGGCTTCGAGTCGATAGACGGCGACGACCTGACACGAATCTATACACGTATCCCCGCAGACGTTGGAGAGGTACGTGAGTCTTACACGCATTACGAGGCGGACATACTCTTTCCAAACAGGTTCCGTATCGACAAGGACGTGAAGTCGGGGATGCGCCTCGGTGACGTTGACGGACAAGACGCGGACTTCGAAATCGACGCTTCCGATGTAGAACCGTGCGACGCCGACTCGCCCGCGCGCACCTGTATAATCGATATAGAGGTCGAGGACAGGAACGGATTCCCCGAGGACGGAGAGGAACCTGTCGTCTGCCTTACCGCGTGGGACTCATTCGAGGACGAATACCACGTCTTCGTATGGGATATAAACGAAAACGAGGTTGACGACGACGGCTACGTCCTGCGAGCTTACGAGACAGAGGAGGCGATGCTCGATGGATTTCTCGGTTACTTCGAAGACAGAGACCCAGACGTTATTTCGGGATGGAACTCCAACGACTTCGACTTTCCTTATCTTATAGACCGTCTGGAGGTGCTTGACGGAGAAGACATGGAACCGACTCGTCTATCACGCGTCGGCGAGGTATGGCACGACGACTGGGGTGGACCGACGATAAAAGGACGCGCAACCTTCGACCTCCTGTACGCCTACCAGCGTATGAAGTTCACAGAACTCGAATCGTACAGGCTCGATGCGATTGCTGAGGAAGAACTCGGCGAGTCGAAGGTGACGTACACGGGCAAGATAGGCGACCTCTGGGACGACGACCCCGACAAGCTCCTCGAATACAACAAGATGGACGTGGAACTCTGCGTCCGTATCGACGAGAAGGTCGGTGTCATCGACTTCTTCCGTGAACTCGCACGTTTCGTCGGATGTTCTCTCGAAGACGCTACGACGCCTTCCGACGTTGTGGACGTTTACGTCCTGCGTAAGGCACATGACGAGTTCGTCCTTCCGTCGAAACGAGGCGGCGCGGGCGGAGAGGAGTACGAGGGAGGCGAGGTTTTCGAGCCGATTACGGGAATACGCGAGAACGTCGCTGTACTAGATTTGGCGTCTTTGTACCCGATGTCGATGATTTCAGTTAACGCAAGTCCTGAAACAAAGGTAGACGACAGCTACGGAGGCGAAACCTTCGACGTGAAGATGCCCGACGGAAAGGTCATTCGTTTTCGTAAGAAGCCTGAGGGACTGACAAAAAGCATCGTGACCGAACTCCTTGAGGAGCGCGACAAGAAGAAATCAGCGCGCGACGAGCACGGGATGGGTAGCGAGGAGTACGTCAAGTACGACAATCAGCAGAACGCGATAAAGGTCGTAATGAACTGTTTCGACTGCGAGACAGAGGTCGTCGGCGAAGAAGGTGTCAAGAGGATAGGCGAGGTTGAGGTCGGCGAGACTCTTTATACAATCAACCCAGAGACCTGCGAAGTTGAGACTAAACGCGTCATCGAGACGCAGGAGTACGACTACGAAGGCGAGATGATGGATATCGAGACACGGTATACTGACTTCTCGGTGACTCCGAACCATCGTATGCTTGTCGAAGCAGGCGGTGACGAAGCCGAGTTCGTCGAAGCAGGCGACCTGAACGACTATACGAACTATCAGATACCGAGAGGTGAACCCGTCGAAGGACGGAAACCCGAAGCGTTCAGCCTGCTTGAGGAGGGTAACGCCGAGACGGCGTATCTCTACACCGACGGACACGGCGCGAGTTACAAGCGCGCGGTGGGGCGAGCGGCGGACGCACTTGAATACGAGTCGAACAGGAAGGCGTACAGGTGCGAACCGGCGCATATCGCCGACAACCCCGAGGTAGCCGCGGAAGCGGACGAGGTTCTCGTACAGAGAGACGCGAAACACTCCTCGGTACCCGCGAATTACGAGATGAAGGACTGGCTCCGGTTCGTCGGCTGGTACGTCTCCGAGGGAAGCGTCTACGAGATAGAGCCGAAGGAGTACGATGACACGACTCGCGGACGGTCGAAGAAGGTACAGTTAGGTCAGTTGGACGACGACGGACGTGACCGTATCGTCGGTCTTTTGGAGAGGATGGGGCTGAATCCGCGCAGGGAGGAACGCCAGATAAGCTTCTGTAACGCCGTCATCGCAGACTGGCTCACCGAGAACTGCGGTTCTGGGAGTGCAGACAAACGTCTGCCGGAGTTCGTCTTCGAGCTCGACGCTTCACTACTTGAACATCTTTTCGACGCCCTCATACGCGGTGATGGGGACACGTACTCGGGCATACGTTACTCGACGAAGAGCGACCGACTCAAAGACGACATGGTGCGTCTCGCCGTCCATCTTGGCTACAAGCCCCTCGTCAACAGAGACTCTGGAGTCTGGCGTATCCGTTTCAGCGACAACAAGGGAACTTTCCGGATGCACAGGAACGGCGGTACGAGCGAGAGCGACGGCAAGGTGTACTGCGTCACCGTGGAGGACAACCACACGGTGCTCGCTGGTAAGGACGGCAAGTTCCAGTGGGTCGGGCAGTCATACTACGGCGTAGCGGGTTACCCCCGTTTCCGTCTCTACGACCGCGAGATGGGTAGCGCGGTTACAGCGACCGGAAGGAAGGTCATAGAGCATACGAAAGAGGTTGTCGAGGAGGAGGGGTACGAAGTGGTGTACGGTGACAGCGTGACTGGCGACCGTCCGGTCGTTCTGCGTGACCCCGACGGACGGGTTCGGATGCTACCGATAGAGGATATCTTCGAGAGGGCTACCGAACACGAGCGCGCGATAGCGGCGGACGGCGGAAAGGAGCACCGCGTTCTTGAAGGCTGGGACGCACTCTCCGTGAACGACGCGACGGAAGCGGAGTGGAAGCCCGTCGAAGGCGTCCTACGTCACGAAACCGATAAGTCCGTTGTCCGTCTACAGCACAAGTTCGGCGAGTCGACGACGACGCGCAACCACTCGTATGTCATCGAAGAAGACGACGCGTTGGTCGAAAGGAAACCCGAGGACGTTGACGAACCGCTCAGAGTGTCTGACGTTCCTGATGTACGGGATGTCGAGGAGATAGACGTGTACGAGGTTCTCCGCGGATACGAGCGTGAATACGTCGACACGCGCGGCGGCGCGGGGAGGCTGAAGACCAAGCGCGCACACACGGACGGTGAATACGTCTGGTTCGGACACAGGGACGACGGCGAAAAGGAGTCGACGGTCAAGGTTCAGCGTTTCGTGGAGGCTGGCTCAGACGACTGCCGCTCACTCCTCCGACTTTTGGGCACTTACGCTGCCGACGGGAGCGCGTCGACTGAGGAAACGTCAAAGGGGAAGTTCGGCGCGAGCATCGCTTCGGGAGACACCGAAAAGCTCGACAGTCTCAAACGCGACTACGACCGCCTCTTCGAGAACGCTACGGTTAGCGTGACTGCGTCGGACTCGAAGGACGAGCGCACCGTTTCGTACGAGACACAGGACGACGTTACGAGTGTGACGTATAACGACGGCACGAGGAAGCTCCAGATGATGAACGAGCTATCAGCGGTCTTCTTCCGCGAGTTCGCCGGGCAGAAGTCGCGTGGGAAGCGCGTTCCAGAGTTCGTCTACCACCTACCGGACGACGAACAGACCGTCTTTCTGGACGCTCTCGTACGTGGCGACGGGTCACGCGAGTTCCCACGCTACTCGGACGACTACGCAGAGCGCAACTTCGACTTCGAGACGACGAGCCGGGAACTCGCTGCCGGTCTTTCGCTCCTCCTGACACAGCGCGATAAGAAACACTCGTTCAAGTACCGCGCCGAGAAGGACTCGTACACGGTTCGCACATGCGACTACTACCGAGAGGGACGCGCACCCGTCGTAGAGGAGGTTGAACACGACGGCTACGTCTACGACCTGAGCGTCGCCGACAACCAGAACTTCGTCGACGCTCTCGGAGGTATCGTTCTGCACAACACCGACAGCACACTGGTCGAACTCGGCGACGGTTCACTCGAAACGCTCGTCGAACGCGGCGAGTCCATCGAAGAGACCGTAAACGAAAGCTACGATGAGTTCGCGCTCAAGGAGTTCAACGCCGAAGAGCACAGATGGGAGATAGAGTTCGAGAAGCTTTACAGACGGTTCTTTCAGGCGGGACGCAAGAAACGTTACGCGGGACGACTCGTCTGGAAGGAGGGTAAGGAAGTCGATGACCTCGACATAACAGGATTCGAGTACAAACGGAGCGACGTTTCACAGGTCACCAAGGAAGTACAGAAAGAGGTTATAAGTCGGATACTCGACGGCGAGGGGTTCGACGAAATATCGGCGTACTTGCAGGACATCGTGACGCGGTTCAAGAACGGCGAGTACGGATACGACGATGTCGGAATACCCGGTGGCATCGGACAGAAACTCGAATCGTACGACACCGACACGGCACAGGTCAAAGGAGCGAAGTACGCCAACGAGCACCTAGGGACGAACTTCACAAGCGGCAGCAAGCCAAAGAGGCTGTACATAAAACGCGTCAAAGGCGACCATCCGACGACCGACGTGGTATGTTTCGAATACCCCGAACAGATACCCGACGAGTTCGAGGTAGACTGGGACAAGATGCTCGAAAAGACAGTGCAGGGACCTATCGAGCGCATCTTAGAAGCACTCGACTGGTCGTGGAGCGAGGTCGTGACAGGACAGAGACAGCAGGGGCTAGGTAGCTTTACATGACCGACGAAGCCGTTGCGTTTCTTTCGGGCGGCACAGGAACGCCGAAGCTACTTGACGGATTGGACGAAACCAATCTCGACGGAAGCGACGTTTCCGTCGTCGTCAACACGGGCGACGACATCGAGATTTCGGGCAACATCGTCTGCCCCGACATCGACACCGTGCTGTATACGCTCTCCGACCGTATCGACCGCCAAAAGTGGTGGGGTATCGACGGCGACACACACGAAACGCACGAAAGGCTCACGGAGGACGGCACGCGTATCGAGCGCGTCAAGTCGTCGCGCCGTCTCGGCGATGGGCGCGCGTTCTCCGGCGAAGGCGAGTTCATGCGTATAGGCGATGAAGACAGAGCGACGCATATACTGCGCACCTCCGCGCTCGATTCGGGAAAGACTCTAACGGAGGCGACTGCACGAATTTGCTCGCGTATGGGTATCGAAACGGATGTCCTACCTGTCTCCGACGACTCGGTTGCGACATACATCGAAACGCCCGACGGCTACGAACATTTTCAGGTATGGTGGGTCGCAAACGGAGGCGAACCCGAGGTGCGTGATGTCGAGTTCCGTGGCGCGGAAGACGCAGAGCCTACCGACTCAGTCCTCGATGCCCTCGAATCATCCGTCGTCATAGGACCGTCGAATCCCGTTACGAGTCTAGGTCCTATGCTCGCCGTCGAAGGCGTACGAGAAGCACTCCGCGAAACGCATGTCGTCGCTGTCTCGCCCTTCGTCGGCGGCGAGATTGTGAGCGGTCCCGCTGCGAAACTCATGCGCTCTATTGGTCTCCCCGCTTCGTCACGCGGAGTCTACGAGGCGTACTCCGACTTCTTAGATGTTCTCGTGGTGGACTACGAAACCTCCGACATAGAAGACGTTGACTGCGATGTCGTCAGGGAAAAGACACGTATCGACGGGCGTGAGAACGCTGCGCGTCTTGTTGAACGTCTCGTAGAACTGACCGACTGAAAGGACAGGTGTCAGTCGAAAAGGTCGCCCGTGTCGTCGAGTTTCTTGCTGATGTCGGTTTCGTTGTCGAAGGTGGTCTCGGTTTCGTTCTCCGTCTCGTCCCCCTCATCATCAGCTTCCTCAGAAATCTCGTCGCCGTCTTCAGCCGCTGCTTCTTCGTCCGAAAACATATCTTCGACGCCCTTCTCTTCGGCTATCTCCTCTGCTTCGGCTTCTATCTCGTCGGGAACTACATTTCCGTCGTGTGAGTCGTACGCCTTGTCGGTGTCTTCACGAGATTCTTCGGTGGTTCCGACCGCTTCCTGCGAAATCTCCTCTGTTTCTCCAGCTGTGGTTTTTGTAAGCACGGCTTCTACGGAGTCAACGAAGCTGTAAGGCGAGGCATAGACACGTGCGTCCCCGAAGTAGCCGTAAGGAAGAACGTCGGGATTGGTTCCGAACTGATCCTTGGGTGCGATGTAGTAGACGGCTGTCTCGCCGTTCTTGAAAAGGATAGCACTACCGTCGTCGCTGACGGCGTAGCCTGTGATATCCTTCTCGTCAGTCCCCGAGAGGAGTGCGTCTAAGTCTTCTGCCTTGAAGACAGGCTCCTCCGAGACAGGCAGTACGACAGGTACACGTCCGTCGGATATACCGACACGTGTCGGTAACCGGACACCGGTAAGAGCCTGTGCTACCGAACGGACGTGCTGTCCGAGAGACTCACGGTCCTCTTCGTCGTCTACCTCTGTGAGACCCCGGACGACTGAGACGAGCCTGTGGTGCAGTTCGTTGGAGGCTACGTTTACGGTGGAAGAACGTGCCGCATACACAACGGTTGTCCCGAGAAGCGAGAGGGCGAAAAAGAGCAAGACGGCTGGCAGGACAGGGGAGAGAAGGAACTCGTCTGTGGACGCTTCGGCTGTGGAAATACCGACGAAGAGAAGCGAATAGAGTACGAAAAGTATACCGCCGTGTAGACCGACCACATCAAGTTTCTCAACGAACTCCGCAGCGTTGTCCGTGTCCGCCCTCCACGCGACTATCCCAGAAGTTGCGAGAAGCAGGAATGCGGCTGTGAGAGGGAACCAAAGGCCCTGACGTGTCACCCTGATGTACTCCATACCTGTGTATACGGTGGCGAGGGCAACACCGACTATACCCACAACGTCGATGGTTTCGTTGCGTAAGTCCTCGTATATGACAGCAATTACGAGTGAGGCTGCAAGGACAGCACCGGGGAGGACGCCTTCGACAGCCTCTCTGGTAACAATCGAAGTCGCTGTTATTCCGGTCAGAAAGACCAGAAGCACGACACCTTTCGCTGTTATGAGATCGGCTGTCGAGTCGAAAAGCGAACGCGCAGAGCCAGCCGTGTCATCTCGTTCGGATACCGTCTGTGTCACGCCGAGAATTCTGTCTTCCTGAATAAATACGTTTGGATAATCATCCCGTCAGTCCGAAAGATCTTCGATTATCTCGTCCGCCTTCTCGAACATCTCGTCTATGTCTATCTCGTCACCGCCTACCTTTATCTTCCCTTCGTCCGTGTCGTCGGTAGTCTCGGCACTTTCCTTTTCGGCGTCCACGGATGTCACGACCCCTTGGTCGGTCGGTGTCAGATCGTCAATATCGTTAAGCGGCATATGTCCGAGCGGGAAGAAAGCCGCGTCCGCGCTTCCTCCGTCCAGGGAGTGGGTTTCGTGTCCGAATTCGCCGTCGGAGTAGGCTTTGAACAGTGTTCCGTTTCGGAACATCAGGACAGCGTCTCCGTGTACCACGTACCCTGTAAAACGTTCTGCGTCGGCTCTCCCAACGACCTCCCTGACCGCGACATCTTCATGGCGTGCGTCGGGGGAGGCTTCGGAAAGTGCGACAGGCACACCTCCGTGGTCGTCCTCGACCTCCGTGGGTATCTTTACGCCTTCGAGGTTTCCGGCGACGAGACGCATCTTCGAGGCTATGTCCTTTCGGACATCTTCGTCGGGAACATCGGCGACTTCGTTTACGACGCCGAAGATGAGACGGTGTAGTTCGTCATCTTTCTCCTCTTCGACCTCGCGCTCGACGGGTTTTTTGCGTACTGAGACGGCGACGAAGCCAACACCCACCGAAAGGACGAGCGCGGCAAAGACGGACGAATGGGCAAAGCCTGTCCATCCTGTCAGACGCAGGGCAGCGTAGACGAAAAGCGCGCCCGCTACGACTGCACCGACGGGGTCAGCGTGCGATGCGTCGCGGAGGTATTCGTACACCGTAGCAGCGAGTACGAGAGCGGACGCACCGAGAGCGAAGAGCCAACCCGGCGAAGCCCCGAAGCCGACGACTGCGGTGTACGCGACGACCGCGACCAAGAGAGAAAGACCGACCGTGTCGACGTCGTTTTCGGGCGCGAGTTCGGTGTCGAGGGCAACGGCACCCCCAAGAGTCACAGCGACGAGCGCGCCGAAGACAGGTTCCGTGACGAGTTCGGAGTCTGTTGCCAAAAGAAAGACAACGGCGACCAAGACTAAAGAGAGAACGACGCCTTTAGCACCGAGAACGCCGAGAAACCTGTCGGCGTAGTCCACCTTTTTGCTTTTCCGCGTTCCCACCAGCGACATGTAAGTATGTATAACAATACTCCGTTTTGGCATAAAAGTCTTTATTATTCGGCACGACAGATGCGTTTTCGTACATGTATATACGTGATAGACCCTCTCATTTTCAACTATTTTTCCGTAGTAGTTCGTACGGAACGGGAAAGATGTTTGAGTTAGCACTCCGTTCAGTCTTGTATGTCCGAGATGAGAGAGGAGAAGGAGGAAACGCGCGTCATAGGCGTGGACAGCGAGGACGCCGACGACCTGATCGGCGCGCTGTCGTCCGAAACCGCGCGTAAGATGCTCTCTGAACTCCACGACGAACCCGCCACGCCGTCTGAGGTTGCGGAGCGTTCAGGCACGACCGTCCAGAACGCGCGTTACCATCTCGAAAACCTCGAAGAGGCGGGTCTAATAGAGGTAAACGGGACACGTTACTCGCCAAAAGGGAGGGAGATGGACGTGTACGCGCCAGCGGAGCCTCTAGTCATGTTCGTCGGGCGCGAGGAGGACTCGACGACGTTAAGGGATGCCGTCAAACGTTTCTTCGGTTTCGTTGGTGCTATCGGTGTCGCTGCTATCTTCGTCGAGTACCTTTTCAGGCTTTACGCGCCCGCTCCTGCACCCACGGAAGGCACAGAGGAAGCGACGGGAGGAGACGGAGGCATGGGTGCTTTCGACGCCGAAAGCGACGCGCCGTCCGGCGGAAGTCAGGAAAGGATAGAAGAAACACAAGCCGCCACCGAAGCCGCGCCGACTCTCGTAGACCGTATCTTGGAGTTCCCACCCGGCGTTGTCTTTTTCGCCGCTGCCACCGCTGTCGCCGTAGTCGTTGTCGGTGTCTGGTACGTCCGGAACCGTGACGGCGAAGGTAGCCAAAACGGATAAACCCGAGAGGAAAGTAACTGCGGTAGATGCTAACGCCCGCAGAGGACGCACAGACCGCACTTCTTCTCGAAGCAGGTACACAGAAACCCGGTAACGTCGGACCCACGCGCGACTTCGACGACACGACTTTTCACCAGTTTCTCGTCGGTGCGGTGGGAGCACGCAGAGGGTTCGACGCGGTCGGGAGCGGCGAAAAAGGCGCGGAAAAGGATGTCAGTGTCGGCGAAGTTTTCCTTCGTTCGGTGCGGGGTGCATCGGCGCACGAAGGCGGAAACACACAGTTCGGCGCGGTTCTTCTCTTAGCACCTCTGGTCGTCGCCTCCGCACGAGGCGGTGTCGAAGACGCTCCCGAAGTGGCGAAGGAGACTACGCCCGAGGACGCTGCACGGTTCTACGAAGCCTTCGACCATGTTGACGTTTACGTCGGCGACGTGGACGACGAATACGACTACGACGTACGTGACCCTGAGGCGCGCGAACGTGTGGTCGAGGACGGGGTGACACTCTACGACGTGATGGAAGAGAGCGCGGCACGGGACGGTGTGGCACGCGAATGGACCGACGGCTTCCCGCGAACCTTCCACGCGGCTAGCAAGCTCGAAACGGTGCGCGGAGACACGCGCGAAGCTGTACGTTCGGCTTATGTCGATCTTCTCCGCGAGGAACCAGACAGTCTCGTCGCTGAAAGACGCGGAACAGAGAAGGCACGCGAGGTTACACGGATGGCACGCGAACTCCCGCCCGACGAACTCGACGCGCGCCTCGCCGACGAAAGAATTAATCCGGGCACGACGGCGGATATCGTCGCAGGTGCGGTCTTCGTGGCTCTCCGCAGGGGGTGGAGCGTCTGAAAGATCTCCTTGACGCGCGCATCACGGAGACGGTTGCGACGACACGGGACGAGGAAGGTACGCCAAACGCCGCACCCATGGGGGTTCTGAAGGAGGAAGACGGCGTCTACGCACGTCTCTGGGAAGGTAGCACGACGCTCGAAAACGTCCGTGCTACAGAACGCGTCGTCGTCAACTTCACGCGCGACCCTGTCGTCTACGTCAAGACCGCACTCGGAGACGGGGGCGAGGAGTTCGTCTCCGATGGACGCCTACGCGACGCAGACGGATGGGTACGGTGCGACGCCGAACACGTCAAGAACCCCGAAGGACGCGACGAAGTGACACGGTGGCAACTCGCCGAAACCGACAGACGCGTCGTTGAACGCGTCCTTCCGACGCATAGCCGAGGCTTCGCGTCAGTGATTGAGGCGACGGTGCACGCGACACGTCTCAGTTTCAAGCCCGAGTTACGCGAACTAATCGAACACCATCTCGAAGTAGCGAGGAAATGTGGCGGAGGGCGTGAAAGAGAGGCTGCGAACCTCGTCGAAGAACACATATCTGAAATCTAAACCGGTGGCTCTTCGTTGTCATCCTCTTTTTCGTCGGTGGTTTCGAGTATGTTCTCACGCCCCAGACGTATCTTCGTAATCCTTCCGTCGTCCTCCATACGTGACGTGAGCTTGCTCACCTTGGCTTCGCTCCAACCCGTCTCCTCAACGACGTGTTTCTGTTTCATCCGTCCGCCTTCCGACTCTATCATACTCAGGACGCGTTTGTCGTCCGACATCTCCTCTTCGCCACCCTCCTCGTCGGCTACCCCTTCCGTATCTCCTTCCCTTGAGGGTGTACCTTCCTGTTTCTTTTCTTCGGTTTTTCCTTCAGTTTGGGCGGAGAGATGATAGGCGAGGGATGCGACCGAAATTATAACGACGACCGCAATGGCGTATACGTAAAGCGGAACACCTGTCGTGTTCGTACTAAAGGGAATGTAGCCGGTCTGGTAAAGACTGACTGGTGCGGAATGTACGGCTAAAAGAGGTGAGACAGCAAAGAGCGGGCTTTCGTCCATCGTTCAACCTTGTACGTCGACCGCATAAAGAGTTTTCCGACGGATTGAGACAGCTTCGTCGGATATACTGCTGAGAAAAGGGTCTGAAACATGAGCCTGCGCGAAAAGATACTCACAACCGATTTCGAGGCGTGGAACGACAAGCCGTCCCCGTGGACTGCAGGCGTTCTCGGCGGTGTAGGTGGCTTGCTGGGTTCGACGGTCGCCGGCGAACTCGGTTCATCGAATCGGCATAGTTACCGGTCTAGTCGCCGGTCTTGTTGTTGGTATGGAGGTTCTTGTCGGGTTCGCGGTTCTCGCGTATCTCGACTGAAAGGGCGCGTCGGTTTGAGAAGGTTTAATAATCGCCCCGACCGACTAAAAGACAGATTTTACGCCGAGGTACCCAAAAGTGACACAACCCGAAGTCAACATCGGACTCGTGGGACACGTAGACCACGGGAAGACGACGCTCGTACAGGCTTTGAGCGGCGAGTGGACCGACCAGCACAGCGAGGAGATGAAAAGGGGTATCTCGATACGTCTCGGATACGCCGACACGACCTTCCGTCGGTGTCCGGGCGAACCGCCCGAATGTTACACAGTCGAGGAGACATGTCCCGACGGGAGCGAGAGCGAGGTCGTACGCTCCGTCTCGTTCGTCGATTCGCCGGGACACGAGACGCTTATGGCGACGATGCTGTCGGGTGCGTCGCTGATGGACGGTGCGGTTCTGGTTGTGAGTGCGAACGAGAAGTGTCCTCAGGCACAGACTGAGGAGCATCTGATGGCACTCGACATCATAGGCGTCGAAAACGTCGTGGTTGCGCAGAACAAGATAGACCTCGTTTCGCGCGAACGCGCAAAGGAAAGCTACGACGAAATAAAGGAGTTCGTCGAGGGTACGGTCGCGGAGG
>Ga0207714_1001454_pt1 | contig 15242 bp, 16 predicted proteins | sample PonA232FremontCA_2_FD_187270 | JGI IMG/M metagenome (GOLD analysis project Ga0207714, IMG submission 187270) | Marine sediment microbial community from Fremont, CA, USA - Pond A23 Sediment 2 (SPAdes) | ecosystem: Environmental > Aquatic > Marine > Unclassified | place: USA: Fremont, California... | reverse complement strand
GACGTGTGGGACGCCGATACCGGCAAACTCGAAGGCAGATACAAAGACGTTCTCGGAGCGTCCACCACTCAAACTGTCCGGCGAGCAAACAGCGAAGCGTGGCGAGGGTTCTTCGAGAACAAGAAGAAGTTCCACGATGAGTCGGACACGGCGGTTACGGAACACCCGGAACCGCCGGGATTCCGTGGCAACGAGGACGACGGGCGTGTTCTCAAAGGCGTCGTCCGAAAAGACGCATACACCGTCGAATGGGGCGACCGCTCTCGGCTTGAGATCATCGTCGGTGAAAACCTGCGAGATAGGCACAATAGCCCGAAAAGCCGTCTCCGGCTCGAAATCGTTGGCGACCCGAATTGGCCCGACTACGAGGACCAGAGCCGGTTGGAGCTGTGGTACGACGAGACAGACAACACCTTCAGAGCCTCGCAACCCGTGACTGTTTCTGACGATGCGCGGGACACTCCACTGGCCGACGAGACGGCCGCTCTGGATATTGGTGCGAACAATCTCGTCGCCTGTACCACGACTACCGGCCAGCAGTACCTCTACGAAGGCCGTGCGTTGTTCCAGCGATTCCGTGACACGACACAGGAAATCGCCCGGTTACAGTCGAAACTCGAAGAAGGCCGATACAGTAGCGAGCGTATCCGGCGGCTGTACCGGAAACGGACACGTCGGCGCGACCACGCGCAAGAAGCGTTGTGTCGTGACCTGCTGGACCGACTGTACGCCGAGGGTGTCGATACCGTGTATATCGGCGGGTTGACCGACGTACTTGAAACGCACTGGTCGGTCGAAACCAATGCCAAGACCCACAACTTCTGGGCGTTCAAAAAATTCACCGAGCGACTGGTCTGTACCGCCGAAGAATACGGTATCTCGGTTGAAGTCCGGTCAGAGGCGTGGACGAGTCAGGAGTGCCCCCAGTGTGGCGGCACAGACCGAACGAGACGGCACCAAGACACACTCTCATGCCCCTGCGGGTTCGAGGGCCACGCCGACCGTACAGCGTCAGAAACGTTCCTGAGACGGCATACGAGCAAAGAAGTCAGGCCGATGGCACGGCCCGTGCGGTTCGAGTGGGACGACCACGAATGGTCGGGGATACCACACCCTCACGAACGTCCCAAAGAACAGCGCACAGACCCGAGTACCGTCCACCGTGACGGGAATGTTGCCTCCGGAGAATCTTAGACCGGCTGAGACTCCCACGGAGGAAACCGCGCGGTTCACGGCGCGGAGGATGTCATCTGTAGCTGATCCGTGTTATTTCTTCAAATCGAATGATGGAGAGAAATATACAAAATATTATACTTTGATCGCTGTCATCCAGCTAGTTTCGAGACTATTCTCCGTCATCGGTAGTATCAGTTTGCATGACATACCAGCTCCAGCGTTCGGTACGTGACTGGATGTGACGGAGATGCCGGCAAGAACAGGTTCCGTGGCCCTCGTTCGGGATTACTCCGAGGGCTGTCCGCCAGAGTCGCTGCGAGGGGTCCCAGACTGTCTTGATTTCAGTTACTTTCAGTCGGCGTGTATCTTCGCGTACCCGACTGTTTCTCTGCGGGCAGAGTGGCGAGACGTATATACGACGAAATATTTAATATAATCAGACAATAACGTATTTCTGTAGATTACAAATGTACGACTTGACAGGATTTCAGCGTGACCTGCTGTACGTGATCGCAGGTCGGGAAGAGCCCCACGGGCTCGCGATCAAGGAGGAACTCGAAGAGTACTACGAGAAGGAGATTCACCACGGGCGGCTCTACCCGAATCTGGACACACTCGTCGACAAGGGACTCGTCGAGAAAGGCCAGCGCGACCGGCGGACGAACTTCTACAGTCTCACCCGTCGTGGTCGCAGAGAGATCGAGGCGCGGCGGGAGTGGGAAGACCAGTACGTCGACATCTGATTGGAGCCGTTGTGAGTCTTCGGGACCGTCGGGGGGCGGTCCTCGTCTAGCATATCTGACCCGACCGGGCGCGGGCGCACGAACGGACCCCGTCGGTCGGTTCACACGCACGGTGGGAGTTCGGGGAGAGAAAAAGGCTTTACCCGGATGGTCTCGTAGAGCAGCCAAATGGTACTCGACGATCTCGGCAGTTCACTCCGGAGCACGCTCGACGATCTCCGGGGGAAATCGCGGATCTCAGAGGAGGATGTCGACGGTATCGTCAAGGAGATTCAGCGATCGCTCATTCAGGCAGACGTCGACATCGAACTCGTCCGGGAGCTGTCGGACAGCATCAAGCAACGCGCCCTGGAGGAGGAGCCACCCGCAGGAACCTCCCCGCGGGACTGGGTGTTGCGCATCGTCTACGAGGAACTCGTCGATCTCCTCGGCGAGTCGACGGAGATCCCACTGGAGGAACAGACCGTGTTGCTCGCGGGGCTGTACGGGTCGGGGAAGACGACGACCGCGGGGAAGATGGCGTGGTGGTTCTCGAAGAAGGGGCTCCGGCCGGCGATCATCCAGACCGACACCGACCGCCCCGGTGCGTACGACCAGGCCAAACAGCTCGCAGAGAGCGCCGAGGTCGACTTCTACGGCGACCCGGACAGCAACGACCCGGTCAAAATCGCCGAGGAGGGGCTGCTCGAGACCGCCGACGCCGACGTGCAGATCGTGGACACAGCCGGGCGGGACGCCCTGAACCAGGAGCTGATCGACCAGATCGAGCGCATCGACGGCGCGGCCGACCCGGACCGGAACCTGCTGGTGATCGACGCCGCGATGGGACAGAGCGCCAAGGAGCAGGCCCAGGAGTTCGAGGAGACCATCGGCATCGACGGCGTCATCGTCACGAAAGTCGACGGGACGGCGAAAGGTGGCGGTGCGCTGGCCGCCGTCAACGAGACGGAGTCGACGATCGCCTTCCTCGGAACCGGCGAGACCGTCAAGGACATCGAACGGTTCGAATCCTCCAGTTTCGTCTCGCGGCTGCTCGGGATGGGCGATCTGAAACAGCTCACCGAACGCGTCGAGCGCGCCATGGAGGAGGCCCAGGAGGAAGACGAGGACTGGGACCCCGAGGATATGATGGAGGGACAGTTCACGCTGAAAGACCTCCGCAAACAGATGGAGGCGATGAACCGCATGGGGCCGCTGGACCAGGTGATGGATATGATCCCCGGCCTGGGTGGCTCGATTCAGGACCAGTTGCCCGACGACGCGATGGACGTCACCGAGGAGCGGATGCGGGATTTCGAGGTCATCATGGACTCGATGACCGAAGAGGAGATGGAGAACCCCCGGATCGTCGGCGCACAGCGGACCAAACGGATCGCCCGGGGGTCGGGCAAATCCGAGGACCGGATCCGCGAACTGCTCCAGCAACACAAGATGATGGAACGGACGCTCAAACAGTTCCAGGGCATGGGCGACGCCGACATGGAGCGGATGATGAAACAGATGCAGGGTGGCGGCGGTCCCGGCGGCCCCGGCGGCGGCATGGGCGGCGGTGGCAACCCCTTCGGCGACTGATCACTCGGGGAGCGGATCGGAGAGGACGACGGCCTCGCCGTCGATCACGGTCTCCCCCTGCGAATCGAGGACGTCTGTCGACAGCCGGAACTGGTTCTCGCCGAGCGGTTCGATCACGGCACACTCCGCAGTGACCCGCTCGCCGATCGGGACCGGGCCGAGGAAGGACAGTTCCTGCGAGAGATAGATCGTCAGCCCGGGCAGCCGTGCGAGTGCGGCGCTGATCAGCCCCGCGACGAGTGTGCCGTGGACGATCTGCTCGCCGAAGCGGCTCTTCGCTGCGAACGGCCCGTCGAGGTGGAGTCGGTTCGTGTCACCGCTCGCCTCCGCGAACGCCCGGACATCCTCCTCGGCGACGGTTTTCGAGAAGGTGACGGTGTCGCCGACGTCGATCCCCCCCTCGTCGCCGAAGTAGTCGTAAGACCAGTCCTCGTTCTCGTAGGCGGTGTCCGCGCGAACGTCGTGTCTGGTCCGGTCCCTGGGCGGTCTGTGGTCGCGTTTGTGCCGAACCAGGTGCGGGATGTAGTTCGAGAGGTCGGTCGTCGTCACGATACCGACGAGTTCGTCGTCACCGTCGACGACGGGGAGTCGCTTGATACCGTGCTCGCGGATCTGCTCGGCCGCGGTCTGGATCGATGCCGACTGGTCGATGTCGACGAGCGGGCTCGACATGATCTCCCGGACAGCCGTCGTTTTCGGATCGTTCCCGGCGGAGACGAGATCCGTGATGTCGACGTCGGTGACGATCCCGACCGGCGTCTGTGCCTCGCAGACGACAAGCGAACCGATCGCTTCCCCGACCAGTCGACTGGCAGCGTCCTGGACCGGCTGCTCCGGCGAGACCGTTTCGACGGGTGTCTGCATGATCTCCCTGACGGTGATCGGTGCGAGCATCGCTAGAAACACCGACGACTGCCACGCAAATCAAACCCGGGGCAGCGGTCAGGACGGATCGATCGGGGTCCCGTCTTCGGTCGGCGGTGCCACGTGGTCGATATACGCCTCGACGGAGGGCTCCGCGACCCGGACGCTGACCGTGATCGCGCCGAGTTCGCCCGGCTCGTCGACGACGAAGTTGACGACCCCCTCGAAGGCAGCCTGCTTTTTCACCCGAAAGGAGAAGCTATCGCCGCGCTGATTGTCGAAGCAGACGCCGCGTGCGGTGTCCAGAATCGCCTGCTGGTGGAGCTGTTCGGAGAACGTATCCAGGGTGTGTACCGTCGCCGTGAGTTCGCCGTGGCGGTGTTCCGGCTCGGCTTCGGGGAACAGTTCACAGATTGCGTCCGCGACCCTGTCGGTCACCTCGGTGTCGAAGACGGGCGCCGTAATCTCGACGTCGACGCTGTAGATCACGGCCGCTCACCCGTGAGAACCGCCTCGATGCGGTCGTGAAACGCCTCCAGTGTCCCGGTGTTCTCGACGGCCAGATCCGCCTGCTCCATCGCCTCGCCCATCCCGAAGTCGAGTTCGCGCTGGTCGCGGTCTTCGAGCCCCTCGCCACCCTCGTCCGCGCTCGCATCACGGCCGCGGGTGTCGAGCCGCTCGGCTCGTGTCTCGAAGGGGGCGTCGATCCGTACGAGCGTAAACTCGTCGCCGAAGGCCGTCTCGAACCGGTCGACCTCGACGTCGGACCTGATGCCGTCGACGACGACCGTCTCCGCGTCCGCGAGCGCCGCTTCGATGATCGGCAGCGACCGCTCGGCGATGGCGGCCGGCCCGTGCTCCGCCCGCAGCGCCTGTGCGACCTGGCCGTGGTCGGTTGCCGGATCGAGCCCCCGGTCGCGACACTCCGCTCTGATCACGTCACCCATCGTCACGACCGGAATGTCGCGTTCGTCGGCGACGGCCGCGGCCTCGCTTTTCCCGCTCCCCGGCAGCCCCACGAATCCGATAACGCTCATCGACCCTTGCTTTGCCGACACGGCAGATAAACACTGCGTTCGGTGCCCGCGTTTCTCGCGGAGAAACTGATATGAAGATACATACGTCGGGCATTTGAACCACCGTCGATGGCAGTAATCGAACTCGACGGACTGACAAAGCAGTTCGGGAGTCTCACTGCGGTACAGGGCCTCGACTTGCGGATCGGTAACGGGGAGATCTTCGGCTTCCTCGGGCCGAACGGGGCCGGGAAATCGACGACGATCAACATCGTTCTGGATTTCGTCAAACCCACGTCGGGCAGCGCCACCGTCTTCGGGATGGACTGCCAGCGCCAGGGCACACAGCTTCGCCAGCGGATCGGTGTGCTCCCGGAGGGATACGACATCTACGACCGGCTGACGGGCCGCCAGCACCTCGAATTCGCCATCGAGTCGAAAAACGCCACCAACGATCCACAGCAACTGCTGGAGCGGGTCGGCATCGCCGAGGCGGCCGACCGGAAGGCCGGTGGCTACTCGAAGGGGATGGCACAGCGGCTCACCCTCGCGATGGCGCTGGTCGGCGATCCGGAGCTTTTGATCCTCGACGAGCCGACGACGGGACTCGACCCCAACGGCGCCCGTCAGATCCGGGAGATCATCCGGGAGGAGAACAGACGCGGGACGACGGTCTTTTTTTCGAGTCACATCCTCGGGCAGGTCGAGGCCGTCTGTGACCGGGTCGGGATCCTCCGTGAGGGACAACTCGTCGCCGACGACTCGATCGAGGGGCTACGCGAGAACGTCCCCGGCGGAGAGAGCCTCGTGGTCGAGGGGAGCGGCTTCACGGACAGCGTGGTCGCGTCGGTCCGCGCACTGGCGGGCGTCGAAACCGTCGACGAGCGCGAGCCGGGGTCGGTGCTGGCGATCAGCCTCAACAGCAGTTCGAGCAAGACGGCAGTCCTGAGCGAGATCGAAAACGCCGGTGCGACGGTGTCGGACTTCTCGACCCAGGAGGCATCGCTGGAGGATCTGTTCGCCGCCTACACCACCGGAGGTGCCCGCGCATGAGCTGGCAGGCGATCGCGAAGAAAGATTTCAAGGACAGCCTCCGTTCGCGGACGTTATGGGGGATCATCGGCAGTTTCATCTTCCTCATCTTCCTGCTGGCGTTCCTCGCCACCGACGGAGATATAAACGACACCGAAGGGTTCGTCTCGGTCATCGGCGGCACGTTCCTGTTCGGTGTCTTGCTTTTCGTGCCGCTGACAGGGCTGTTTATCAGTATCAAGTCGATCGTCCGCGAGCGTGAAAGCGGGACGATAAACCTGCTGCTGTCGCTGCCCCACTCCCGGCGGGATATGGTTATCGGCAAGTTCCTCGGCCGCTCTGCCGTGATGAGTATCTCGATCGTGGCTGGCTTCCTGCCAGCCTGCATCCTCATCCTGGTCGAGGCCCAGGTGACCCCGCTGTACGAACTGTTCGCGTTCCTGGTTGCGACAATCTGTCTCGGCCTGCTTTTCGTCGGGTTCGGTGTCGGTTTCTCCGCGCTGGTAAACAGTGAAACGCAGGCGACGGTCGCCGGCGTGTTGCTCTTTTTCCTGCTGTACCTGTGGCCGTTTGTCTTCGGCGCACTCGACATCGACCTTCCCGACTTCCTCGACCGGTTTTACCTCCTGACGCTGTTTTTCGATATGCTCGCGGCCCTGCTCTCGGTCACGGAGAACATCGGAAACGCCTCGATCGTGGTCCGAGGAGAGAACAATTTCGCAGAGGGAGCGGCGGCCACTGCGCCGATCCACCTGCAACACTGGTTCGCCTTCGTTATCCTCGGTGCGCTCATCGCGGTTCCGCTCGCGGTCGGCTACATCCGCTTCGACAGCGCTGACCTGTAGGACGGGTTATTTTTCTTCGACGTGCCGGACCGAACTCGCGATCCCGCGCGTACTCTCGACCATCTCCGGCCCGGACATCTCCGCTCGGCCGACAGCGAACGCTTTCGGTCCCTCGATGACGACCTCGTCGCCGACGCGGATCTCCGCCGAGGCGTCGACGACGCCCGGTGCCAGCACCGAGCCGTGCGGGACGAAGGAATCGATCTCGACCCGTCTGGTCGGGGTACCGCTTTCGACCCACCGCCGGCCGCCGGCGACCGTCAGCGCCAGCAGGCCGTACTCGGGCACGAGCATCGCCAGTTGCTCGCCGTCGGTGCTGTTCGCACGGAGCTTCGGGTACCGGCTCTCGACTTGCAGGTCCGAAAAGAGTTCCTCACCCGCACCCGCACCGAACTGGTAGTCGGCGATTGCCCGGAGGGTGTTGTGCTGGCGCTCGCGTTTCATGTAGGCCGTCCCGTCGGCGAGCGCCTCGGAGAGGTTGCCGAGCGACTCCGTCGTCGTCGGATGATCGACGGCGGTGTACTCGAAGTCGACGCCGGCTTTCTCGCCGGCACGGTCACAGATCTCGCGGTAGTCGTCGGGGAGGTGCGCGATCAGCCGGGGATACTCGTTGGCGTCGAGATAGGCAGCCAGCACGTCCGAGACGAACTCGGTCTCGGTCGCTGTCCACTGGCCGGTGACCACCGAATCGTACTGCTGGGCCGGGTAGGTCAGTTCGAGTTCCTGCGGGACGACACCGATCGGCGAGGTCATCGAGACCAGATGGGCCCGGTACCCGATCGCGTCGTGGAACTGGCCGTGACTCTGTGAGTCGCTGTAGGGTTTCCGCGCCGAGCAGGGCACCACCACGAGCGGTTTGTCGAACCGGCACCGGTACCGGCTGGTCACCCGCTCGGCGTAGCGCTGGATCTCGACCCGCCGGAGGGTGTCGTCGGTCGCGGCCGTGATCTCCGCCCGGCGGAGCATCGGCGTCCGCTGTTCGAGGTAGCTGTACTGCTGGTCGAGTCGCCGGACGGTGGCGGTCAACCACTGCTCGTGGCGGGCCTGTCCCTCGACGTAATCCCGGAGGCGGCCGGCACGGATGCGCTCTCTGACCGTCCCGAGCGCGGCCCGCAGGGCGTGTTCGTTGTGTTCGGCACACGCCGCCCGGTCGAACTCCGAGCGGGGAGCCTGACAGGCCGGGCAGGCACACGGGAGTTCGGTCAGATCCGCCAGAAACGCCTCGCCGTCGGTCATGAGATACTTCCCCTGTGTCCCTTTCACGACGGCCCGGTCGGTGTCGACGAGATCGACGCCGGCGTAGGCGAGTGTCGCGACGTTCGCCGGCGTGGCGACACCCGGCAGATACAGTGCGGTGTCCGGCGGGATCGACTCCCGCGTCCGGACGATCCCGTCGACGAACGCCGCGGCGTGGCCGGCCAGTTCCTGTGCATTCGAGAGGACGTAGGCGTCGGTCCCCTGCGGAGTCGGCGTCTCCGAGGAGACGACGGCCGCGCTCGGGAAGTCGACGTCCGGGGTGTCGACCGTGAACGCCTCCCTGACCTCGTCGGGTGTGCCACCCGGCAGCGCACGGTGGGGCAAGACGGTCAGCACCGACTCGTCGCCTGCCGGCTGGTCGCGCGCCCGCGTCCACAGACTGCCCGCGTCGGCCACTGTCCCGTCGACGACCGCCGGCGTCACGAGTGGGTCGTCGACTCTGAGTTCGCCGCGTCGCGCCGCACCGTCACGGTCGTGGATCTCGAAGTACTCTGTCATCGTCCCGCCACCCGGTTGCGTCCGCACTCGCTCATGGCTTCGATTACGGAGCCCGGGGTATCTGTCCATCGATCACAGAAAGGGCGTCACCGCGAGCAGGGCGGCGACGGCGAGCACCGGATAATCCAGCCACGTGAACGAGAGTGTCGGCAGCGTCGGGTTCCAGGCGAAACAGCGGGCGCGGAGGGCAACAGAGAGTGTCTCCCGCCGTTCGAGGATCCGCGCGAGCCCGGCAGTGACCAGCAGCCGCGTCCGGTCGAGCGCCGAGCGGCGCCCGCCGGCACGCGCGTCGATCGCGAGCTGTGTCCGGCGCAGATCGGCCCCCAACAGCGGGACCAGCCGGAAGAGGAGGCCGATGCCGACACCGAGGAGCTGTCCGAGCCGGCCGGGGACGTGTCGCTGCACGGCGGCGCGCGTGGCGCGAACCGGTGTCGTCACGACGAACGCAGCCGACAGGGCGAGGACCAGGAGGACCCGGTACCCCGCGACAGCCGACGCGGCTGCACGGCCGGGGTCGAGCCCCGGCGGAACGAACCGGACCGTGGCGACAAGCGGCGCGAACGCGACGAGCAAAACCGGGAACCAGTACGCCCGTGCGACTGAAAGCGGCGAGAGCCGACAGAGCGCGAGCGCGACGACAGCCACGACAGAGAGTGCGCCGAGAACGGTCGCCGAACTGTGGGTGAACACGGCGACGCCGAACCCCATCTGGAAGAGCAGTTTCGACCGGGGATCGAGCCGGTGGACGGGCGTCCCGCCCGGCTGGTAGCTCAGCATGGCACACGAACGGGGAGTTCCGACAGCGCCGTGGCCGCTTCGGAGGCGGCTGCGTCGGCCACCAAGCGCCCGTCGCGGAGGCCGAGGACGCGGTCAGCCCGGTCGAGCAGGTCACGCAGGTCGTGTGTGACGACGACGATGCTCGTGCCGTCTGCGTGCAGGGCACCGAGATGGGAGCGGACGGAGTCGGTCGCCGGCTGGTCGAGTCCCGCGAACGGCTCGTCCAACACCAGATGGTCCGGCTCCATCGCCAGCGCACCGGCGATGGCGACCCGCGCCTGCTCGCCGCCGGAGAGGTGGTGGATCCGGTCGTCGCGCCGGCCCGCCATGTTGACCGCGGCCAGCGCCGCCGTGACCCGGCGGTCGATCTCGGCGCGGTCCAGCCCGAGGTTCTCCGGCCCGAAGGCAACGTCGGCGCCCACCGTCGCCGCGACGAACTGATCGCGTGGCTGCTGGAACACCATCCCGACCGCTGCCCGCGCGGCGACCGGGTGCGCACGGACGTCGGCACCGTTTACCGTCACCGAGCCCTCGTCCGGTTTGAGTAGCCCGTTGAAGTGACGCACGAGCGTCGTCTTCCCGCTGCCGTTGGCGCCGGTCACGAGGACGTAGCTCCCGTCGTCGATACGCACCGAGATGTCGCTGATCGCCGGCTCGCCGTCGTAACTGGTTGTCAGGTTCGCTGCGGTTATCATCGCTGGGCAGCAGCGAGGTGGCCACCGGTGACGAGCCCCATCACGACGGCTGCCTTGGCGATATCTCCCGGCACGAAGACGACCCCCCCCTGGACGATCGCCTGGGGCAGCGTGAGACTCACGGACTGCCCCAGCCACACCGACCCGACGAGGTAGATCACCGCGAGACCGGCGAGCAGTGCCCCGGTCTGGAGGATCACGGACACCTGGTCGAGCTGGCGGGGCTGGATCCGCCGGTGGACGAGCGCACCGATCACCCCGGCTGCGACCGGGAAACTCAAGACGTAGCCGCCGGTCGGCCCCCCGATCACGCCGGGACCCGCGCTCCCACCCGCGAAGACTGGTGCGCCCGCGACACCGGCGATCACGTACAACAGAAGCGAGAACGTGCCCCACGCTGGCCCGAGCAACAGCCCAGCGAGGTAGACACCCATCGTCTGGAGTGTGAACTCGGCCGGCGAGAAGGGGTAGGGCACCGCGATCTGGGCGAACGCCGCCGTCAGCGCCGCCACGAGTGTCGCGGTCGCGAACTGTTTCACTGTCTCGTCACCGACTAACGCCACGGACTCGTGGGACTTTGCCATGGCGGGGACTCCGTCGTCAACCACAATAGGAATGCTGGTTTACGGAACTGACGGCAGGCGTCGTCACTACCCGTGTCGGAGAGAAAAAACAGGAGCGATTACCGTGCGGCGGCCGCGACGCGCTCTTTTTCTTCTTTCTGTGAGACGCCGTAGGTGCCGACGTCGTTGTTCGCCGCGCCGATCAGCTGGCGGGCCAGCGCCTGCGCAGCGTCGGTGTCGGTCTTGAACGAGTCGTTGTAGACACCCTCGGCGAGGAACTTCAGCGCCTGGTCGACGCGGCGCTGTGGCGAGACGTCGACCGCTTTCGGGACGGAGATACCGCCGTATTTCAGGCGGACGGTCTCCTCGCGTGGCGCGGAGTTCTCCACGGCGCGGACGAGGATCTGGACCGGGTTCTCGCCGGTCTGGTCGTGGATGATCGCGAACGCTTCGCGGGTGATCTCCGTCGCGAGCTGTTTCTTGCCGGTGTTCTCGTCGGTCTGCATCAGCCGGTTGATGAGCCGCTCGACGATGCTGATCTGGCTTTTCTTGAACTGCTTGTCGGCGTGGCGACCCATCGTGTTCGCGATGGGCGTCACGGTGATGTACCGCTCCGTCGAGACGTCGCGGAACTCGATCTCTTCGACGTCGTACTCGCCGAACAGCTGTGCGTTCGTGCCGTCACTTTTCGCCGGCGCGTCGGGTTCTGGTTGGTCTGTCGACATGTTATCGGACTGGTTTCTCTGCGTTGCCGCGGACGAGTTCGATGAGCGAGACGCCGTTTACTTTCTCGACCTTGTAGTTGACACCGGAGAGGTCCCCCATCGCACGGCCCTTCGCACCGCCGATGCCGGCGATGGTGACTTCGTCGTGTTCGTCTATAAAGGAGATGGCGCCATCACCGGGACAGAAAGCGGTGACCTGTTTCCCGTTTTTGATCAGCTGGACACGCACACACTTCCGGATCGCGGAGTTGGGCTGTTTCGCTTCGATACCGACCTTTTCGAGGACGATGCCACGCCCCTGGGGGGCGCCTTCGAGCGGATCGGACTGCTCGCGCAGTCCCCGTTCACGCCGCGCGTACTTCGAGTCGGACCACCGCCGCTGCTGGCGGTCCTTCTTGAGCTTGCGCGCGGCATATTTGCCGTTTGCCATAGTACAAGTCGGTATCCGACGGAGCTACTTAACAGCCACCTTTTCGCCCTCGGAGCACGCCGGCACGCGGTGGGCGACGCCAGCTCGGAGCACGCCGGCACGCGGTGGGCGACGCCGGGACGTTGCGACGCGCGAGCGGTCACGTCCCGCCCGCTAGAACCGCTCGCGACTACCGAGCATGTAGCCGAGGAGAACGGTCGACAGCGTGCCGAGAAACGTCTCGACGGACACCACGAGCAGGGGGACCGGCTGTGCCGGGAGTCCCCCCGGCGGGACTGCGGTAAAGGCGAGGGTGCTGTAGGCGAGCGTTTCCAGGACACCGTCCCCGACGCCGTAGACGGCGTAGACGGCTGTCGGTACCACGAACAGCGCGACCATCCAGGAAAACAGGGTCCCGGCCCGGACACCGTACCCCGTGACGAACCGCGACGGGAGCGACCGCAGGTAGCGGCGGTGCAGGAGTCCCTCCGTGCCTTTCACTTCCAGACTCCGCGCCCGTCGTTCCCTGACGTGCATCTCGCGGGCTTTCCCCACGAGCCCGCTCGCAGTAAACGTCGTTTTCAGTTCGTGGTACGCCCGGGCGACGGCATCCCAGTCCGGCGGATCGAACCGGGAGTTTCGCCCGAGCAGGGTGGTACTGAGGCTGTCGTTGCCGACAGTCTCCCCCTCGTGTAGTTTGGTGCAGTTCGTGTTGGCGTTCACTGACCGGCGAGGTCTGTCGTCTGACCGCCGGGTCGACGCGGGCCTCCTGCAGTGCTTCGATGGTCTTCCCGTCGGTCACGTCGGCGTGCCAGACACACCGGTCCGTGCCATCGAGTGTCTCCCGGAAACAACAGTGCTGGCGGTTCGGGCTGTCTCCGACGTCGTGATCCGCTGGCCACGTGTACCCACACCTGTTGTCGCTCGCCATCGTTGGGACGTAGATGGGGACCGGCATAAAATCCCTGCGACACGAGCCGTGTCCCGTGGCGTTTGCCGGTCACACGCTCGTGTCGGGGATCGTATCGAAGGTGATGGTGACGACGTTGCCGCTGTCGTCGCTCCGTCTCCCGAACGTCAGCTCACCGCCGACGGTCTCGACGGCCCACTTCACGATCCAGAGTCCGAGTCCGTCGTTGTGCTGGAGTGGCTCCTCCGAGGCTTTGTTGAGTGTCTGCTGGATCTGGTCCGGGATCGGTTCGCACTCGTCTTTGATACGGATCTCGACGGTCTGGTCGTCGCCGTCGATCTCGACGAGCACCGACCCGTTGCCGGCCGGGTGGTGGATGACCGCGTTCTCGAGTAACTCCTGGATGGCGATCTCGTACGATGGTGGTGCGCGCGCAGCCACGTCTTCGGGGAAGGCCGTCTCGATGCCCGCGTTCGGATACTCGATCTCGAAGGTGGTGATCACGTGTTCTGTCGCCTCCACGAGTTCGAGGCGGCACTCCTCGTCCGCCGGGATCGTGATATGTTCCTGGGCACGCCGTGCCTTCTCGCTGAGATTGATGACCCGCTTGCCGACCTCCTCGATTTTCGCCGCGGCTGTCCGGTACCCCTCGTCGTCGATCTGCTGGAGCCGTGATGCCTTCCCGACGACGAGGTTCATCTCGTTGCGGATGTTGTGCCTGAGCGCGCGGTTGAGCACTTCGAGTTTCTTCTCCTGTTGTTTCTCCTCCCGGAGGTCGCGTACCCGCCCGACGATCAGTTCGCTCCCGGTCCCGTCGTCCAGAACGGAGAGCTGGCACTCGACCGGGATCTCCGAACCGCTTTTCGAGACGAGTCGACCGAAGAGTCGCTCGGACTGTGTGTCACCGCTGCGCCGGAGCAACTCGGTCTGGTGTTGCCACTCCTGGAGACTCTCCTCGTGGACGAGCGTTCCGACGTCGATCCCGACGAGGGCCGTCCGCTCGTACCCGGTGAGATCGACCAGCGCCCCGTTGACGACGGTCACTGTACCGTCGGCGACCGCGTACAGTGGATCGGTCGACATCTCAAGCAGTGATCGGCAGACGGACTCACGGCCTCGGACTGGCGGTGGGGACTCGTCGGACATTGATTGCTGTGAGGTTCCCGGCCCGACGGTGGGCGGCGAGCAGTTCACCTACTGTGAGTGTCATTGATTCTCGATACTATTATTTTTTCAGGTGTATCCGACGACTGGATCCGAAAATGTATGCTGTCGACACGACTGGAACCATCTATGCGGGAACGAAAGAAGCACCAACTCGCGGACACCGCCCAGCAGATCGTCGGTGGGTTTCTGCTGGCCGGGCCGTTCGTGGTAACCGAGGAGGTCTGGACGCTGGCCCGGAATATGACCGTCTTTCACAGCCTCTTCCTGGTCGGTGTCGTGATGGCTATCGGCTACGGCGGTCTCTACGGGGCCGACAACGACCGCAACCCACGGACCGAGGCCGCGTTCGTCGGCGTACCAGTGCGGTTCATCTCGGTGATTCTGGTCGCCTTCGGCTCGGTCGCGGTCCTCGCGTTCGCGGTCACCGCACCCGACCAGTTCCTCGGGGATCTGCCGCCGGCTGACCGGCTGGCAGTCACGTTCCGGGCGATCAGTGTCGGCTCGGTGTTCAGTGTCGTCGGCGCGGTGACGACCGACAGCGTCTTCTAGAAGTGCCCCGACGGCTACGTCAACTCGATATCGTCGATGTCGTAGTGGCGCTCGGCGAGCTGGCGTGCGGCGTCGATGTTTCGCCCGTCCGCACCGATCGCAGCGCCGCGGTCCTCCTCGGCCACCTCGGCGTAGGCCAGCCTGTCGTCGTTCTCGCTGATCGTGACGTTGTACACCGCGGCGGGCGCGAGCGCGCTGGCGACAAAGCCCTCCGGGGTCGGGGCGTCCTCGACGAGCTTGATCTGCTTGCCGATCTGTTCCTCGACCTGCCTGACGCGTTCACCGCCGGAGCCGATGGCTTTCCCCATCTCGCCGGCCTTGATCAGGACGATGACTCGGTCGAACGTCCCGTCGACCACACAGTCTTTGACCGTCGCTTCCGTCTCGGTCTCGAACAGTGCGGCGAGCTGTCGGGCCTCGTCGGAGAGCGTGATCGTCATGCCA
>Ga0207714_1001453_pt1 | contig 15242 bp, 18 predicted proteins | sample PonA232FremontCA_2_FD_187270 | JGI IMG/M metagenome (GOLD analysis project Ga0207714, IMG submission 187270) | Marine sediment microbial community from Fremont, CA, USA - Pond A23 Sediment 2 (SPAdes) | ecosystem: Environmental > Aquatic > Marine > Unclassified | place: USA: Fremont, California... | reverse complement strand
TCGGGACAGCAACAAGAGACGCAGTTAGGTCAACAATTTCCGTAATTGGCATGCTACATCCTGTACTGGGGTAACCTTAATTCCTGCACTAGCCGGAGCGGGCCAAACTGAACCTATTTTGAATTGAGAGACCTGGTCAGGGGAACTTCTGGGAGTCGCTCTCGGAGCCGACCGTCCCGACGTTATCGACGGCATACTTCACGACCAGTAACGAAAAGAGGTATTTCGCGACGATGTCGAAGGCGCTGTATCCCCAGCAGGTGAGACCGACCGACTCGATGATTGCCAGACCCTCATTTCCGAGTCCCCACCAGATCGTGTACCCGAACCACAACACGACCGTCAGGACTTTCAACAGGTTGAATATGTCAGCTGTTTCGGCTTCCCTGGCGTCTTTGGGCCACTCGACCAGAAAAATGTAGACGACGACAAGGAAGAACGCGACGCTAATTCCGTACCAGACCCACCGCATCAAATACGAGGATGTAGTCATTGCGGCGGCGAGGCCGGTAACCATGATGCCAATATCGAAGATGATCGCCGTGAAGATTTTCGTGAAGTTCGATCCGGCGATCAGGCCGAGCGCAAGCAAGATAAACGGCGTCGAAAACGCCCACGTCAGATACCGACCCCAGAGGCTGATAGTGCCCTTGACTTCTCACCACTATGCGATAACGCTGTTACCGTGTCGTACAGAGCGTGCCCTTCCGGCATTTCGAGAATGCTGATTGTCAGCCCCGACGCGAGCCCGGTGTAACTGGCGATTGAGACGGCTGAGACACTCATTACCGACACGAAGATCAGTTTCGCGCGTGGATCAGCAACATTACGAGCCATGTATGTTATCAATAATAACGTAATCCCAGCGAGCGCGATATTGAGGTAAATCGAACTCCCGAGAAGCGAGTCGTTCAGAACGTGTTTGACAGGTCCTGCTGGGACACTTGCAGGGGGATGGCTGATACAATTAGTGACATGGTCACAATTATTGGGTACAGTATCTATAGGAGTATAACAAACCCCCAATCACATTGGTAAGAGCACCGGTTGCGTGTAAATTTGGTTATCTAAGATTTTTCGTGATTTTAGCTACTAATAGCAAATAATTGGCCAAAGATTCCCCACACCATCGCTCAACTGTACCGGGTAGCGAACCAATCAATAATTACACCGTAGGCCAGTCCAGCAAAGAAACTCGGCCAATCCCGAAACTCGCTAGTGAACGTGATGGCTGCTGTCACCAGTAGCCCCAGAACAAATCCGCGGACATAGACATTGTACTTTGAATCAATAAATTGGAGTCCGCCTGCCAATCCGATTACGAGCCCCATCACGACCCGATTATACCACATCGCAAAGAGAAAGAGGAGGTTGCCTTCGAAGCCGATTCGTAGGCCAACCCCGAAAATGCAAAAAATTCCCAAAAACGCCCCCATGAGGATCCCGATGCCGAGTCGTTTGTTCATACCGGATAATTTGTTGGTTCACCAATGAATATTCGGGTTGGGAATTTCCACCTGATTTTGCCTCACTGCTCAAAACAAACCACCATAGGAAACGCAAACCGCCTCCAACGGCGGCTCAAATTATTCCGCAAAACCGAAGGGATGGTCGCATTCGGCCAATGAAAACTCCCCGTGAGATTTTAGCTATCCGAGCGGTCGACTTCAATAGATTCGATTGTTTCGACCAGTTGGGACTCGGTCAGATTGCCCGCAACTACGATGGTCTGATCGGTTTCAGTCCACTGGGCGATGACTCCGTCCCCCATGCCGTACAAATCCATGTCGGATTCCATTTTGGAAAGATCGGATATCGTTACCGTTCGGTTGGTGACGTTGATCGTCCGCCCCTCCCCCGCCAATCCAGATATGGCTGTGCTTTCGGATTGCACCACCGTGAGATTGCGATTGGCGTCCGTATACTGGGCGGCAGTAAGCGAAACTGGCCGGTCAAGGACACTCCCCTGCGAGAAAGTCCAATTTTCACCCGGCACGGCCAGCGGACTGGCAGATTGGATTCGAAGTTCGTCGATGGAATCGATGGCTTGCTCATTACCGAACGGTGACGGCGGTTGGAAGGTACTCGCGGCCGGAGACACGTTGAACCGCGTATCCATCTCAACGGTAACGGTGCCGTTCGGGGTTGTCAGTTCTTCTTTCTCGATGGTCCAATCGTGAGCGGAGACCCAGAGCTTGAGTTGTCCGTCTTCTTCAGGTGCGGAAATGACGACGACGTGCAAGTCTTGGCCGTCCTCAGTCACCGAATCGACCCGCTCGGCGGTTAGATTGGTTTCTTCGAGCACCCGTGAAACGGACCAATTCGTCCGGTCGTATTGCCCGAATGTGGTTTTGTTGAAGTGGGTCCCATTGTGTTCGGAGAGAAGGGCTTCATAATCCGTAGCATGCATCCCGTTTTCTTTCAGATGTGTCGAAAGCGATTCGTTCCGCATGGCTTCTGTCCCTTGCATCTCGGTGAAATTCGATTCGTTCCCGAGAGCAGAGGCGGAGAGATTCACATCAGTGCCGTTCAAATTGGCCCCAATGAACGGCGTGCTGTTTTGGACGCCATCATTTCGGAGGATCAATGGGGCCTCCATCTCCGTTCCTGTAACCCATGTCACGTTCCCGTCGGTTCCGACAACGACGTACCCACTGTCATTGGAGACGTTAACCCGCATCTGCCCCGATTTCGTTGCCACAGTGTGGACAGCGAACGTTGTGAGCTCCCCATCGTGTTCGGTTACGATAGTGGCCTCAACGATGGTCGAATCGGCGTTCTCGTACGTCGATTCGACTTCTGTGAGAATCGCTTCACCGCTTGGCTGTTCGTCGGCGATGGCGAATCCCCCAACAACTGCGATGCTAAGAACACCCAAAACGAGACCGGCGAAAACCAAAACTCCTACCCATCCTCTCGATGCAGCATTCATTGCACGTATATATGATTTGCAACCGTATATAATCGAGGGCAGAGGAAATGAAGCGATTCACTCGAAGGTATTTGTAATTCCGGGTCATTTTAGAAATATGGAGCAGGCTCCGGATGGCCAGAAAGTCGTCACAGTAACTGGTCTCCGGAAGGAATACGAGCTCGGCGGAACGGTAACCGCGCTTGATGGTGTCGATTTGTCGCTATTGAAGGGATCTTACACGGCGGTCATGGGTCCAAGCGGGTCCGGGAAGAGTACGCTTTTGAATCTCATTGGCGGTCTTGATACACCCACGGAAGGGTCCGTTCGTATCAACGGAACAGATATCGGTGAGATCTCGGAACGCGATCGGGCACACATTCGCGGCACGGAGATCGGGTTTATTTTCCAAACGTTCAATCTCATGCCTCGATTGACTGCCCAGGAAAATGTTGCCTTACCGTTAGTGTTTGCAGAGTGGAGCCGTTCCAAGCGAACCGAACGGGCCAAAACACTCCTCAACAGCGTCGGCCTCGGTGATCGGCTCGACCACATGCCCAAGGAACTAAGCGGCGGCCAACGGCAGCGCGTCGCGATCGCTCGCGCCCTGGCCCCCGACCCGGCACTTGTCTTAGCTGACGAGCCGACAGGAAATGTGGACACGGATACTGGCGATGAGATCATGTCCGTCTTCGACGATGCACACGAGCGTGGCAACACGATCCTCCTGGTAACCCATGAACGTCGGATCGCCGAACGGGCAGATCGGATCGTCCACCTAGAGGACGGAGTTCGGGTCCGGACAGAAACCCTCGGCGGTGATGGGAAATGAAACGGTTGGAGGGGGTGCGGATGGCGGGACGAGCGATCACAGGCCACCGACTTCGGTCGACGCTGACGATAGTGGGAATCGTCATCGGTATCGCGACGGTGATTGCGTTCGCAAGTTTCGGAGCGAGTGTCCAATCTGACGTTATCGGTGAATTTCAGGGCACGTCGGCCAGTGAGATTTACATCGTCTCGGGTGGAGACTTTTTCTCCGGGTCGGGACCGCCCGGCAGTGACGGTGGATTCACGAGCCCAATCATCACGACGTATGATGTCGAACAGATTGACGCGATAGACGGAACACGGGCCGTAATTCCACGAGGCTCCGTGCCCATCTCATCACTTACGTTCCGAAACGAAACGGTCGCACCCAGATCACTTACTGCAACGACCGCTGCGGCCTTCGAGGGGTCGATCAGCGAGGGAGCGGCATTTGAGTCCGGTGAGCGAGAAATCGTCCTGAATGAGGAGGCAGCCTCACAATTCCAGACCAACGTGTCGGTCGGTAATACAGTGGAAATTACACGCGAAAGCACCACGACATTTACGGTAGTCGGAATTACATCGGGGCCACGCGGTGGAGTCTCCGGGTTCGGTCCACCTAGCCCGGAATTCTATGTCCCTGTCGACCCACATTATCGGACGGTCCAGGAATCACCGACGCTGGGGATTGACCAGCGAGCCTATTCGACAGTCACGGTTGTGGCTGATGCAAAGCAGATTACACAGGTAAAGGACGCAATTGAGCAGTACATCAACACAGACTCGGATGCAATACGGCTGGCCGGAGACAATGGCGAAGTGACCGTCCAGTCAACAGAGGATGTTATCGGCGGTATTCAATCCGTATTGCAGGACATTACCCGACTAATTACTGGAATTGGGGTGTTGGCTCTGATCGTCGGAGCCTTCGGAATCGCCAATATCATGCTTGTTAGTGTGACCGAGCGGACCAAAGAGATCGGCATTATGAAATCAGTGGGAGCAACCAATAGGGAGATTATTGGACTATTCCTTGCCGAATCTGTCTTACTTGGCTCAGCTGGCGCTGTGATTGGCATACCAGTTGGGTTAGGCGTCGGATATGCAGGAGCGCTCTACGCCGAAGTCGGGTTCACCCTCCCATATGGGTGGGTCCTTATCGCGATTAGTATGGGAATTACCATCGGAATAGTTGCTGGCCTCTATCCGGCCTGGCGGGCTGCGAGGGTCGATCCCATCGAGGCATTACGATACGAGTAAATCGCCTCGGGGTCAAGCCCCGAGGCTTTCGCGTGGACTCCCGTTCTATGCCTCACCCGAGGCAGGGGAGACGTACTCCCCACTCACGTTCAGCGTCCCGCGATTCAAGCGCACATTTACGGGTGCGCCTCCATCGTCTGCATTTTGCCGACGACGGAGATACTGCAAACCGATATTCTTCGAGGCATTGTAGTCTGCGTGGTTCTGGTAGCCGCAATCCTGACACTCGAAGTTCTCACCGTGGCGGTTGTCGTCGTGGGTAAACCCACAGGTTGAACATCGTTTCGACGTGTTGCGCGGGTCAACCTGCACGGATTCAATATCGTGTTCTTCGGCCTTGTATTCGACGTACTCGTAGAGGCGCTGGAACGCCCAAACATGTTGCCACGCCGCCTCAGGGATGTTCTCCCGAATGTGGGTCAAGTCCTCGAACACGATGTGCGAACAACCGTTTTCGACAGCCTCCTCGATGAGTTCGTTCGCCACCGTGTGTAGTTGTATCACGGAGCGTCCGTACTCTTTCCGCCCGACTGACTCGATGTTTTTGTGGGCGTGGCGAGACCCGCATTGCTGAAGGGATGCACGGCGTTTCTCGTACTCTAGACGCCAGTGGTTGAACTCGTCTGCTGACCAGAATCGCCCCGTCGAAGCGACGGCGAGGTTGTTGACGCCCAAATCCACACCAAGGACTGTTCTGTGCTTGGGCTCGGATTCAGGCGAGTTCTCGTCTGCTTCGACTTTCCGCATCGAAGCGTGGAGGTACCAGTCACCGTCGCGGTACTGCAAGTGTGCCATCCGAAACTCGAAGTCTTGGTCAGAGACGTACTTAGTCGGTGGCGTTTCCGAGTCGTCGGGGAGGATGTAGTCGCACTCCACGCGCCCATCCACGGTCGAAAGGGAAACGTGGTCTCGGTGGAATGTCGCACTTCGCTTGTCGTACACAGCGCTGTCTGCGGAAAAGTGGGGTTGCGACGTGTTCTCGCCACGTATGAGTCGTTCGACTCCGCTTTTGACGGCTTCGACTGCCCGGCGAATCCCCTTCTGGACGAGATTTGCAGTCAGGTCGGTTTCATCGCGGAGTCGGTCGTAGAGGGCTTGTTCGGCTTTGGCTTTTGAGGTGACGTGGTAGCCGTCGTCGCCGTGCCAGCACCATTCGCTCGCAGTGTTGGCGCAGTGTTTGAACTGCTCGACAGTCTCTCGAAGGGAGGCGTCTGCTCCTTCGGGAGTGTCGAGTTTGATGACGGCAGTACGACGGTATTCCACTGTGTTTTCACATATACGGCTGGAGTTCCTTAAACAACTGGGAGTCGGCCTGTCATCGTAGCGTGGTTTGTGTCATCGGGTGTCGGCTTCCTCCCCAACCTCAAGGGTCGGGGCATCCGCCTCGTAGCGCCTGTGAAACTAAGTCCCACCCAGCTGAACAGAGGAATGAATGACCGCCACCCTCGCCGAACCGGCGGTTCTCGCTGCCGCGAAGGACACGCTCTACCCAGACCGTGAGTCGGCCTCAGCCCAATACACTGTTACTGAAACGCAATTCACGCAATCGAACTGGGGTGGCTGGTCGATACCGGACACGATCCGTGAGCGACTCAGCCCCTACAACACTATCCACCTTGCCGGTGGCGAACCCGACCTCCTGGGTGTCGGCATGCCTGCCACCGAAGTGCTGAACAAAAATGCTGCAACGAGCCCCGTGGTGGTGATCGAAGCCAAAGGCCATAATACAGATCCCAGTGCAGCAAACGTCGGCAAAGGGATCAATCAAGCCCACGGCCATCTCGCAGAAGTCAATCTCGGGTTTGTCGCTGCACCGGTAGAAAGTGTGAATGACCGGGAACGTGCGCTCGCTCGTGAGCTTAATGTCGGAATCATCGGCGTGGAATCGCCACAGAAAGCCAGACTCATTGAACCGGCTCGGGTCACAGGCGCCGGAGACTTCTCAACGGCAGTCGACGCCATTCAATTCCAGGCCACAACCCACCGGCTCACGGAAGGCAGTTTCCCGGTCAACCATCCGAAAAACTATCTCGGGTACGTTCTTGCCCTGGCTGCCGGTGGTGATACTGAAGAACTCTATAGCGAGCACGTTATCAACGCTTTTCGGCAGGGCCGTCACGGTGCAATATTGCTGAATCTCGTTGCGGATGAACCCCGTGGTGATACACTCACCTATCTCGGCGAGGAAGTGGTTCGATTCGCCAGAGAACAACACGGGAGTCTCGAAGCCGCACTCGAACAGTTTGATAGTTGGACTGGCCGATCGACGAGATTCACCGAACTAGCACCCCGCTGGGCGCAGGTCGCCAGAGCGGTGGCGATCCGATATCGGCCGACCCAATTGATTGTCGAAGCCCTGGAGAAACTCAACCAGGAAGGGGTTGAGAAGGCCAGTATCGCACAGGTAGCGAAAGCTGCGTGTGACATCAATCAGCCACTTGCCGTCGAAGTATTCTTCTCTCAAAATCGGCGGGACGACGTGCTCACACCAGAAGGCGAAATAGAGGAGTCAATGCTGGAAGATTCGGCTGTTTACAAATCAGGCGTCCACTTCCAGTACAAGGCCCAGTTGTACCATATTGGGCTCATCACCACCGGTGGGACTGACGACAAAGCAAGCGTGCTTTCCGATGAGTGGCGATTGGAGCAGCCGGTTCACAGTCGGTGATCAGCGGATTGTTGTACAGAGCTTACGCGCTTCCCACACCTCTTCAGAGCCGGACTTCCCCGCTGTAACCGCTATGAGAAAGTCGTCTGTCAGTAGCCTATCGGAGGGTTCGAGGAGTGAATTTTCAAGCAGTCTAGCAAAACGCGCTGAGACTTAGGCTGTTCACAATTCCTCGTAAGGCTGGACCACAACGAATGCCTCGGCACCAACATCCTGGAAATTCATCTGGAAACGTTCCCCCGACTCTTGGCCAATCATGTCCGAGAGGTTCTTATTGATCTCAACATCGGGTTTAGTTCCACTCCAGGCCACAGTTGCGCTAGGATCTGTGGTTACTGGTGGTTCGAACACTAGTGGATCACCAAATGTCGTGATAGCCACGTGGCCCGGGCCCTCGATGTAGACGTTGGTGAGGCCGCCAGCAAACGCGCCAGCAAGGCTATCGATCTTACTAATTTCGTAACTAAGACCCGATTCGAAGGCCAATATGTCTTCTCCATTAACTGTTACCGCCTGATCGGATTCCAAATTCAAAACCTGGACCTTCTTCTGTTGATCAGCAAGGTAGACATGGCCCTCGCCTTCGATCTCCATCACAGGTGTTCCTTCGTTTGTAGCCGCCTCCTTCAGAAAGCCGGTCACTCCACCCTCCGCTGAGGCTTTGCCTTTAAATGAGAGGTCGCCTGTATACGCAGCCATCGAGTCAGCCTTCGCCATCACGCTTCCAGACACTTCAATGTCAAGTATGTAACTGTTCTCCAGTTGGAATGGCTTGTCGGTCTCCGTCGGTGCGTTCTCGGATTTGAAGTCTGCGAAATCCATGGTTGTCTCGCCCGGGTTGCCGGGCATAGACAGTGGATCCCACCGTAAGTAGAAGTAACCCGTTAGAGAATTTCAGAAACAGAAACAGTGTTCAGAAGTTACAAGAGAGACTTCATTACCCGTCGCTCCGCTCGCCGGAGATGTTCTGCGGCGACACTGGGGGAACAGCCCAACGTCTCAGCGACATCGGCAACGCTTCCCTCTCGAGGATCGCGATAATACCCATGTTCCACGGCAGCAGCCACCGCCTCGAATTGCCGATCGGTGAGTTGTGGTTGTTCACTCACTCGCCGAGAATCATAGTCACCCAGTTGTAATACCTCGACATCAGTCCCATGTGGTGTTTTCTCAAGGGCCGACTGAAGCGTGGATCCGGGACCGACAAGTGTGAGTCTGAGACTCCCGTCAGATGCATAGACGATCGGGAAGACAGTCACGAGCCCCGCCCGATCAAACGCTGCCGTGATGGCCTGATCAGATTCTGGCAAGTGCTCTCGAACGTACACTGAGAAGGTCTCATCAGCATTTTCGGACACAGCATACGATTCGAATGTCTCCAACTGCCCTAATTCACGCTCGTAGGGCTCTGGCGGCCAACCATCGACGTGAAAAATCGCCGTATGTTCTGTCCCATTGATTGTCGACCCTAGCAACCGCGTCTCTTCAAAGCCCGGGGTCTCGACGATGAATTGATGCATCGAGTGACGAACATCCGGTGACTGGTGGAGGCGAATTTTGGCATATTTCATACATCCAAGTTCTTCCAACTCACCTTAAAATAACCTCACCAGAGAGGCAATATTCCTACTTTTTCGAACCACAAATCTCCAAAAGTATACCATGAGTCAGGGACTGCAGAAGCCCAAATCCGATTCGCTTTCTCAGATTATCACTGAGTTGCAATCCGAGTTCCGAGGTGTTCGGCGATCCGATCGGACGAACAATCCAGCAATTTCCATTCGGGCCGACCAGGTTCCGGAAGTACTGTCGACACTCAAGCGAGAGGGTGGACTTGACCACTGCTCTAACGTCGTTGCCCAGGAACATCCGGATAGATTCGAGACGATCTATTTCTTGACGAGTTATTCGGATCGTGACCGGGAACTCTCAGTTATTGTACCGACTGGGTCCACTAATCCAGTCAGTGAATCTGCAACAAGCGTGTTTCAAACGGCCAATTGGCACGAGCGTGAAGCCTATGATCTGCTAGGTATAGAGTATCAAAATCACCCACATCTTGAGCGGATTCTCCTCCCCGACACCTGGAAAGGCCATCCACTGAGAAACGACTACAATCAACGGAAGCCCCAGATCGTTACGTTTGAGGAAAACCAGAATCCGCTCGACGAGAGGTCCACGGGGACTGATGGAAAGGACGTGATGATGGTGAATATCGGACCGCATCATCCCGCTACTCACGGGGTCCTCCATCTCAAAACTGTTCTCGACGGGGAGCAAGTCGCCGATGTCGAACCTGAACTCGGGTATATTCATCGCTGTGAAGAACAAATGTGCGAGAACTCGACCTTCCGCCATCAGATCATGCCGTATCCGGACAGATGGGACTGGAGCGGGGCCGGTCTACTGAGCGAGTGGTCGTATGCCCGGTGTATCGAAACGCTGGCGGATATCGAAGTCCCCGAATATGCACAGCTCATACGAACGATGGCGGCCGAGCTTTCACGAATCCTCTCACACCTTCTTGCTCTCGGCACATTCGCACTCGACGTCATCGGGGACTTCACGGCAACATTCATGTACGCTGTCAAAGACCGTGAAAAAATTCAGAGTATCCTCGAAGATCTCACAGGACAACGTTTGATGTTCAATTACTTCCGAGTGGGAGGTGTTGTCTGGGACGTTCCAGAGCCACGAGACGAGTTTTTCGAAAAAGTGCGGCGAGTGATTTCTGAAATCCCAAGCCGGATAGATGAGTATCATGATCTGCTAACAAACAACGAAATTATTCAAATGCGGACCATCGATAAAGGCGTTCTTCCGGCAAAGATGGCGAAAAGCTACGGTGTGACGGGCCCAGTCGCTCGCGGGTCTGGAATCGACTACGATGTGCGACGGGACGATTCATATGGTTATTACGACGAACTCGATTGGGAGGTTCCAACCCGTAGCGCGGGTGACAACTACTCGAGGCTGCTAATCCGACTGCGCGAAGTCGAGGAGTCGGCAAAAATCATCAAACAGACCGTCGACATTCTCAAAGATTGGCCAGAAGACGAACGAGAAGTTCAGGCCAACGTTCCTCGAACACTGAAACCGGTAGGAGAGTGTTACCAGGCAGTCGAATCCGCGAAGGGCGAGCTGGGAATCTATATACGGGCAAACGGGACTGAAACACCCGCGCGATTCAAAATTCGGGCACCGTCATTTTCAAATCTGTCTGCGCTTTCGGAGATGGCCACAGGCGAATATCTATCTGATCTTATCGCAACGCTCGGAAGTTTGGATCCAGTCATGGGAGAAGTCGATCGATAAGCCATAGTCAGTGCGATATTGAAGCGGGCAGCACCAGAATTGCCGGCCTTAACCTCTGCATACAGGAAACCTGGCTTCTATCTCGCGTCCCTAATTCGGTTTGTCGGATTTTTTGGTCGCTGATAGAAGATGGCTGTTACAACCATTCTTGGCATCCGACCCGCACTGATGCACGGGGATTCCAGAATGAAGTGATATGAGATTTTGAAATACCGCCCTATCGAGACCCTTCCCCAATCGATACACACTTCCGGGGACGAATCGTTTCGCCGTACACATGGTTGCGGTCCCCAATCTGGCAGTCATCACCGACCCACTGGCCTGGGTGGTGATAGTGACCTTCGCGGGGAGCGCCGTACTTTCCTGGCAGGACTCCCCGTACGAGCGACACGGTGCAACCGCCGCGTGGTCACTCTTTGCGGTCTTTTGGGCCCTGATGATCCCGCATTACGTCCTCGAAATGCGGAGTATCGTCGAAGGTTTGCTCAGTGTCGTCGCCGTTCCCGCCACGCTGTATGTCGCCTGGCTGATCTGGACCGAACGACGATCCTTCGAAGTCCTGACGCGGGCCGTCGCCGTCATGGGCTTCATCTACCTGCCCTTCGAGGCGATTACGTTCATCCGAAGCGGGTCGATCGAAATGGTGACCCATCACGTCGAATTTATCCTCCAGTCTCTCGGCTACGATCCGACCGTCATCACGGGTCCTGATGGATTGCGAAGCACCTTCCTCTTCTTTGCCGACAACGGCCATCGCTTGACGACCAGGGTGATACTCGCGTGTACGGGCATCGGAAGTATCTCGATCGTCGCCGGGCTCACCCTCGCCGTCGACGCAGCGCCACGACGCCAGGCCCTCGGAATCGCGATTGCGGTGCCGATCATCTACGGTCTCAACGTACTCCGGGTCGCGTTCATCGCGCTGGCCCACGGCTACCAGTGGTTCGCGAACTTCCAGGGGCCGATCTTCCTCGTCTTCGGCATCGAAGACCCGTATCTCGTCTCCTACATAATCGCCGACCGGGTCATCTCCCAGTCGGGATCGGTCGTCGCCCTCGTCCTCATCACGCTCGGCCTGCTCAAACTGGTTCCCGAGCTGGCGACGGTGGTCGAGGACGTGCTCTACCTGGTAACGGGCCGGGAGTACGACCTCGAAATGGAAGTCTGAGCTACTCAACTGGTTTTTGTTCGAGGTCCGGGTGATCGGCGATGAAGACCGCGGTGTTATCAGGGACGTCCTCGCTGATCCAGGCGTTCGCGCCGATGCTGACGTGATCGCCAACCTCGATCGGCCCCATGATGTTCGACCCCGCGCCAATGACCACGTGATCGCCGATGTCCGGGTGGCGCTTGTACCCCTTTCGAAGCATGTGTTCCTCGTCTTCGGCCTCCTCGAAGTGGAGCGCTCCCAACGTGACGTTCTGGTAGATCCGAGCCCAGTCACCAACCGTCGCTGTCTCGCCGATCACCACCCCCGTCCCGTGGTCGATGAAACAGTATTCCCCGATTTTTGCGCCCGGGTGGATGTCGATGCCAGTCTCGGAGTGGGCGCTTTCGGAGAGTTCCCGGGCGTATTCCGGGGCTCCGGCCTCGTAGAGCGCGTGGGCGACGCGATGGATCAACAGGGCGTGAAAGCCGGGATAGGAGCGGATGACCTCGCGGTAGCTCTTGGCCGCTGGATCGCCTTTGTAGGCGGCGACGACGTCCCGTTTGAGCGCTTCCCGGATCGCCGGGACTTGATCGAGAACCGACGGGATAATCTCCGTCGGGTCGACGTCGTAGGCCCGAATTCCGATCTCGAAGCGCTCGGCTAATCCGTCGAGACATTCCCGGACGCGGTCCAGATCACCGACCCGTTCACCGGCGTTCCACAACCGGGGGAAAAAGAGGCAGTGGAGGTGGTTGACCTCTTCGCGGGTCGGCCGCCGTTCGGGAACCTCGATCGTGTTACTAATCGGAAAGGGCGCCTCGTCGTCTCGATACGAGCGGTCTAACTTCTCGGGCGTGTCCGACGCGTAGTGAGAGCCCATGTCGCTTGTCAGTACCGACTACGTGGGGCATCGGTACAAACCCCTCGAAATGCCTGGCGCTTACTTCCCCTTCGAAAAGGCGAGGATTTGGTTGCGAAAGAGGTAGCCGACGAGGGCCAGGAGGGCGACGGCGGCGAGGACGAGCGCGGCTTCGACCGGCCGATGGGTCGCAAACCGGTCCCCGGCAAACGCCAGCAGCGCGTAGCCGGGGATGCGCCCGAAAAAGGACAAGACGATCAGCGTCCTGAGCGGGATCGAAGTCAACCCGCCGACGAAACAGAGCGCGTCATCGGGGAGTCCTGGAAACAAGAAGACCAGAAAAACCGCAACCCGGCCGTGCTCGTCGAGGAACTCGTCGATGGTATCGAGAGTTTGGGGGTGGATCAGTCGCTCGACGGCCGGGCGGCCGAATCGCCGGCTCAGCCCGAACGCGATCGCGCTCCCGATCGTCGCCCCGAGCAAGCTATAGGCCACCCCAAGTACGGGTCCGAAAACGTAGCCGCCCGCGAGCGCCAGAATTTGTCCCGGGATGGGTGCGAAAACGACCTGTGCCACCTGTAATCCGATAAATGCGACCGGCGCGAAAAGCCCAAAGCCCTCGACGGTACCCCGAACGGTTTCGGGCTCGAGCAACGAGCCGACCGAGTAATCGAAGACGGCCATACCGCCGACGGCAAGCCCAGCCAAAACGAGCAGACTCCCGACGGCGACCCGTCGAGCCCGTTTGGAGACGAAAACGGGCGGAAGAGCTGATGTCGGTTCGGCTGCGTCCGGAGACATTGAAGCTAGCTTCCTCGGCTACACACCCCGTCAGCAAAAGCGGTCGGGATATGGAATTTCATACCAAATCATTTGGGCCAGTTGCATAATTGAAATGCACTCCTCTATTGGAATGCGATGACACAACAAGTCGAATGCATCGTGGACGGCTGCCACGGGGTATGCACCGGCGAATCGGAAGAGGAAGTACTGGACGAGGTCAAAGCTCACGTCGAAGACGCCCATCCGGACCTAACACTCGACGAGGAGACGGTCGGAGCCGTCAAAGCCGAGATCGAATCGGTCTGAGACCGGCCGGTGACCGTTTTTTGGAAAAAATCGATCGTACTTTAGGAGCAGTCCGCGTAGAGCCAGTAATGGCCCCCACGGAGGACATGCCCGAGATAACGATCACGTGTACTGTCTGTGGGACCGAGACGGACGTTCCGTTCCCGGAGGTAGAGGAAACGATCGAGCGACACAACGACCGCAGGCACGACGGTGAACCGGTCGCGGAGATCGATCCAGCGGTCAAATCCCGACTACAGGACCTGCTCGCCGAGGAGATGGGCCTCCTGGACTGAGGCGGGGGATCGAGCGGTCTGGCGCTGTTTTTCGAAGAAATCGACGAGGGAGTCGCGGAGTAGTTCGTGTGCTCGCTCTCGGGTGATCGTCGCCGGGCTGTCGCCAGGTTGACCGGCATAGCTACCGAAGTAAGTGTGATTTGCCCCCTCTATCCAGCGGATCGTAGCCGAGTCCGGAAGGTTCTCCGGTCTGAGTGCCGCTCTATCCGTGCCGAGGACCGTATCCCGGGTTCCGCCCACGGAGAGGACCGCCAGATCCGTGTCAGCGATCGAGCGATCACAGTACGAGCCGAAAAGCACCACCCCATCGACGGTTTCGGGGTTCGATGCGGCGTATCGACAGGCCATCGCGCCCCCGAGCGAATGGCCCCCAACGTACCAGGAAGTGTTGTCAGGCTGTGACCCGATGATCCGATCTGCAAGCCTCGGTTCGAACACGGCCAGGTTGAGTCGCGGTTTGGGGACGTAGACTGCAAGGTCGGTACGCTTTACCACCGGTCCAAACACGTCGACGTAGGCCGACGGATCGACCCGGGCACCGGGATAGAAGATCAGCGCGGTCTCGGGAGTCCGACCGGGCGGCGACAGGACGTATCCACCGGCCGCCTCGGACACCGAGACCGAGTTGGTGGCTGCCACTCGCTCGACAGTCTCCTCAGGGGCTGTATACGGCGTGCCGGCGAACCCGATGAACAACGCGAACCCGATCAGGAGCAGGCCGATGAGCCAGATCGCGAGTCGCTCTCGATGGAAAACGGCGCGAAGACGGGTTCGCCAAGGCATGGGAGAACTTGGGTGCGGAGGTTTGTAAGCACCCAGCCGTGGGCACATTCAAGTAGGTTGCTTCCCCAGCATGCGGTATGGCTTCCCCGCTCCGGATCGTCGCGACGATAGCCCTCGTTCTG
>Ga0207714_1001452_pt1 | contig 15243 bp, 10 predicted proteins | sample PonA232FremontCA_2_FD_187270 | JGI IMG/M metagenome (GOLD analysis project Ga0207714, IMG submission 187270) | Marine sediment microbial community from Fremont, CA, USA - Pond A23 Sediment 2 (SPAdes) | ecosystem: Environmental > Aquatic > Marine > Unclassified | place: USA: Fremont, California... | reverse complement strand
CCCCCCGCCGCTGCTGTTCATCGGCTACACCGGGCTGACCGTGGCCTTCGCCTTCGCCATCGCGGCGCTCATCGGCGGGCGGCTCGATGCGGCGTGGGCGCGCTGGTCGCGGCCCTGGACCACGGTGGCCTGGGGCATCCTGACCCTGGGCATCGGCCTCGGCTCCTGGTGGTCCTACTACGAGCTCGGCTGGGGCGGCTGGTGGGCCTGGGACCCGGTGGAGAACGCCTCCCTGATCCCGTGGTTGACGGCTACCGCCCTGGTCCACTCCCTGGCGGTGACGGAGAAGCGCGGCGGCTTCAAGGTCTGGACCGTGATGCTCGCCATCGTGAGCTTCGCCCTCACGGTCCTGGGCGGCTTCCTGGTCCGCTCCGGCGTGCTCACCTCCGTCCACGCCTTCGCCACCGACCCCGACCGGGGCGTCTTCCTGCTGACCATCCTGGCGGTCACGCTGCTCGGGTCGCTGGCGCTCTACGCCTGGCGTGCACCCAAGGTGGGGCTCGGCGGAGCCTTCGGCTGGTACTCCCGCGAGTCGATCTTGCTGGCCAACAACGTGCTCCTGGTCGTCGCCTGCGCCGCGGTGCTGATCGGCACCCTCTACCCGCTGGCCGTGGACGCGCTGGGCGTCGGCAAGATCTCGGTAGGGCCGCCCTACTTCGACGCGATCTTCATGCCGCTGATGCTGCCGCTGCTGTTCCTCATCGGCGTCGGGACGCAGGTCTCCTGGAAGCAGGCCCATCCGGCGGAGACCTACCGGCAGCTGCGCTGGATCCTGCTGGTCAGCGCGCTCCTGGGCGGCGTCTGGCCGCTGGCCATGGGCGTCTGGAACCCCCTGACGGCCTTCGGCCTGGCGCTGGTGGCCTGGATCCTGCTCACGACCGCCGCGGACTTCGTGCGCCGCTTCCGGCGCCGCCGCTCGCAGGGCCTCGGCAAGGCGCTGCAGGCGGCGCTGCAGCCGAGCTTCCTCGGCATGCACCTGGCGCATAGCGGCTTTGCGCTGGTGGCGATGGCCATCGCCGTGGTCAGCACCTACGAGATCGAGGAGGACGTCCGCCTGGCGCCGGGCGAGACCGCCACCGCCGCCGGCTACCAGTTCCGGATGGTCGACAGCTCGACGATTCAGGGCCCGAACTACGAGGCCAAGCAGGCTACCCTCGAGCTGCGCAACCAGGACGGCGAGCTCATCGACGTGCTGCAGCCGCAGAAGCGGCGCTACGACTCGCAGCCACGGATGCCGATGCACCAGGCCTCGCTGAACCGCAGCATCGGCCGCGATGTCTACGTCTCCCTGGGGGACAGCCTGGATAGCGGCACCTGGACGATGCGGCTCTACTACAAGCCCTACATGTTCTGGATGTGGACAGGCTGCGTGCTCATGGCCCTCGGCGGCTTCCTCGCCGCAGCCGACCGCCGCTACCGCGCGGCCCGCCATCGGCGGGCGGCCCCGGAGCCCCCGGACAGCGGCGGCAGCGCCACCACGCAGCAGCGGCCCGCAGCGGAGGGCCGAGCTTGATGCGGACAGGGCCTGATAACCGTCTCCGAGGATCCGCGGCTCGATGCCCGGGAAGGCGCAGCCCAAGGCCACCATCCGGAGGGCCGCCGTACGCCGCGATCGAGCGAGGCGACACCCTGCGGTTGATCGAGTAACGGGAGACGGAGCGGTCATGCACTTAGGACAGGACCCCACTACTGCACAGCAGGGGCCGACCCGGCGCCTTGCGCGCCTCCGTGCCCTGCTGGCAGCACTGGTGCTGATGCTCGGGGTGGACCTCACGGGACCGATGGCGGGCATCTCCATCGGCCAGCCCCTGGAGTTCGACAACGAGGCGCAGGAGGAGCAGTACTACAGCCTGATCCAGAAGCTGCGCTGCACCGTCTGCCAGACCGAGACCATCTACGAGTCGCGGGCGGAGCTGGCCGCGGACATGCGTAGCCGCGTCTACGAGATGACGCGCAACGGGGCCAGCGAGGACGAGATCATCCAGTTCATGACCTCACGCTACGGCGACTACGTCCGCTACAACCCGCCTCTGCAGCTGAACACGGCCCTGCTCTGGGTCAGTCCCTTCCTGCTGCTGGTCATCGGCGGCGTGGCGTGGCTCCAGGTCGTCCGCCGCCGGAAGCAGGTGGCGACCGAGACCGAGCTGAGTGAATCCGAGCGGCGGGCGCTGGAGCGCTTGCGGCGCGGCGACTAGGACAAGGGGATCATCGATGAGTGCGCCATTCATGGGGACCGTGCTGGTCTTCAGCATTATCGCGTTGTTCTTCGTGCTGTACCCGGTACTACGCGACGCTACCGGCCGCAGCCGGTCCCCGTCGCGGCAGCAGGCCAACGTCTCCATCCACGAGGATCGCATCCGCGAGCTCGAGCAGGACCTGGAGAACGGCACCCTGACCCGCGAGCAGTTTGACGCCGCCGTCGCCGAGCTCGACCGGGACCTGCTCCAGACCGGCGCCGTAGACCCGGAAGGGGCGACGGCAGCGACCGCCGAGGCCGCCCCGCGGGGCCGGCCCGGCGTGGTCATTACCGCCGCGGCGGTGAGCGCCGTAGCTGTTCCCCTGGTGGCGCTCACCATCTACAGCTCCATCGGCGACCAGCGCGCCTTCACCGAGAGCCGTACGCCCCAGGCCCCGGAGCGGGAGCAGCAGAGCGCTCCGGGCATGCCCCAGCAGCACGATCAGTCCGAGATCCAGGCCCTCGCCGAGCAGCTGCGCCAGCGGCTGGAGCAGAACCCGGGCGATCCGAGAGGCTGGGTGCTCTACGGCCGCACCATGCTCCAGCTGGAGAACCTGCAGAAGGCGCAGAACGCCTTCGAGCGGGCCTTCGAGCTGGGCGCCGACGACGACCCCAACCTGCTCGCCCAGTACGCCGATATCCTCGCGGCCAACACCGGCAACCTGCAGGGCAAGCCGGAGGACTACCTGGAACGGGCCCTGGAGCTCGATCCGGATAACGTCCGCGCCCTCTGGCTCGCCGGTACCGCTGCCTACAACGCGTCGAATTACGGTGAGGCCCGTAGGCACTGGGAGAAGCTGCTCGACGCCGTCCCGGCGGACTCCGAAGAGGCCGAGACGATCCGGGCCAACCTTGAGCAGCTGCCTGACGGCGAGGGCTAGGCGCCTGCAGCCCTAGCCGGCTGCAGGCCCGCGACGAGGGGCGTCACGCCCTGCCGAAGACCCAGAGCACGAAGGCGAAGCGCAGGGCCACCTCCTTGAGGAAGTCGAAACGCCCGCCGGGCCCGGCGTGGCCGGCGCTCATGTTGGTCTTCAGCAGCAGCGGGCTGTCGTCGGTCTTCAGCGCCCGCAGCCGGGCCACCCACTTCGCCGGCTCCCAGTAGGTCACACGCGGGTCAGAGACCCCCGCGGTGACCAGGATCGGCGGATAGGCCTGGCGGCGGACGTTCTCGTAGGGCGAGTAGCCGAGGATGGTACGGAAGGCCTGCTCGTCCTCGATGGGGTTGCCCCACTCCGGCCACTCGGGCGGTGTCAGCGGCAGCGTCGGATCGCTCATGGTGTTGAGCACGTCCACGAAGGGGACATCCGCCACCGCTGCCCCGAAGTACGCCGGGCGCTGGTTGAGCACTGCCCCGACCAGCATGCCGCCGGCCGAGCCGCCGTGGACGATGATGCGCCCGGGGCCGGTGTAGCCGGCGTCGATCAGGTGCTCGGCGCAGGCGATGTAATCGCTGAAGGTGTTGGGCTTGCGCTCCAGCTTGCCCGCCTCGTACCAGCGGTAGCCCCGCTCCGTGCCGCCACGCACGTGGGCGATGGCGAACGCGAAGCCTCGATCGACCAGCGACAGCCGGTGCGGCGAGAAGGCCGCCGGCTGGCTGATGCCGTAGGCGCCGTAGCCGCTGAGGAGCACCGGCGTCTCCTGCCCCGGGGGCTGATCCGCGCGGTAGAGGAGCGAGATCGGCACCCGCTCGCCGTCCGGCGCCGTGGCGTGGATACGCCGCGCGACGTAGGCCGACGGATCGTGGCCGCTGGGGATCTCCTGCTCCTTGCGCAGCAGCCGGGTCCGGCTCTCCATGTCGTAGTCGTAGACCCGCTCCGGGGTCGTCAGTGAGGCGTAGCTGAAGCGCAGCGTGGTGGTGTCGTACTCCAGCCCGCCGGCGATACCCAGGGCGTACGCCTCCTCCTCGAAGGCGACGGTGTGCTCGGTACCGTCCGCCAGCCGCCGGATGACGATCCGCGGCAGGGCATCCTCGGATTCCAGCCGCACCAGGTAGCCCCGGAAGAGGTGCATAGCGTGGATCAGCACCCCGGGGCGGTGCGGGATCAGCTCCTGGAACTGCGCCGGCTCGGGGCGCTCCAGCGGCGCCCGGACGATGCGGAAGTCCTCCGCCTCGCGGTTGGTCCGGATCAGCCACTCGCCGCCGTTGTCGGTGACCTCGTACTCCACGCCGCGCTCGCGCGGCATCAGGCAGCGGAAGCCGGCCGCCGGATCCTCGGCCGGGCCGGCGTGGACCTCCGAGGTCGTGTGGTCGTGGGTCTCGATGAGCAGGAAGCGCCGGCTCTCGGTACGGTCGAGGCCGACGAAGAAGCCCGGATCGGTCTCCTCGTAGACCAACGTATCCGCTGCCGGATCGTCCCCTAGCCGGTGGCGGTAGACCCAGCGCGGCCTGTGCTCCTCGTCGAGCGTGGTGTAGAGCAGCGTGCCGCCGTCGGTGGCCCAGACGAAGTCGCCGCGGGCCTGCTCCAGCCGGTCCGGCAGCTCCAAGCCGCTCGCCAGGTCGCGTAAGCGGATGGTGTACGCCTCGGCGCCGCTGGTATCCACGGCGTAGGCGAGGTAGCGGTGGTCGTCGCTATGCGCCCAGTCGCCGAGATCGAAGTAGGCCTCGCCGGCCGCGAGGGCATCGCCGTCGAGCAGGACCTGCTCCGCCCCGCCCCCGTCCCGCGGGCATCGGCAGACCACGGGGTGCTGCCCTCCCTCGCGGAAGCGCACGTAGTACGCGTAGGGCCCGTCTGGCTCGGGGACGGAGGCATCGTCCTCCTTGATGCGCGCGCGCAGCTCCTCGAACAGCCGGTGGCGCAGGTCGCGCACCGGCTCCAGGACGGCCTCGGCGTAGGCGTTCTCCGCCTCCAGGTGCTCGCGGATGGGGGCCTGCAGCCGCCCGGGATCGAGCATGGCCGCCCGCCAGTCGGGATCGCGCAGCCAGGCGTACGGATCCGTCAGGCGGACGCCGAAGCGCTCCTCGGCCACCGGGGCCTCGGCCGCTCGCGGGGGTTGCGGTGCATGCTCGCTCATGGGGATACCCCCTCCGGCGGTGCCAGCAGGAAATGGCCCCGGGCCGCGGCCACCGGGCGGTCCGGATCGCTCTGCCAGGCGCTGGCGTGGACGTTGGCAACGCGGCGGCCTTGGCGGCGGATCTCCACCGTCGCGTGGGTCTCCGCCTCCCCTGCACGGCGCAGGTAGTCGACGTGGAAGTTGACGATCCGGGGCAGGCAGCAGCTCTCGGCGTGCCACAGGATCTGCATGATGGCGGCGTGCTCGAGGAACGCCCCGAGAACCCCGCCGTGCAGGGAGCCGCTGCCCGGGCGGCCGATAAGGTCCTCGCGGTACGGCATCCGGATGCAGAGGCCGCCCTGCGCTCGGCAGGGCTCCAGGCGCATGCCGAGGAGCCGGGCGTAGGGCACCAGGTCGGTCAGGCGCTGGTAGTCCCCGGCCTCACGGGCCGCACGGACCTGCTCGAGCAGCTCAGCCACGTCCCCCTCCTTCACGCAAGCGCATGAACGTGCTCATGCTGGTTGCGAACGGCTCCCCGGCATCGATCTCGTAGGCGGAAGCGCGGGCGAAGGCCACCTCCTCGGCCAGGCGGTAGCACTGGCAGCGGGCGTAGACGTCCCGGCCCGGCTCCGCCGGGCGCAGGTGGTCCACCCGCAGATCCAGGGTGACGACCCGCTCCTCCGCGCCGGTGCGCATCAGCACCGCCGCCCCGCAGCTCTGGTCGATGAGCGTGGTGATGACGCCGCCGTGGATGTGGCCGGTCTCCGGGTTGCCGATCAGCTCCTCGCGGTACGGGACCCGGGTAACGATCTCGTCCGCAGCAATCTCCACCAGCTCCAGGCCAATAAGCCGCCCGTGGGGGGACGTCTCGAAGAGGTACCGGGCGCGCTCGATGCCTGGCCCGGCCGATTCCGGCGCTTGCGTGTGCATGACGCTCCGTGCGTTGCTTACCGGCTGGGCTTCGCAGAGGGTGACGCCAGCATCACCTTCTGCGAATGACTCGACCAGTCTACGAGCGCATCGACACAGATCAAGCGGAGCCGTCCAGCCGATCCTCACCTCGGCGCACGCCGAACGGACGGCGGCAGCGCCCACAGCTCGCACCTGCGACAGGGAACAGTCCACAATGGGGGAGCGCTTACCCGATCCAAAGGGGGAGGAGCACGATGGCGGAGCCTCGGACAGCGACCCTGGGGGGCGGCTGCTTCTGGTGCCTCGAGGGGGTCTTCCAGCAGCTTGCGGGCGTCTCGGAGGCGATCTCCGGATACGCCGGAGGCTCGACGGCCAACCCGAGCTATCGGCAGGTCTGCACCGGCAAGACCGGCCACGCCGAGGTGGTGCAGGTCCGCTACGATCCGGAGCGGATCAGCTACCGTGAGCTCCTGGAACTCTTCTTCACCATCCACGACCCCACCCAGCACAACCGCCAGGGCCCGGACGTAGGCCCGCAGTACCGCTCCATCATCCTCTACGCCGATAATGAGCAGCGCCGGACCGCGGAGGCCGTCATCGCCGAGCTGGCGGACACCGGCGGCCTTGACGGGCCGGTGACGACGGAGGTGGTCCCGCTCACGGCCTTCTACCCGGCAGAGGCGGAGCACCAGCGCTTCTACGACGCCGCCCCGGACGCCCCCTACTGCCGGGCCATGATCGCGCCCAAGATCGCCCGGGCCCGGGAGCGCTTCCCCCACCTCTTCGCGGCCTAGCGTCCGCCCCCGCTCCGGGCCCCCGGGGGTCCCGGGGGCACACCCTCACCACTGCCTATAGCCAGACACGGCGGCCGCCCCACGCCACATCCCAGGCCCAGCGTGCACTGCGCCGCACCGCGCGCCGCGCCGGGACGACGATGAGCACCAGCATGACGCCGGCCGCAGCCCGATCCACCCAGTCGGGCCAGACCGCCCGTGCGGCCCCGGTCAGCGCGGCCGGATCGTAGCCGCTCAGGGCCGCGGCGCCGTCCACCAGGATCCCCACGGCGAGCGCGCAGGCCAGGACGCTCGTCAAGTAGACCGCGACCGCACGGCTCCCCATCTCGCGGCGCAGGACCATCAGCGTGGCCAGGCTGGTTACCGGTCCGGCGATCAGGAAGACCAGGACCGCGCCCGGCGAGACCCCGGCGATCAGCATGGCCGCCGCCAGCGGCGTGGCCGCTGTAGCGCAGATGTAGAGGGGGATGCCGACCAGCGCCAGGGCGATCATGGTCGACAGCCCGCCCCCCCAGGCGGCTACCGCCCCCGGGGAGACGAAGGCGGTCAGCGTACCGGCCAGGGCCAGGCCGACGAGCAGCCAGGTGCCGATATCGTCGGTCAGCTCGAGGATCTGCCGGCTCAGGCGTGTAGCGATCCCGGCTAGCCGCGCGGGTGCGGTAGCCTCCCCGGCGCCCTCCTCGGTATCGCCATCCATGCCGCTGCTGCAAGCGCTGGCGCTGCAGCACGCCTGCCCTGCAGCGCTCGAGGAGGCTGCCGCCGGCGATGCCGGAGATTCCGCGAATCGGCCCACAGCCAGGCCCGTAGCCAAGGCGGTCACCACGGCCCCGGCGACGCGTGCGACGGTCAAGAACGGCCCCATGAGGACCCAGGTCAGGACCACCGAGTCGATGCCGATACCCGGCGTACCCACGAGGAAGGCCGTCGAGGCGCCCCGGGAGGCCCCGCCGCGATGCAGGGAGAGCGCTGTCGGGATGGTGCCGCAAGAGCACAGCGGCAGCGGCGCACCCACGACCGCCGCCCGGGCCACAGGCGCCAGGCCACTGCCGCCGAGCCACTGCTGCAGGCGGGTGTCGGGGATCAGCAGGCGAACCGCGGCGGCCACGACCAGGCCGAGCAGCAGCCACGGGGCCACTGAGACGGTCACATCGAGGACGCTCTGCCCCCACCTGATTCCCCATTCCAGGATCGTCGAGAACATACCGTGCTACCTGTCGGCTCGGCTCGGTCCCACCATGATGCCCGTTCGCCGAGGGGTTTCGAAGGGCCGGCTGCGCGCATGGCCCAGATCGGGCCGCCCCGTATCCACGGGCGCCTATACGTATTAGGATTGCCGCCCTCCCTCAAGGCGTTCTGAAGGAGCAGCCATGGCGCGACGGACCCGACTGCTCGTCCTCGGCGCCGGCACTGCCGGGCTCACCGCCGTCGGCGAGGCGCAGCGCTGGACCGACGATGTCACCCTGGTGGACCCGGGCCCGCTGGGCACCACCTGCGCCCGCGTCGGCTGCATGCCCTCCAAGGCCCTGCTCGCCGTAGCCCACCGCGCCCACCGCCTACCCGATCTAGCGGCTGCCGGGCTGGCCGGCGCTGACGCCGTAGGCATCGACGACGCAGCCGTCATGCGCCACGTCCGGGCCCACCGCGACCAGCTCGCCGCCGCCCCCGCCCGGCAGGCCCGGCAGCTCGGCGAGCGCTTCATCCAGGGCTGGCCGCGCTTTCTCGACGCCCAGACCGTCGAGGTCGGCGGCGAGCGCATCGAGGCCGAGGCCACCATCATCGCCACCGGCACCCGGCCGGTGATCCCGGCACCGTGGCAGACGCTCGGCGATCGGATCGCGACCTCGGATACCTTCTTCGAGCTGGAGCGGCTCGGCCGGCGGGTGGCCGTCATCGGCCTCGGCCCCATCGGCGTGGAGCTCGGCCAGGGCATGGCCCAGCTAGGCGTCGAGGTCCACGGCTTCCACCGCGGCGAGCGGATCGCCGGCATCGGCGACCCGGGGGTCAACACGGCCCTGCGCGACGTCCTGGGCCGGGAGATGCACCTCCACACCGGCGCCGCCGTGGAGCTCGAGGACCTCGGAGCCGAGGGCGTGCGCATCCACGCCGGCGCAGAGCACACCGATGTCGAGTGGGTCCTGGCCGCCACGGGCCGCCGCCCCAACCTCGACGGCCTCGGCCTGGAGGCCCTCGAAGGGGCCCTGGACGCCGACGGCCAGCCGTCGCTCGACCCGCAGAGCCTCCGGCTGGGGGCACTGCCGATCTACCTCGCCGGCGACGTCGCTGCCCAGCGTCCGCTGATGCACGAGGCAGCCGACGAGGGGCGCCTGGCCGCCTACCACGCCCTGCAGCCTGCGACCCAGCCCCTGGGCCGGCGCACGCCGCTGGAGATCGTGTTCACCGCCCCCAACACCGCTCGCGTCGGCCGGGGCTACGACGCGCTCCCGGAGACCGGCTGGGTGGCCGGGCACTTCGATTTCGGCAAGCAGGGCCGCGCCCGGCTCGAGGGCGAGGCCGAGGGGCGCCTGCACGTCTACGCGGACGCGGCGAGCGGGCAGCTGCTGGGCGCCGAGCTGGCCGCGCCCCAGGGCGAGCACCTGGCCCATCTGCTGGCGTGGTCGATCCAGCAGGGGGCCACCGTGGACGAGCTGCTGCAGATGCCCTACTACCACCCCACCCTGGAGGAGGGGGTGCGCAGCGCCCTGCAATCGGCACGCAAGCAGCTCGGGCCGCGGGCCCCGGCCCCTGACCTGCCGCGAGGCTGAGCGCCACCGCCCCACTAGCGGCGTATCAGCCGCACGCCCGCCTCCCGGCGGCCGCCCGGATGCGGCCAGTCCGCTGGCGGCTCGTCGGGCCATCGCCAACGAGCCGACGGGAACAGCGCCGCCATGGCCGCCACGTCGCAGTGGAAGGGCGGCCCGCCCTCCTGCCCGGTCTGCATGAACAGGGCCAGGAGCGCGCCCCCCGGGCGCAGCCAGCTGTACAGGCGCTGCTCGTAGGCCGGCCAATCAGCGGGATCCAGGGCGCACAGGCAGGTCTGCTCGTAGACCGCGTCGAACCGGCTCTCCGGTTGCCAGCTCAGCAGATCCGCCTGGACGACCCGGGCCTCGACCCCGTCCTCCGCCAGGCCCTCCTGCAGGCTCCGGCACGCCTCGGCGGCGATATCCACCGCCGTGACCGCGTAGCCGTGCCGGGCGAGGGCCTCGACCTCGTAGCCCCGCCCGGCGCCGGGGACCAGGACGTTCCGTCCGGGGATGGCCCCGGCCTCGAGCCAGGCCGTCAAGGCCGGGTTCACCCCGCCACGGTCCCAGCCGGTACGGCCCTCCCGCCAGCGGGCCTCCCAGGGCGCCCGGCGGTCCTCGCCCCCGGTCATAGGTGCGGCGCCGCCAGCCAAGCCAGACTATTCGGCCAGCGCATCGGCCACCGCCTCGCGGAGCGCGGCCATGGCCGGCCGCCGGCCCGCTACCCCGAGCCGCTCCGCGGTCCGCGCCCAGTTGCGCTGCTGCAGGACCTTGGCGAGGAACGCCGCCTCGCGCTCGGCCATCCGGCCCCGGGCGAGCCGCTCATCCACCAGCAGGTGCTCGGCGAGCGCCCGCAGGGCCGGCAGCGCCGCCGCGTAGCCGCGCAGGGTGTGGGCGAAGCCGCTCAGCTCGCGGCGCTGCCACGCGGCCAGCACCGGCGGCGGCGCTGTCTCGGCGGCACGCACAGCAGCCAGGGCGACCGCGGGCTCCAGCCGGCCCAGCGGCTCGGCGAGCAAGGCCGGCGCGCTGTGGCCCAGGCGCTCCCCGGCCTCGCGGACCCACGCTGCCCCTCGGTCATCCAGCCCCCGCGCCATCAGCGCCGAATGCTCGCCGCTGGCGGCATCGCGGCGGGCGCCCAGGGCCACGGTGGCCAGCCCGCAGGCCCGCCAGAAGGCGAGGAGCTCGGTCGTGGCCCCGAAGCTGGTGCCGACCAGGGTATAGCCGAGATGGCGCCCCCGATCCGCCACCGCGCCTACCAGCCGGGCACCGATGCCCCGCCGACGCAACGCGGGATGGACGGCGATGCGCTGGATGCGCAGGGCCCATGCGGTAGGCGCCGCCTCCAGCCCGGCGTGGGTGGCCAGGGCCTGGGGCAGCAAGTGGCCGTGAGGCCGGCGGCGCTCGGCCCAGACCTCGTGGGCCGTAGCCGCATCCAGGCCGCCCTCCTCGGCAGCGAGGGCCACCCCGACCACGGCGCCGTCCTGCTCGGCGAGGAGCAGGTGCCGGCGCGGGGCATCCAGGAGCTGGTGCAGATCGAAGGGGCGGGTACGGTAGTGGGCAGCCACCAGCAGCCCGAAGGCCTGACGCAGCCGCGTCTCGTCGCCGGCCAGCTCGTCCCGGCCGGCCGGCGCCACCGTCACCGGTCCCGATCCCGGCTCCGTCAGCGCCGCCGGCTCGGCATCGAGGCAGAGCACGCGGCTGAGCCACGCCTCCATGGGGTCGTCCGCAGCCCAGCGGATCGGGGTCTCCATGCGTACCGCCTGCCACTGCGGCGTCTCGGCATCCAGCACGGCACGGAAGCGCAGGTCGAAGCCGCGGCCACTGCCCTCGTAGCCGTGGACGGTGGTGGCGAAGGCGATCCGCGAGGTGGTGCGCAGCAGCTCGGTGAGCAGCCCCACCGGCAGGCCAGCGGCCTCGTCCACCACCATGAGGTCGCCGCCCTCCGGCTGGTCGAGCAGCGCCTCGGGGTCGCGGTAGACCACCTCGCCGGCAGCGCACTGGACGCCGCGGCGCCTGACCACTCGACCGGCGCAGCGCTCGGCGGCGTGGCCGAGCAGCGCCTCCACGGCGTGCAGGGAGGGCGCGGTGACCACGACCCGCCGCACCCGCTGCGCCTGTAGCAGCTCACCGATGGCGATCCCGAGGGCGGCGGACTTGCCCCGCCCGCGGTCGGCCGTGAGCACCGCCGGGCGGCGGCGGTGGCCCGTAACCACGCGCATCACCGCCTGCACCGCGGCGCGCTGGTCGGCGCTCAGGCAGCCGTACGTGTCCTCCGCCTCACGGCGGATGGGGGCGGCGGGGACCAGATCCGGCAGCGGATCCGCCGGCCCGTAGCGGGCCACGCTCGGCTCCTGCGCCAGGGTCGCGATCAGCCGCTCCAGGAAACGGGTCCCGGCCTCGTCGCGCCCGTGCCCGGCGGGGATCAGGCGCTCGAGGGCGGGATCGGGAGCGGCGGGCCAGGCCGGCCAGGCCGGGGTGAGCAGCACCAGCACCCCGCCACCGCGCACCGAGCCGGCCACCGCTCCCAGGGCGTCGGCGTCCAGGCCGGCGTGGGCATCGAAGACCAGGATATCCACGGTGGTGCCCAGCACGCGGCGGAAGTCCTGCGCCGGGCAGCAGGCCACGCCGGGATCGATCTCCGCGGGCGGATCACCGATCCAGCGCACCCGGCTCCCGGCCGGCAGCTGCCCGGCCGCGGTGGCCCGGGCCCACGGCGCCGGGCCCTCGAGCACCACGGTCCGCCGGGTCACGCCACCTCCCGCCAGAGCTCCTGGAGGCGTTTCTCCGAGACCTTCTCCCGGGCGCCGATCTCCTGGGCGAAGAGCGAGATCCGGTACTCCTCGAGCAACCAGCGCAGCCGCTCCAGGGCCGGGTCCGGGCTGCGCTTGTCGGCGCGCGCCGCCAATCGCTCGTGGATGCGCTCTTGCCAGGGGCGGACGGCGCGCAACGGGGCGCGGTCCTTGCTGGGATCGCGCTCCAGCTTCTCGACCCGGCGCTCGAGGCCGCGGAGGTAGCGCGGCAGCTCATCGAGCCGGTCCGCGGGCAGCGCCTCCAGGAAGCCCGGATAGACCAGGCTGCTCAGGTGCTCCTCGACATCCTGCAGGCTCTCGAGCAACGCCGGGCTGTTGAGCCGCTTCAGCGACTTGCGCAGCGCCTGGTAGCGGCTGAGCACCTCCTCGAGGGCGCGGCACAGCGCCTGCGCCGTGGGCACCAGCTCCCCCCGGCCAGCGGCCAGGCAGGCCTCGAAGGCCTCCGCATCCCGCGGCAGGCCGTCGCTGAGGAAGCAGCGGTCGAAGGCAGCACGTACTACCGCCTCCCGCAGCTCGTCGTCGCTGCCCAGGCCGCGGTACTTCAGGCGCAAGGCCTTGAGCTCGTCGAGCTTGTGCAGGGCGCGTACCTGCTGCGGCAGCGCCAGCATGAGCAGCCTCCGGACGCCGGCGTGGGTCTCGGCCTCTGCGGCGTCGGGGGTGTCGAGGAGCAGCCGGGTCACCGAGTCGCCCTCGTCGCGCAGCGCCGGATACCCCTGGAAACGCACCCCGCCCTCCTCCAGGACCACGGAGGCCGGCAGCTCGCCGAAATCCCAGCCGGTGATGCCCGACCGGTGCCAGCCGGCCTCCGGTTCGGGCCCGGCTGTGCCGCCGGCGGCGGCGAACTCCGCGCTCGCCGCCTCGCTCAATCCCTGCTGCAGGGCCTGCAGGTCGCGCCCCTGCTGCAAGGTGCAGCCCTCGCGGTCCACCACCCGGAAGGCCATGCGCAGATGCTCCGGCAGCGGGACCGCCTCCAGCGCCCCTGGGGGCAGCTCCACCCCGGTAATCCGTTGCAGGTGGCGGGCCACGGCATCGGTGAGCGCGCCCTCGCCGTGGGGGACCGCCTCGAGCACGGCCTGGGCAAAATCCGGCGCCGGGACGAAGTGCTTGCGCAGCGCCTTGGGGAGGCCGCGGATCAGGGCGGTGACCTTCTCGTGGCGCAGCCCCGGGACCAGCCACTCGAACGGCTCCGGCGGGAGCTGCTTGAGGGCTGCCGCCGGGATCACGGCGGTAACGCCGTCGCGCTCGCTGCCCGGCTCCAGGTGGTACTCCAGGGCCAGCTCCACGCCGGCGACGGTGAGCCGGTCCGGGTACTGCTCGGCCGAGATATCGCCCGCTGCCCGGCGCATCAGCGCCTCACGGGTCATGTACAGGCGGTGCGGATCCTTCCGCTCCGCGCGCTTGCGCCAGCGCTCGAAGGCGGCGGCATCGCTGATATCCGAGGGGATGCGCGCCTCGTAGAAGGCGGCCAGCTGCTCCTCGTCCGCCAGCACGTCGCGCCGGCGGGCCTTGGCCTCGAGGCGCTCCACCTCGTCCACCAGCGCCAGGTTGTGCGCCAGGAACTCCCCGCGGGTGCGGATCTCGCCGGCGACCAGGCCGTCGCGGATGAAGATGCGGCGCGCCTCGTCGGGGTCGATGCGGCCGTAGTCGACCTTGCGCCCGGCGACCAGGGTCAGGCCGAAGAGGCTGACCTGCTCCTCGGCGACGACCCGCCCGGCACGCTTCTCCCAGCGCGGCTCGCCGTAGCTGCGCGAGACCAGGTGGCCGGCGAGCCGCTCCACCCACTCCGGGCGGACCTCGGCCACCGTCCGGGCAAAGAGCCGGCTCGTCTCCACCAGCTCGGCGGCGACCAGCCACTTCGGCCTACGCCTCGCCAGCCCCGAGCCGGGGAAGATCTGCAGCTTCACCCCCCGGGCGCCGAGATAGGTCCGGTCCTCGTACCGCACGGCCACCTGGCTGAGCAGGCCGGTCAGCAGGGCGCGGTGGACGGCCTCGTAGGGGACCTCCGGCGCCTCGCCGCCCGCGCCAGCGGCGGTCGCGCCAGCGGCGGCATCACCGCCCTGCCCCGCCGGGTGCCGTACCTGGCCGGCCTTGCCGCGCTTGCCCTCGGCCGCCTCCTGGAGCATCTCGGCGAACTGCCGGCGGATATCTGCCCACTCGCGCATGCGCTGCGGGGCGAGGAAGTGCTCCCGGCACCACTGGTGGAGCTTGCGCCGGGACAGGGAGCGGCGCTGGGCCTGGTAGTCGTCCCACAGGCGCAGGAGGGCGACGAAGTCGCTCTTCGGGTCGTGCCAGCGGGCATGGGCCCGGTCGGCGGCCTCCTGCGCCTCCATGGGCCGCTCGCGCGGGTCCTGGATGGACAGCGCCGCGGCGATGATCAGCACCTCGCGCTCCACCCCCTCCTCGCGGGCGGCGAGGAGCATGCGGCCGATGCGCGGATCGGCGGGGATACGGGACAGCTGCCCACCGAGCGGGGTGAGCTCGCGGCGCTCGTCCACCGCGCCGAGCTCGAAGAGCAGGCGCAGGGCGTCGTTGATGTAGCGTCGATCCGGCGGCTCGACGAAGGGGAAGCGCTCGATCTCGCCGAGGCCCATGGCCTTCATCTGCAGGATGACACCGGCGAGATTGGTGCGCAGGATCTCCGGATCGGTGAACCGGGGCCGGCTCTCGTAGTCCGCCTCGCTGTAGAGGCGGATGCAGATGCCCGGCGCCTCGCGGCCGCAGCGCCCGGCGCGCTGGTCCGCCGAGGCCTGGGCGATGGGCTC
>Ga0207714_1001451_pt1 | contig 15248 bp, 12 predicted proteins | sample PonA232FremontCA_2_FD_187270 | JGI IMG/M metagenome (GOLD analysis project Ga0207714, IMG submission 187270) | Marine sediment microbial community from Fremont, CA, USA - Pond A23 Sediment 2 (SPAdes) | ecosystem: Environmental > Aquatic > Marine > Unclassified | place: USA: Fremont, California... | reverse complement strand
CTGTCATATAAAATACTATTTTTGCACCTTTGAAAAATTAACCGGAGGCTGAAAGATGATACACCCCGGTATTTTGATTAACAGCTGTTTTTATTCAGCAGTTTCCTGTAAAGAAGCAGATGGATTGGATTTATCAGATGCTTAGCTGTTATGTTCTTTCAGTCAGCTGTTCGTATCTGTTGATCAATCATTGGAAATCAAAATGTGCAGTGCAATATGAGTTTTGAGGGAGAAATAGACCGTAGGAGAACCTTTGCCATCGTGAGCCATCCCGATGCGGGCAAGACTACTTTAACCGAGAAATTTTTGCTTTTTGGGGGCGCCATTAATGTGGCGGGAGCGGTTAAATCAAATAAGATCAAAAAAACAGCCACCTCTGATTTTATGGAGATCGAGCGGCAGCGGGGCATATCGGTGGCTACCTCTGTGATGGGATTTGAGTACCAGGGAAAGAAGGTCAATATATTGGATACCCCGGGTCACCAGGATTTTGCAGAAGACACCTACCGGACCCTCACGGCCGTGGACAGTGTGATCATTGTTATAGACGGGGCCAAAGGGGTGGAGCCTCAAACCAAAAAACTGATGAATGTATGCCGCATGCGCAACACTCCGGTGATTGTGTTCATCAATAAACTTGACCGGCCTGCCCAGGATCCTTTTGACCTGTTGGATGAAATTGAGCAGCAACTCGAGATCAAGGTTAGGCCACTGTCCTGGCCGATAGGCAGTGGCCCGCAATTCAAGGGCGTATATGACCTCTACGGGGAAAAGCTTAACCTGTTCAGCGGCCAGAGCAAGCAAACCGTTGAAGAATCGGTTGAGTTCAGAGATCTCAACGACCAGCAGCTGGAGGAATACCTGGGAACCAGCCCTGCCGACACCCTGCGCGAGGAAGTGGAACTGATCCAGGGGGTTTACAATGACTTTGATCAGCAGCAGTATATTCAGGGAGAGCTGGCTCCGGTATTTTTTGGCAGCGCCCTGAATAATTTCGGTGTACAGGAATTGCTGGAGCGGTTTTTGGAAATTTCTCCTTCCCCACAACCCACAGAAGCCCACGAAAGGATCGTTTCCCCCAGGGAAGATCAATTTAAGGGTTTTGTCTTTAAGATTCATGCCAACATGGATCCCAACCACCGCGACCGGATTGCCTTTGTAAAAGTATGTTCCGGCATTTTTCGGCGCAATACCCCATACCTCCATGTCCAGGCTGGCAAAAAAATGAAATTTCCCGGGCCTACTTCTTTTATGGCCGCCAAAAAGTCGGTGGTCGATGAGCTTTATCCCGGGGATATTGTGGGTTTACATGATACCGGCAATTTCAAGATCGGCGATACCCTCAGCGAAGGCGAGAAGATCCATTTTAAAGGCCTGCCCAGCTTTTCGCCGGAGATGTTCCGTTATATAGAGAATTCCGATCCCATGCGCTATAAACAACTGGACAAAGGCATTGATCAACTCATGGATGAAGGGGTCGCCCAGCTCTTTAAAAGCAAGACCAACGGGCGTAAAATCATCGGAACGGTTGGTCAGCTGCAGCTTGATGTCATTCAGTTCCGCCTTAAACACGAATATGGCGCTTCCTGCCGTTATGAAAACCTGCCCATGTACAAAGCTTGCTGGATTGAAAGCCATGACGAACAGGAACTCCAGGAATTCCGAAAAAGAAAAGAACAGGCCATGGCCTACGACAAACACGGACGGGAGGTTTTTCTGGCTGAATCACCCCATGCCCTGCGCATGGCCCAGGAAAAATACCCCAACCTGACCTTCCACTTCTCTTCTGAGTTTTAAAGGCAGAGAACGGTAGCATTGACCGGGATGCATCCTGGTGATTTCAATTTTCACAGGATTTTGATGAGCTGTTCAAATTAACGCAAAAGGGAATAGGCTTTGGCTTAAGTTTTTTTTGCTCAATTCTTTCAGCTTATGGGAATGGGGATTAAATTAAGGTCCTTATTAAAAGAGAGTTGAAGTAGGAAAGGACTATGTTAAACTTTTTCTCCTTCCGCTTGTCACAAGATTGGTTTTTTTAATGAAAAAAAGGAATTTGTTTTGAAGATGATAAGAGTTTTGGCTCAGGTGTTGATTGTTGTATTGTTTTTTCACACTTCAGTAAATGCTCAACAGGACAATAAGGTATTAAAGGCAATAAAGAACGGTAAGCCGCCTAAGATTGACGGCAAATTGAACGATACCATCTGGAAGAAGGCGGTAACAGCCACCGATTTTTATCAGTACCGGCCCTATAATGGGGATGACCCCTCTTTTCCTACCGAAGTGAAGGTCATCTATGATGACCGTGCCATTTACATTGGTGCTGTCATGTATGATCCCAGTCCGGACAGCATATACCGGGAGCTGGGCAATCGTGATTTTCGTGGCATCAGGGGCGGTCATGGCGTAGGCAGTTTAAATGCCGACATGTTCAGTGTGTTGCTCAATCCTTTCAACGACGGGGTCAACATGTTGGAATTCACTGTTTCGGCATCCAATGTCCAGAGCGACATCAAGCACATTGGCCGTCATACAGATGCAGCCTGGGATGCAGTATGGTGCAGCGACACCCGTATTACCGACAAGGGATGGGTGGCCGAGCTGCAGATTCCTTATTCGGCCCTGCGATTTCCTTCTCAGGTTAAGGAAAACTGGGGGCTTCATTTGTTTCGACATGTCCGTCGTTACCGGGAGTGGGACACCTGGAATTATATGGACGTAGAGCAACAGGGCATCGTCAACCAGGACGGTGAGATGAGCGGCATCCACGATATTAACCCCCCGGTACGCTTGTCATTAACCCCTTATTTATCTACTTATGTGGAAAATCAACCGGATGAACAAGCCTGGGTGGGCAACATCCGGGGGGGGATGGACCTCAAATATGGCATCAGCGAGAGTTTCACCCTGGATATGACCCTGATACCTGACTTTGGGCAGGTCGAAACCGAAGACCGGGTGCTGAACCTTTCCCCCTATGAAGTGCATTATCAGGAGAAACGCCCTTTTTTCACCGAAGGAACAGAATTGTTCAATAAAGGTGGGGTATTTTATTCACGCAGAATTGGCGGAGAGCCTACCAACATGGATAAAGTGGATGAGGCCCTTGACTCGACTCAGGTGGTCAAGGAAAATCCTTCTGAGACACGCATGATCAATGCCACCAAGGTTTCCGGGCGAACCGACAATGGCCTGGGAATCGGTTTTTTAAATGCCCTTACTTCTGAGGCAACGGCTACCCTGCGCGATACCATTACAGGTGAGAAAAGCAAGGTGCGTACCCAGCCCTTTACCAATTATAACATGGTGGTACTCGACCAAAGCCTGCGCAACAATTCCTATGTGAGCCTGGTCAATACCAACGTCCATTATTTTAAAGGCAATTATACGGCCAATGTCACGGCCACTGAATTTAAACTGGCCAATCAGGACAACAGCTATCAAATATCGGGCAGCGGGGCCATTACCCAGAAATATACCAGTACCAATCAGTTTGGTCATGCCTACGACATTGAGCTAAGCCGTACCCAGGGCAATTTTCGCTTTGAACTGGGTCATAACGTAGAAACCGATACCTACGATCCCAATGACCTGGGGTATGACCGGCGCAACAACCAGTTCCGGCAAAACCTGGAACTGAGCTACAATATCTATGAACCGTTTGGCCCTTTTTTGAGCTGGTACAACAACATCGACCTGGAGTATTCCCAGCTTTACCAGCCCAGAAAATACCAGGGCATGGAGGCGCGTCTGTTTTCAAACTTTAATTTCAGGAATCATTCTGAGTTTGGCATTTTTATCAACTGGCAGCCTGAATCCAACGATTTTTTTGAACCCCGTGTCGAAGGGTGGGACTGGAAATACAAAAATCCGCGCCATACTTTTTACCATTTTTGGTATGGCACCAACAGCGCCAAAGACTTTAGCCTACATGTGGAGGGTTCCTATAATAAAGCGGCCAGGTATAACAAACACAGCTACAGTGTAGGGTTGTCGCCCAACATTCGTTTCAGTGATCAATTTTCGCTGAACTACAATGTCAACTACAACGAATCCTATAACGATATGGGGTATGTGGAAGATTTCACCGATGAGCAGGGGAATGTGCGGGTGAATTTTGGCGAGCGCGACATCAAGACCATCACCCATACCCTGCGCAGCAGCTATAAATTTACCAGCCGGGATTTGTTGAATTTGCGTATACGTCATTACTGGCGAACGGTCAACTATTCCAATTTTTATCCCTTGCAGCAGGAGGGGTATCTCGGATCAGCCCTGGGATATGATGAATACGGGAATTCGCAGAACATGAGCTATAATGCCCTGACCGTTTACCTGCGCTACCTGTGGCACTTTTCCCCCGGCAGCGAGTTGTCGGTGGTCTACAAGAACAATATTTTTACTTCCACCGAAGACATACCGGATGATTACCTGACCAATCTTGACCGCACCCTCCAGGCCGACCAGATCAACAGCTTTTCGGTGAAATTCATCTATTACCTTGACTACCGGTACCTGAAGAAAGGCTTCGATATGTTTGCCAATTGATCATGCCCCGGTCATGACCCCGCTTGTCATGACCCCGCTTGTCATGACCCCGCTTAGCGGGGTCTGTTTGACACCCCGCTTAATAACACCCCGCTTAGCGGGGTCTGTTTGTTAGAAACGTCGTAACACCCCGCTTAGCGGGGTCTGTTTGTTAGAAGCCTCATAACACCCCGCTTAGCGGGGTCTGTTTGTTAGAAGCCTCGCGGATTATCGGGCTTTGCCGTCATCTCTGGCTGATGCCTTGAGGCTTTCGGACTCCCCTTAGCGGGGGACTAGAGGAGATTCAGCAAGAAGGTTCAACTAAAGGATATTTACTTCATAATCCAGGTCTATGCCGAAGTGGTCCCTCACTGCTTTCCTGATCCGGGTGGCCAGCTCATAGATTTGCCGGCCGGTGGCATTGCCATAGTTAACCAGCACCAGGGCCTGGTTGGGATGGACTCCCGCATCTCCCTCGCGGTAACCTTTCCAGCCTAGTTGATCAATCAACCAGCCGGCGGGTATTTTGTAGTGTTTTTTGTTGAGTTTGTAGGAAGGTAAATCCGGATGGTTTGAGACCAGCTTCCTGTATTTGTTTTGATCCACCACCGGATTCTTAAAAAAACTGCCCGCACTGCCTGTTTCATCCGGTTCGGGCAGCTTTTGGCGGCGGATGTCAATCACCGCCTGGCGGATGTTGGTCAGGTTAACCGCTCCTTTTTGCCGTACCGTCACGTTTAGGGTTCCATAATTTAAATTGTACCGGGGCTTTTTGGAGAGGAGGAACACCACATGGGTGATCACCCGTTTTCCCCTGAGTTGTTTTTTAAAGATGCTTTGGCGATAATCAAATTCACAGTCCGCGTTGGAATAGGTCAGAGGCATCAGGCTGTGGCGGTTTAATGTGTGCACCATCTTGATGGTGTCTTTGACCTCGGCTCCATAAGCCCCGATATTTTGTATGGGCGATGCTCCCACCTGCCCGGGGATGTAGGAGAGGTTTTCCAACCCTGCCCAACCTTGCCTGACACAATAGCCCACCAGTTCATCCCAGTTTTCGCCAGCCCCCACGCGAATCACAACCGATTGCTCATTTTCTTCCAGTATTTCCAGGCCCCGGATGTTGTTGTGCAAAACAAGGCCTTGATAATCTTGGGTGAACAGTATGTTGCTGCCCCCACCCATTATCAGAGCCGGGACTTCGCTACATACCGGGTTGCTTAAGAGCTGTTTCAGCTCATCTTCGCCCGAAAAGGCGGCGAAATAACGGGCTGTGGCCTCAATCCCAAAGGAGGTATATGGTTTCAATGATACATATTCCTTTACTGGTGGTATGTTTGACATATTCAGCGAAGTTAAATTTTTAATATTGGGCATTCCTTGTTGGTTCCACCTGGTGCCGATCAAGGATCAAATCACAATTCTGCACAGATAAGGCCACGGCAGGGGGTTGGCGGGTATAATTTATTATTCCGGGCTTTGCCTCCGGTATGCTTTTGCTGTCTTTTCGGACTGTACAATGGAAATCCATTCTTAGCTTTTCGTGTTTTGTGAGCGTTATGCATATTCTGTCTTTCCGGGCCCCCATGGTCGGGTATCTTTTCTTCTCCTGCCGGTCCTTATCATCGGTATGCATTACACCGGACCGTTTGCCGGAAAGATTTACGCTGTTTTGACCTGGAAGTTTCGCTGTTGGGGTAACCCAGGCTGATCAGCAAAGGTATTCTTTTACCGGCAGGAACCTTCAGCAGTTTTTTGGCCTTTTTTTCGTTGAGCCAGCCAATCATGCAGGATCCCAGGCCCTCTTCTGTGGCCTGCAGGCAGATGTGTTCAGCAGCTATGCCGATGTCGATCAGGGGATAGTGTTTTCGTTTGATCTTGCTTCCCAGGGCAGAAGTGATGTTGGCCGGTTCCATAACCAGGGCAATGATCACAGGGGCCTGGGCTGCAAATTTGTTCATGTTGAGGGTTTGAGCCCTCGCCGTGCGGGCAACCTGGTCCTTCAGTTCCGGCTCATCCACCACGATAAATGTCCAGGGCTGGGCATTGCAAGCTGATGGGGCCAGGCGCCCGGCTTCCAGGCAACGCTCCAGTTTCTCCTTTTCAATGTCCTCCTGGCGATAGCTTCTTACACTAACCCTATTTTGTATGCTTTTAAGAATTTCCATATGGGCCTGTTTTGTCTTATTTGATCCGTGCGAAATTAATCATTATGAAGATATTCTGAAACATCCCGGACTTTATTGTGGGCAGACATTGGTGAATATTTGATTTTATGCCGTCCGCATCATTTCAATAATTCGAAGATGAATCCCGGTGAACCAGGCCCATCAACCCACCCTGAGAATTTAACCAAATAAATCATATTTTTTTGGACTTTTTCAGATAAATTTAATAACTTGCGACTGAAAACATTCATGCCTTTCTTTTTTAGTTCGATGCGAAAAAGGTGATGCCTTTCAAAATCAATCAAAAATAATTTTTCCATTTATTCATTTGAACCTGTGAACAGATGTACACGGTCCGTGTTTGGATAGAGCGCCCCATCGATCAGGTATGGGATTATTTCACCACCCCTGATAACTGGATGGGGTGGTATGGAAAATCCAGAGGCCCGGGCAGTGATCAGGAAACAAGTAAGGGTCCTATATACTGGTTGCTGGGCGAGCAGGCTGTGATTGAGCGCATATTGAAAGGAAGAGAAATCAGAGTAACCGGTACCCGGAGCGATACCAATTTTCGTTTTCAGAAAGCCGGCCCCCATACCACCATCGTAGAGGTGGTGCAAAAAGAATCCCTGGCCACCGGTAATTCCAACACCCCTCTGATCATTAATAAAACCGTTTGGGAGCAAAAGCTTTCCATCCTTAAACGCAAGATTGAATGTGAGAAGGTCTTTTAAATGAGCTCTAACTCCTTTTTTTGCTGTTAATCAGATACTTGCTGCTTTTTCGATCCCATCCTTCAATGATTATTTTTCCCCGGCCCATTCTTTTTCCGTGCATAGGTCCAATAAAAGATGCAGCCCCAGGATAGAGGTTCTGTTGATTGAAAACAATTCAGCGGGATATTGGGCTCCATAGATGGCTGTGTAATATTCAGATGAATTGTTGATTAAATCTGAAGGTACCGGGCAGGTTTAATTTTGGCCCCTGATTTTAAGATCAAGCCAGCTCTCCAATACATCATGGATACTGTCGCGCATATAACCGGGAAAGTTTCCGATGTGGGTGGCGTGGTTTCCGCCGGGATTGACCAGCTTTACCGCCCCGGTCTTTCCGGAGGGCTCAAATGCCATTGCTGTCCACGGATCATTTTCCCCATAGAGGTACATCATATGGTCGCCGTTTTCCTTCAGCCAGGTTTGGATGTCGCTCATGGCAGAGGCATCGAAGGATACATCAACCCGGTCCGGTAACCCGTAGGTGAAGTCGAAGGCGCTGGTATCACTTAAGTGCTTTTTAAAGGGGGCCACGTCTAACTCATAGACGCCTGTCTGGGTATAGGCCTGATAGAAAAAGGCCTGATTGGCTTCCACGAATTTTTTTTCAAACAGCTCTGGCCGGGCAGCTTTTAACAGGTGAATCATTTTTATATGCGGGGCAGCTTTTTCTTGGGGAATCTTTGTACAGTTGGCCCGGCTGAATTGCCAGAAAGCCACCTGGTAATCCAGGACAATCAGCTCATATGCCCTTTCCAAGCCCATGGGATATTCATAGTTCTTTTCCCGGGCATATTCGCGGAAAAAGGGCAGATAACGGTTTCGATGGCGGAGCAAATCTATCTGGAAATTTTGAATTCTTTTCCGACAGTTGGCCCATCCCAGCTGATCGATGTAGTGATCCATCCGGGGGTCTTCTGTCGAAAAACACAGCGGGGCTACATAAGCTACTGTGGCATCCACATCATCCGGATAGAAACGTTTATGAAACATCACGGTCTGGCCGCCTTTGCTGACCCCGGTGCTGATCCATTTTCCGGGGTATAGTTCCTGCAGGGTACGGATGATCCTATGGTGGTCTGTGGCAGCCTGCCAGATGGTCAGGTGTTCCCAGGAAGCCGGCTGGGGTATGGATTGGCCAAAGAAACGGTGTTCAATAACCACATGATTGGCATTGAGTGAATGGGCCAACTCGTTGCGCTTTGGGGGATGGAGCCCGTAGCCCTGCAGTTGAACGACTACGGGGCGGTCATATCCTACATGGCGAATGATCACACGCTGGGTGAATGAGTCGTTTTTCGTATGATGGTGGTCCACGGGCTGCCTGAAATCAAGCTCTACAGTATCTGTTTGCCCGTCTTTCGGCGGCATTTGTTCAAGAAAGGCATCTATTGGACGTTCCTGCCGGCAGGATTGGGTGAGAAAAGCTGCTGCCAACAGCAAGAGCAACCAGCATGACCTTTTCGCGTTGCGCAGGGGCAAGACTGTATTTTTTCTACCGGGGAACCACCGTTTTGGGGGATTTAAATGAATCGACATAATGCTGTTTTAATGGGACCAAAAAACTTTTATTCATAGGTCTTGAAACCTTGCAATATATTACAACTATCATTTTGGATATGTGGGGATTTTTTAGCTGCGTCTTATTCAAAAGTTGCAGACAGGTATCGGGTTGAGGAATCGGGGTCGGCATGGGAGGATAAGGGAGATCCCGCTGAATCATGGAGAGTTAACTTACCCCGTTCGTAAACGGGATAAGTTCTGTTCTATTTGCTAAGCGGTATCATTTACCCCGCTAAGCGGAGTCTTTACCCCCGCTAAGCGGAGTCTTTACCCCCGCTAAGCGGGGTCTTTACCCCCGCTAAGCGGGGTATGGAGTTATTGGCTATCCCCGTTGAGTTGTTTTTCAATCTGTAGTTTGAGGGGATTGATTTTCTCTCCCCAGTAGACGGTGGTGTGGGGGAAGGGGATCTCAATGCCGTTTTGGTCAAAGGCATATTTTAGGCGTTTTTTGTATTCCCTCCCCACGGTCCATTGCTGGATGGGTTTGGTTTTAATGCGGGCTTTGATGATCACTGCACTGTCTGCAAACTGATCCACTCCAAAGACCTCCAGGGGCTCGACGATCAGATCCCTGTAATCGGGATCGTTGGCCAGATCTTCTCCAACCTGTTTCATGATCGAAATCACCTGTTCGGGATCCTCCTTGTAGGCGACCCCAATATCAAAGACCATCGCCGACCATTCCATGGTCATGTTCGAGATGGTGTTGATTTTGCCGTTTTGAAAGATGTGGGTGGTGCCAGAGAAGTCGCGTAGGGTGGTTGTCCGCAGCTCGATGTCCTCTACAAGCCCTCCGGTGCCATTGATGATGGCCACATCCCCGGTTCGGATCTGATTCTCCAGGAGGATGAAAAATCCTGAGAGGAAATCCCGAACCAGTTCCTGGGCTCCAAAACCAATAGCCAGGCCCAGTATACCGGCACCTGCCAGGATGGGACCGATGTCAACGCCCAGCTTTTTGAGCAGGATCATAACAAAGATGGCCCAGATGATGACCCGACCCACACCAAAAAGGATGTTCATCAGGGTATTGGCCCTTTTGCTGCTCTCCCCGGAATCGGCTTCGCTTTTTTTCTCCAATCGACTGGAAATGATCTTTTTAAGTCTGTTGGTGAAGGCCTTAAAGGCTTTCAGGACAATGAAGGTGGCCACGATCAGGATTAAAATCCCCGGCAATTCAGTGATAGACCATTGATAAAGCTTGTCCAGCAGGTTGCTCCAAAAATCCAGTGTAGTGATTTGCATGGCGTTAGTTTTTTATGTTGAACAATGGGTTTGGTATCCTTCCAGTGTTTGACGGGCATTGTGTTGAATAGTTTTTTTTGCTGTAGTTTTCTAATCGGCCCCACACTGAGTGAAGTCCTCAGGTTTTAATTCCGGCTGGCTTTTACCACTGTTGTTGATTGATCCATTTGTCGGTTTGAGGCGGCTGGTAATGGTCCATTTGATCGAGCAAATGCCCGATCGAATGATCAATGATGAGCATGTTGCGGTTGATGTTTTTGAGAAAACCTTCCCGGACCATGGTATCAGTCAGTCGGTTGATCGGGTCGTAGAATCCCTCGATATTGAGCAGGGCAATGGGTTTTTTATGCAAGCCAAGCTGCGCCCAGGTGAGCATTTCAAAGAATTCCTCCATCGTTCCGTAGCCTCCGGGCAGGGCAATGACCCCTTCGGAGAGCTCATGCATGCGCTGTTTCCGCTCGTGCATGGAATGAACACGGATCATGCGGGTGAGGTTGTCATGGGCGATTTCCTCCTCCCCGAGGAAGTCGGGGATCACCCCTGTTATTTTTCCACTTCCCGATAAGGTCCCCTCGGCCAAATGACCCATCAGGCCTACCCGGGCCCCGCCAAAAACGACCTCAATATCCCGCTCAGCCAGAATCCTACCCAGCTGATAAGCCTGGTCGCGGTAAACCGGGTTGGTCCCCCGGCTCGACCCACAAAAAACAGCAATGCTTTGCATGTACGATACTTTTTTGATCTGCCTTCTAAGATAATCAATATCTCCCATTTTTTCCATATTCAACTGCCGAACAGCAACAAAAAAAAAGACTCCACGATTAAAGCCGAATCCCAGGTGATGGATGAAGGATTACCTGGTGGAGGATTGAACCCAAAACCTATTTCAGGAACTGGTAAATGAATTGGTTCTTTCACGCAGCCATTTCAGTGCCTCATCCCGTTTGCGGAATATCCTGAGCTTATCCTCCTGCGGAGTGATGCTGGTGAAACTTTCCACTACGGTTTTGCTTCGAATGTAGCTTTTGCGGTTCTCAGCCAATACAGCAATGGCCTTGATCCAGTTCAGGGTGCCAAATTTTTGCATCGCCGAGAAAGAATAGTAGTAGGAGTTTTTGCGGTTGATTAAAATGCCCGGTTGTTTGACAGAAGAATGGGTTGAAAGGAAATCCATTATTTCTTCAATATGTCCGGCTGTAATTTCAATATTGGGCCAGGTGATGATCTCATACAGGCCTTCTCCCAGGTCGATGATCCTGCCAAAAGAAACCTGGGATTCATGAGGTTTTTTATGGTTGCCGGACATAAATTTTAAATATTTTGGCGTAAGTTTATACAAGATAATGAGAATTTATGACAAAGCCAATGATCTGTGAAATTATTCCTGATCAAAAGAAAGATCTTATTTGTCAAAAAATATGAACTGTTTTTCTGATAATTGGGTAAATTAGAGTAAAATAATAATAGAATATTAAATAATTTATTATGAAACTACATCAACTCCTGATTTTCTTGTTTTTCATTCTTTCGTGTTCGGTCAGCAGCTTCGGTCAGAAACAGCTGGATCACACCAAAAGGATTTATACCTCTCCGGAAGGAAAGATCTACATTCAAAAATCTCTTCCTGTTTATTTGCGCATTGCTACTTCCCCTGATGCCGATGCCAAAAGTTATCTGCTGAAAAGTAAGGAAACCAGCAAATATAGCAATCCCATGTATTTTGACACCGAGGGATGGAACACCGTGCGTTCACCTTCGGCAGTTGATACAAATACGCGGGAGCCGGTGTATCCCCAACGTGATATCATTTTTGAAGTCTATGCCGACAGCAAACCTCCGGCAAGCCGGGTCGATTTTTCCAGGGAAAAAAAATATGCCGACGGGGATGTTCTCTATTTCGGGGGTGATGTAAAACTTCATTTTTCCGGGGAAGATGCCACATCGGGACTGGAACAAATTTTCTGTTCGGTAGACGGTCAGTCTTATCAACCTTACGGTGACAGCCTTCGACTTGAGCAGGAGGGCAGGCACCGGGTTAAATATTATGCCATTGATCATGTGCGCAACGTTGAACAACCTGAAGCGGTTGAAATGGTTATTGATAAGACACCACCTCAAACCAGCTATTCCATTGAAGGAGAAAACACCAGGAATATCCTGGGCCAGGAGGCTAGCATACGGCTCTCCAGCAGTGACAGCCTGTCAGGAGTGGATCATATTCGCTATTCGGTGAATAACGGGCCGGAAAAAATTTATAGCGGTCCCATACCGGTAAGAAATTTCCAGGAAGCAAGCAACAAACTGGTTTTCTATGGGGTGGATCAGGTGGGCAACCAGGAAGCAAAAGAATCATTGACTTCCTCGGTCCAAAAGGAGCAAGGAGGCGACAACGGAGATGGCTCTTTTTCCTACTACATTGACCGAGAAGCCCCCGAAGTGAAGCTTCACCCGGAGGGTGGCCATTATGAGGGGGAACATCTCTATATTAACGGGCGCACCAAAATCAAGCTGGTGGCCACGGATCAAAAATCGGGAGTAAAGAAGATCACCTACAGCATCAATAATTCCACCCTGTCACAGGTCTATGACCAACCTTTTCTTTTGGAAGGCCAAGGCATGCATTATGTCAACTTTGCGGCCGAGGATCAGGTCAGCAATGTCTCGGCCCGTAAGAATCGTCCGGTATATCGGGATACCGGCAAGCCTTCATCGGACCTCCGTTTTGAAGGAGCACATTACAGAAACCGTGATACGGTATTTGTTAAATCTTCAACCGCCATTCACCTTTCCGCCGAAGATGATCATTCGGGGGTGGGTAAAATTTTATATGCCATTGATGGTCAGAAACCCGATGTTTATGAGCAACCGGTACATCCAAACAATGACGGACTGCATATTTTCACCTACCAGGCGGTGGATCGGGTTAATAACCGGCAGGAAGAGCGGAAGGTTAAGATGTTTCTGGACTCGAAGGCTCCTGAAATCTATCACCATTTCAGTGTCAAATCCATTGGTACCAAAACGGTACGGGATGATCAATATACCATATATCCCTCCAACAGCCAGCTCTATATTGCTTCAACCGATATGGCCTGTGGAACTGAGCAATTGAAGTACCGGATCAATGATGGGCAATGGAAAAGCCAGATTCCCATCCCCGGTTTTGACCCCGGAAATTATACGGTTGAGATCAAAGCAGTTGATTATCTGGGCAATGAAAGTACTTCAACGGTTCAATTTGCAATAGAACATTGATTATGGCCAGGTTATTTGTTAAGATCGTCCTGTTAACGGCAGTTTGCTCCAGCTTTTTTCTAAGCGATGCTTATGGGCAGGAGGAAAAGTACATTTCCCTTTATATTTATAATTTTACCAAACATATTGAATGGCCCGATGAGTATAAGGGAGGCAATTTCATCATTGATGTGCTGGGACATAAGTCCGTTTATGATAAACTCTCAAGTGTTTTAAATACAAAAAGCCGCGGCAAACAGCAGTTTGTAGTGAATCATCCCGCCAGTGTGGAAAAGGTTCATCCGGATTGTCATATACTCTTTTTGGGTCACTGGCGCAGTGGTAAACTGCAAAAGGCATTGGACCGGGTGGGGCCGACCGGGACTTTAGTGGTCACCGAAAAGCAGGGCATGCTTCAAAAAGGAGCCGACATTAACCTGGTGATCCGGAATAAGAAAATCATGTACGAATTTAATAAAACGAACCTCAAAAAGCGGGAACTCTCCTTCAGTACAGACCTTTCAAGCCTAGCCCAACGAGTGGTGGAATGACCCACCCCCTCGTTGGGAGGTGGTTTGTTGAAATGTAAAAATTGGTCATTTCTGAGTTTTTGCCTCTCCTATCACCGGCCAAAGCAGGCTGAAGGTTTATTCAACTTTCATGCCTTACTTGCCTTTCCGCAACGGTTGTTTCATTTTTTCATCCCTGGGCAGGCATCGCAATAAGAGGCTTCGGCAGGTTAACCCCAATAAGATTGAAATTATCCCAATCCCGTATTATCTTTGAGGAAAATCGCCATTCGATGAAGGATTATGGTAGGTATTGCATGGCTCTGATTTTGTGTGTTTTATTTTTTGGGGGGAACCTTCAGCCAACCCATGCCAATGCAACATCGAACACGGCCAGTGTCACTGACAGCTTGGTGAAGGTATTGCATCAAAGCCCTGGGGATACCGCCAAGGTTGATCTTTTTTATCGATTGAGCTGGTATTTGAAATTTTCCCATATCGATTCGGCCCTTCATTATGCGCGGGATGGCGTTGATTTGGCCCGTGAGGTTGGATATGGCCAGGGGCTGGCGCAAAATCTTAAAAGTTTGGGAGACATCTATGATATGACCGGCGATTATACCCGGTCGGTCAAGATGTATCGTTCGGCACTGGATATTTTCAAGGAATTGAACCAGGCCAGGCGGGTGTCTAAAACCAATATGGCCATGGGGTTGACCTTTTTCCATGTGGGCGATTATGCCCGGGCCATGGAATATAACCAGGAGGCATTAAAGATTGCCCGGGAAGAGGGTTTCAAAGCGAACATTCCGTCCTGTCAGACCAACATCGGCATCATTCATCGCAATCAGGGCAATTATGAGCGGGCCCTGGAATATTACCAGCGGGCATTGGAAGGATTTCGTGCCATTGGCAACAAGCGCAATGAGGTAAAGGCTTACAGCAATCTGGGGGTCGTTCACAGCAATCTGGGCCATTATGATACAGCGCTGATATACTATAATAAGGCTTTGGACCGTGCCCGAAAGCTGGATATCAAACCGAGTAGAGCCATTGCTTATGGCAACATAGCGGGCGTGCATGAGCAGCAGGGCCGGTACCGTTTGGCTTTGGATTATTACCGCCAGGCTTACCATATGTTCAGCCATTTGGGGTATAAACGGCGTATGGCCGGGTCGTCTGTCAATATGGCTTCTGTTTATTATCAATGGGCCGCGAAGGAGCACTCT
>Ga0207714_1001450_pt1 | contig 15248 bp, 15 predicted proteins | sample PonA232FremontCA_2_FD_187270 | JGI IMG/M metagenome (GOLD analysis project Ga0207714, IMG submission 187270) | Marine sediment microbial community from Fremont, CA, USA - Pond A23 Sediment 2 (SPAdes) | ecosystem: Environmental > Aquatic > Marine > Unclassified | place: USA: Fremont, California... | reverse complement strand
CTACTTCGACGACATGACCAATGTCATCCAGGGTGGCTCGTCTTCGGTGACCGCCATGAAGGGGTCCACGGAAGAAGACCAGTTCTGATCACTGCGGTGATGACCGCTGGTCTGAAAAGAGCCGCCTCCGGGCGGCTCTTTTGTTTCCGGCTGAACTTACCCGGTTTTCACCGAGTCCTATCTGATACAGAAGCCAGCAGGAAGCCTCCCTGGCGGTCAGCGCCTCCTACAAAACCCTTGGGTAGTAGCAGCTTGCCATTATCGAAAATCATTCGTTTTGCGGGTAAGGTTTGTCTGACTTTCAGGGGGGTTATCGTGAAGTTATGAAATATGAAACCGGCACGAGTGCGGAGAAGTTTGTTGTACGCTTCCCCGCCGGAGTGCGCGACCGAATCGCCGAGGCCGCTCGCTGCAGCCATCGGAGCATGAACTCGGAAATCATCGCGCGTCTGATTCTTAGCCTGGACAATTGGCCGGAGCAGTTGCCTTCCCCCCGTGCCGCGGTGCCCGCGGGCGAAGAAGAAGCGCTGCTGCTCGATTATTTCCGGTCACTCACCCCGGAACAGAAAACAGCGCTGCTTACCCTGCTCAAGGAGCAGGACCAGCACTGAAGGGGCTCGCGCCGGACGACCCCGAGACCGGGCGGAAAACCGCCCTGCCCCGGAATCCCGAACAGCGGCTGCGCCCGAGTGCGCTCACTCACCTTCAGTGTTATTGGCGCTGCGGTAACGCTTGATCATGTCCCCCACCAGGGTCTGGGGGTTGATGCGGGTCTGATACCAGTTGATACGCCAGTCCAGATGCGCGCCGGTGGCCCGGCCGGACGAGCCCACGGTCGCCACGACCTCGCCCTTGCGCACCTTGTCGCCCTTTTCCACTTTCAGGTTCTTGAGATGGATAAAGGTGGACGTGACGCCGTACCCGTGATCGATGATCAGGGTGCCACCGGAATAGAACATGTTCGGGTGAGCCAGCACCACTTCACCGGCATTGGGCGCGCGGACCGGGGTACCAGCCGGGCGCGCAATATCCACGCCATAGTGCGGCCGGCCGGGCTCACCATTATAGACGCGCTGACTGCCGTAAACCCCCGTAATGGGGCCGTACAGGGGCCAGCGAAAGCTGTTCAGAAAATGCCGGAGATCGGACTCGCGCGCGCGCGCGGCCTGCACGGCCGCCGTTTCCCGGCGGATGCGCTTGAGCGTTTCCCCCGTGGGCGGGTCCACGGTCCGCTGCGGCACCCCCTCGATTTTTTGCACGGGCCAGTCGCGTTCGCGCAGCCGAAAGACGTGGCTTTCCTCGCGCTCGTCCAGCTTCAGGCTCAACCCCACCAGCCCCTCGGCATCCCGGCCGAAGCCGAAGACGAAATGGCCTTCGGGGGTGACCCGCAGGCGTCGGCCATCCAGCCGCACCGTGGCCTCGGGCCGGGTCTGGCCCATCAGCAGGGAACCGGGCGCGATCTCGCCGTCGAGCGCCTCGAGCAGGGGCTTCTCGCCGGATTCGTCCGACGGCGCCGCCGCAGCGCTCGCTGCCCACAACCAGGCGCTACCGATAAGCAGAAGCGTCTTCAATATCGAGTTGTTCCTCGTCCAGGGCTTTCCGGGCATAGTCTTCCCAGACCCGGTGCCGGATAAAAAGTTCATAGACATCGGGATCAATGTGGTGCTCATCGCGCATTTTCTGAAGGATGGACAACGCCTTGCTGAGCTTCATGGGCTCCTTGTAGGGGCGATCCCTGGCCGTGAGCGCCTCGAATATATCGGCGATCACCATCATGCGTGCCGGTGTCGACATTTCATCACGGGTCAGCCCGCGGGGAAAGCCGCTGCCGTCCATTTTCTCGTGGTGCCCCCCGGCGTATTCCGGCACCCGCCGGAGCTTGCGCGGAAACGGCAGGGATTCGAGCATGTCGATGGTTACACGCACATGATCATTGATGATCTCGCGTTCCTCGGGCGAGAGCGTGCCGCGTTCGATACACAGATTATGCACCTCGTCGTCGGTCAATAGCGGTCGGGACCGACCGGCGGCATCCAGCCAGTTGAGCCGGGCCAGCCGGTGCACGCGTTCCTTGTCTTCATGGGCCATGAACTCACCACCCTGGTTGGCCGTGCGCAGGAACTCCAGATCCTGCTCCAACTGCCACAGTTCCTCCCGATGGCGGCGCGACAGCTCCTCGCGACGGTCGGGGCGTTCCATCACCGCCTGCAAGTATTCGTTTTCCTTCTGCTGGCGCAGGGCCGCGAAACGCGTGGCCACCTCCTCGATGCGGTCATGCAGGGTGTGCAGCTTGGTGGATTTGTCCAGCACCGAATCCGGGGTGGCGAGCTTGCCGCAGTCATGCATCCAGGCCGCCACATGCAGCTCGTACCACTCATCCTCGTTGAGTCGGAAATCCTGGAATCGGTCCTGATCCTTACAGGCCGCCCCGGCAATCAGTTCGGTCAGCAGGGGCACCCGTTGGCAGTGCTTGGAGGTGTGCGAACTCTTGGCATCAATGGCCTGGGCGATGACCTGAATAAAGGCATCCAGCAGGTCCTTGAGCTCCTGGACCAGGACCTGGTTGTTCAGGGCAATGGCGGCATAGCTTGCCAGCGCCTGGATTAGCGGCTCGATCTGCTCGGTGAAGGGGATGATTTCGCCGGTTTCGGGATGGCGGGCGTTGACCAGCTGCAACACGCCGATGACCTCATTGAGATGGTTGAGCAGTGGCACCGTGAGAAAGGAAGTGGAACGGTAGCCGTGCTTTTCGTCGAAGCGCTGGGTACCCGAGAAATCGAACTCGCGGGATTCATAGGCGTCGACGACATTGACCAGCCGACCCGTGATGGCCGCGTGGGCGGCCACATGGTGGTGGTTGGGGTGACCTGCCTGGTCGGTCAGCGGCACCGGATCCAGGGTGACCGGCTGCTCCGAGGAGCCGCCCTGGTCGATGCCCAGACTGTCGTTGCGTACCAGGGCGAACTCCAGCCGCTCGGCGCCGTCATTGTCACGCAGCAGATAAAGGGTGCCGCCATCGGCATGCCCGATGGCCTGAGCCTCGCTCAGAATGCGCTCCAGCAGGCGCCCGGTATTGGGCTCGCCCGAGAGCGTGACCAGCAGCTCGCGCTGATCATGCATGATGCGCTGTTGCTGCAACGCCATGGCGGCGAAACCGGCCAGCACGGACACCACCTGCTCGTGGCCGTCATCGAAGGCAATGATCGCGCCCGTGTCCGGATCCCGGGCATTGAGCAGCTGCATGACCGCAACCAGCTCGCCCAGATCCGTTGTCAGCGGCACGGCCAGGATGGAAGCCGAACGGTAGCCAAACCTGTGGTCGAACTCGCGCGTGCCCGAAAAATCGAAATCGTCGGCGTCATAGGCGTCGGGAATATTGACTACCTCGCCGGCGAGCGCGGCATGGGCGGCGATATGACTGTGATTGAGCTTGCCCTGGTAGAACAGCGGCAGTGGCGGGTAATCCAGCTGGCCGCCGGTGGCGCCGCCCAGATGCAGGCCCAGCGAGTGATTACGCACAATGGCGAACTCCAGCCGGCTGTCGTGATCCCGGCCCTCGGCCAGGTAGAGAGTACCCCCGTCGGCATGGGTCAGCGCCTGGGCCTCTTCCAGGATGGTCTCGCAGGTGCGGGCCACATCCCGCTGGGCGGTAATGCGCTGGGCCACACGGATGAGCCGCTGGTACTCTTCGGGGTCAAGTTGGTCGAGCTGGGTCATGACTCGCGGAACCTCCCGCAGCTTGAAGCTTGTTGGCCCCGATCGGAGCGGGGTTTCATGAGCATAGCGCCTTGAATGGCCGAAGGCGATTGCCTACTATCTGCCGGCCGCGGCATCCAGCGCCCGCGGCCGGCGCCACAACCACAGGCTAGTATCCGCATGAGTGTTTCATACCAATTGCCAGACGGGGCAACCCTGGAGTTCGAGCAACTCGCCTCCGGTGAGGACATTGCCGCGCACGTTAGCAAGAAACTGGCCAAACAGGCGCTGGCCGTCAAGGTGGACGGCGAACTGCGCGATCTCTACCTGTCCGTGCCCGATGGCGCCCGGGTGGAGGTAGTGGACCGCAATCACGAGGACGCGCTGGAGTTGCTGCGCCACGACGCCGCCCACGTCATGGCCGAGGCCGTGCAAGAACTGTACCCGGATACCCAGGTCACCATCGGCCCCACCATCGAGAACGGCTTCTACTACGACTTCTATCGGGACGAGTCCTTCACGCCCGAGGATCTCGAAGCCATCGAGCAGCGCATGCGCGAAATCGTGCGCCGCAACGAGTCCGTGCGCCGCGAGGTCTGGGACCGCCAGGAGGCGGTGCAGTTCTTTCTGGATCAGGGCGAGACCTTCAAGGCGGACATCATCCGCGAGCTGCCGGGCGACGAGGAAGTCTCCATCTATCGCCAGGGGGAGTTCCTGGACCTGTGCCGGGGTCCGCACCTGCCCGATACCAACCGCCTGGGCGACGGTTTCAAGCTCACCAAGGTGGCCGGGGCCTACTGGCGCGGCGAAAGCGACAACGCCCAGCTGCAGCGCATCTATGGCACGGCCTGGCGCGACAAGAAGGAACTCAAGAACTACCTGCGCCAGCTGGAGGAAGCCGAACGGCGCGACCACCGCAAGCTGGCGCGGGAAATGGACTTCTTCCATATCCAGGAGGAATCCCCGGGCTCGGTGTTCTGGCACCACCGCGGCTGGAAGACCCGGCGCAACCTGGAGAACTACATCCGCGCCAAGATGGAACGCGACGGCTACGCCGAGGTATGCACGCCCCAGCTCATGGACCGGCGTCTGTGGGAGCAGTCGGGCCACTGGGACAAGTACGCCGACGACATGTTCACCGTTTGCACCCATGAGCGGGAAATGGCGCTCAAGCCCATGAACTGCCCGGGTCATGTCCAGATCTTCAAGCAGGGCGTGAAAAGCTACCGGGATCTGCCGGTGCGCATGGGCGAGTTCCACACGCTGCACCGCAATGAAGCACACGGCGCGCTGCACGGGCTCATGCGCGCGCGCTCGTTCGGCCAGGACGACGCCCACATCTTCTGCACCGAGGACCAGATCAACGCCGAAACGGCGAAGTTCATCCAGCTGCTGCGCGAGGTCTACCACGACTTCGGCTTCGACGATATCGGCATCAAGTTCTCCGACCGGCCGGAAAAGCGTACCGGCAGCGACGAGCTCTGGGACCAGGCCGAAGCGGCGCTGCGTGGCGCTGTGGACTACCTGGGTCTGGATTGCGAGCTCAACCCGGGCGACGGGGCTTTCTACGGCCCCAAGCTGGAATTCGTGCTGCGCGATGCCATCGGTCGGGACTGGCAGTGCGGCACCCTGCAGGTGGACTTCGTGCTGCCCGAGCGCCTGGACGCGGAATACGTGGCCGAGGACGGCGAACGCCGCCGCCCGGTGATGCTCCACCGCGCGGTGCTGGGTTCGGTGGAGCGTTTCCTGGGCATCCTGATGGAGTCCACCGCCGGCCATCTGCCGCTGTGGCTGGCCCCGGTGCCCGTGGTCATCGCCACCATCGTCAATGCCGTGGACGACTACGCCGAACAGATCCGGGACCAGCTGGTCCAGGCCGGCGTGCCCGCCGAAGTGGACCTGCGCAACGAAAAGATCGGCTACAAGGTGCGCGAGCACTCGCGCGCCAAGATTCCCCGGATCTGGGTGGTGGGCGAGAACGAGGCGGCGCAGAACAAGGTGGCTGTCCGCGAGCTGGGCTCCAAGGACAACGAGGAAATGGATCTGGACGCGGCCATTGAGCAGATCGTCACCGCCACCCGGATGCCCTGAGCCATGTTCAAGCGCAACGAAAACCGCAATGCCGGCTACAGCCTGCCCCTGCGCGCGGCGCTGGATGAGCTAGCCTTCAACGCCGAGGGGCTGGTGCCCGTCATTGCCCAGCAGCACGACACCGGCGAGGTGCTGATGCTGGCCTGGATGAACCGGGCGGCACTGGACGACACCCTGGCCACGGGCCGGGCCTGCTACTACTCCCGTTCGCGGGGCAAGCTCTGGCGCAAGGGCGAGTCCTCCGGCCAGACCCAGCAGGTACGCGAGCTGCGCGTCGATTGTGACGGCGACACCGTGCTGTTGCAGGTGGAGCAGCAGGGTCCGGCGTGTCACACGGGCCGGCGGGACTGCTTCTACTGGAAGGTCGAAGACAACCGCCTGGTGCTCGATCGGGCACCCATCGTGAACCCGGACGAGCTCTACCCCGGATGACACTCTATCTGCACAACACCCTCACGGGTGACAAGGAAGCCTTCCAGCCCATCGATCCCGAACGCGTAACGCTCTATGTGTGCGGGCCCACGGTCTACAACTATGTCCATATCGGCAATGCGCGCCCGGTGGTGGTCTTCGATGTGCTCTACCGGCTGTTGCAGCGGCTCTACCCGAACGTGGTCTATGCGCGCAACATTACCGATATCGACGACAAGATTATCCATGCCGCGCGCGAACATGATGAGCCCATGGATGCGCTGACGGCGCGCTTTACCGACGCCTTCCACGAGGACATGGGCGCGCTCAACGCGCACGCGCCCACGGTGGAGCCCCGCGCCACCGAGCACGTGGACGACATGATCGCCATCATCGAGACCCTGCTGGACACGGGCCACGCCTATGAGTCCGAGGGCCATGTGCTTTTCGCGGTGGAGTCCATGCCGGGGTACGGCCGTCTGTCCGGCCAGTCCCCGGAAGAGCTGCGCGCCGGCGCGCGTGTGGAAGTGGCGGACTACAAACGCCATCCCGGCGATTTCGTGCTCTGGAAACCCTCGGAGGAGAACCAGCCCGGCTGGGATTCGCCCTGGGGCCGGGGGCGGCCCGGCTGGCATATCGAGTGCTCGGCCATGGTGCGTCACCACCTGGGGGCCGAAATCGACATTCACGGCGGCGGTCGGGATCTGATCTTTCCCCATCACGAGAACGAAATCGCCCAGGGGTGCTGCGCGCATGGCGGTGATTATGTCCGCTACTGGATGCACAACGGCTACATCAATATCGAGGGCGAGAAAATGTCCAAGTCCCTGGGCAACTTCCATCTCGTCCATGAACTACTGCGTACCTACGACGGCGAGGTGCTGCGCTTTGCCCTGCTGTCCGCGCAGTACCGCTCCCCGTTGAACTTCTCGCAAGCGCTGCTGGAACAGGCGCGCAATACGCTGAACAGCTTCTACCATGCTCTGCGGGACCACGCTGATACGTCGGCTGATCCGGACTATACCCTGCCCGACGATCATCCGGTGCTGAACGCGCTCCTGGATGATCTCAATACCGCCGAAGCCATGGCGGCACTGCATCAGGTGGCGGAACGGCTGAACAAGGCGCACGCCGACGACGCCCCACGCATCAAGGCGGAACTGCAAAGTGCCGCCGCCCTGCTGGGGCTGCTGGAACGCGAACCCGAAGCCTGGTTCAAGCGCGGCCCGGATGCAGGACCTTCCGAGGAAGAAATCGAAGCCTTGATTACCGAACGCAGCCAAGCGAAAAAGGAGCGCGACTTCACGCGCGCCGACGAAATCCGGGATCAGCTGCACGCGCAGGGCATTGTGCTCGAGGACACCCGTTCCGGCACACGCTGGTCACGCGCCTGACCCCACCCGCTCATCGGAGCCATATCCCCGGGGCGAGGTTTTTCCTTTTAGAATCAGGACAGTAGAGCCACACGGACCGAATCCATGTCATTTCGCTGGTTACCGCGGCAGGCAGCGAACAAGCTGGGTAATCCGCTGGAATGGTCGGCGGTGGACAAGGGCATCCTGCTGTGCTGGATCGTGGTGCCCCTGTATCTGCTCTATATCGCCTATGCCCTGGCAGCCCCGTCGCTGAGCGGCAATGACGCCCTCTTTCATCCCGGCCACCTTCGGTGGCTGCTGCTTTTCCTGGTGGCCGCTACCGCCATCGGCCTGGCGCTGGGCGCACTGGGGCTGTGGTACCGCCGACATCATCCGGACTCCCTTGGCTATCAGCATCTGGCTGTTCAATTCTATGCCGCCAGCCTGACGCTGCTGGGCTACCAGGTGGGCGCACTATCGCTGGTGTCCGGCATTGTGCTGGCCGGTGCGCCCCTTGTCGGGTTCATCTTCTTCGACCGCCGGGCCGTACTCGGCGGGGTCGCCACGGCCTTGCTGATTCTGTTCGGCTCCGCCGTGTTCTCCGCGCTGGAATTGATCCCCTATGCGCCCGTGCTGGCAGCCCGGTTCGGTGGTGGCGAGACTTCACCCTTCTGGGTCTTTTCCATGCTCACCGTCTACGCGGTGCCTCACCTGATCGTGCTTTTCTCGCTGTCCGCCTATGTGATTCACCGCTGGCATCAGCGCGAGGACGAAATCAAGCGTCTGGCCATCATTGACGAACTCACGGGCGTGGCCAACCGCCGCTGGATCATGGATGAACTGGAACGCGAACTCGAACGCAGTCAGCGCACCGGGGATCCGCTGTCAGTGATCATGCTGGATCTGGATTATTTCAAGCGCTTCAATGACCATTTCGGCCATCAGGCAGGCGACGAGGCTTTGCAGAGCGTGGCCAGCATCCTTCGATCCAGCTTGCGCACACCCGACCGCGTGGGGCGCTACGGCGGCGAGGAGTTCCTGTTGCTGTTGCCGGACACGGATGCCGGCCAGGCGGCGGAAGTAGCCGAACGCTGCCGGCAACGGCTGGGCGAAACCAGCGTGCTCAAGGACCCGGGCAAGCCTGCCTGTATCACCGCCAGCCTGGGCGTCAGCAGCACCCGGGGCGAGCGCAGCCTGCAGGAGCTGGTGCACCAGGCCGATCAGGCCCTGTACCGGGCCAAGCATGGCGGGCGCAACCGGGTCGAGACGGCCTGAATCTCGATCGGTCTCTTTCGGAAGGCATGACTGGGTCCACCCGCCCTGGTCGGGCAACTGGATATAGTCCGGATACCCCTTGAACAGGTCCTGTTCTTGCGGTGTCCCCGGAAGGGGCTCCAGGCGCTGCCGCCGGGCCCGACCGGCGGGGGTGTCCGCCACCGCCGGCCCGGCGGGGATGCTGAACGCGTTACAGCCATGGATTCCTTCGCGTTCCTGCCGCGCCCGGGTGCTCATGGTGAACACGCGGGCAAAGAGCAGCGTCTCGATACGCCCGTCACGCAACATGCGCGTCAGGCCGGGCAGCGAGGATTCCACGAATCGGTCCTTGCCCACACCGGTCGTGTCGCTAAAAAGGCCGCACTGCCCCGGGGCGTGCCGATGCGGCCCTGTCGTCAGCCCTCGTCCTCGACTACATGCGGAGACAGACTGAACAGATCCGCGCGTGTCGGCAGATGCCAGTCCAGCTCCCGAGCATAGCCATGAAGTCTTTCGTTTCCCGCTGCAGCGGCACTAGCAGATCGGCGTCGCCGTTGCGAAGCTGATACTTGGCGCGGCTGCAGGACAGGATCCGGATAGTCAGCGAAGCTCATCTTCACGGATGAGCTCTTCGAGCATGTCGACGACGAGCGCGCCGCCATCTTCACGAATCAGCGCCGGAAAGGGGGCCAGACGCACCCGGATGTTTCCGTCCAGGCCGGCGTCGAAACCAGGCCCGGCACCACGATGATGAAACAACCAGCCGGCCCATGCCGCGACATCAAGCATTCCCCCGACAAGAGCCCCCGAAACCCTACCTCGCCCGTGCGGGCGGCGAGCCTGTTATACTCTAACCTTGGGTTTCGTCCGGCGGCATTGCATGGCCATGAAAACACTCCTGCTGGCACTGTTGAGCATCTACCAGTACCTGCTCAGTTCCTGGGTGGGACAGCACTGTCGTTTCCACCCCACCTGTTCGGAATACGCACGCGAGGCCATTCAAACCCATGGCGCGCTCAAGGGCACCTGGCTGGCCGCGCGACGTCTGTCACGCTGCCACCCCTGGCATGCCGGGGGACTGGATCCAGTCCCCGACGACAACAACGGTGGGCGCGAAGAATAAACGGATATCCCCCGGAGCCTGAAACGAGCGCGCGAAGCTGTCCCGGATCCCGACGCGGTCGTTTGCAACAGCCTGCTCGTCCAACCCGGCAGCGACCGGCGGATTTGCCGGATCAGTTTCGCCCGAGCGCGCTGATTCCGCTACAATCAGGCCTGTTTCAGGCACCGGCGTCCCGAGGAGATTTCATGAAAAAATGGCTGTTGGCCGTAGTGATTACCCTGATTACCCCCCACGCCCTGGCCGGCGGTTACGCCAGCATCGGCTATGCGTTCAGCAACATTGAGCCCGAGGACACCACGGCCGATGCGGACGTGGATGCACTGCAGTTCGCCTACGGCTCCTGGCTCAATCCGGAAGCCACCTTCGGCGCTGAATTCCGCGCCGCGCTGGGCATGAGCGATGACCGCATCAATGGTACCGAAGTGGAAATCGATCGCTATTTCGGTGCCTATTTGCGCGGCCAGTTCCCCGACACCCTGCCGGTACGCCCCTATGGGCTTCTGGGCGTCAGCCGGGTAGAGACCACTGTGGGAACCCGGGGCGAGGATCACAATGATCTTTCGCTGGGTATTGGCGCGGACATGGATGTGGCGAACAATGTCTTTGTCTCGCTGGAATTCATCCGTCTGGTCGACCGCAGCGACGCCGAGGTGAGCAACCTGACACTGGGCGTGGGCGGACGGTTCTAGGAATCTCCACTTCCCCATACATGCGAGCGGAGGCTCCCTGCCGCCGGCAGCACCGACGGAGACGACGATGAAAGCGGGCGAGCGACTTCGCCAGGATCTGGATCGGTTCTTTGCGCTGCGCCAGCACGGCGGAGATCAGCGCTTTATCCGCCGGCTGCTGAATCTGCAGGACTGGCAGGCCCGGCGGCTGCAGCGCACCCATGAAAGCCGGCTCCTGCAGAAGAAGGTCGAACCGGCGGTAAGCTTTCTGCTGGACGAGGTCTATGGCGGCCGCGACCTGCGTCCGATCGCCGAGGAAATCAGCCGGGCCCTGCCCAAGGCGGTCCGGCTGCTGCCCGACCGGGTCATGTCCACTTCCGCCTCGGCGCTGGAAGCGGCCATTGTCACCCAGCATCTGGACGAGGATCTGGTGGACCGGCTGGGTCCGTTGCTCGACGCTGAACTGGACGAAGCGGACTATATCCGCGCCTACGGCGATCAGGCCCATGACCGGCTGGGCGAACGCCAGCACCAGTTGCGCCTGATCGGCGAGTTGGGCCATCACATGGATCGCTATATCCGCAGCCGCACCATTCAGACCAGTTTCCGCATGGTGCGCCGCCCGGCCCGCGCGGCCGGTTTTGCCAGCCTCTATGATTTTCTCGACCGCGCTTTTACGGCCATGAAACCCCTGGACAGTGTGGGCGAGTTGCTGGAAACCATCGCTGACGACGAGCACGAGATCCTGGAACGTGTACTCAACGACGACCCGGATCCCTTTTCGCCGGCCGCCTGGAACTGGAGTTCCGCATGAACGAGCGCAAGACCCATTTCGGATATCAGCAGGTGGACCGGGAGGAAAAGACCCGCCGGGTGGGCGACGTCTTCCGTTCCGTGGCGCCCAGGTATGATCTCATGAATGATCTCATGTCTTTCGGCGTCCACCGTCTCTGGAAACGCTTTACGCTGGAACTGGCCGGTGTGCGCCCCGGGCAGCAGGTGCTGGATCTGGCCGGCGGCACGGGTGATCTCGCCATCAAGTTCTCGCGCCGGGTGGGCGAAAACGGGCGCGTGGTCCTCGCCGATATCAACGAGGCCATGCTCGCCGAGGGCCGGGACCGGCTGATCGACGCCGGCTGTGCCCACAACACGGAAACCGCGCTGGTGGATGCCGAGGCCCTGCCTTTTGCCGACAACCGCTTTGACTGCATCACCATCGCCTTCGGCCTGCGCAATGTCACCGATCAGCCCAGGGCGCTGGCGTCCATGCTGCGCGTGCTCAAGCCCGGCGGGCGCCTGCTGGTGCTGGAATTCTCCAGGCCGGTGAGCGAGCCGCTGTCGAAGGCCTATGATCTATATTCCTTTTCCGTGCTGCCCCGGCTGGGCCGGGCGGTGGCCGGCGACGAAGACAGCTACCGCTACCTGGCGGAATCCATTCGCATGCACCCGGACCAGAAAACCCTGAAAACCATGATGGAAGAGGCCGGGTTCGCGCGGGTGGAATACTTCAACATGACCGGCGGAATCGTGGCCCTGCACCGAGGATTCAAGAGCTGATGTCGTTGCGCGACGAAGCCCGTCCGCCCAATGCCTTCGAGGCGGCCTCCATTGCTGCGGTGGAGCGTGCGGTCAATGCCGCCCTGCGCAACGATCCCGCCACCCGGGAGCACCTGGGCCGGCATATAGGCCGGCTGGTGGCCGTGCATTTCACCCTGCCGCCGCTGACGGTCTATGCCCTGGTGGTGGAAGACGGCGTGGAGCTTTACCACGCCAGCGAGGCGCAGCCGGATATCCGGCTGCGCGGCAGCCCGCCGGAGCTGACCGCTCGTCTGTTCAACGCCGACGGCGATGACTCGCTGATCGGCAGCCGGGTGCGCATCCAGGGCGATCAGGGCCTGCTGCAGGAGTTGACCGCCATTGCCCGGGAGCTGGATCTGGACTGGGGCGCGCTCTTTGAGCCGCTGCTGGGCCCGGAACTGGCCCAGCAAGTGGACTACGGCGCGCGGCAGCTGTTCGGCTGGGCCCGCCAGGCGTTCACCCGTTTCGGCGAGCAGATGGGCGAATACCTGCGTGACGAGTCGCAGTTGCTGGCATTGCGCCGCGACGTCTATGAATTCCATCAGGACGTGGACGAGCTGCGCATGGATCTCGATCGCCTGGATGCCCGGGTCAAGCGCATCCGGCAACGCCTGGACCTGGAGGCGTAATGCTGCCGATTGGACGTGTCATCCAGGTGATCCATGTCGTCTGCCGCTACCGGGTGCTTTCGCTCTTCCCCGCCCATCCGCTCACTACGCCCCTGGTCTGGCTGCAGTTTCTCTGGCCCGGTGCCTGGCTGGGGACCGCCGGGCTGAGCGAGGGCGAGCGGCTGCGCCTGGCCATGGAACGACTGGGGCCGATCTTCATCAAGATGGGCCAGCTGCTGGCCACGCGCCGGGATCTGCTGCCGCCGGAGTGGACCGCCGAACTGGAACGGCTCCAGGACGATGTACCCGGCTTCCCCGGCGAACAGGCCCGCGCCTTGGTGGAAGCGGAACTGGGCCGGCCGGTGCACGAGGCCTTCCGGTCCTTTGATGTGGAGCCCATGGCCTCCGCGTCGGTGGCCCAGGTCCATCCGGCCGTGCTCCATGACGGCACCGAGGTGGTGGTCAAGGTGCTGCGCCCGGATATCGCGGGCGTGGTGGAACGGGATCTGCGCGTGGCGCGCTCCGGCGCGCGCTGGATCGAGCGGCTCTGGGCGGACGCGCGCTATTTCCGTCCGGCGCGCATTGTAGATGACTATGCCGAGATCATCCGGGGCGAGCTGGATCTCGAGCGCGAGGCGCGCAACAGCGATGCCATGCGGCGCAATCACGAATACAGCCCGCTGCTGTCCATCCCGCCCATGTACTTCGATTTCGTCACGCCCCGGATGCTGGTGCAGAAACGCATCTACGCCATCCCCGTGAACGACACCGAACGGCTCCGGGCCGCGGGCATTGATCTCAAGCAGCTCGCCGAACGCGGCGTGGATATCTTTTTCTCCCAGGTCTTCCGCTACAACCTTTTCCACGCGGACATGCACCCGGGCAATATCTTCGTGCTGCCGGACCATCCGGAATCGCCCCAGTACACCTCCGTGGACGCGGCCATTGTGGGCCGGCTCTCGCCGGATGATCTGCATCTGCTGGGCCGGCTGGCGCTCATGGTCATGCGCGAGGACTTCGCCGGCATGGTGGAGCTGATCATCCGCGCCGGCTGGACCACCCGGCCCGTGGACCGCCAGGCACTGGAAAAAGCCATCCGGGAGCTGGTCGAGCCCATTCTGTCGCAACCGCTGGATCAGCTGGAATTCGCGCCCCTGGTCATGCAGCTGTTCGATACCGCACGCGGCTTCCATATCGAGGCCCCCACCCAGTACATCCTGCTGCTCAAGACGCTCATCCATGTGGAAGGGCTGGGCCGCGCCATCTATCCGGAGCTCGACATCTGGACCCTGGGCCGGCCCAAGCTCGAAGCCTGGATGCTGGAGCAGTACGGCCCCTCAGCGACGATGAAGAAACTCCGCCAGCGAGCCCCGGAATGGGCGGCCGTGCTGCCGGACATGCCCGACCTGTTCCGGGATGCGCTGGAAAACCTGGCCAATGAGCCGACCCGGATGCGCCAGCAGGAAGCCGAATTCGAACGTTCGCTTACCCGGCACCGGCGCAAGCTCTTTGCCGGTCTGGCCGGACTGGGACTGGGCGGTGCGGTATTGACCCTCACCGTGCCCGTCCAGGCCGGCGCGAGCGCCGGAGCGGGCGTTTTGCTCCTGTTGTGGGCCTTGAAGCGCTAGAAGGTGCGCATGGCGCACCTTCGGCGTCACGCAACCCCCGGTATGGCGCAAAACCCGCTTAATCCCCGTTTTTTGATAGACTCGAACCATGAATGAGGTACTGGAACAGCTCCACGAAGTGCTCGAGGCGCGCAAGACGGCGGCGCCCGATTCTTCCTATGTGGCCGGGCTCTATGATCAGGGTCTGAACAAGATCCTGGAGAAGCTGGGCGAGGAAGCAGTGGAAACGGTCCTCGCGGCCCGGGATCTGGACGCCGGCGGCGACCGGCAGGCACTGGTCAATGAAACCGCGGATCTGTGGTTCCACTCCATGGTCATGCTTGCGCATCTGGGCGAGAGCCCGGCGTCGGTGCTGGCCGAACTCCAGCGGCGTTTCGGGCTCTCGGGTCTGGACGAGAAAGCGGCACGAACAGAGGACTGAATCATGTTTTCCGGCATCAGCATCTGGCAGCTTCTGATCATTCTGGTGATCATCATGCTGCTGTTCGGCACCAAGAAACTGCGCAACATGGGCGGCGATCTGGGCAGCGCCATCAAGGGGTTCAAGGACTCCATGAAGGACGGCGAAGAGGAACAAAAGGATTCGCAGACCAGTGACCGCGTCATTGAGAACGGCGAGGAAGCGGACACGGATTCTTCCGGCAAGAGCGACAAGGAAAAGAACACTTCCTCCTGATCGGCCCACCGGGCCCGCGGGCAAGGCGACTCACCGACCATGTTTGATATCGGCTTTGTGGAAATGCTGGTCATCGGCGTACTGGGCCTGCTGGTGCTGGGCCCGGAACGGCTGCCCCGTGTCGCGCGCACCGTCGGCCACTGGGTGGGCCGAGCGCGCG
>Ga0207714_1001449_pt1 | contig 15250 bp, 19 predicted proteins | sample PonA232FremontCA_2_FD_187270 | JGI IMG/M metagenome (GOLD analysis project Ga0207714, IMG submission 187270) | Marine sediment microbial community from Fremont, CA, USA - Pond A23 Sediment 2 (SPAdes) | ecosystem: Environmental > Aquatic > Marine > Unclassified | place: USA: Fremont, California... | reverse complement strand
TGGATGGCGCCGGGCTCGACGCGGTCGTGACTCGGCGTCTCCATCCCGCCGGACTGGAACGGGTCGTGGCGGACGTCGCCGAGCAGCGCGCCGGCGTGGGCGCCCGTGGCGTCCTCGAACGGCGCCGTCTTCGTGTCGGCGTTGTTGACGATGAGATTCGGGATCATCGAGTCGGACCCGCGAGAGCCGTAGCGGAACGCGAGGTAGATGACCCCGGCTGCGAGGATCCCGAGGAGGATCTGGCCGGCGATGATCAGCGAGTAGCCGAGCACCACCGCGATGATGATCCACATCAGGAAGCTCCGCATCTGGTTGCGCTTGCGGGCCTCCTCCTTGTGTGCCTCGACGATCTGTTCACCCTTCCCCGCCGGGACGGTCCGGACCTTCGGCTCGTTGCCGTCGTCCGGGTTGTGGTAGACGAGGATGTCCTGCAGGTCCTCCTTGGGCAGGAGCTGGGACATGGCCTTCGCCAGCATCGACTTCCCCGTCCCGGGCGAGCCGATCATCATGACGTGCCGGCGCTGCTTCGCGGCCTTCAGAACGATATCACGGGCGTGGTCCTGCCCGATCACCTGATCGACGAGCCGATCAGGGACCTCGATATCCGCAGACGAATCTACCTGTAGACCGCCGAGTAGGTCGTCGTCCTCGATCTCCTCGTCGATCTCCATGTCGTCGTCGACGTCGCTACCCAGCGCATCCTCGAGCGGATTGCCGTCCTCCTCGTGCTCACTTCCCGGGGGGGACTCGTCACCGGGTGTTTCGGGAACCGAAATGTCCGCTCCAGCGTCGATCCGGCTGTCTGGTCGATCAGCCGACTCCTGGATGTTCCCGTCCGGGTCGTCTTGAGACTCGTCAGACGCCTCGACGGTCTCGTCGGCTTCCATTTCCCGGTCGGTATCCGGGACTTCTGTATCCTTGCTCATGCAAACGTTGCTACATTGGATCGGAAGGGCTGTCGACTGATATACTTTCTCCCCTTTCAGGATTTGATATGCGGGAAAACCACCGGATAGCGAAGCGTCTGACGGAACGAGAGAAACGACAGCCAAAACACGGTTTTAATATATACTGGTGCCAAATTGCTGCCAATGACACCGATCCGGGGCTGTCTGATCGGCCGTTTTCAGCCGTTCCACAACGGGCATCTGCAGGTTGTCGAACGGATCTCGGCTGACGTCGACGAACTCGTCATCGGTATCGGGAGTGCTGACGCCTCACATACGAGGGAAAATCCGTTCACGGCAGGCGAACGACTGATGATGATCCGGAAGACGCTGGAACCGTACGAGACCACAGATTACGTCGTTCCGATCGAAGACCTGAACCGGAACTCCGTCTGGGTCAGCCACATCCAGAGTATGGCACCGCGATTCGACGTCGCCTACTCCAACAATCCACTCGTCGTCCGACTGTTCGAGGAAGCCGATATCGAGGTACGACAGACGGAGATGTTCAACAGAGAGGACCTCAAAGGCTCCGAGATCAGAGAGGGGATCATCGAGGGAGAGGAGTGGCGAGAGTGCGTTCCCGACGCCGTCGCCGCGGTCATCGACGAGATCGATGGCGTCGGCCGCCTCCAGCAGATCGGGTAACTACGGGCCAGTTTTTCCGGTCGTTCCCGCCAGCTATTTGCACGTTCCTACCGTACTGTCTGATGACAACAACCGGGCGTCCACGGAACCTGGACCAGGTGTGCTATGCAATACTCGGCAAAATATATCATTCACGCGGATGTTCGCACGAGCGGAGTCGTCGAGCGAAGCGACGTCGTCGGTGCCATCTTCGGACAGACCGAGGGGCTTCTCGGTGAAGGGATGGACCTCCGGGACCTCCAGGAGGCCTCGAAAGTCGGACGTATCGACGTCAGTATCGACTCGGAAGGCGGTCGATCCTTCGGCACGATCAAGATAGCGAGCGGGCTCGACCGGGTCGAAACGGCCGTCCTCGCGGCCGGGCTGGAGACCATCGAGCGCGTGGGTCCGTGTCGCGCGAACTGTACGGTCTCGAAAATCGAGGACGCCCGCGCCGCGAAACGCCGGGAGATCGTCGACCGGGCGACGGAACTGCTCGCCGAGTTCGACGAGGAGACGCTGACCAGCGACCGACTCGTCGACGAGGTGCGCCAGCGCTCACAGGAGTCAGAGATTACCGAGTACCACGGCTTCCCGGCCGGCCCGCGTGTCGCCGACAGCGACGCGATCATCGTCGTCGAGGGACGAGCAGACGTCCGGACGCTGCTCTCTTACGGGATCAAAAACGCCGTCGCCGTCGAGGGGACCGATATCCCGGAGGAAGTTGCCGGACTTACGGCGGAACGGACGACGACTGTGCTGCTGGACGGTGACCGCGGCGGCGACCTCATTCTGCGCGAACTCGCACAGGTCGGCGAGATCGATTACGTGGCGTTCGCACCGAGTGGCCAGTCAGTCGAGGATCTCGACCGGGCGGCTGTCATCGCCGCACTCCGGAAGAAACTCCCGTACGACCAGATAAGCGAGACCAGCACACCTCGCGAGGCGTTCGCCCCGACTGACGGTGGGACCGTCGAACCGCTGACAGCCGACTCACTGGAGTCGATCGTCGACTCCATCGAAGACGAGACCGAGGGGTCCCCGGCTGTGGACGACGCGGCCAGCCACGAGAGCGACGAGGCCACGGACGACACAGCCGACTCGACGGAGACAGGACCGGCGACGCTCGGCGATCACATCCGGGCCGTAATCGACGGGGAGACGGGAACAGCCCGGCTTCTCGATCAGTCGTTTACCATACTCGAAGAGACTGCCGCGGCGGAGTGTTTCGATGCGATTGCGGACGCCGACGAGGTTCCACACGCCGTCGTCATCGACGCGACGGTCGGCCAGAAACTACTCGATATCGCCGCCCAGCGTGGTGTCGGACAGATTATCGCGACGGAGACAGGTGAGTCCGTCAAGCAGCCAGCCAACGTCCGACTCCACAAAGCCAGCGAGATCGAAACCGCCTAATCGGGGTGGTCGTCAGTCGTCTCCAGTTCCGTCGTACACCAGTGACAGAAGTCGATATCGCCATCGAGTTCTTTCCCACAGTTCGGACACTGCTGGATGCCCTCTGATTCGGCCCGTGTGACGTAGCTGTTGATATGGCGTGTCATCAGGACGACGTCGACGACACAGAAAAGCGAGATTCCGAAGAGGACGGCAGTGCCCTGCGTCGAAAGCGACTGGCTCGCTTCGAGAATCGCACCGACAGAAAACGACTCCGGGACCGCCCCGGACGGGACGAAGACGAAGGAGGTGAGTATCGAGAGTCCGAGCCACAGCACTGCACGCCCCCATAGCCGGAGATAGAAGTGGCCGAGGCCCGGAATGATCACGGTGAGCAACACCGCGATCCAGGGTCGTTTTCGCGAAAACTCCCGTGACGTGTTCGATTGTGCCACTATGTTCGCAATGAGACGACGAACGGTATGTAACTTTTCTGGTGTAGCCGGCCTAGACGGGTGTGCTCGGCTGGAGCTGTGTGACCAGCGAACGGAGTTCTTCGAGCGCGTACTGCCCCGGAGCGGTCGCTCTCGCGGGATCGACCGGTGCGTAGCCGATCCGAGAGCCATACAGCGGCGCGACGGCCCGGGAGTGACGGCCGGCCTCACCCATCGCCATCGTCGCCACAGTCTGACCGTCGACCGTGCGCGAGCGTGTCACCGCCAGCAGATCCAGCACGTCGTCCGGCGAGTGGGCGGTCACGGCGAGTTTGCCGACGTCGCCGTGTTCACAGGCACGTTCGAGCGTCGATTCGAGTTCGGACCGGTCCGGTGTCCCGTCGAAATCGTGCGAGGAGACGATGACAGCGACGCCCGCTTCCCGTGCCGTCTCGACGACGGGGCGACAGGCGTCGATCGCTTCGAGTTCGACGTCGACAGCCTCGACGCCCGGTAACTCGACGGCAGTCTGGAGTTGTTCGATGCGGTCCGGACCGTCTGGTGCCTGACCGCCCTCCCACTCGACCCTGTTCGTGACGATCAGCGGGAGGCGTCCGTCGTAGGAGCGCAGCGATTCGAGGCCGCTCGCGGCCAGGTCGAGTCGGAATTCGAGGGCGTCCGCGTTCTCGCGGGCAGCGGGCTCTTCGCCCAGCGTGGCAGTACTCGCAGCGAGGACGAACTGCTGGAAATCCATAGTTTCCGTACTCACTCATCCGCAAAAATAGCTAGTGGTTACCGATCGGACTGCTCGATAACCGAGCGAAGCTGTTCGATCTTGGCCGTCTGCTCTCTGTTCGCCTCGACGATCCGGTCGATCTCCTCTGCGACCTCGGTCGCGTTCTCGGCGGTCGCATCGATCATGCTCGCGACCTCCTCGGTACTCGCCGCCTGATCGTCCGTCGCCGCCGCGACCTCCTCGGCCCCCTGGGCGGCCTCGCTGACGGACTCGTCGATGCGCTGGAGGATGTCGACGGCGTCGTCGACCTGTGCCATCCCGTTTTCGATCTCCTCGCTGGATTCGTCGAGGCTGTCGACGGTCTCCTCCATGTCCTGTTTGATGTTGGCGACGAGCGTCTCGATCTCTGTCGCGTTCTGTTGTGACTCCTCGGCGAGACTCTTGACCTCGTCTGCGACGACGGCGAAGCCTTCACCGGCCTCACCGGCACGGGCGGCCTCGATCGAGGCGTTCAGTGCCAGCATGTTGGTCTGGTCGGCGATATCGTTTATCACCTCGACGATCTCGTCGATCTCGTCGACGCGCTCGCGGAGCTGTTCGACATCCGTCGAGACAGCCGAGTTCGCCTCGTCGACCGAGCCCATCGCCTCGATCGCGTCGTCCGCGATCCCCCGCCCGCGGTCGGCGAGTTCCCGGGCGTCGTTGCTGACGGCCTTGACCTGGTTGGCACTGGAGGCCACTTCTTCGACGGTCGCACTCAGATTCGCGACCTCGCTCGAGACCTCCTGCATGGTATCTGATTGCTTCTGTGCGAGATTGCTGATCTGTTCGGAGCTTTGCGAGACGTTCTCGGATGCATCCAGCAGTTCGTCGATCGCCTGCCCGATATCCTGGTCCACAAATCCGCCGTCAGAAAGAGCCTCTCCTGTTCCCCCGCCGGGCTGGTGATTCATACTCAGAGGTGCCTCGCCACTACCGATTAAACGTACTGGCTCGGTTATCAACAGTGATTTTGATCGCCCGAAAAACAGTCAGGCGACCGGGATATCCTGCTCGGCTTCGAGCAGTTCGTGGTAGCGGTTCCGGATCGTCACTTCGGAGATATCCGCGACTTCGCTGACTGCAGCCTGCGTTGTCTTCTCGTTTGTCAGCAGTGCCGCAGCGTAGACCGCCGCCGCAGCCAGGCCGACCGGGGACTTCCCGGAGTGGACGCCCTGCTCTTTCGCGTTCTGGAGCAGTTCGCGTGCGCGACGCTCGGCCTCTTCGGAGAGTTCGAGCGAGGAGGCAAACCGCGGAACGTAGCTCTCGGGATCTGCCGGCTGGACCTCCAGCCCGAGTTCCCGGACGACGTAGCGGTAGGTGCGCGCGATTTCGCTTTTCTCGACGCGGGAGACCTCCGTAATCTCGTCGAGCGAGCGTGGGACACCGGCCTGGCGTGCAGCCGCGTACACCGACGCCGTCGAGACACCCTCGATCGAGCGGCCGGGGAGAAGATTCTCGTCGAGTGCGCGGCGGTAGATGACGCTCGCCGTCTCGCGGACGTTCTCCGGGAGGCCGAGTGCGGAGGCCATCCGGTCGATCTCGCCGAGTGCCTGTTTGAGGTTACGCTCTTTGGAGTCACGGGTGCGAAAGCGCTCGTTCCACTTCCGGAGTCGCTGCATCTTCTTTCGCTGTTTGCCCGAGAGGGCGTTGCCGTAGGCGTCCTTGTCACGCCAGTCGATGTTCGTCGACAGCCCCTTGTCGTGCATCATGTTGGTCGTGGGGGCACCGACGCGGGATTTCTCGTCTTTCTCCTTTGCGTCGAAGGCACGCCACTCCGGCCCGCGGTCGACGGAATCCTCCTCGATGACGAGGCCACAGTCCGTACAGACTGTCTCGCCGTGCTCGTCGTCGACGACGACGTTGCCACCACATTCCGGGCAGTCGAGCGTCTCGTCAGTCTGCTCTTCTGTCTGTTCTTTCTCTGTCGTCCGTGTGCGAGTGTTAGAGTTACTCATTGCTGGACCGTTCAGCCGGGGTGACAAATCGCAGGACACACCCGGGGCAATAGCTAACCATCGATTTGTCCGAAAGATATTTAAATATACCGGTATCGTATTTTTTCCGTCCCGCAGAACCGCCGACGAGACGATATTCGGCGGTTCTGTTGCTCGGCTTAAATATGGTGTTCGATCGTGTTTTCGGAAAATTCGACGGCGTCACAGGCTATATCACCATTACTCGGATTTCCGACAAATTATAACGAAAAACCATTATCAATCCGGGGAGTCAGGACGTGGTCAGTAACGTGGCCCGGATCTGACTATCGACCAGTTCTTGAGAGAAAGAGCAACGCTGTGGCGACACCGGCGAAAACGAGCAGTGCGCCGGCAGTGATGGCCGTCTCTTGGAAGACGACTGCCGAAAGGACCGCGATCAGGAGGGCAACGGCGCCCAGAACGAGCACCGGGAGCTGTTGTACATCGAGTAGCGGCTCCTGAGAGGGGTCTTTCGGCTGTGGATCCGAGAGCGATTCGTCGATCTGGATCGAGTCCGGGGTATCGTCCGGTTCGGTGAGTTCGACATCGATCCACCGTGTCTCCGCGCCGTAGGCGGTCGCGACTTTGAGTTTCCCGAACGTGGGCCGTTCACCGAGTGCGTCGGTGTCGACCTCCACGCGGACCCGGCGTTCCGTCTCCCCTTCGACGTAGTGGTTGCCCGCATCGAGGCTGGCGATCTCGGAGAGTGGATCGTCGAGGTGGAGGTGGACGTGCAGCGACTCTGCGTGATTGATCAGCCGGACATCGAACGACCCGTCTGCCTCGAAGGTAGCTGGCACTTCGAGGCTGTGGAGGTGATCGCGGCTGATGTGGACGGGCAACGACTGTGGCACATCTGTCTCTCCACCCGGCGAGTAGAAAAATGTTGATGCCTGTGCGGCGACTGGGGCCCGCAGGTGGTGTCAGGGCGTCCCGGCTGTGCCCGTGGTCAGGCAGGCGACTCTTCGCGCATATCCGGCGGCAGAAGATTCGGGATGCCGTCTTCGATCGGATACTGTTCACTGCACTCGGTACAGGTGAGGGTGCCGGCAAGAATCTCGTCCTCGTCCTGCTCGTCGATCTCGAGTTCGAGTTCGTGTTTGTCGAGCGGACAGCAGAGAATCTCCATCAGTTCCTCTTTCATACCCAGTCTCTGGGTGGGCCAGATGAAAAGCGTTTGTGCTTCTCGCCACGCGGACGGCCGTGAATCTGTTTCCGACAGGCGATCGAGGAAGTGATCGAAAACAGCATCGTCCACAACAGTCTATCCTCGCCAGCCGTCGAGCTACAGCTCGAAGCCGACGACGACGCAGTTATCGTCCGTATCGTCGACGACGGCCCTGGCATCCCGCAGAGGGACAAGGAGTCCTTGAGGCGGGTCGGTCACCGTCAGCGACGAGAACTGTCCCGGAACGATCGTCGAAATCCGGCTCTCACCGGCCGGCCCAACCTGAGCCTACCGACCGACAGGTGAACTGGTCGGCTCACAACCTGTCCTTAAATTCCTAGATTACATATCGATCCATAGAATAATAGTACATACGTTCAGGGAAATGGCTTTAAACTCGTACGTTCGAAGAAAACCTGTCGAAGAAGAAAATCGAAGGCAAACTGCGACGGCAATACTCGGTCGCGACCGTATCGGCTTGCGTGAACGCCTATCGAACCAGCATCCACCTGACCAGTCTCTGTGAGTTCAGACGGGCTTCGTGTGGGCCCGGCTGATGGCGGTTTTTGCAGTTATTTTCCCAGCCATGACAGGAATCTCGGCGTCTCGTTGGCTGTAGTGGCGGTCGACAGCGCGTAACAAACTCGCAACAAAGGGTATGAGTTTTCTGCTGACCGAACCGAGCGAAAACCGGACAGTCGTTGCGCCGGCGACTGCTGAACCGGAATCCCTTCGAAAATGTGTCGTAACGCTAAAGAGCCAATCAGTCCATCTATTATGTAAGATGAATATTACGCGTGCTGTAAATCAATGGGGGTGGTGCCGTGGGTGTTGAGATACGCGAGTCGCCCGTCTCGGAGGATGAGTTTGCGAAGATGGAGCAGTTCGTCCACGACTACCTCGAAGCGAGCGTGCAGTCGGAGGATAAAGGTGGGCGTATGCGGTGGTATCCATGGCATTCCGCGGACTACCGGTTCAACCACATCCGCAACGTGGTGACACTCTCGGGGAAGATTGCGAACCAGGAAGGTGCCAACACCGACGTCACACGGGTTGCGGCGCTGTTCCACGACATCGCCAAACTCGAGGTCGACCAGGACATCCACGCCGAGGAGGGTGCTCGTATCGCACGGGAGTATCTGGAGATCCAGACAGATTACCCCGGTTCCTTCGTCGAACAGGTCTGTTCGGCGATCGAGGATCACTCCTACCAGGGGGAGATAACCGACCTGCCACTGGAGACACGCTGTCTCATCGAGGCAGACATCCTCGACAAGATCGGTGCGAACGGCGCGGCGCTCATGCTGCTCCGGATGGGGTACGAATCCCGCACGCACATGGACAGCGCGGAGATGGTCGAACGCGTCCTCGAACGCGGAATCGAGGCCAGAAAGCGTGTCCGGAGCCAGACGGCCGAAGATATCGCGGACCGTCGCCTCAAGCGGGTCCGGTGGTTCAAGGAGTGGCTCGAGATGGAGATTGCGGGAATCGACGCGTCAGAGTAGGCTCCCCAGTCCGTCGTAGAGAAAGAGGACGCCGAAGCCGGCGAGAACGACGGCGCTGAGCCCCGCCACGGCGGGTGCGAGGGCGTCGATGCGTTCCCTGCCAGCGACGAGCAGTGTCGGGAACGACGTGATCCAGAGAACGATCCCGCCGAACAGCCCGGCGAGTAGGATGGGACTACCGGTTTCGACGATCAGAATGCCTGTGAGAGTATCACCGACGTAGGGAGTATAGCCCAGTACGTCGAGTCGACCAGGTTTGAGCAGTCCGATCCCGACGGTCAACCAGAACAGGATCTGGTACGGGTTGGTCAACGCGAGGACGAAGGTTTTCGAGAAACTGCGGGCGGTCGCTTCGAGTTCACCACCAGTCAGGGTCTGGTCGGCGCTCCGGACTGCGCCGACCGCGAAGTACAGCATGAGCACCCCGCCGACGGTGACCATCGCGGCCCTGAGCGTCGGGCGACTTTCCACGACGGTGACCGTCCCGGCGAGCGCGAGCAAGAAGAACACGAAATCGGCGGCCATCGCCCCGAGGCCAGCCCTGAACCCTGCCAGTCGCCCCCTGACGACACTCTCCTGAGCGATGATCGCGTTCATCGGCCCCGGCGGTGCAGCCAGCGCCAGGCCGAAGGCGATCCCGGCACCGAAGGTCACGACAGTCTCTGCCAGCATTGGATTCCGAATGCGGACTGCGAGAATATAACTGGACTGTCTCGGCGAACAGTCAGCTACCGATCAGGACGACCGACGACGCACGACGTAATCGTCGTCGTTCGTGACCCCGATGATCGCCCACTCGTAGTCGGGATTCTCCCGACTCAGTTTCCGCTCGAACTGTGTGACCGATTCCGCGAAGGTTACGAAACACCGCATCGATCCCGACGAGGGGATCTCGTCAGGTTCCTCTGTCGGTGTCACCTGGACGACCCGCCACTTGCGTTCTGCCCGAATCTCCCCCGCCTCCGGGCTCACCGTGTACCCCAGATCGGTAAAGATCGATTCTGCCTCCCGTTCGAGTGCTGTGCTAACAGTACTCATTCGCGTATCTATTTCTCCCGCACCATCTTAAACGTATCTACCTGTTATTTGCACTATACGTCAATACTCATATGAGATCCGCAACTCCGCGACACAGAGCCGGTTATATAACGGTATACGTGTCTGATTCCGTATTGTTAGCAGCTTTGCAATATATCAGGAACTATTTAAGATTGTAAAAGATTATACTTGCTGCGGTACAATGCCACCGTGTAGCATGAAGAAACTTATCAACGAACCGGATGCCGTGGTCGACGAAATGCTCGATGGAATGGTCGCCGCCCACGACGGGCTGCGGCGGCTCGACGGCCAGGAGGTCGTCGTCCGCGAGGATGCGCCGGTCGAGGGGAAGGTGGGAATCGTATCGGGGGGTGGAAGCGGCCACGAACCGACACACGGGGGGTTCGTGGGCGAAGGGATGCTGGACGGCGCCGCTGCCGGCGAGATTTTCACCTCGCCGACGGCCGACCAGCTCGAAGAGATGGTCAAAGCCTGCGACAGTGGTGAGGGCGTCCTCGCCGTCGTGAAAAACTACGAGGGCGACGTGATGAACTTCGACACCGCAGCCGAGATGGCAGCGATGGACGACACCGAGGTCGAACAGGTCGTCGTCGACGACGACGTGGCTGTCGAGGACTCGCTGTACACGAGCGGTCGCCGGGGAGTCTGTGGGACGATTCTCGTCCACAAGGCCGCCGGCGCGAAGGCAGCCGAGGGTGCGGAGCTTTCGGAGGTCGTGCGAGTCGCGGAGAAGGTAATCGACAACGTCGGAACGATGGGCACGGCGCTCACCTCCTGTGTCACCCCCGAGAAAGGGGAGCCAACCTTCGATCTCGGCGAGGACGAGATCGAACTCGGCATCGGGATTCACGGCGAACCCGGTGTCGAGCGAGTCGATCACATGCCAGCCGACGAGATCACGGACGAACTCACCGAGAACGTCCTCGACGATCTCGACCTCGACGACGGAGCCGAAGTGATGACCATCGTCAACGGGATGGGCGGGACGCCGCTGTCTGAACTGTACATCGTGAACCGCCGGCTCCAGGAACTGATGGACGAACACAACCTGGAGGTCTGGGACCAGTGGGTCGGTGATTACATGACCTCACTGGATATGATGGGCTGTTCGGTGACCGTCTGTGCCGTCGACGAGGAGATCAAGGAGTTACTCGCCGCACCAGCGGACACACCGGGGCTGACGGTGACGGAGTGACCGGCCGAAAGCAGACGGATTGTTTCGCATCCACAACTACCAAGCCGAATGCAGACGGGAGTATACGTATGAGTGAATCTAACGAGCAGACAGAAGTTGTACTGGAGGTACTGCAAGCGATCGCGGACCGGATCGAGGCAGAGAAGAAACACCTCACCGATCTCGACTCGGCGATCGGTGACGCCGACCACGGTGCGAACATGCACCGTGGCTTCCAGGAGGCGCTCGAACAGGTCGAGGGGATGGACGACGAGGAGCCAGCGACGGTCGTCAAGAAGATCGGTACGGCACTGATCTCGGAGGTCGGCGGTGCCGCCGGGCCGCTGTATGGCGGGTCGATCATGAGTGCGAGCCAGGAGCTAGACGAGGGCATCACGGCGGAGACCTCGATCGCGTTCGCGGAGGCGTATCTGGCGAAACTCCAGGATCGTGGTGACGCCCGGGTCGGCGACAAGACGATGGTCGACGCGCTCGTGCCGGCAGTTCACACCTACAAGAAATCGATCGAATCGGACGATCTGCCGCCGCTGACGGCGCTCTCGAAGGCCGTCGACGCCGCCGAGCGTGGTGTCGATTTCACCGTCGGGATCCGCGCGAGCAAGGGGCGAGCCTCATACCTCGGCTGGCGGTCGGTCGGCCACCAGGATCCCGGTGCGACGTCGACACTGTACATGCTCGAAGAGATCCTCGACGTGGCAGCCGAGCATCTGGAGGGCGAGATCGACCGTGACGCATACTCGCCGACGATTCCCGACGAAGAGCCGGAGGAGGCATAATGGTCAGTATCGTCGTCGTCTCACACAGCAAGAAGGCCGCCGAGGGGATCCGTGACGTCGCCCAGGAGATGGGCGGCGACGCGACGATCCGTCCCGTCGGGGGCGATCCGGACGGCGGCATCGGGACGACCGCACCGGCGATCGAGGAGGCGATCCGGGAGGCGTCGGACGGATCGGGCGTCCTCGTCATCGCGGATCTCGGTAGCGCGGTGATGAACGCCGAGATTGCCGTCGAGGCCGTCGAAGGCGAGATCGAGGCGACGATCGCGGACGCACCGATCCTCGAAGGCACACTCAACGCGGCCGTGAGCGCTGCACAGCCCGACGCGTCGCTGGCGGAAGTGCTCGAACGCGCAGAGGAAGCCCGGGATCTGCGGAAACTCTAGTCGTCGAGTTCGTCGGCGGGTTTCTGCAGGAGTGCTTCGAGTGCGTCCAGCGCCGCCTCGGCATCCGGCCCCTCGGCAGTGATCCGGACGTCGTCGCCGCCCGTGACACCCAGACTCGTGACCGCGAGCATACTGTCTCCACGGGCAGGCTCTCGATCCCCGTCTGCCGGTGCGACTGTGATCTCGGCATCGAACTCGCCGGCTGTGCTGACGAAGGCCGATGCTGGCCGTGCGTGCAGTCCATCTTCGGGGACGACTGTGACGATACGCTCCATACCTGCAGTACCGCTTCTGCCCTCTTTATACTAGCCGTCGCTCGACCGATTACTCGTGGGCCGCGTCCCACTCTTCGGCTTTCGTCCGGTTGCTACACTGGTTGCACTGGATGCGGCCCATCGAGTCGACGGCGTTGTCGAGCGTATCGCAGTTGCCACAGAGAAATCCCCAGCGGTTCGTCGCCCCGTCGTCCGTGTACACCACGAAAAACGGGCCTTTCTGTCCGCGCTTGCCGGCGGCTGGGTCGGCATAGAGGGTCTCGCCATCCGGGCCACTCACTGTCTCCATACGAGTAATAACGGTCTGGTGGGGTAAAGTCCTGACTTTCCCGGTCGTGGACTGGACAAATCCGGAGACGGCACCCGGGGACGGGTAAGACGATCCTACCGGTCGCAGTCGACAGCCTAACAGTGACGGCCATCCAAGCTAAATTGAATGACCCAGATCGTTGTCCCTGTGCGGTATCCGCTGAGCGAACACTCCAAGGCGACGCTCGCGGCGGCGATCGATATTGCAGCGGAGAGAGGAGGGTCACTGACGGTCCTGCATATCAATCTCTATCAGAACGGCAGACGGGTCAGCCGGAGCGAGCTGAAACGTGCCGTGGAATCGGAGTTCGGCCACCTTCCAGACACCCGGTACTCGGTCAGGAGCGGACTGCTGGTCGAAGAGACGATTCTCGACGAGATTGCATCGGAAGAGACGGATATCGTCGTAATCGGGAAAAAGCAGGCCGGTCGGTGGCGGAAGATGCTCCAGCGGATCACGGACGATCCGGATGTCGAGACGTATCTCAGAGACCGTGTGAACTGCGAGATTGTTACTGTTTCGCCCGACGCATAAAAACCATCCCACATATCCGTGGTTAACTCTGGCGAGGGATCGAGTGGTAGTATATAGTACAATGAGCTCCACCCCTAGTACGACTGTCCCGGCAGGCTCTCAAGGCGAAACTGAACGGGTCGCAGAGTCGGAGGCCGAGATCGCGACGCTCCTGAGCGCACTCGAAGACGACGACTGCCGAGCGATCCTCGAGGCGACCAGCGACCAGGCGCTCTCGACGGCCGAACTCTGTGAACAGTGTGATCTGTCGACGTCCTCGGCCTACCGGAAGGTCGACGAACTGACGGAGGCAGGCCTCCTCCAGGAGTCAGTTCGCCTGCGCCCGTCCGATGCACACACCAGCGAGTACCGACTCGCCGTGAGTAAACTCGAGATCTCGCTCGGCAATGGCCAGCTCGAACTCTCTGTCACCTCGCGGCGAGCGGACAGATCGGCTATCTTCGCCGATTGAAGCGAGATGGCAGGGGTTTTTGAGCGGTGACTGTCTCTGGTAGTCTGTATGCGTATCGCGTTCGTAACGCTGCAGACAACCAGGCAGACGGATACAGACGGGGCACGTCGGTTCGAACGCGTCGCTCGCCTGCTCGCCGAGCAGGGACACGAGGTGGTGCTGTTCTGTGGCCAGTGGTGGGACGATTACGACGATACCTTCGTCGAGGATGGCCTCACCTACCGCGGTGTGACGCTCGGGACGGCCGTCTCCTCCTTCTGTACGCGACTCCCAGCGTTGCTCGCGCGTTTCAATCCGGATCTTGTCACCGTCAGGCCCACGCCCGCGAAGCAGGTTGTGGCCGCCAGGACCGGGAGCAAACTGGCGAGAGCACCCCTCGTGGTCGAGTGGTTCGGCGACGAGAACTACGATCCGAACAGCCGCGGCACGCGGTGGGCAGCCAGCAAACCTGACCGGGTCGTCACGCCATCGGAACTCGTGCGAACGCAGGTTCGGGAACTGGGCGCCGATGGCGGACAGACCAGGGTCATCCCGGAGAGTATCGAGTACGACCGGATCGAGACGGTCGAACCGGACAAGACGAGCGAACTCGTCTGGGCACATCCCCTCGAAGCAGGAGCTAACATCCAGGATTTCCTGCTCGGACTCGCGGAGTTGCGGGAACGTGACTGGTCAGCGACGGTCGTCGGCGACGGCCCGAAACGCGAAGAGTTCGAACAGGAGGCGGCGGATCTACGGATCGACGACCGGGTCCGCTTTGTGGGGGCGTGTGACCGCGACCGACGACTCGAACTCTACCGTGGGGCCCACGCCTTCGTGCAGACGGCCTACCGAGAGTATTTCGCGACGGAACTGCTCTGGGCGCTGGCCTGTGGCTGTGTCGGCATCGTCGAATACCAGGCCGAATCCAGCGCCCACGAACTGATCGAAAACGCCGACCGAAGTTACCGAGTCACCAACCCACAGCAACTCGCCGATGCGATCGTCGAATCCGGCGAGTTCGAGTTCCTGACGAGTCACGACCACTGGAAAACCTTCGGCCACGGGGCCGTTATCAGGAGCTACCTCGAAGAGTACCGGGCGCTCACCGGCGTCGACCAGTAGCCAGAACGTGTCGCGGCTCTCTGACCTCAGTACTTCCGTTCGTCGCCGCTCAACTCGAGCGCGTCGTAGAACCGCTCGTCGATCCGGTTGCGCCGCGAGAGCCAGTCCTCGAACCGGGCTCTGTCGTCTGGATAGCTCTCGTAGTGCTCGTCGTACTCCTCGACGAAGCCCTGCGTTTTGCGGACACCTTTGACCGCTTCGTACAGTTCACCTCTCGTGATGCCGAGTTCTTCGAAGGTCCCCCGTCGGTACTCGGAGACGAGATTCTTCGCGACGCCGAGGCCGACCAGCGCTTTGCCTTTCAGCGTCTCGATGTCGGTCTCCGTCCCG
>Ga0207714_1001448_pt1 | contig 15253 bp, 10 predicted proteins | sample PonA232FremontCA_2_FD_187270 | JGI IMG/M metagenome (GOLD analysis project Ga0207714, IMG submission 187270) | Marine sediment microbial community from Fremont, CA, USA - Pond A23 Sediment 2 (SPAdes) | ecosystem: Environmental > Aquatic > Marine > Unclassified | place: USA: Fremont, California... | reverse complement strand
TAGAACCAGACGATGGCCGCGAGGAAGATGGCCCCCGCGGTGCTGGGATACCCGGTGACCCACTGGAACAGCGCGCCCGCGGCCATGAGCTGCACCGCGGAGTAGAAGATCCCGTAGAGCACGGCTGTGAGAACCACCAGCCAGCGCACGCCCTCGTTGTTGTAGTAGTAGGCGTACATGTCACCAGGGGTGACGAAGCCGTAGCGCTTGCCCAGCATCCAGTTCCGCTTGGCGAAGAAGGTCCCGGTGATGGGGATGGTCAATACGTAGAAGGAAGCGAAGGCATAGGCCAGGCCGGACATCCAGATCAGGCCGGGATGGCCCACCGTGGTCCAGCCGCTGAAGGAGGCCGCGGTCGCGGCCATCATGAAGGCGATCATGGGAATCCCGCGACCGCCGATGCTGTACCCGGACGAGGTCCTTTCCGTGAAGTACCCCCTAAGGCCCCAGTAAAAACAATAGATGATGTATAGGCCCAGAAAGATCCAGACCCATGTTGTTCCGGCAGTTTCCATAAGGCTCCCCCTCCCTTGAGTTTCGCCGGGACGTGTTCCCCCGGCTCGGTGATTGTCTGACCTCCTCCTTGTTTCTTGCTTGAACCTTGAGCTCGCCTTAATCTGCGCCCTTGCCGGAATGGGCCGTTACGGAGGCGCTCTGCAGCCGATACGAGCAGTCATCTTCCCCCTCCCTTGTTATAAGGATGAATGATATTCGCGGCAGGCCGGCCCGGCCCATGAGGGCCCGATTCCCGGTCTGGGACCGGATCTCGGGCCCCGGGCCTGGCTAGCCCTGCACCTGCTGCCTGATCTCCTCCACAATGTGGGGATTGGCCAGGGTCATCACGTCGCCCACGTCCTTGCGATTGGATATGGAAGCCAGGATGCGGCGCATGATCTTCCCGGAGCGGGTCTTGGGCATGTCCGCCACGATGTACACGTGGGCCGGCCGGGCGATCTTGCCCACCACATCGGAGACCGCTCCGGATATCTTCCTGGCCAGGTCCTCGCTTGGCTCTTCACCCGGCTTGAGAGAGACGTAGAGATCGGGAATGGTGCCCTTGACCTCGTCCTGCACGGACACCACGGCCGCCTCCGCCACCTCGTCCACGGTGAGGGCGGCGGACTCGATCTCCTTGGTCCCCAGCCTGTGCCCGGCCACATTGATCACGTCGTCCACGCGGCCCAGAATGCGGACGTAGTTGTCCGAGGCGATCACTGCGGCGTCTCCGGCCATATAGGGCCAGTCCTTCCAGTCGGTGCTGTTGGGATCCTTGTTGTACGGCGCGTAATAGGTCTTGACGTAGCGCTCCCTGTTCTTCCAGATGGTCTGCATGCCACCGGGCCAGGGATTGCGGATGCAGAGGTTGCCGGCCCGGTTCTCCCCGGGCTGGATCTCATTGCCCTCGTCGTCCATAATGACAGGATAGACGCCTGGCAGGCCGGGGCCTGCGCTTCCCGGCTTCATGGGATCCACCGCGGGCAGGGTGGAGCAGAGGAAGCCGCCGGTTTCGGTCATCCACCAGGTGTCCACGACCACAGCCTTGCCCTTGCCCACGATGTTGTAGTACCAGCGCCAGACCTCTGGCTCGATGGGCTCGCCCACTGTGGTCATGTGCTTGAACTCATGGTTGTACTGCAGGGGCAGATCCCCGCCTGCCTTGCGCAATCCGCGAATGGCCGTGGGTGAGGTATGAAAGATATTCACCCCCAGCTCCTCGGAGATGCGCCAGGGCCGTCCTGCGTCGGGATAGGTGGGCACGCCCTCGTAGATCACCGTGCTGCCGCCAACGGCCAACGGACCGTAGACAATGAAGGAGTGGCCGGTGATCCAGCCGATGTCCGCCATGCACCAGTACACGTCCTCGGGATGGATATCCTGGACATACTTGGACATCCAGGCCACATAGGCCAAATACCCGCCGGTGCTGTGCACACAGCCCTTGGGCCTTCCTGTGGAGCCGCTGGTGTACATGAGGAACAGGGGGTCCTCAGCCGGCATGGATTCGGGCTCGACCTCCGCGTTGCGATACTGCTTGAGGAGATCGTTCATGAAGTAGTCCCGGCCTTCGACCGTGGAGGGCTGTCCGGAGTAGGTCCCGGGATAGCGCTGCCAGATCAGGACCTTGCTCACCTTCTGGCCCTGCTTGTCAGCTGCTTCCACAGCCTCGTCCGCCTTCTCCTTGTGATCCAGGAGCTTGCCGCCGCGATAATAGGCGTCCATGGTGATCAGGACTTCGCTCTCAGAGTCCCAGATCCGATCGGCGCAGGCCTTACCGCTGAATCCGGAGAAGACCTCGGAATGGATCACTCCCAGCCGAGCGCAGGCAAGCATGGTGATGGGCAGCTCCGGCACCATGGGCAGATGCAGGGTCACCCGATCCCCTGCCTTGAGCCCGGCGAAATCGCGCAGCACAGCGGCCGTTTCGTTCACCCTGCGGTAGAGCTCCTGATAGGTGATCTTTTGAATCCGCTCTTCCTCCAGCTCGGGGACGAAATAGATGGCTGTCTTGTTGCGGTGCTCACGCAAATGCCGATCCACGCAGTTGAAGCTGGCATTGAGCTTGCCTCCCACGAACCACTTCCAGCAGGGAGCATCACTGGTATCCAGAACAGTGTGCCAATATCTGTCCCAATCCAGCATTTCCGCGTGTTCCTGAAAGCACTCAGGGAAATTCTCTAGGCTGAAGCGCTTGTACACGCTCGGATCGGTGCAGTTTGCCTGCCCGATGAATTCGACCGGAGGGTAGTAGTACTTTTCCTCCTGCAATGTGACATCATAATACTTGGTGTCTTGTTCTGCCATAGCATCCCCCTCTCTAGCGGTTTGACCAAGTTTGTCACGAAAAACCAAATGACTTTTCCATCCTTACTACTTTTTTGACAAACAACGTTTATTCTGTCAACCGCTATTCATATTTTTCTGCCCCCTGTTCCGAAACCAGTTGATCCAGCGCCCGCCCTCATGTACAAAGGAGGAATGGAGGAGCCATCCGGCAATCGGCTCCCGGCTGAAGCCTAGCACCGAAGGAATCATTTTCGCATGGAGAGATTATGAGCCTTAGGCACCTCAATGCCATGTTTCGTCCTCGATCGGTAGCCGTGATCGGGGCCTCGAACCGGCCCAAGAGCATCGGCTCGGTGGTCATGCGCAACCTGCTCAGGGAGGAGTTCTCCGGCCCCCTTCTGCCGGTGAATCCCAAGTACAGGGCGGTCGCCGGCATCCTGGCCTATTCCGGGGTGGCCGAGCTGCCCTTGAGCCCGGATCTGGCCATCATCTGCACCCCGCCCAGCACAGTGCCCGGATTCATGGAGGAGCTCGGAAGCAAGGGCGCCATGAACGTGCTTATCATGAGCACGGATCTGGAAAAGCACACCACCGAGGACGGCAAGACCCTGCGCCAGGCAACCATGGACCTGGCCCGCCGCTATTCCATGCGCATCCTGGGTCCCAACTGCCTAGGGCTCATCGTCCCCCGCTCCGGGCTGAACGCCAGCTTCGGGCACATGCCCAGCATCAAGGGACAAATCGCCTTCGTCTCCCAGTCCGACTCCCTGGGGATCGCCGTCCTGGACTGGGCCAACGCAAAGGGCATCGGCTTTTCCAGCTTCATTTCCCTGGGAGACTGCGCGGACATCGACTTCGCCGACGTGATCGACTATCTGGGCGGTGATCCGTACACCACATCCATTCTGCTCTACATCGAGCAGGTGAATAATCCGCGCAAATTCATCTCCGCCGCACGCTCCGCCTCGCGCAACAAGCCGCTCGTGGCCATCAAGAGCGGGTCCATGAGCGAGCTTCCCGCCGACACTATGCTTCCAGGGGGCACGGAGATCCTCGAAGACGACATCTACGACGCCATCTTTCGCAGGGCCGGCATGCTCCGGGTCTCGGACGTTGCTGAGCTCTTCGACGCGGTTGAGACCATGGCCCGCTCCAAAAGACTGCGCGGGGACCGCCTGGCCATTCTGAGCAATGGCGGTGGGCCCGCGGTCATGGCCCGGGATATCCTTATCCGGCAAGGGGGACGGATGGCCGCCCTGTCCGAGGAAACCATCAGCGAGCTCTCCGGATGGCACGAGGAGGGATTTCCCGGCAGCAACCCGGTGCGCGTCATGGACCACGCCACCAGCGACACCTACTCCCACTGCCTGGAGACCCTACTGGGAGACCGCGAAGTGGACGCGGTCATGGTCATCCACGTCCCCACCGCCTTTGCCTCCAGTCAGGACATCGCCGGGGCGGTGGTCAACTCCATCGGCAGGAGCCGGAAGAATGTGCTCACCGTATGGCTGGGGGAGGACGATCCGGAGCAAGCCAGGCGCATCTTCGGGCTTGCCGGGCTGCCCACGTATGAGACTCCGGACCAGGCAGCCCAGCTCTTCATGGACATGGTGCGCTATCGTCGCAATCAGGAAGCCCTCATGGAAACTCCGGCCACAGTGCCCGAGGAGTTCACCCCGGATTCCAAGGCGGCCAGGGCCATCGTGCACAACGCCCTGGAAGAGGGACGCCATCAATTGGGACAGTCCGAGACCAAGGAAATCCTGTCCTCCTACGCCATCCCCGTAGTGGACACCCGCATTGCGGACAATCTGGAGGAGGCCGAGCTTCTGGCCCGGGAGCTGGGCTACCCCGTGGCCCTCAAGATCCGCTCCCCGGACATTCCCAACAAGCAGCAGGTCGGAGGCGTGGCCCTGGATCTGGAAAACCCCGAGGACCTGCGCAAGAGCGGGCGCAGCATGCTCAGCCGGATCCACAGGATCCGACCCGAAGCCAACATCCAGGGTTTCATCCTGCAAAAAATGGCGCGTCGCCCCGAGGCAAGGGAGCTGCTTGCGGGAGTGGCCACCGACCCCCTCTTCGGACCGGTGATCGTCTTTGGCCAGGGCGGAGCCGCGGCCAAGGTCTGGAAGGATATCGCGGCGGGGCTGCCTCCGCTGAACATGAGTCTGGCCAAGGAGCTCATTCAGCGGACCAGGGTGCACAAGCTCCTCGAGGAGCACGGGGGGCAAAGCGGGGTCAACCAGGACCCCCTGCGTCTGGTTCTGGTCCAGCTCTCTCAGCTCCTCATCGATATCCCGGAAATCTGCGGTGTGAACATCAATCCCCTGCTCGCGGATCCAGAGGGAGCCCTGGCAGTGGACTCCCAGATCGAGATCAGGCCCACCGAGCAGTCCGGGCCCTCCAGGCTCGCCATACGGCCCTATCCGGAATACCTGGAGGAAGAGGTCACCCTGCCCTCCGGCCTGCAGATCCTGCTACGGCCTATCCGGCCCGAGGACGAGCCGACCCACCTGAGCTTCATCAACAAGCTCTCCGAAGAGGATCTGCGGATGCGCTTCTTTGGGCTGGTACACGAATTCACCCACTCCCAGATGGCCCAGATGACCCAGATCGACTACGACAGGGAGATGGCTTTTGTGGCCATACGCACGCGGCAGGATGGGAGCGAGGAGACGGTGGGCGTGATCCGGGCCTTCTTCGATCCGGACAACATCAGCGCGGAGTTCGCCATCGTGGTCCGGACCGACATCAAGGAAAAGGGTCTGGGCAGCTCCCTGATGGATAAAATGATTCGCTTCTGCCGGGAACGCGGGACCAAGGAGATGATGGCCTATACCATGCGGGAGAATCGAGGCATGCAGGCCCTGGGCAAGAAATTCGGATTCGTCATCCGGACCAGTCCGGAGGATCCGGAGACCATCGAGCTGCGCCTGGATCTGGCTGCTGAGAAGGGGTGATGGGTTCGCCGTTCCGCGTTTCCCGTTCCCTGTTCAACGTTCCGCGTTCAGCCATCGGACGTCCGACATCCGACATCCGACACACTAACACACTGACACACTGACTCACCGATTCACTGACTCACCGATTCACTGACTCACTGACCCACTGACGCACTGACTCACTGACCCGCGTAGGCCCGCAGGAACTCGCCGGTTGGCGAATCCGGGTCGTCCCGGACCTGCTCCGGGGTGCCGCGGGAGACGACGTGACCGCCGAACTCCCCGCCGCCCGGCCCCAGATCCAGGATCCAGTCCGCCGCGCGGATAACGTCCAGATTGTGCTCGATGACCACAACCGAGGCCCCTTTCTGCACCAGCTCCCGCAGGACCTGGATCAGCTTGCCCACCTCGTGCATGTGCAGCCCGGTGGTGGGCTCGTCCAGGATATAGAGGGTGCGGGGCAGACTGCGCTTGCCCAGCTCCCGGGAAATCTTCAGGCGCTGTGCCTCGCCTCCGGACAGGGTCGTGGCCGGCTGTCCCAGGCCCAGGTATTCCAGCCCCACCTTCTCCAACACCTCCAGCCTGCGCCGGAGATGGGGGTAATTGCTAAAGAACTCCCTGGCCTGGCGCACGCTCAAGTCCAGCACTTGGGAGATGTTGTGGCCCTTGTATTCCACATCCAGGGTCTCCCGATTGTAGCGCTTGCCCCCGCAGACGTCGCAGGTGACGAAGACATCCGGCAGAAAGTGCATTTCCACCCGGATGTGTCCGTCCCCCTGACAGGCCTCGCAACGCCCGCCGCGCACGTTGAAGCTAAACCGTCCGGGCTTGAAGCCCCGCATCTTCGCCTCCTGGGTGGAGGCGAAGATCTTGCGGATATCGTCGAAGACCTTCGTGTAGGTGGCCGGATTGGATCGCGGCGTTCTCCCGATGGGGGACTGGTCTATGGAGATCACCTTCTCCACCGCCTCCTCGCCCTCGATGCCCTCCAGGCGACCGGGCTGCTCCACCTTGATCCCCCGGTTCAGGGCCAGGTGCTTGTACAGGGAGTCCACCACAAGGGAGCTCTTGCCCGATCCGGAGACCCCGGTGACGCAGACCATGGTCCCCAGGGGCAGATCCACATCCTCGGCCTTGAGGTTGTTGGTCCGGACCTCCTTCAGCCGCAGCCACCCCTCGGGCTCGCGACGCGTCTCCGGAACGGGAACGGTCAGCTCCCGACGCAGGTACTTGCCGGTCAGGGAATCGCGGCTGTCCAAAAGGCCCTGCACATCGCCCTGGTACACCACCTCTCCTCCCCGGGCCCCGGAGCCGGGGCCGAGCTCCAGGACATGATCCGAGGCCCGAATGGTGGGCTCGTCGTGCTCCACGACCAGAACCGTGTTGCCCCGGCCCTGCAGCTCCTTGAGGGACTGCAGAAGGCGCTCGTTGTCCCGGGGGTGCAGCCCGATGCTCGGCTCGTCCAGGACGTAGGTCACCCCCACCAGCCCGGAGCCAAGCTGTCCCGCCAGACGAATCCGCTGGGCCTCGCCCCCGGCCAGGGTGCTCATGTTCCGGTCCAGGCTCAGATAGTCCAGCCCCACCCGCTCCAGAAAGGCGAGCCTGTGGTCGAGCTCGCGGATAATGGGCTCCGCGATGCTGGCCCGCATTCCCTGGAAGGAAAGCCCCCGGAGCCACTCCAGGGCCCTGCGGATGGACCAGGAGCAGACATCGCCAATGCTCGCCCCCTCCACCACAAAGGCCAGGGATTCCGGTCTGAGACGCACCCCATTGCAGGCCGGACAGGGCATGCTCCTGCGGAAGCGGGCCAGCTCGTCCTGCCAGATGCGGCCGAAATCCAGGCTCGCCTCCAGGGTGGGCACCACACCGGACCAGCCGGAGTCGCGATCCCCGTGAAACAGGGCATTCCAAGCCCCCGGGGAGAACTCCTTGAGCGGGGTGTCCAGGTCAAAGCCCCATTTGCGGCCCAGCTTGCGCAACTCGTCCCTGTAGCGGGCCAGCGCCCGCTTTTTCCTCCAGGGGATGATCCCGCCCTGTTCCAGGCTCAGCCCGTGATTGGGGGCCAACAGGAGCGGGTCGAAGAATTCCCTGCTGCCGATGCCCGAACACGCCGGACAGGCCCCCTGGGGACTGTTGAAGGAGAAGAGCTGCGGGCTGGGCTTGGGCAGACCCAGGTCGCAGCGCGGGCACACCGCCTCCGTGCTGTAGGGGAGATCCCCGTCCTGGAGCAGGCTCACCACGACCCGGCCCTCGCCCACGCGCAGGGCGAGCTCCAGGGAGTCCGCCAAGCGCTTGCGGATGTCGTCGCGCAGGACGAGCCGGTCCACAACGACCTCCACCCTGTGCGGGACCTTGGGATCCAGCTCCGGCGGGCTCTCCAGGTGATAGACCTCCCCGTCCACGCGGACCCGAACAAACCCCTGACCCCGGAGCTTCTTGAGCGTCTCCGCCTGATCCCCCCTTTCCCCGTCCACCAAGGGGGCCAGGAGCATGAATCGGCTCTCTCGGGGAAGATTCAGGACCTCATCCACGATCTCGTCCGGAGACCGGGCCTGGATAGGATCCCCGCACTGCGGACAATGGGGTGTGGCAAGACGGGCAAAGAACACGCGCAGATAGTCGTGGATCTCGGTCACCGTGCCCACCGTGGAGCGGGGGTTCTTGGAGCCGGCGTGCTGCTCCAGGGAGATGGCCGGGGAAAGCCCCTCGATCTTCTCCACCTTGGGCTTGTCCAGCTGGGGCAGGAACTGCCGGGCATAGGCCGACAGAGACTCCACGTAGCGCCGCTGTCCCTCGGCATAGACGATATCGAAGGCCAGAGTGGACTTGCCGGACCCGCTCGGTCCGCAGACGACCACCAGCTGATTCCTGGGGATCCGGAGATCCACGCATTTGAGATTGTGCTGCTCGGCTCCAACGATGGTGATGCTGTCTCGTTGCTGCATAGAATAAAAAAGGCGCCTGAAGCGCCTTGTCCCTTTTCCTTTCCGCCGCGGCTGCCTGGCGGCCTATTTCCGGATCTTGTTTCGCCTGTACTGGACGTATCCATCCTTGACCGAAGAATAGGGCTCGATCCCGAAATCCTTCATATCCCGATAGCGGCCCATCATGGAGGGGAGGTTGTTCATGTTCTCCGTTCCGCTCAACCACCACCTCATCCGCTCCTCCTCGATATAGGTGAGCGGATCCAGGAAATAGTCACCCACCATCCCCACACTGGAGCGAAGGGTGCTGGGGCCCAGCACGGGCCAGACGATGTACACCCCCTGACCGATGCCCCAGGTTCCGAACGTGGTCCCGGTGTCCTTGTCCGGAGGAGCCATTCCCGGAATGCTGCTCGCGGGCTTCAAGAGGCCCCCGAAGCCAAGCAGGGTATTGATCGCGAATCCGGCGACCTCCTTCGCGCCGCGGAGGGGACGGCCCTGCAGCAGGTGATTGACCGTCCTGCCCGGAAAACGGATGTTATAAAAGACATTGTCGATGCCCTGCCGAAAGGGCTCCGGCACAACCGCCTTGTACCCCTCGGAGACCGGTATGAGCACATAGGTGTACAAGCCGTCGTTGAAGCGGAACACGAGCCGATTGTACGGCTCGAGGGGGTCGGCCACTTCGGGCCGGGAAGCATAGTCCTCCTGCAGCTCGCTCAAGAGCTCGTCCTCCGCCGCGGCTCCGGAACCGCTATCCTCTTGCTCGGCCCGGACCGGAACAGCCAGCACCAGGATTACACAGCAGACGATTCCGACAAAAAGGCTGCTCCAGGGACGAGTGAAAGACAAGGCCTCCATGGTTGGGGTACTGGGCTGCCTACTCCGAGTCGAGCACATCAGGCGTCTCATCCTCTTCCACCTTCCGCTGCATTGTGGCCAATACCTCTTCGGGGGACTTCCGGTTCAACATATCCTCGAACTGGCTCCGGTAGTTGCTGATCAGGCTCACGTGCTCCACATGGATGTCATAGACCTGCCATCCCTGTTGTTGCCTGAGAATCATGCGGTAGTTCACCGGGATCTTCTTGGTGTTGTAGTGAATCACGGACCGGACTTCGGCCTTTCTGGAAGAAAACTCGATCTCATCGGTGATTTCGATGATGTCCCTGGAAACACTCTCCACCTGGCCCATGTACTCCATGAGCTTGCCGAAGTAATTGTCCTCGATGAGCCGCACGAAAAGCTCGATCATCTCCTCCTGCTGCTTCTGGGTGAATTCGCCCCAGTACCGGCCCAGGCTCATCCGGACCATGATCCGGTAGGCGAACACCTCCCGGGCAACGGAGCTGAGATCCTGCTTGAAGTGTTCCCGCTGCTTCGCGGACTCCTTCAAGTCCGCGTCGCCGTATTTCTGAAAAACCCGGAGCACATCCTGCACATAGGCGTCGATCGCCTGTTGCGGAGAGGCTGCTGTCGCATCTTGCGACGAGGAGGCATTTGCAGGTGGGGAGACAAACAGAACCGCTGCGAGGAGCACGAGCCCCAAGCCAAGGGAAATACGCATAGCTCCGTCCTTTTCTTCGCTCCGGGAATCCGGGGGGAGGGGATCATTCCCCTCCCCCCGCATCGCCGAAGGCGTATTTGCTGATCAAATCCTGAATGTTCACGGGTGGCTGGGTATCAATAATTGTGTCTCCTGGCTCAAGATAGATCCCGGAGCCGCCCGGGGACACGCTAAGGTACTTGTCCCCGATCAGACCCCTGGTATTGATGGACACCATGGTGTCGTCGCTGAGCTTGATCCCCTTGTCCACGGCGAAGGTCACGATCACGGCGTAGCGCTCCCGGTCCAGGCGAATATCCTTCACCTGACCCACGTTGACCCCGGAAATACGGACTGCGCTGCCTTCCACCAGACCGCCCACTTGGCTGAACCGTGCCTGGTAGCGATTGTAGTCCGAGCTGAAGACCTGGAGCTGTCCCAACTGAATGGTCAAATAGCCGACACAAACGAGACAGAGGAGCACGAAGATCCCGGTGAGTATCTCGATTTTGCGTTGCGTGGTCATCATGGAAGCCGTCCATTTTGCATCTTAGATTTTCCCCTGCCCGAAGCGCGACCCTTCCGGCAGAACAAGCGAGCCAGCCCGGCAAAGCACAACCCGGCTCGCCCCGCTCCCGCTATCTTGGGCCGCATGGACCTACATCCATTGGTGGCCATCTCAAAACCCGCCCCTGCAGGTCACATTGCCCAAATGCTGCATCCGCCGCTCGATCCCGTTGACCATATTGGCCAGGCTCCGTTCGCCGTCGATCCTGTCCCAGCCACCTTTCACGGAAAAATTCGCCTGACGGTCTCGCATCCCTGCGCTGCAAAAATCCATGCTGCCGAACTCTCGTGCCAAATCCCGGAGCAATTGATCCGGATCGATGTTCTCTGTATCCGAATAACACAGGCACACCAACCGATCCTCGAGATAGCGGGCCACCTTGCAGGATTCCCCGCTCTGGCTCACCCGATAGAAAATCCTGGCGATGGAGCCCAGGATCATCTCTCCCATGAGGTGACCCACTTGTTCCTTGAGAACATGAAATTCCGGGAGACTGATCAGGAGGAGGACGGCACCCCCACTGTCCGCATCCTCCAGCAGCCTGGGGAAGGCTCGCGCCAGCCATCTCGCGCTCCTCAGCCCGTAGATCTCGTTGCGCAGGATCTCCTGGCTGTTCACATACTCCTGCAGAACAGGATCCTCCCTTTGTTCCAGATCCTGCGGGGCGCCCTGATACAGAATCCTCCCCTCCTCCAGGACCACGATGCGATTGGAGATATAGAACACATCCGGCACGTCGTGACTGACCAGAACCGCTGTGAACCCGTAATCCCTCTGATTGCTGGTGATCATGCTCAGCACGCTGTTCTTGCGCACTGGATCGAGGCCAGTGGTGGGCTCGTCAAAGAGCACCGTATCCGGATCGGTCACGATGGCCCGGGCCAAGGCGACCCGCTTCTGCATTCCGCCGGAGAGCTGGGAGGGATATTTCTCTCCTGACCCCTCCAGATCCATCACCTGGATCTTGCGCTCCACCCTGTCCCGGATGGTGGATTCGCTCGCCCGGGACCCCTCCTGCAGGGGCAGGGCGATGTTCTCCCGCACGGTCATGGAGTCGAACAGGGCGTTGCTCTGGAACATGAAGCTCACCTCCCTGCGGAAGCGCTCCCTTTCGGCGCGCTTCATCCGGGAGACGGACCTGCCCCTGTAGAGGATATCTCCGCTATCCGGCCTAAGAAGGCCGATGATCAGCTTCAGGGTAACGCTCTTGCCCTCCCCGCTCCTGCCGATCAGAGTGGTGACCTCGCCGGGATAGATGGTCATATCCACCCCGTCCAGGACAACCTTGTCCCCGAATCGCTTGGAGACCTTTCTGAATTCGATGAGGGGTGTCCGCATAAGCTAAATCAAGAATGAGGTCAGGACATAGTCGCTGATCAGCACGCCCACGCAGGAGGAGACCACCGCCGAGGTCGTGGCCAGGCTCACCCCCTTGGCCCCGTGGCCACCGTTGCGGGTGTGCACGTAAAATCCCTGGTAGCAGCAGATGGTCACCACAAGCAGCCCGAAGACCAAGGATTTCAGGAAGCCGTTGATCGAATCGCTCAAAAGGACCAGGTAATCCATCTGGGAAAGAAAGATCCCGGAATTGATCTTCAACAGGCCCACACCCGTGATATAGCCCCCCAGGATGCCTATGGCGTCGAACAGGGCGGTCAAGAGGGGGAAGGAGATGACAGCGGCGACAATGCGCGGGCTGATCAGGGATCGGATGGGATTCACGCCCATGGTGAACAGGGCGTCGATCTGCTCGGTGATGCGCATGATCCCGATCTCCGCGGACATGGCCGAACCGGCCCGGGCAATGATCATGATCGCGGTGAGCACCGGCCCGAGCTCCCGGAGGAGGGACAGGGCGACCACGCCCCCCAGCACGCCTTCGGAGCCGAACTTGGCCAGGCTGTAGTATCCCTGCAGGCTGAGCACCATTCCGGTGAAGAGCCCGACCACGGAGATGAGGAACACCGACTTGGCGCCGATGAAAAAGACCTGCTGCACGATCTTGCCGATCTGGAAGGGATAGCGGAAAATGGAAACGGTGCCCCGGAGGAAGAAAAGAGTGACCGCACCGAGCTCCTGCAGGAGATTCAGTACCGCACGGCCCAGAGCCCCCGTCAGATTGCCGGGTATAATGGCACTTTTTCTCAGCAGATCCATAAACAGCTTTGTACCTTAAAGGCTCGGCTTATGCAAACCACTCTTGGCCCGAGCCGTCCGTTCCGGAATGAAAACGCCCGCTGCAACGAAAAAGCTCGGCCCTGGCTTCCCGGAACGGGCGAGCAAATCCAGGTTCCGGAGCAATCGCTTCACTGCTTGACATACGGGCTAGAGGAAAATACCGAGGAAGGCATACCCCCGAGGCCCCTACCCATGGTCTCGGATCCTGCCCCGGCAAAAAGGTTTCCGCGATCCGTTCGGAAACCCGGAGCGGGAACCCCCAAACCCAGGATACGAAAAGAACAATGTCCCATGAGCGATCCGGAGGGATGAACCTCCTGGGCCTTGTCTGCTCCCCCCGCAGACTGGGCAATTGCGAGCTGCTCATCAAGGAGGTGAGCACGCGGCTGACCACGCCCCACCACCTCAAGCTCCTCAGGCTGCCCCGGTTCGACATCCGTCCCTGCAACGCCTGTTACGCCTGCCTCGAGGAAGGACAGTGCTGTCTGGAGGACGACCTGCCCATCCTTCTCGACGCCATGTGCGAGGCGGACGCCCTCATCGTCGCCGCTCCGACCTACTTTCTCGGTCCCCGAGCCACGCTGAAGGCCCTGCTGGACAGGGGGCTCAGCTTCTACAGCCGCGGCGAGGCCCTGTGGGGCAAGCCGGCTCTTGGCGCGGCCCTCGCCGGCATACCCGGGAAGGAGGGCTACACCAAGCTCGGGGTGGAGAGCTTTCTCAAATGCCTTCTGGCGGACATCCGCGCCAGCGAGGTCTTCTACGGAGCCCTTCCCGGAGAGGTCATCCGGGACGAGGCCAACCTGACCCGCATGGGCGAGCTCGCCGCGGCACTGGAAGGGGAGGGCTCCGAATCCGCAGGCTTTTGTCCGGTCTGCGGAGGAGACACCTTCCGCTTCCTCTCCGCGGGCAGGATCCGCTGCATGCTCTGCAGCAACGAGGGCGAGGCTCGAGGGGGTCCGGACGGGGTTTCTTTCTCCATCCGGGAGGGAGGGCACGAGATCTTCACCGACCCGGACGTCGCCCTGCGTCACGCTGACTGGCTCCGGGGGATGAAGGAACGGTTCAAGGCGGAAAAACGCGAGCTGCTCACTCTCTGCAAGCCGTACAAGGATCTAGGGGAGTGGATCGAGCCGAAGTGAGCCTGGTGCTCCTCATTCCCGTGCCACTTGCAGCTCGATCAGCTCGCCTGCCGGTCTCCGCTCCAGCCAGTCCCACAAGGCCTCGACGGAGACGAAAGAGCCGTCAATCCGGACCTCGCGCAGGGCCTGCTCCAGATCGGGGAGGCGCTGCGCCGCAACCGAGGCGAATTCCCCAGATTCCACCCTGATCCCGCGGTGGAGGAAGTGCCCTCCCCATTCCTCCGCAAGGACATTGTAGAGCTTGACACGAAGCTCCTGGCTGCCTTCCCCGACCTCCGAGCCCTTAAAAGCATGGCTGATGGAGCTGCGCAATCCGGCATAGACCCCGCTCCTGCGAAGGGTGGCACCCAGGAGCCCGGGCATGGCAGCGGAAAGCGCCAGAGTGGAGCTCCCGGCCGGAAGGGCCGCCTCGAGATCGTCCACCGGAGAGCCGTCCAAAAGAACGGTCTGGATCCGCTGCAGGGCAGCGTCCCCGGAAATTCCCAGTTCGCGGGTCAGGACGGTGCGAAGCGGCGTCCCGGCATCGACCCTGATCCGGAAGCCGCGACGCAGGAGCGGATACAGCAGAGGCGCCTTTTCCCTGTCCAGTTTGAGGAGGATGGAGTGGGCCATAAAGGTTGGTGGCACGTAACAGAGGGGCGAGCCGGGCCCGCCCCTCTGCTCGAGCCATGGGAGGTTACGGGCCGAAGACCTGGTCCAGCTCCTGGTCCGAAATGTCGAAAACGGCCTGATGCGGTGCCAGAGCCTCCCTGCGGAAATAGCGGGGCAATCTGTCGTCCATTGCGGTAAAGCCCGCTCTAGTGTTGAAATCCCGCTCCGTTTGCAGGATGCTCGTGCCCAGGTCGCTCACGTCGTCCGCGGTCATTTCCAGCCCGTAGAAGGCGTTGATCATGTCCACCATGGCCTGGAAGGTCTCCGGCTGGTCCAGGATGGCGAAGGCGATGAACAGACAGAATCCGGTGGAGTCCAGGGCCGCGGTGGCAACCTGGAGATCGCGGGAGAGCTTCACCTGTCCCTCGGTGCTCAGGGGATCCACCTCGCCGCCCACCTTCATGATGTTCGCGGTCACCGCGTACCCGGCTGTGTGGTCCGCACCCATGGGCGAAGTGGCGTAGGTGACGCCTATGCCCTTGACCGCCCTGGGATCGTATGCCGGCATGGCCTGGTTCTTG
>Ga0207714_1001447_pt1 | contig 15256 bp, 10 predicted proteins | sample PonA232FremontCA_2_FD_187270 | JGI IMG/M metagenome (GOLD analysis project Ga0207714, IMG submission 187270) | Marine sediment microbial community from Fremont, CA, USA - Pond A23 Sediment 2 (SPAdes) | ecosystem: Environmental > Aquatic > Marine > Unclassified | place: USA: Fremont, California... | reverse complement strand
CGTTCGCTCAGCTCATCCGGAAATGGCTCGAACGGTGCCGCCTGGCGAACGATGCGCCGGGCGGCGGCATCGAGCACCGACTCACCCGATGAGGAACGCACTTCCACTTCGTGGAGCGTGCCGTCGGGCCTGACCGCGACCACCAGGACCAGCCTGCCGGACAGCCCCCGGGATCGGGCCGCCTCGGGGTAGTTCGTGTTGCCGATCCGCTCCACCGACTGAACCCAGTCATGCATATAAGTGGCGGCGGGCGATTTGCGGGCCCGCGCGGTTACGAATTTCTTGCGCGGCCGCTGGGCATACTCGCTCAGGGCGTTGTCGACTTCGGCCGCAAGGCGCGCCACGCGCGCTTCGTATTCGACCGGGTCCGACTGGCGCTCGCGCGGCTGTTCGGGCTGTTCCTCCGGCTCCGGGTCCTCCGCGATCCGCTCCTCGCCGGTCGGACTCGTCAGTACGGGGTCGGGGCTGGCGGGGGCCGGTTCGGGGGCGCCGGCCTCGAGGGGCGCCGGCGCGAGGCCGGCCTCGGCCGCCTGTTCGGGCGAACTGACCGGCGCTCGCGGGCGCTCGCGTTCTTCGGTGTTGCCGCCCCCCTCGGAGTCCGCATTGCTGAGGTAATCGGCGGTTTCGGGCTCGTCTTCGGTGCTCTGTTGCAGCAGCACCACGTCGAGCGCGCGCGCGGCATCCGGGCCCGGGCCGGGCGAGGCGAAGCCCACGCCGAGGATGACCAGTCCGTGCAGTGCGCCGGCCAGAAACAGCGTCAATCCGAGTCGATCGGCGGCGGTGACGGCATTCGCGGCACTCATCTGCCCGCTCAGGCGCCTGCGGACCAGCGCGCGGCGACCGCGTCCATCAGCCGTTCCGCGGCATCCAGGCCGGCGCCGCGCGCGATCTCGCGGATGCAGGTCGGGCTGGTGACGTTGATCTCCGTCAGGTGGTTACCGATCACGTCGAGCCCGACGAAGGTCAGTCCGCGTTCGCGCAGCGTCGGCCCGACCTGCTCGCAGATCCAGCGGTCGGCCGCGTCCAGTGGTTGCGTTCGGTAGCCGCCCCCGGCCGCGAGATTGGCCCGGGTCTCGCCGGCGGAGGCGAGGCGCGCGAGGCACTGGTCCAGCGGTTGGCCGTCGATGAGCAGGATGCGTTTGTCGCCCTCGCGGATCGCCGGGATCCACGTCTGGGCCATGATCGCGCGGCGGTACTTGTGGGTGAGGGTCTCGAGCACCGAGTTGATGTTCGGATCCTGCGGGTTCATGCGGAACACCCCGGTCCCGCCCATACCGTCGAGCGGTTTGACGATCGTCTCGCCCTGCTCGGCGATGAACGCGCGCAGCGACTCGTGGCGCGCGGTCACCAGCGTGGGCGGGCAGCACTGCGGGAACCACGCGGTGAACAGCTTCTCGTTGGCGTCGCGCAGCGCGCGCGGGCGATTGAATACGGGGACCCCCACGGCTTCGACCTGCTCCAGCAGATAGGTCGCGTAGATGTAATCCATGTCGAACGGCGGGTCCTTGCGCATCATGACCGCGTCGAGCGAACTCATCGGCGCCTCGACCACATCCATCACATCGTGCCAATGCGTCTCGTCATCGTGGACGGTGACAGTCCGCATGCGCGCGCTGACCGTGCTGTCGCGCATCGCAAGGTCGGCCGGATGGATCTCGTGGATGCGCCAGCCGCGCCTCTGTGCGGCCAGCATCATCGCCAGGGTCGAATCTTTTTTCGGTGTAATCCCCGCGAGCGGGTCCATCACGAAGCCGATATCCCGGCTCATGCGCCTGTCTCCATCTGCTGCGCGCCGATCCTTCCCCGATCGCGAGCGCTGTATATTGCCGTATCGCCGGACCGTCCAAAGCCGGTATGGTTGTTGCATCAGCTCCAGCGACGGGGCGCCGCCGAGTATCCCATGGTACGTGATCGGGCTTGCGGCGCGCAGGGTCTGCAGTTCGATATCGGCGTGCCTTCGCAGAACGTCGGACGCTGGATCGAATAGAGTGCATAACCCGTTGATTCGGGTGCGATTGGGCAAGGCGGCGTTTGCCTGTGTATCAGGGGTGCGCTATCTTCAAACACCACTGTTGCGGTCGTGCCGGCCGCAGCCGGGCCGTTCTGGGAGGAATGCAGGGGCCATGGGCGATACAGACGAGTCATTGAAAGGCCTCAAGGTCATGGTCGTCGACGACAGCAAGACGATCCGCCGGTCGGCGGAGAGCCTGCTGACCAAGGCGGGCTGCGAGGTCGTGACCGCCGGGGATGGCTTCGAGTCGCTGGCTAAAATCGCCGAGCACGAACCCGATATCATCTTCGTCGATATCATGATGCCGCGGCTCGACGGCTACCAGGCCTGCGCGCTGATCAAGCACAACAGCCGCTTCCGGGAAACGCCGGTGATCATGCTGACCAGCAAGGACAGCATCTTCGACCGCGCCCGCGGCCGCCTGGTCGGGTCGGAGCAGTACCTGACCAAACCGTTCTCGAAAGAGGATCTGCTTGGTGCGATCAAGGAGCACGTAGCGAGCGCTCACCAGGCATGATGCCGTTGTCTGTCCGTTACCCGGGGAACGATAATGCAGACCGTTCTGATCGTTGACGATTCGCCGACCGAGCTGCAGGCGTATCAGGATATGCTCGAGAAACACGGCTATGCGGTCGAACAGGCGACCGATGGCGATACGAGCCTGAAGAAAGCGGCCGAACTCAAGCCGGACCTGATCCTCATGGATGTGGTCATGCCGGGCATGAACGGGTTCCAGGCGACGCGGCAGCTCGACAAGAATCCCGAGACCGCGGGTATCCCGGTAATCATCATCACCTGGAAAGACCAGGAGACCGACAAGGTCTGGGGGCTGCGCCAGGGCGCGCGTGATTACGTGGTAAAGCCGGTCAAGGAGGACGATCTGATCGAGCGGGTCAATGGCCTGCTGGGCAACGCCTGAGCCGTCCATCGGGCGTGCTGAATGCAAGCGGCCGAGGCGAGGGACAACGTCCGTCGCGTGCGGTCAGGGATCAACGCCAACCGTGCAAGACGCAGGGGATCGAACACAATGCCGACCATCCTGATCGTGGATGACTCGCCCACCGAGCTGTACGCCTGCCAGAAGATCCTGGAGAAGCACGGTTATACCGTCGAGTCGGCCAGTGATGGCGAATCCAGTCTCGAACGCGCGCAGCAGGTCAAGCCGGATCTGATCCTCATGGACGTGGTGATGCCGGGCATGAACGGTTTCCAGGCTACCCGGCAACTGAACAAGAATGCCGATACGGCGAAGATCCCGGTCATCATCATCACGACCAAGGATCAGGAAACCGATCGCGTCTGGGGGCTGCGCCAGGGCGCGCGTGATTACATCGTCAAACCCGTGAAGGAGAATGACCTGATATCGCGGGTCCAGTCGGTGCTGGGCAGTTGACGGACGGATGGGCATGGCGGCCGCGGTAGCACAGCGCGAACCGGTCGATCTGCTGCTCGACTACGAGCGCCGCCTCATGGAGGCGGGGACCCGGTTGCCGGCCCAGGATGAGGTACGCCAGCGGTGGTCGGGGATCGGTTTCCGCATCGGCGATCAGCGTTTCGTGGCCTCCATGGACGAGGTCCGCGAGGTGCTTGACCCGCCGGTATGCACTCGTGTTCCGGGTACTTCACCCTGGTTTCTCGGCGTCGCCAATGTCCGCGGCAATCTGGTGTCGGTCATGGATCTGCATGGTTTCATGGTCGGCGGGCGTTCGCCACAGGGCCGCCACGCGCGCGTGCTGATGTATCAGCGCGAGGGTGTCGCAGCCGCGTTCCGTGTCGATGACGTGCTGGGTCTGCAGCGGTTCTACATGGAGGAGCAGACGACGGTGTCGGTCGACGCGGGTGTATTGACGCCTTACCTGAACGGCGGTTTCCGTCGCCGCAACGAAGAATGGCCGGTTCTGAGTCTCGCCGATTTCGTCGTGAGCAAGGACTTTCTGGAGATCTCGCGGTGAGTGGCGCACGCGCGCCCCGCCGCCCGAGGGGGGAGAAGAGGGCATGAAACTACCGAGCATGCCAAAGCTCGACATCGGCTCAGGCGCGCGCGCGTGGCTGGGCAATCCGGTCATCATCCTGTCCGTGCTGCTGATCATATTCCTGGCCGGGATGATCGCTTCCTTCCTGTATGCGCAGGCGCTGGGGCAATACCGCACACAGTACAACGATCTGATCACCGAGCAGCGACGCCTCGCCGAGGATATCTCGACGACGGCGACCGCCGCCGCCTCCGGCGAGGCCGATGCATTCGATCGACTGCAGACGCTCACCGACGAATTCGGTGGCAACCTGGAGATACTGGCCGACGGCGATGCCCAGAGCGGGCTGCCGCCATTGCCGCAGCAGTACGATTCGCAGCTCGGATCGGTCCAGAGCACCTGGAACGTCGAGCAGGTCAACCTGGAGGCGATCACGGCCGGGCGCGACTCGGTGGAGCAGATCAACCGGTATATCGAGGAGATCCGCGGGATCTCCGATGAACTGCTGGTCCAGACCAGTACAGTCGTCGACCAGCTCGTGTCCGGCGACGCACCGCCCGAGACCGTTCAGGCGGCGAGCCGCCAGTTGTGGCTGCTGCAGCGCGCGCTCGGCTCGCTCGACCAGGTCGTCGCGGCTGGCTCCGGCGCCCGTGAGGCGGCCCAGCGTTTTGCCCGTGACGCCGCGCTCTATGGCCGCGTGCTCGACGGTCTGCTGCAGGGGTCCGAGCGCCTCGACATCGAGCCGGTCGAGATCCCGGAGGCCCGCGAGACGCTGCGCCAGCTCGCCGTCAATTACGGCCCGGTGCGCCGCCAGATCGACGGAATCGCGGAACTGGCGCCGGAACTGCAGGCGGCCACGCAGGCCGCGCAGGAACTGCAGGGCAATCTGACCGCTGCGATCGGGCGGCTGGAGAACGCGGTGTCGCGCGGCGGTGCCGGAACGCAGACGGTCACCCTCGTGGCCGTCGGTTTCGGTGCCGCACTGGTGATCACCCTGATCATCCTCGCCAGCCTGCTGATCGTCGGCCAGAAGCGCCGGCTCGAAGAATCGGCCGAGCAGAACCGCCGGAACCAGCGCGCGATTCTGCGCCTGCTCGACGAACTGTCGACACTGGCCGACGGTGACCTGTCGACCCACGCGACCGTGACCGAGGACATCACCGGCGCCATCGCCGACTCGGTCAACTCGGCGATCGACGCCCTGCGCAGCCTGGTCACGACGATCAACGCCACGGCCGAGGACGTCGCCCGCGCGGCCGACCGCACGCAGTCAACCGCGATCCGCCTCGCCGAGGCGAGTAACCACCAGGCGCGCGAGATCGCGGCGGCCAACGAGGCGATCACCGAAATGGCCGCCTCGATGGAGCGCGTGTCGGAGAACGCGCGCGGTTCGGCCGAGGTCGCCATGAAGTCGGTCACGATCGCCTCCAACGGCGCCGAAACGGTGCGCCGTTCAATCTCGGGCATGGACTCGATCCGCGAACAGATCCAGGAGACCTCCAAGCGGATCAAGCGCCTGGGCGAGTCGTCTCAGGAGATCGGCGACATCATCGGCGTGATCAACGACATCGCCGAGCAGACCAACATCCTCGCGCTGAACGCCGCGATCCAGGCCTCGACGGCCGGCGAGGCGGGGCGCGGCTTCGCGGTCGTCGCCGACGAGGTGCAGCGACTGGCCGAGCGCGCGACCGACGCGACCAAGCGCGTGGAAGCGCTCATCAAGACGATTCAGAACGATACCAACGAGGCGGTGCAGTCGATGGAGCAGTCCACGGCCGGCGTGGTCAGCGGCGCGAAACTGGCCGAGGAGGCCGGCGGCGCGCTGGGCGAGATCGAGTCGGTGTCGAAGCAGATCGCCGAGCTGATTCAGCAGATCTCGCAGGAAGCGGACCAGCAGGCGAGCAAGGCGACCGATATCTCGGAGACGATGAACATCATTCAGGGCATCACGATCCAGACCTCGGACGGTACCAGCGAGACGGCGACCTCGATCGGCGAGCTGACCGTGCTGTCGCAGGAACTGCGTGAATCGGTTACCGGCTTCAAGCTGCCGGAGGAGATCGATCCGCAGCGTAATGCGCGCCCGGGCGACGAGGGGCTTGCGAACCCGAACGAGACCCTGATCATGGAGCCGGAGGAAAGCGAATCAAGCGCCTGATCCGAATTCCCCTTGCGGAAACCGAGCGATGACTGCGCACCAGACGGTAGAAATCAACTCGATCGATACGGTACTGCGGGAACTGGTACCGCTGATCGAGGAGGTCCAGCGGACATTGCAGTCCGGGCTGGAGAACGATCGAGCCGTCGCTGATGCGGGTGAGGTTGCCCGGCGGCTGGCGGAGATCCGCGGTACGCTGCAGCTCCTCGATCTCACCGGCCCGGCAACGCTATCCGCGGAGATGCGGGCGCTGGCGAATGCGATCGCCGAGGGCGACGTCGAGCAGGTCGACAGCGCGCTCGAGTCCCTGCTCAAGGCCGTTTTCAGGCTGCCCGATTACCTCGACCGCCTCCGCTCCGGTCACCGCGATGTGCCCACCGTCCTGCTGCCGCTCATCAATGAGTTGCGTCGCGCTCGTGGTGAGGCGGAACTGGATGAGCGGGCCGTGTTCTTCCCCCAGCTGGAGCGCAAGCCGGCGGCTCCGGGCGTGGGTGAAGACGATGCGGCCCTCCAGGCGACCGCACGCCGTTTACGCCCCCGGTTCCAGCGCGCGTTGCTGGGGTGGTATCGGGGCGGCGATGTCGAGCGCCATCTGGGGGAACTCGGCGGCATATTGCAGGAACTCGCCGGCGCCACGGGCAGCCCGGCGGCAGTGCGTCTGTGGAGCATCTGTGGCGCACTGACCGAGTCGCTGGCCGACCAGGGCCTGGAGGGCGATAACGCCATCAAGGTCCTGATGGGCCGGGTAGAGCGACTGCTCAGCCGGCTGGTGCGCGAGGGCGCACCGGCGCTCGAGAGCGGGATCCCGCTGGAGCTGCTGCGCAATCTGCTCTATTACGTGGCCCGGTCGGGGTCCGATACCGCCCGGGTCCGCGAGGTCAAGCGCGCCTACCAGCTCGACGAGCTGTTACCCGGCAGCGAGGCCCATGCGGATTTCGAGGGTCCCAACCGCGACCTGCTCGGTGTCGTGGGGGACGGGATCCGCGAGGATCTTGCCCAGATCAAGGACGCCGTCGAACTGTACGTGCACAGCGACAGCTCGGGCGGCGATACGCTGCAGGGACTGCCGGAGCGGCTCCACCAGGTGGCGGAGACCTTTGCCATGCTGGGCCTGCAGGAGGCCCACGACACGCTGGATGACGAGGCGGACGTGCTCGCCCGCATCGACGGCTTCGACGCCGGCGAGGCCGATCAGCGGCTGCAGGCGCTCGCCGATGTCCTGCTCCAGGTCGAGAACGACCTGACCGCACTCCAGAGCGGGCGACCCGCCGGTGCAGCGCAGGACCCCGATGCGCTGTCCATCCGCGCACTGCCCGACTCCGAATACCGCCCCCTGCTCTCCGGCCTGGTGGCCGCCTCGCTTGATGATCTCGCGCGCGTCCGCGAGGCGATCGGCGTCTATTGTGACGATCCCGAGGCCGGGCGCGAGGCCGTCGCCGAGGCCCCCAATCTGCTCGATGAGGTCCATGGCGCGATCGCCATACTCCCGCTTGCGAGTGCCCTGCCGCTCATCGAAGCGCTTGGCCGTTACGTGCGTTCGCAGTTCGTGGGCCGCGGCAGTGCCGCCGACGAGCAGACACAGATGCTTCTGGCCGACGTCGTGGCCGGGCTCGAGTATTACCTCGAAGCGGTCGATCACGATCGTGCCGGCATGACCCATCTGCTCGAGAGCGCGAACCGTGCAATGGCGGCGCTGGAGTCCGGGGGCGAACCCGAGACCCATACCGAGGACGATCAGGTCGTCATCGAGGCCCCGCTCGAGGCGCCCGAAGCGGACGCGGAACCGCTGGCCGGCGATGGAGCGGACTGGGGTGAAGCGGATCATCATCCCGACGCGGGACTGGAATGGGAGACCCCCGCCGAGGCCGGGGCAGACGGAGCCGGCGACGGCGCTGATACATCAGCGCCACCCGATCAGCCCGAGACCCCGGGTGCCGGCGATCCGGACCCGGGAGACCGGTCGACCGGGCTGGATGGCACCGAGCTCGACGACATCGGGCTCGAAGATATCGAACTCGCTGATCTCAACGCGGGGACCGATGAAACCGGCGCGGCCGATCCGGCGCTCGACGGTGGGCAGGCGTCCGCCGGGGACGTTGATGGATCGGATGGGGCTGCGGAAACCGGGACCGATGCCGCCCCGCCGCATGCAGCCACCGACGACGTGCCGCCTTCGGGTGGTGACGGAGCGGTGGAAGCGCCCGGGGTGGTCCCGGTGGACGAGGCCGGGGCGGTGCACGGCGGCGACCCGCGCGGGACCGGCATCGACCCCGGCGCCAGCGGTTCGTCCCAGCTCGCGATCCTCGGTGAGGATGCCGATGACGAAATCGTGGAGGTTTTCGTCGAGGAGGCCCTTGGCGAGCTCGACAAGATCAACGAGAACCTGCCGCGCTGGAAGGCGGATCCGGGCGACGAGGAACCGCTGATCATCGTTCGTCGCGCCTACCACACGCTCAAGGGCGGTGGCCGCCTGATCGGTGCGGAGCTGATCGGCGAATTCTCCTGGTCGATGGAGAATATGCTCAACCGCGTGATCGACCAGTCGATCGATCCGACACCGGCGGTCAGCGACACACTGGATGAAGCGGCCGCCGCGCTGCCCCAGCTGATCGAGCAGCTCCAGGGCAACCGGGCGCCGATCGCCGGTATCGATGACCTGATTGAGCGCGCGCATGCCCTGAGCCGTGGTGAACAGGGGCCGCCCCCGAGCGGTGGCGACGGTTCGGGCGATGGGCCCGACGGTGGCGGCACCGGCCATCATTCCGATGGGCCGGAGTCGTCGGGCGGGGACGCGCCTGTTTCCGGCGCCGGCCCCTCCGGTGACGGCGGTGCACGGGCGGCGGTGCACGGGACGATCACGGAGGCGGTCGCCGGGCATGCTATGCCCGATTATTCCGATGGGGTGGATGATCATCCGGCACTGGAGCGCTCCGGGATCGTCGTATCCGAAGCGGATGACGGGCCCGGACAGTCGGCCCCGATGGAATCCGCTGGTGAGCCCACGGATGATCCGCAAGACGCGACCGCGGCGGAGGGTGACGCATCGGGCGATGAAACCGCGGGATCACTCGATGCGGTCAGTGGAACCGGCAATGAGCCAGCGACCGGTCCGGCCAACGAGGATCAGCAGGCGAGCGCCGGGGATGGATCCTCCGCGGGCGAAGCGGATGCCGGTGCGGGCACCACGGTAGAGCGGGCAGCACCGGAGGCGGGCAGCGCTGGCGGGGCGCCCACGCCGCACGCCTCGGGCGATCCGCTGACCGACATCTTCCTGCGCGAAGCGGCAGGGCATCAGGCCGTACTCCACCGCGAACTCGGTCATGTCGGTGACGACACCGGCGCGCTCCAGGCGAACGATGACATCGTGCGCGCGCTGCACACCCTGGTCGGCAGCGCGCAGACGGTCGAGGCCGATACGGTGGCGGACCTGGCCGTACGCATGGAGCGTATCGTCAAGGCCCGCCAGGACCAGCACGACCAGCTGGACGCGGATACCGTCATGCTGTTCCAGCAGACCCTGAAGCGTGTCGATGATGCGCTCGCCGCGCTCGCCGGCGGGGAGACGGTGGCCAGCGATGATCTGCTCGGGCGCCTGGACAGCGTGCTCGAGGAGGTCGAGCAGGCAAGGGCGGCAAGGGACGAGAGCGAGAGCGAACTCCTCGACATCTTCATCGAGGAGGGCGACGAGATCCTGGAGACCTGCGATCGGGCGGTCGCACAGTGGCGCGAAGCCCCCGACGATACCCGCGTCATCCCCGATCTGCAGCGCGGTCTGCATACCCTCAAGGGCGGCGCCCGGATGGCGAATTTCCCGCCGATCGCGGACCTGACACACGAGGTCGAGTCCCTGATCGACGCCGTAGCCGACGGTGACTGTAACCTCAGCGAGGACGTCTTCGACCTCCTGCAGGAGGCGGTGGACGCGCTCACGGTCCTGCTCGAGCAGGCGCGCAACCGCAACGACGTATCGCGCATCGACTGGCTGGTTGAGGACCTGCGTACCCTGCGGGAACAGCAGGGCGGCGGTTCCGATCGCCGGAGTGAGGCGCCGGCCGCGCCCGCGGCCGCTCAGACGACCGGGGGCGATCCCTCCACCGGGGAAGCGGGGGACGATGCCCGTGACGCCGAGCGGGCCGGTTCGCCCGAAGCGACCGATCGCCCGGAGCCCACTGAGGCCATGGCCAGCGGATCCACGGGCGGTGAATCCAGGGCCAGCGAGCCCGCGACCACCTCTTCCGCAGGCCCCGAGCAGATCCGCGTCCAGTCGGACCTGCTCGACAACCTCGTGAATTTCGCCGGCGAGGTCAGCATTTACCACTCTCGGATCAACGAGCAGCTCGGCCAGTACCGCTTCAACATTCAGGAGTTCGACCAGACGGTGAACCGTCTGCGCGCGCAGCTGCGCGACATGGAGAACGAGACCGAATCGCAGATCCGCTACAGCCACGCGGTGGAGCGGGAGCAGGAACCCGAGGAGGGCGAACGCGAGGCCGGTTTCGATCCGCTCGAGTTCGACCGCTATACACGTCTGCATGAGCTCTCGCGTTCGCTGTCCGAATCGGTCGGCGACCTCGATTCCCTCAAGGAGATCCTCGATAACGTGACCCGCGATGCCGAGACGCTGCTCCTGCAGCAGTCGCGGGTATCGTCGGAACTCCAGGACGGCCTGATGCAGACCCGCATGGTCCGCTTCGATGGACTGCGCGCGCGCCTCGCACGGGTCGTGCGTCAGACGGCCGGCACAGTCGGCAAGAAGGTCCAGATGGAGATGTCGGGCGGCGAGCTCGAGGTCGACCGTTCGATCCAGGAACGCATCGTCGCCCCGCTCGAGCATGTCCTCCGCAACGCCGTTTCGCACGGCATCGAGAGCCCCGAAAAGCGGCGCGCCAACGGCAAGCCGGAACAGGGCACCATCCGCCTCGATCTGCATCGCGGCGGGACCGATATCGTAATCGATATCAGCGACGACGGTGGCGGGATCGACCCGGCGGCGGTCCGCCGCAACGCCATCGAGAAGGGCCTCATCGACGCGGACGACGATCGCCACGACAATGAGGTGATCAAACTGATCCTGGAGACGGGGTTCTCGACTGCCGACGAGGTCACGCAGATCTCCGGGCGCGGTGTGGGCATGGATGTCGTCGACGCCGAGATCCGGCGCCTGGGCGGTACGCTGGGGATCCAGACCGAACTCGGTTCCGGCACGCGCTTCACCGTCCGCCTGCCGGTGACACTCGCGATCAACCAGGCGGTCATGGTCCAGGCGGGCGATGACACCTACGCCATCCCGATCGCCTCGATCGAGGGCGTTGCGCAGGTTGCCGCCGGCGATCTCAAGGCCTATTACGTCGATCCAACCCAGCCCTACCATTACGCCGGCAACGATTATCGGGTGCAGCACCTCGGCACCATGCTGGGGACCAGCGAGCCACGCCTGGAGAACGAGGAGGTCAGTTACCCGGTGATCATGATCCGGGCCGGCGATGATCGGGTCGCGCTGCATGTCGACGGTCTGGTCGGTCGGCGCGAGGTCGTCGTCAAGCCGCTGGGTGCGCCGCTGAATATGCTGCCCGGTATCTCCGGCGCCACGATCATGGCCGATGGCGCGGTCGTGCTGATCCTCGATATCGGCGGCCTGCTCCGTACCGAGCAGCGTTTCGTCGCCAGCGTCGGCTCCCGGGCGGAAGCCGCCGACGACGCGGACACAGCCGAGGCCCTGGACGCCGGGCAGGTCGGCGAGGGTGCGAGGACCGCCCGGACCGTCCTGGTCGTCGACGACTCGATCACGATCCGCAAGGTCACCAACCGTATCCTGGAGCGCAACGGTATCACCGTTGCCACCGCGAAGGACGGGGTCGATGCCCTGTCCTGGATGACGCACACGGTCCCCGACCTGATCCTGCTGGATATCGAGATGCCCCGCATGGACGGCTATGAGGTCGCGACCTATGTCCGTGGCGATGAGCGACTCGCGGACGTCCCGATCATCATGATCACCTCCCGCACGGGCGAGAAGCACCGCGAGCGTGCCGAAGGGATCGGAGTGAACCGCTATCTGGGCAAGCCTTACCAGGAGGCGGAGCTGATGGAGCACATCAACGCCGTGCTCGATGAGCGTACCCGTTCGGGTGAACCGGCCTGACCATGGCGGCCGTTGAACAGCTCAAGTGTCTGGTCCTCCCCGTACAGGGGCCACCCGTGCTCGTGCCGAACTCGGCTGTGGCCGAGATCATTACGCAACAGGACATCGCGCCGGCCGATGACACCCCGGACTGGTTTCTCGGGACCGGCCGCTGGCGCGGCACCGACATCCCGCTGATCTCCCTCGACCGGCTTATCGGGGCACGCTGGGACGCGCCGGACCCGGCGGGCCGCTTTGTCGTGCTGTTCGGTCTCGAGGAGGGCGGCGCCCCCGGGTTCTACGGCATCCGCATCGAATCCCTGCCCCGTACGGAGACCCTCGACAACGAGCGACTCCGCCCATCCGATGAGTCCCCGCACGCGAGCGCATTCATCCAGGCCCGAGCCGTGATCGGCGGCGACCGCGAGTGCCTGATCCCCGACTTCGATGCGCTCGGGCGCGCGCTCGGCCGCTACGCAACGCGCCGAGCGGACTGAGGCCAGTCACCCTATACCGCCTGCCGCCTGCCGCCTGCCGCCTGCCGCCTGCCGCCTGCCGCCTCCTCAGCCGAGATCCCCGTACAGCCCCTGCACAAGCGCGAGGGCGGCTACCGCTGCCGTTTCCGTACGCAGGACGCGGGGGCCGAGGCGCATGCCGTGGCAACCCGCCGTGTACGCCGCATCGCGCTCGACCGGGCTGAAACCGCCCTCCGGGCCGGCGATCAGGGTCAGTGCCGTGGTCGCCGCGATGCCGCCGGGCGCGCGATCGCCGGCGGGATCGAGCAGTACGGACGGTGTGGCAGTCGTATCGGCCTGCGCGAGCCATTCGCGGAAGCCGCACTGTGGTGCCAGCGATGGCAGCCGCGTCCGCCCCGACTGTGCAGCCGCGGCGGCGATCACGCCCGCCCAGTGCCGGGCCTTTTTCGCGATCCGCTCGCCGGCGGGGGCGGCCTGGGTGCGTTCCATGACGACCGGGATCACGTGATCGACGCCCAGTTCGACACTCTTCTCCAGGGTGTAATCCATCCGCTGCCCGCGCGAGATGCCCTGGACGAGCGTGAGTTGCAGTGGTGATTCGGTGGCGCTCGCCTCGAAGGACTCGATTTCGGCCGAGGCCCGCTGTTTGCCCTCGACGATCAGCCGCCCGTGCCAGTCGCCCGGATCGCCGTTGAATAGCCGGATCGCGGCCCCGTCCGGGAGCCGCAGCACGCGCAGGAAGTGGTGGGCCGTGGCCCCCGGGAGCGTTACGCGCTCACCGGCCTCGACTTGCGCGTCGATGTGGGCGCGCGGGACGCGCATCAGTCGACCGTGGCGCGGTCGACCCCTTCGCGCGCCGTGGCGACGAGATGGCGGATCTCGTCCGGGGTGATCACATAGGGCGGCATGAAATAGGTCACGTTGCCGAGCGGTCGCAGCAGGCAGCCGCGGGTGAGGCCGTGGCGGTAGACCCGCAGGCCACGCCGCTCCTGCCACGGGAAAGGTTGGCTGCGGTCGCCATCGCGGCACATCTCGATCGCGGCGATCATGCCGTGCTGGCGGATGTCGCCGACCTGGGGGTGGTCCGAGAACGCCTCCTGGAGGCTGTCATGCAGCACCTGTGCGCGTTCGCGGTTGTGAGCGATGACGTTGTCCGTCTCGAAGATCTCCAGCGTCGCCAGCGCGGCCCGGCAGGCAAGCGGATTGCCCGTGTAGCTGTGCGAATGGAGAAACGCGCGCAGCGTCTCGAAGTCGTCGTAGAAGGCGGCGTAAATATCTTCGGTCGTTACTACCGCGCATAGCGGCAGGTAGCCGCCTGTGATGCCCTTGGACAGACAAAGGAAGTCCGGCGCGATATCGGCCTGCTCGCAGGCGAACATGGTGCCCGTGCGCCCGAATCCGACCGCGATCTCGTCGGCGATGAGATGGACACCGTGCCGGTCACAGGCCTCGCGCAGCAGCTCCAGGTAAACCGGATCGTACATGCGCATCTGCCCGGCGCACTGGACCAGCGGCTCTACGATGACCGCGCACGCCTCGTGCGCGTGCTCCGCGATTGCCGCCTCCATGTGCGCGAACATCCTGCGCGAGTGCGCCTCCCAGGAGTCATCTCCCTCGCGGTGAAAGCAGTCGGGTCCCTCGACGATGATCGAATCCATCAACAGCGGGCTGTAGGTCTTCTTGAACAGATCCACATCGCCGACGGCGAGGGCACCGAGCGTCTCGCCGTGATAGCTGTTCGACAGGGCGATGAACTTCGTCTTCTCACCCCGGCCCGAGTTGCGCCAGTAGTGGTAACTCATCTTGAGCGCCGCCTCGATGCCGGACGAGCCGTTGTCGGCGTAGAAGCAGCGGGTCAGTCCGGCGGGCGTGACCTCGGCCAGCTTTTCCGACAGGCGGATCACCGCCTCATGGGTGAAGCCGGCCATCATCACGTGCTCGACGTGCGCAAGCTGATCGGCAATGGCCGCGTTGATGCGGGGGTTCGCATGACCGAACAGATTCACCCACCAGGAACTGACCGCGTCGATGTAGCGATTGCCGTCGTAATCCTCGAGATACACGCCTTCGCCGCGCCGAAACGGAATCGGCGGCAGCGTCTCGAGGTCCTTCATCTGCGTGCACGGATGCCACACACGGGCGAGATCACGTTCGACGAGGTCACGGTTGTTCATGGCGGCCTGTATTCGGTTTTATCGGGGAATGATGGGGTGTGGGGTTCAATAGAAACACGGATGAACACGAATGGACACGAATGGACACGAATGGACACGAATGGCTGCCGCGCGGCTTCCATGCCTCGCGGGAGCTTCGCTGGAGTGTCTGCGTGAATGAGGTCTTGTTGTGAACCACAGATAGACACGGATGAACACAGATAAGGTCAAAACCCGCAATGGGGTGAGATCAGGCGGTCACGGTTACCCATTCACCGCCTTTGACTTTATCTGTGTCCATCTGTGTTCATCTGTGGTTCTTTCCCAACCGTTGCGTTGCGGCCACCTTCCAGCATAGCTCCCG
>Ga0207714_1001446_pt1 | contig 15265 bp, 12 predicted proteins | sample PonA232FremontCA_2_FD_187270 | JGI IMG/M metagenome (GOLD analysis project Ga0207714, IMG submission 187270) | Marine sediment microbial community from Fremont, CA, USA - Pond A23 Sediment 2 (SPAdes) | ecosystem: Environmental > Aquatic > Marine > Unclassified | place: USA: Fremont, California... | reverse complement strand
TCCGCCGGGGAAGACAGCGCGTAAGGCGTCAAGTGCGTCCTTACCGTCGCGCCGCTCTGCAGTCAAGACTGATTCGAGATGGTGCACCTCTGCGTAGGGTACAACCTCCATGAAATCCTCGACCTCGACGCTACCGTACTCCGCAACCTTACCGAGGTCGTTCCGCGCTAAATCGACAAGTATCGAATGCTCTGCGCGCTCCTTTTCGCTCGCCGCGAGTTCGTCGCGTAATGTCTCGTCGGCTTTCTTTTCGCCTTCCCGTGGACGTGTACCTGCGATTGGACGCGTACTCAGAGCGTTACCTTCGACACGCACGAGAAGTTCGGGGCTGGAAGAGACGATAGACCAGCCTTCTCTGTCACCGTGCACGTCGATAAGACCCATGTACGGCGCGGGGTTCGTCTCACGAAGACGCGCGTAGAAAGTGAGCGGCGAGGCGTCCGAATCGAAAGAAAGTCTCTGAGATATATTCGTCTGAAAAGTCTCGCCTTTACGCACGTACTCCTTTACACGACGGACAGCTTCCTCGTACTCTCTACGTTCGAAGTTGGAGCGGCGGTTCGTCTCGCGCACGTTATCTTCAGGCACCGGGTAGTCGCTGTCATCTATACGTTCGACGAACATCTCGGCACGCTTGTCGGCGGGCATATCCTGCGCGTCGTGTTCGACTGCTTCGACACGTATGCCATCATCGCTCATAACGGCTACTGTGTCGTAGAAACCGAACCAAGCGTCCGGAACGTCGATGTCGCGTTCGGTGTCGTCGGGCACGTCTTCGATCTGTTTGACGACATCGTAGCCGACGAATCCGTAAGCACCTGCCACCGTGCGCCCATCGGAGTCGGGAAGCGAGTCGAGCCATTCCCTGAGACGGTCGAAACAGTCTTTTTGTCCGTCGCCCTCGCCGCGCCGGTACTCGAATGTCTCGACTGCTTCGGATGCGACGTATGTTGCTTCCCACCCCCTTTCGCCGTTTTCGAGGAGAACGTCGGCGTCAAGCGCGTCGAACGCCTCGACGGGTGATATTCCCGCGCCTACTTCGACTTCGCTTCTCACGGTACGCATCGGCGGATATCGTCGTCGGAGCCGAATAACTCTGTCCTTAGAGGGTCAGATACCTAGTGTCATCCTGAGCGTGTTACGTGTACCCGGGCCGAGTCCTACGGCGAGGACTGCGACGAGCAGTATGTACGGCAGGCGTCCGAATTCGTCGAAGAACCTCTCGTCGAACGCATAGAGTATAAGCAGAATGATACCTGTCTTGACTACGACGAAGGAGTAAGTCGTACCCGTCAGACTGATGATGGTGTCAACGATCGGCTGTTTCTCGCTGTAACCGAGGTACTCGACACCGACGACGGTCGAGAAGGCATCTGAGAGATGTCCCCAGAGGAGGACAGCACCCATTTTGCCGGTTCCCTTGTTGACCTCGGGTGCGAACCTGTCGAGAGGTAGCCAGACGACGAAGAAGACGAGCGTCGCCGCACCCGCGACGACAGCGGGTATCCAGAGCCTTATCGACGCTTCCGTCGCACCGAAGTAAACGAGGTACGCGGTTACGGCGAGCGAAGCTACGACGCCGGCACCCGCAACCGGCTTTGCGTAGTCGTCTATAATACCTTCGTGGTCGGCGTAGACTGATGCGAGAAAGAAGACAGCCGTGAAGACGAACATAGTCATGTAGATGACTGGCGATATGAAAAAATACGAGAGAGGAGCTTCGAGTGAACCTGTGTCCTCGACGACACGCAACGCACCGCCTAAGAAGCCGTAGGGGACGAGTGCGTAGAAGAAACTCGTCGTCTCTGCCACTTCGAACCTATCGAGGAGTTCGACGGAGCCAACGACTGCAAGGAGGAGGTAGTATGCGTAGACGGCTGATGAAACGACCGTGTAGCCCGGCGTCGCCGTTACACCGCTTGGGAGTTCCGCCACACCGCCCTGCGAGTCGGCGACTATAGGTCCGTAGAGGTACTTCCAAAAGAACCTGTCGTAGAAGATTTCAGGGCGTACGAGCGAACCGACACCTACGACGGCAATCGGTACTAAGACAGCCGCTAACCAGAACAGGCGCGACCTGCGGTTGTCGAGCATACCGGAGATTTCCGCGCACGCCGTATTACAGTTACGAGTGATTGCTCCGTAAGAGCAAAGCCTTAGAACGCGCGGCACGATTTTCGAGTGCGTGACAGAGAACAGATACGGTGGTGTCGTCTTCGAAGGCGTCTGCTCCGACCTTTCGAACGCAGCCTATCCGGTTGAGGAGGTACGTCGCGCAGTCGAGCCTTCTTTCGAACCTCCGCGTCTTGACGCTGCAGTCCATCTCGGCTTGACGCTTCTACACCACGGCTACGTCGTCCGCAGCGACGACGGATTCGCGCTTTCCGACGAAGGAAAAGCGGCGCGCGAAAAAGACGTACTGGTCGCACAAATCTGCGAAACCCTCGAACCGCGTGTGCGTGACGGCGAAGAAGACGATGCGGTTGCCTTTGTCGAGTTCGTGCGCCGTGTCGTCGAATCCCTCACAGACGAGGAAGGAAAGGTATAGACGCGCGCGCAGCCTCTATTTCTACAATGAGCGACGAGGTAACTATAGTCGGCACAGCGCACGTCTCCGAGAAGAGCGCGCTCGATGTGCGTCAGACGATACGCGACAAGGAACCCGACTACGTCGCGGTCGAACTCGACCCACGCAGATACGAGACGGTCAAGGAACGAGACGGTACCTACGGCGGCGACATGGCGGCGGCTGTCGAAGAAGCCGAAGAGCGCGGTATACCTCTTGTCCTCATAGACCGCGACATAAACGTCACACTCAGACGTTTCTGGGAGGAACTTTCCTTCTTCGAACGCATAAAGACCGTCGGCGCGCTAGTCGCCGGATTCTTGGGATTCGGTGGTGTCGAGGTTGAGGAGATAGACCGCGCGATAGAGGAGAACCGTGTCGAGGGATACGTCGAAGAACTCCGCGACTTCTCACCGGGAGGGGCGCACGTACTAATCGACGAGCGCGACGCGTACATGGCTTCACGTCTCTCCGAACTTGACGGTAAGGTAGTCGCAGTCGTTGGCGCGGGACACAACGATGGAATACGTGGGTACCTCGAAAATCCTGACGAAATACCGGAGGTACCCGGTGACAGCTACGGCTACGAGGTAGAGGGTGCAGAAACTGATGTCTACGAGGACGAGGAAAGGGTCATGGTCGTCGCCGATCTTCCCGGTTACGCCAACGAAGACATCGACGTACGTATTTCGGGAAGAAGGCTCATAATCGAGGCTACGAAGGATATGACACCACCTAATGGATTCAGGTTTGTCGGGAAGCGACGCCGGAACCGTATCAAGGAAGCTGTAGACCTACCGGTGGCTGTCGATTCCGAGAGTACTACCGCCAAGCAAGAAAATGGCGTTTTGAGAGTTTTTCTCCCCAAACGCGCTACCGACTAATCTGCTGGCTCCGCTGCCCCAACGGCTCCGGCTGACTGGTCGAGTACCTCACGGCTCGACAGCAGTATGATACCGAAGCCAACCTTCGCGACCAGATCCAGTACCATGAATCCGGCTGTCTCGATGCCGAGACCGACGACCTGTAGTCCTTCCGTTCCGACCAGCCACCACACCGGGTAAACCAACCAGATCACAACTATCAGGTTTCTCAACGTCGAGAACTTCGACTGCAGGCTACCTCCGATTTCCTTCGCTTTGCTCGTGAGCGAACCGAACAGGAAGTAAAGCAGCACCAACAGGAGTCCCGTACTTACACCCCACCATACGAGTCTGTGCGCCTCGGTCGAAAGGGGCGAGTTTAGCACTCCGTCGCCGACGAGCGTTGCTATCGCACCCGTGCCTATCATCGCCGCGTCTAGCCCGACGAGAGCCAGTATCTCGTTCCGGGTGGCACCGGCGAGGAGCGCGAGGTCTACCAGCAGCAACGGCGTCGTGAAGAACCAGTCGGTGTACCTCGCCCAGTATATCGTGAGTGCCTCGCCGTTGACCATTATCTCTACGGCACCGAAACCGAGTGCCATGGCGAGGTAGTTTATGAACGCTATCATAGTGATGAATATCGTCACTATGTAGAACTCCTGTCTTCTTTCGTTCTGTTCACCCCACCCCGTCGCTATGAAATACAACATACCCAGGAACATCCCTGCTGTGCCGAGGTACAGCCACGGTCTTATCGGCACACCCATCGATCCCATCTGTAACGGTACTGTCTCTAACATACGCACTGTGTCATATGGACTCCAGATACTTAAAATGATTGTCGGAAATAACAAAAGCAAATACTCAGAAAAGAAAATCAGAACTGTAAGATGTAAAAAGTGAATGGCGGCAGGCAGGCATGTGCAGACATATTTGAATCTATGCAGGTACATTTGGGCGAGTTCGAAGGATTCAAAAGACCCCGGAGCGGGACGAAATCCTTTTATAGAACCGAGAATCAATCAGAAACTGAGGTGCATTAGAATGGCACAACAGAACATGGGAAACCAACCTGTATTAGTACTAAGTGAGGATAGCGAAAGGACAAGTGGGCGTGACGCCCAGAGCATGAACATCGCCGGCGGCAAAGCCGTCGCCGAGTCCGTGAGGACAACCCTTGGACCCAAGGGCATGGATAAGATGCTCGTCGGTTCGGTCGGAGACATCGTCATCACAAACGACGGTGTGACTATTCTGAACAAGATGGATGTTGAGCATCCCGCAGCGAAGATGATTGTGGAGGTCGCGGAGTCGCAGGAAGAGGAGGCAGCCGACGGAACTACGACAGCGGTAGTCATTGCGGGCGAACTCCTGAAGAAAGCAGAGGACCTTCTGGATCAGGATGTACATCCGACCGTCATCGCGTCCGGATACCGCCGCGCAGCGGAGAAGGCACGTGAGACACTCGAAGACAACTCCGAGTCCGTGAGCGCGGACGACACGGAGAAGCTCAACCGTATCGCACAGACTGCGATGACGGGCAAGGGCGCGGAAGAAGCCCGAGAGGAACTCTCCGAACTCGTAGTCCGTGCGGTTCAGGCGGTCGCAGAGAACGGTGAGGTTGACCTCGAAAACGTCAAGGTCGAGACGGTCGTCGGCGGAAGCGTTGATGAGAGCGAACTCATCGAAGGCATGATTATCGATAAAGACCGTGTCCACGCAAACATGCCCAAGCGCGTCGACGACGCCAACATCGCACTCGTAGACACACCGATAGAGATACAGGAGACGGAGACCGACACCGAGGTCAACGTCTCGTCGCCCGACGAACTCCAGTCGTTCCTTGACCAGGAAGAGGAGATGCTCCGCGAGATGGTGGACAACATCAAGGACTCCGGAGCGAACGTCGTATTCTGTCAGAAGGGCATCGACGACATGGCACAGCACTTCCTCGCCCAGGAAGGTATTCTCGCCGTGCGTCGCGCCAAGAAGAGCGACATACAGAAGCTCGCACGCGCAACGGGCGGAAGCGTCGTTTCGAACATCGACGACATTACAGAGGCTGACCTCGGAAACGCGGGTGCTGTCGAGGAACGCGTCGTCAGCGGCGACGAGATGATATTCGTTGAGGACTGCGAGAACCCCAAGAGCGTCTCGCTCATACTCCGCGGCGGCACAGAACACGTCGTTGACGAAGTCGAGCGCGCAATCGACGACGCACTCGGTGTTGTTCGTGTCACCGTACAGGACGGTCAGATACTTCCCGGTGGAGGTGCGCCCGAAACCGAAGTCGCACTCGAACTCCGTGACTTCGCAGACTCCGTCGAAGGACGCGAACAGCTTGCGGTTGAGGCGTTCGCGGACGCGCTCGAAATCATACCCCGCACACTCGCCGAGAACGCGGGTCTTGACTCGATAGACTCGCTTGTCAGTCTCCGTAGCAAGCATGACGCTGGCGACAAGAACGCAGGACTTGACGCTACTACGGGCGACATAGAGGACATGACAGAAGGCGGAGTCGTCGAACCGCTCCGCGTCAAGACGCAGGCTATTTCGTCCGCGACCGACGCAGCTGTCATGATCCTCCGCATCGACGACGTTATCGCAGGAGGCGAAATGGGCGGCGACGAAGAGGACATGCCCGACATGGGCGGTGCCGGAGGACCCGGCGGCGGCATGGGCGGCATGGGCGGTATGGGCGGAGCTATGTGAAAGTAGGAGTAGGCTAAATCTAAACAACCCGACTAACCTTTTTCCTTCTGCTCAACAACCCATAGCCGCGGCTATACTTTGCCGACGACGACGTAGAACGGCACCGTCTCAGTTCGTCGGTACTCTCCTTCGCTCATCTGTCTCGCCGCCTCGCGTCCAACGGCGCGCCAGCCGTCGCGGAGAGTGTCAAGCGTCTCTTCGTCGCCTGCCATCTCATCGCGACGTTGACGGAAAGCCTCGCCGCTCGCCTTGCGTCTGACCGCTTTGATGTCGTCCTCGCTGTAAGGTGCTTCGACGACCGTCGTGTGGTCGTAACGTGCGACCGTCATGTCTTCGAGTCCTGCGTCGCGTAGCAGGTCGGCGGCGTCCGCTCCGAGCGAGACCTCAGTTCCAACGCCTTCGAGGTAGAGGTTGCGGCTTCTACGCGCGACGTCTTCTTCTTCGCCGGCAGTCGATTCGACGCGCACAGCCGAGTTGTCCGGCTCTATGCATGCGACGCGTTCCGACGCGACACGGACAAACTCATCGAGGGCGCGCTCGCGTTCGCGCAGGTTGACGAGAAGTGCCTGACAAGTCACGAGTTCAAAGGAAGAGCCACGGAACGGGAGCGAGTAAGTGTCGCCGCGGACGCACGAAGCAGGATTTTCATGGAGGAGAACGGTGTCTGCGTCACATCCGACCACCTCCGCGTCCTCGTCGCACTCCTCTAAGAGAACACGCGTAAACGCGCCCTCACCGCATCCTACGTCCAAGACGCTCGAAACATCGTCGAGACGCAGAGCTTCGAGCGCGGTACGGTCGTCGCTCCACATACCACGACGCGTTCTGCGTAGATACTCGGAAGAGAACTTGCGCACGCCGCTACTTCGTCTCTAACACGTAAAATAGAGGCGTCTTATCGCCGCGCCCCCGTCATCTGTAGAATAGGAAGAAGGAAACGAGCATAAGCAGAGCGATAGCCAGAGCAATCCAGACGATACCTCTGCTCGTGCCGAAGACGACCGGTATCGGTCCTATGAAGACGACTCCGCCTGCTTCGGCGTCGAAGCCGCCTTGGTCGGACAGGTTTCTTACGACCGATACGAGAACGCCTACTACTATGAGAACAAAGCCCGCGAGTATCAACAGAAATCCGTATGGTAAGCCCTCGCTAGATTCCATCTTTGTTTCTCAGATACGCCGTCCGCGTTCTTTCTCTTTTCCCTCTCAGTTTTTATGTCGCGCCTTCCATGAAAACGTATGGATAGCAACGGAATCAACTCCGAGTTCGACAACTTTCGGACAAAAAAAGAAGACGGCATAGCGTACCTGACATTGGACTCCGGCAAGGCGAACCCGCTCAGCGAGAAGACGTTGGAAGAACTCTTCGAAGCCTCCGTCGCGGTCAACGAGGACGATGATGTCCGGTGTGTGGTTCTGACGGGTACAGGCGGTTTCTACTGCTCGGGGTTCGACCTGAGCAGATTAGAAGGAAGCGATGACGACGGTGCGAAACTGCGGCGTGCCGTCTCTACCTTCCACGACGCTGTCATACAGTTGCACCGTGGAGACGCACCAGTCGTCACGGGTGTCAACGGTGTCGCCGCTGGGGGAGGCTTCGGACTCGCCCTTCTCGGCGACGTGATGCTGATGAGCGAGGACGCGCGCCTCGAATACGCCTACTCGCGCATAGGTCTGACCGGCGACGGCGGTTCTACCTTCTTCCTGCCGCGCTTAGTCGGTCTGAGGCGCGCAACAGAAATCGCGTTACTTGACCGTCCTGTTGAGGCTGACGAGGCGGTTGAGATGGGGCTTGCTACGGAAGCCGTTTCCGCTGACAAGTTCGACGAAAGGCTCGACGAACTGGCGCACAAACTCGCTGAAGGACCGACAGCGGCTTACGGAGCGACCAAGCGCCTCATGGCGCGTAGCTTTGACAGAAGCTTAGAGGAACAACTCGGTGCCGAGACCGAAGCGATGGCAGAGGCGACGCATACGGAGGACTACGCGAAAGGTATCGAGGCTTTCTTCGGCGATGACAAGCCGGAGTTTGAAGGTAGGTAAGGTACTCGTCACTCCGTCTTATCGGCGTAATACACTAGTGTAACGAACTTCCTGCCGAACAGATACATCTCGTGTCGCACGACGACATCGGCGTCATGTTCGTCGAGTTCTTCGGGCGCGTCCTCAGCAGCCCAGACGCTCAGACGTTCGTCGAGCGGTAGGCGAACAGGAACGAAAGGAGTTACGAGGTACAAGCCGCCATCTCCGTAGACCCTCTCGTTTCCTTCGTAGCCGTCGATGTCGTACGTTGTGAGCAGCAAACCATCGCCGTCGGTGATCTCGAAACGCAGGACGCCCGCGAAGTTGAAGAACGGAAGCGGGAAAGCGACCGTCGAGTACAGCACGTCGTCGTGGATGTGCGACGAGTACGCGCCGACAAGTACACCTTCGCCTGTCGAGGCGTCCCACCGATTCCACGCTCGCACATCTTCGTGTCCGTCCGCCACGTCTTTGACGCCGACTACCTCGCCTTCAATACGCGTTTCGGTCGTTGCGGGGTTGATGTTCTCGAAGTTCGACGCAACCAGTCCGTAGAAGTGCGCAGGCAGACGGAAGCCACGCTCCCACTCCGGAACGACGACCATCTCGTACACATCGGTGTTCTCGTAGAAGTCGCGTACCTTCGGGTGTACTGCGTCGGCATCGAAGCCTCGGCGGTTTCCGTCACCATCGCGTTCGTACGCGCCGAGGTCGTCTATCATGCCCGTTGCTTCCTTCTCGTCGGTCAATCCCGTTCGGTCGAAGAAGTCGCGTCCGACCTTCCACCGTGCGCGCAGGTCGCTGAAAGGGACGCCGGGTGCGAGGACGCGTGCCTCTATCCCTCCATCACGGGAGACAAGCCACCATCCTGTCGCGCCGACGACGCCGAATCCGAGCGACGCAAGAACACCGTGCGTTGAGACCATCGTAGGTATGTCGAGCAATTTGCGCTCCGCCTCCGCTGTGTGCGTGAATCCGTAGCTCGTGTAGGCGTACGCGAAGCCAACAGAGACGACTGCGACGACAGAGATGTACGAGAAGCCTACGAGCGCGCCAGCGGGACGGTCGAGTCGTGGCACGACACTCCAAAGCCCGATGAAGGCTATCGTCACGACGGAGGCTACGAGAAGGGCGACACCGACGAGTTCGATAAAAGGCGAGAAGGCGATGCCGAGACCGATAAGACCGGGCGAGAAGACGACGCCGTACGCCGCGGGTGCTAAGAAGCGCGGCGGCGTCGGTCGTCTAACGAGAACACGTCCGGTCAACCCGAGAAGGACGGGCAGAACGAAGCCTGCGTAATGGAAATGTACTGCCGCGAGAGTGACAATAATACCTCCGAAGCCGAGCGGTTCGGCTCCTGCGCGCGAAGCGACGAGCCAGAAACCTCCAACAGGCAGGTAGAGCGCGCCCGCATCCAAGAGAAGCTCCTCGGGGGGACGGAAGCCGCGGGGCAGGAAACGCCAAAGACCGAAACCGGCGACGGAGAGCGTGAGAAAGAACCATGGCAAAGCGAGCAACAGCGCGGTAGTTCCTGCGGCGACGAAGAAAGAAGCGACGGCGGATGCGGCGCAGAACGGTTGCACGTAGACGACCGCGCGGTACCAGAAGGAGTGCGCCCCGTCGCGTTGAGGGGTCGAAAGTAGGCGCAGGCACAACGGGACGACGACTAAGACGGCAAGAGCGAGGAAGATTTCGACGTTCTCGAGAGCGTGCGCGCCGATTGAGCGAGACGCGACGATGCCGAACCAGACGATCGCACCTACCGCCGCGCTGCCTTCTGAGTAGGTGTGTACGCGTAAGTCGCCGTCCTCTGAAAAAAACGCGACCCGCGTTCGTGGCTCTCAGCCATACTCAGAAGATATGTCTCCGCGATGGATAAAATAATCCATTCGCACCGCGACAGAAAGTCGAAAGAGAAAGCGTGATGTGGCTCCAAAACCACGTTAGAACAATAAGGTGATACTATTTCTGAGACGCCCGAAGTAGCGACGGAAGCCGACACTCAAGATGGGGAGATAGACGACGCGGGCGTACTCGAACTTTTCGAGCCTTCGCTCCGCGAATGGTGGGTGGAGGAGTTCGGTGAGTACGTGGATGTAAACGGCGGATACTTCACGCCGCCCCAGAAGGAGGCTGTGCCGCTTATACACGATGACGAGAACGTCTTAGTCGCGTCGCCGACGGGTAGTGGTAAGACGCTCGCCTCGTTCTCGTCCATCATAAACGAGCTTCTTATCAAGAGCAAACAGGACTCCCTCGAAAACTCCGTCTACTGTCTCTATGTCTCGCCACTCAAGTCGCTGGCGAACGACATACACCGCAACCTCGAAGTCCCTCTTGAAGGCGTGGACGAGATAGCTCAGGAGAACGGTCACGAATCTGTCGATATACGTCACGCTATACGTCACGGCGACACGTCGAGCAGTGACCGGCAGAAGATGCTCGAAGAGACGCCGCACATACTCAACACGACGCCTGAGACGCTCGCTATTCTCCTCAACTCGCCGAAGTTCCGCGAGAAACTCCGCACCGTAGAGTACGTCGTAGTGGATGAAATCCATTCGCTCGCGGAAGGGAAACGTGGCACGCATCTCTCCGTCTCTCTCGAACGTCTCGAAGAACTCGCGTACAGTTCTCCGACACGTATCGGCTGTTCTGCGACGGTCGAACCGCTCGACAAGATGGCTGAGTTTCTCGTCGGTTGGGACGCCCAAGAAGACGAATCGCGCGACTACAACGTCGTGGACACGCGTTTCGTCCGCGACTTCGATATCAAGCTTCACTGTCCGACGGACGACCTTATCCATACGCCGAACGACCAGATACAGGATGGCTTCTACGGAAAGCTACACTCGCTGATACAGGAACACGAGAACACTCTCGTATTCACAAACACACGTAGCGGCGCGGAGCGTGTCCTACATAACCTCCGTGATAGGTACGACCGTTACGACGACGAAAACTCAGGATGCCATCACGGTTCGCTCGGAAAGGGAAGCCGGAAGGAGATAGAGGAGAAACTGAAGCGCGGCGACGTAGATTTCGTGACCACCTCCACTTCGCTCGAACTCGGCGTCGATATGCCCCACATAGACCTCGTCGTGCAGGTCGGTTCGCCGAAAAGCGTCGCAGGTCTGTTACAGCGCATAGGACGTGCCGGGCACTCGCTCGGTCAGAAGGTCGAGGGACGCGTCGTCGCGCTCGACCGCGACGAACTCATCGAATGCGCTGTGATGCTCAAGAAGGCGGAAGAGGGCTTCATCGACCGTGTCTTCGTGCCTGAGAACGCGCAGGACGTTCTCGCACAGCACGTCTACGGCATGGCAATAAACCGTGTCTGGAAGGAAGAAGAGATGGTACGCGTTATCAAAAGCGCGTATCCGTACCGCGACTACGCGTACGAGGACTGGGAGAGACTCGTAAAGTACCTCACAGCGGGCTACGAAGGCATGGAAGACCGCAACGTCTACGCGAAGATATGGCGCGACGAGAACGACCCACCGGGCGGCGAGTATCACTACTCCGAACACGAGACGGGCGAGACGCTAATCGGTAAACGTGGAAGGATGGCACGTCCTATCTACATGCAGAACATCGGTACGATACCCGATTCGTTCTCTTGTGATGTCTTCATACGCGGAACCGACGACTGGGTCGGCGACTTGGACGAGAACTATTTAGACGGTCTCGAAAAGGGCGACGTATTCGTCCTCGGTGGCTCGAACTACGAGTTCAAGTACCGTCGCGGTTCCAAAGTCTACGTAGACCCGACAAACGAAGCCCCGACGGTGCCTTCGTGGTTCTCCGAACGCCTGCCGCTGTCGTACGATTTGGGGCGCGAGATACTGCGTTTCAAGCGCGAGATGGTAGAACAGGTACGTGACGGAGAGGAAGCGGCGCGCGGTTGGCTCTCGGAGTTCCCTGTAGACACCAACTCGGTCGAGAGCATCCTACGTATCTTCGACGAACAACTGCGTTACGCCGGTGAGATAAGCATCTCAACCGACGAGCAGTTTGTTGTGGAGCAGGTTGTCGATATAGAGGCGGAACGCAGACATTACTACTTCCACTCGAACTACGGGCGGAAGTTCAACGACGGAATGTCGCGTATTGTTGCGCACGAGGCGTCGCGCCGTATCGGAACGAACGTCAAGATTTCTGTGGCGGACAACGGATTCGCGCTGTCGATACCGTCGAACAGGAAGATGGACGTATACGACATCATGGAAAGCGTCCGCCCCGAGAACGCAGAAGACATCCTGCGCGAAGCACTCAACGGTAGCGAACTTCTGAAGCGGTACTTCCGCATCAATGCGACGCGTTCGCTCATGATTCTGCGTAACTACAAGGGCAACTCGAAGAGCGCGGCGCGTCAGCAGGTGAGTTCGGATATGCTCATCAACTACGCCGAGGACTTAGAAGACTTCGCCGTACTGGACGAAACCTACCGCGAAGTCATGGAGGACAAGTTAGACATAGAGCATGTCAAAGACGTTCTGCGCGAGATACACGACGGCGAAGTGGACGTTTACGCAATCGAACCCGACTCGCCGACACCGATGGCGTTCGGTATCGCCTCGCTCGCCGCGAGCGACGTTGTTCTCGCAGAAGACGAAGACGAGGTTCTGCGTGAGTTCCACGCACGTGTGATGGAAGCTATCGGGGATTAATTCGTACGTTAATAGAAACAGGAGTACCGCGAAAGATGTGCGGAAGATACACGTTACGCGTTACAGGAGACGAACTCGCAGAGAGGTTCGATGCGAAGCTACGTGCCGAGTTCGAACCGACTTACAACGCAGCACCGGGTCAGAGTCTGCCGGTGGTACGCGAGGATACCGAGAACGAAGACCCCCACGCCGTCGATAATCTCCGTTGGGGACTTGTTCCTTCGTGGGCGGACGACGACAACGAGGGGAACATAAACGCACGCGCCGAAACCGTCGCGGAGAAGCCTTCTTTCGCAGAAGCATACGAGAAACGGTGCTGTCTCGTCCCCGCGGACGGATTCTACGAATGGACGGATAAAGGTCCGTGGTACGTTGAGTTCGAGCGTGTCGTCGCGCTTGCGGGTATCTGGGAACGCTGGGTTCCCGAGACGCGTCAGGCTGGTTTGGGAAGCTTTGAGGACGAAAGTGACGGAGCCGAAAAGGACAGCCAAGGACGCGATGAACTCGAAAGCTTTGCCATACTGACGACAGAGCCAAACGAACAGGTCGCACGTCTTCACCACAGGATGGCTGTCGTACTCGGGGGCGACGAAGAGAACCGTTGGCTCGACGGCACATTAGGCGCGGAGGAGCTCGAACCGCGCGACGAACCCGCCGACGTACGCCGTGTCTCGGAGTGTGTTAACAGCCCCGAAAACGACGACGCGTCACTCGTCGCGGGCGTGGAGTAACCTTACTCATCTTTCCTGTACAGGTTCACGTTCTGTGTGTTGTACGGTATATCTATCCCGTTTTCGTCGAGTCGCTTGTATATCTCGCGGTTGAGCCTGTGTCTGACCTTTCCCTCCTGTTCGGGTGCGTGCACCCAGCAGACGAGAGTGTACTCAAGTGCTGAGTCTCCGAAAGCGACGAAACGCGCCCTCGGTTTCGGGTTTGACGGAACCATCTTCTCTTCCTCGGCTATCCCGACGAGTATCTCTTCTAACAGGTCTATGTCCGTCCCGTATGCGACACCTACGTCTATCTTGAGACGCGTCTTTCTCCGAGGTGCCGACCTGTTTACGACGCGCTCCTCGTTGAGCATCGAGTTCGGGACGGTTATCTGTATGTTGTCACGTGTCCGTAGAGTCGTCGAGCGTATACCGACTGCGACCACAGTACCCGCCTCTCCTGTGTCGAGTTCGAGATAGTCGCCTATCGTGTACGTGTCATCGACATACAGAGCCAACCCACCCAAGAAGTTGCCGACGCTTTCCTTTGCAGCTATGCCGAGTGCGATACCTGCGATACCCGCTGCACCGAGTAGAGGAGATATGTTGTAGTTCCAGAGAACGAGAAGTGCCCCGACGGAGGTAACTATCACAACGAGCGTCCAGATGTTTGAGAAGACGGGCGCGAACTCGTAGGCGCGTCCTCTCTCGTCCGACGCCTTGCCTTCCTCGTTTATCTTCTTGACTACGATGTTGACGACCCTGTTGAGATAGAACGCCCAGACGAGCACGATGACGGAAACTGCGGGCTTGCCGACGAACGTCGAGACCTGTTCCTGTGTGAGAAACGTGTTTTCCGTAACCGCGGGAATGCTTGCAAGAACCGAAAAACCCACCAAAGAAACGGTGGTGACCAGCGGTATGTGCAGGTTGTCCACGACTATCGAGTCGTAGTCGGTCGATGTCTTTCTGGTATAGGTTCTGAGATATCTGACGACCACGAAGTTCATCAAGGTGCCTGCAGACACTGAGACGAGAAGCACGAGCAAGGTCGCACCGTAAGGGTTCTCTATGATAGAGTTTATAGTTTCTACAGCCATGTTGCGGGTAGACACCGGGGAGTAATAGAGTTTTCCAACCGAACAGAGGTGAAAACTATGGTTCGTTTTCGCGCCGTCTACTTATTCGTGCTCTCGATAGTCCCACGAAGGCGCGGATCCGTAGAGGCGTCCGTCGGTGTTGTCGGCGTACGGCATCCCGTCGTCAGGCGTTTCGACGAGTTCGAGATACATTCCCCACGGTGTGCGGCAGAAGACGTAGGTCAGCCCTTCTGTCGGTCCGCTGTCGTTCGTGTGCGGTTCGTCGAGGAGTTCGACGCCATCGCAGTCGGCGATCCCTTCAATCGCGCGTTCGATATCGCCGACCTGTATGCCGAGATGCGTCGCACCAACGTCGGAGAGCGGCGGTGCGTCTTCGCTCGCGTCGGGCGCGTCCCATTCGAAGAGTTCGAGGTTGGTCGTCGGTCCACAGCGTAACATCGCAAGCGAAGCAGTCGCGTCCGGATGAACGTCGAGTCTTCGTTCCATGCTGTCGCCTTCGGGGTCGCCGAAGGGTCCTTTGCGGTAGAGGAGTTCGGCACCTACGCAGTCGACGAAGAACTTGACGGCTTCGTCCAAGTCGGGGACGGTGACGCCGACGTGGTGGACGTTCGTTGCTGTC
>Ga0207714_1001444_pt1 | contig 15289 bp, 7 predicted proteins | sample PonA232FremontCA_2_FD_187270 | JGI IMG/M metagenome (GOLD analysis project Ga0207714, IMG submission 187270) | Marine sediment microbial community from Fremont, CA, USA - Pond A23 Sediment 2 (SPAdes) | ecosystem: Environmental > Aquatic > Marine > Unclassified | place: USA: Fremont, California... | reverse complement strand
TCCAACGAGGTAGCAAACGGTACGGGCGCTTAGCTCAGTCTGGATAGAGTGCTTGGCTTCGGACCAAGTTGTCGCGGGTTCAAATCCTGCAGCGCCCATCATTCTGCGTGACGGGCAACATTTGGCAGACGGCGGTACGACATTTATAAAGGAACCCCTCCTCGGCCGTTTTGATTTCATCACGCTCCGTGATGGGGGTCGCCGGTGTCATGCGATTCGCGTACATTTGAATGACAACGTGGGTACATAATGATTGGGTAGGCAGCGTAACTAGTAATGCGCGCGTGCCAGATACGTGGTGAAATTTGAGTATCTCGCAGGAACAGACGGACGCCTGATTTGATCTCGTTGAATCGCAGCTCACTTCTCGATGGTGTCGATCGCTAGCTGTGCAACCGATCGAACATCGTCATCAGGGTCGGTCGCGGCGATCTCACGGAGTTTCTCGGCTGCACCTGTCGCGTTGATGTATTTCAACGCCCAGCAGGCGTTGAATCGCGTGTCGGCTAACTCGTCATCAAGAACGGCAAGTAATTGGTCTGTGGCCGGACTGACGGTCTGAGGGTAGTCGTTTGCGACACGGGCAAGGATCGATGTTGCGTTATGCCGGACTTGTGCGTCCGAGTCGTCCATCAGTTCGATCACGTCTGGGATCCATGGTTGCACCTCACCGGGGTACTCGTCAGCTAAGTCAGCAAGGACCCCTGCTGCGTTAGCGCGTAGTGGTGTTGCATCAGTATCTAAGAGCTCTCCTGCAATCGGAATCACTTCGGTGGCGATGTTCGCATGTGCTTTGCTGAGGTGACCGACTGCCGCGAGTACCCACGTGTGTGCACGTCCAGGTTCAGTCTCCAAGAACAACTCCAATTTGGGTACGACATCAACCAACGCGTCAGCGTCCGCACGCGAGATCACGGCCAGGATCCGTGCAACGGCTTCCGTGTCTATGGCCTCATTTTGAAGGAGCGCGGCAAGCCGCGGCACCGCTGTCGTTACCGCAGTTGGGTCATGGTCGGCAAATACCACGAGAAACTGTAATGCTTCGTTCCGGAGGAGCGAGTGTACCGACTCATCAAGAAACTCAATTGCTCGTTTGAGGGCTGGCCGCGTCGCCTCCGGGTCTGTTTCACCGATTCGTGTGAGTATCCCGAGCGCCTCTCCTTGAACCGCAGGCGCAGTTCCCGTCAGTAACTCCACTATCGATTCAACCACGGAAGTGTACTCACTGGGTGCGGTTGCGACGACGTCGGCGAGATGTGCGAGTGCTACGCGGCGTGATTTCCCAGTTGACGCCTTAATCGTTGAAAACAGCTCGTCCACTGTCGCTGCATCCGTTTCGGGCAGTGCCGTGTTGAGGTCGTCGTGCGTGTACGTGTTCCCGTTTCGGTCAATGAGGCTGTACTCAGTCAACTCGGAATCTGTTCGGACCGACATTTCAGACAATTTCAACCGGTTCGTGTGAGTGAGCGGCATTACCCGCTCGTCCGGTGGTTTCAGCATATCCCACTCGACCGTTTGATACCCGACCTCTGGGCATGCGTCTGCAAGTGGATCTCTCATGTACGAGGCGTTCTCGATGAGAAACTTGGGATAGAGCCGAAATAAATACTATTCCAAGTTACTCTTCGAAGCCGGGCCCGACGCTGAATGTGTCTGGTGCACAGGGCAGTTGGTTGTGTTGACACCACTGGCAGTGCTCGTCAGCAGTGTACCGGCTGAATGAGAGCTCAGCGACACGGTCCATCGACTCTGTCACGTCTTGTTTCACGGCTTCGAGTTCGGCTTCGTCGAACGTCCGTGATTCGACTTTCGGTCCGATCTCACCGACGTACGCGTACCCTGCTCGCGCGATTGGTTCATCGTACAGGTCTCGACACGCCAACAGGTAGAGCGGGAGTTGCTTGTCATCGTCTAAGTCGCGGTGACGTGCAGTCGCTTTGTAATCGATGACAACCAGTTCATCGCTTGGTGTCCGGTAGACCGCGTCGATGTACCCGACGAGTTCGTGCCCATCGATATCGAGTTCGAACTCCCGCTCCGCGTCAAGCACTTCGTACTCAGGAAGATCCAACTCGAAGTACCGGTCGATGCACTGCTGGGCTGCTGGGAGCGCGTCCTCGGCGCGTCGCTGACTGGCGAGTCGCTCGGAAATGTCGTACCATTCCTCACGGCGATCGGCGTCTTGCGCTGCGGCTTGCTCTGCGGTGTCGTGGAATAATACCCCGATATCGCGTTGCGACACACCGCTTCCACCGCTGCTCGTGGATGGTTGGTAATCTGGGAATGCGTTCACCACGTAATCGAGGTAGTGGCTTCGCGGGCATTCCTCGTATGCTTTCAGCGAGGTGTAGCTGTGTGAGAGCGCTGGCGGCGGTGTCGTTGGCCCCGTTAGCGATGGAACTTGTAGGGTCTCCCGATCGCCGTTCCATGAGAGGTTCCCGTTGAGGGTGGTTGTTGCGAGGTCTACCACGCGGTCGCGTGCAGTGTTGACCGTGAGTTCCTCGCCGTCGTGCGTGACGGTCCCGCCGATGTTCTTGGGAATCTCACTGGCCAGCGTGTCAGTCCAATCGACTGCGTCAGCTGGGAGGCACTCGTGAATGTCGGTCCAGAGTGGGAGGTGCCCGCGTTCTGGCTGCCACGGGATTCGAGCAGGCAGGATCTCACTGACTGCCTCGGAAACGGGGTGGGTGTCTTCAGTGTCGTCGGTGTCCTCGCTGCCGCCTTGCAGGACGAGGATGTCTTCGGCGCGCGTAATGCCAACGTGGAAGACGCGGCGGGTTTCACGCGCGTCCCGTTCGACGAAGTCCTCGGCGAACGCTTTCTCTGTGCCGTCTGAGAGGCTGGTTTCGAGCGCGTCATACGCGCGGGAGCTTGGGGCCCACTCATCAGCCGTGACTTGCGGGATGAGGACGACCGGGAAGTCGAGCCCCTTGCTTTTGTGGATGGTCATGACGTTGACCGCGTCGTCGGCCACGTCTGGCTGACTCGTCGGCGTGGACCCACTCTCATCGAACAGCGAGTCGTAATGTTCGAGCGAGTCAATGAACGCCGGAGTGAGCGGTGGTTGGACGGCACTGTCACCGTACTGTTCGATGACGTCCTCAAGCTGACCGAGATCCCGGCGCTCCTGCTCGCTGAGATACCACTCTATGTTCGTTAGGTCCGTGAGTTCGCGGTACAAATGGCTGAGTGACGCCGAGTCTCGAAGTTCGAGTAGTTCGGTGACGTGCTTCCGGGCTTCTGCAACGCGGCCAGGTTCTTCGAACTCCTCTAACGGGGCGTCACGGAGCGTGTCCACGAGCGAGTCGTCCCCGTCGTTGAGTGTTCGAAGGTCTGCGTCGCACACTCGGTACCTCATCAGGAGGACACGGTTCCAACTCACCTCGTCTGCCGGCCGGGCGAGCGCTTTCAGGTACGCCGTGACGGTGCCAACGCCGACTGATTCCGTGGCTAAATCCCCCGCCACCTGGTACGGGATCCCGGCATCCTCGAACTCCTCGATGACGGGTGTGGCGTGGTCATTTTTCCGTACCAGTAACGCGATGTCCCCCGGGTCATACGTCTCATCGAGATTCTCTGCGGCACCACTCACCAGATTCTGTACGACGGTGCGAAGTTGTGCCGCACTATTTTCTTCCTCTTCGTTATCTGGGAGCTCGACGGTAGCGATGGTGTCCCCGTCGTACGCGGGTTCGTCGATCCGAGTGAGCGTCTTGTGTCGTTCTCGGTGGTCGAGCTTTGTGATCGCTTCGTTCGCCAAGTTCAAAATTGGCTGTCGAGAGCGGAAGTTCTCTTCGAGCGGCTCATCACTGAGTGCTGTGAATGCTTGGTCGAGCTCGTCGGTGATGTTAGCGACGTGCGCGCCGCGCCACTCGTAGATCGCTTGGTCGTCATCGCCGACCACGAACAGGTTGTCGTCGGTGACGAGTGACGTGACGAGATCGAATTGGAGGCGGTCAGTGTCTTGGAACTCGTCGCAGAACACGTAGTCCCACCGCTCGGCGATTTCCGCGCCGACCGGCGAATCCATCAGCGCAGCGGTCTCGACGACCAGCCCGTCGAAGTCGATGAGATTCCGCTCGTCGAGTTCGCGTTCGTATGCTGCATACCCCGCTGTCAAGTCCCGGGCAGTGAGACAGTCGGAGACGAACGATTCGAGATGGTCGGTGAGTTCGAGATTGAGCTCACCAGGAATCCCCGTTGGTGCACCGCTCGCGTACCCGCCGAGCAAGTATTTCGGGAGTTTGTGCGCGTTGTCTGGAAGGTCTCGGGCACCCGCCTCGTGTGCTTCGAACGCGGCTTCGAGCGCGTCAACCAGATCGATGAGCCGAGTGAGGAAATCCCGTGCACTTTCCTCGATACCGTGCGTGCCGAGCGCATCGCGCTCAGCGACTAACTCTGACCGGACAGCCGGGAGCGAGTCGAGAACGCTCCCGATAGAGCGGCCACCGAGATGATCGCCCGCAATATCTTCGATGCGCTCCGGAAGCTCAGCGAGCTCGTAGACACGCTCGGCCGGCCCGAGGAACGCGTCGATGTCGTCAGGCGTAATCCCGCTGCGTTTATTCGACCCGATAAAGTTCAGGAGCTTCGAGGCAGCGCCTGACGCGTACCCGTCGCCGCCGTACACGTTGGGTTTCACCGACCGGTACTCGATCTCGTCGAGGACATCGATGACGATGGCGTACTTCTCGGCGTCTGTAGCGACCTCGAAGTCGGGGTCGATCCCGGCTTCGTACGCGTAGTCGGTGAGGATCTCGTTACAGATGGAGTGGTACGTGTACGCGTCGATGTCGTATCCGGCGGTCCCGAGTTTCGCGTTGAGTTTCTCTCGCATCGAGTCTGCAGCGTTGTTCGTGAACGTCAACGCGAGAATCCGGTCGGGAGAGACGTCTTCCTCGTGGATGAGGTGCTCGATTTTCCGGACCATCGTGAACGTCTTTCCCGTCCCTGCGCCGGCGAGGACACGCATCGGGTACGCGTCAGAATCGATGATCGTCTCCTGCTGGGGCTCCGGCGACACGTCGTCTTCCGGAACCGGGACCCACGACGGGTACGCGTCACGGTCGTCGCTCATCGCTGCACCTCCGGCGACAGCCGGTCAGCACACATCTCTCTGTAATCACAGTCCGGGCAGGCTTCCTCGTTGATAAGGTCGAACGGTTCTGGCTCGAACGCGGCGCTCGTGATGCCGTCGTGTGCGTCCCGAATCAACGCCCAGATCGTGGCTTGGTGCTCCTCGTAGATTTCCGTGGTTTCCCGTGGGTAGCCGCGTGCAGACACCTCGTACCCGTCCGGAGTACTCTCAAACGACGTGCTATTGAGGAGCCCGTAGAAACTGAACCGGACCTCCATCCCGTCCTCGTAGAACGGTTCGTTCTTCACGCCCTCGATGTACGCCGCCGTCTGAAACGCATTCCTGACGCGCTTCGGCTCATGCGCCTCGCCGTCGAGATGCTCACCGAGATACTCTGCCGTCCCCGACGAGAGGGCACCGCGGGTGTTCCGCTTGTAGTCGAAAATGTGGAGCCCATCGTTCGTTCGAATCACGTTATCGGCTTTCCCGTGAAGCTCTCGCCCATCGACTTCGCACTCGACCCAGCACTCCGTGGCGAGTGACCGGCGGGCGTGCTCGATCCCGTCACCGCCGTCCGGATCGAAGAACGACTCGATGGCAGCCCGATTCTCAACGCGTTGGTACTCTTGATGGGCACCCGATTCGTAGTCATCCGGCGTGCTGTGCTCGTCCCACTTTCCATCGAAGATCCGCATCGCTCGGTCGGAGATGACGCCCGGCTCATCGTCGCTGGCAGTCGCGTCACACACGTCTTCGATTGTCTCGTGGTAGATCGTTCCTTGATTAAGGTAGAGTTCAGTCCGGTCTGGTGTGTTCACGTCCTGTACGTACCGGTAGTCGTACAGCCGCGGGCAGGTTGCGTACGTCGCTAACCGTGACGGGGAGAGTGCTCTACTCATCGCCGCACCTCCCCATTCGCAAACTCAACGCGCGCACGCAACGCCTGACGGAGTTCGTCGCCCCGGGAACCACTCTGATCGAGGAGTTCCTGAATCTCACCGAGATCCGCTTCGACGTCGTCAAGCGACACCGTCACGTCCTGGCTGGTCGCACGCCGCACCTCCGCGAGCGCGTCATCAACCCGCGACAACAGGTACTTCTCGGCAGCCTGCTCGCTCATAATCTGCGGGTCGTCGGCGTCGGTCACCCAGGGGAGTTCGTCGTACGCCGCCGTGAGGAACCGTGACGCCTGCGCACGTTCTTCGAGTGCCGTGTCCTCGAACTCGTAGAGACAACAGTACAGTCGCTCCGTTGCCGCGTCCGCACCGACAGCCAGTCGCCGCCGCGCATGTTCCGTGTGGTACCGCGCGAACGGGCGACTCGACGCCGTCGACGTCGTCGGGAACGTCGCATCTACGTCTGCCGCATCGACCTCCGTGACACCCGGGTAATCCGGCATCGACGCAACACGCTCTGTCGGGAACAACCGCGTCATGAACGCGTCACCAGGGTACTCACTATCGACGAGATTCACGAGAAACACAGCGCGGAACGACTCGTTTTTGATCGCCTGCAAGTGATCCACTCGAACACCGCCGTCGAGGTCAGTCGCGCTCGTCTGGTTTTGTTGCGGTGCGTACTTGTGGGCGCGTTCGAGCATTTCCTCGAAGGACTTCCACGTCGCATCCATGAACGCGGTGTCTTCGAGGAACTCTACCATTCGAAACGCCCGCTTGACGTTCCCGAACTGCGCCCGCGCGTCCAGCGGGGTCGCGCGTTCCGCAATCTGCTGTTTCAACCCCGAGTCAGTCGCCCACCAGCGAATCCCATCTTCGAGGCTGTCCATCTCGCGGACATGGTCTAACCGGTCTGTATCGATCTCCGGGGCGTGGTCGGGTACTTCGTCCGCGTCGTCAGCAGCAAGATACCGGACGACAGCGAGGAGTTCCCGGATTGCAGGGTCGTCTCCGAATCCAGTGACAGTCGTCGATTCCGCCGGAATGCCGGTTTGTTCGAACGCTTCGATAGTGTCCGTAACCGCACTCCCACTTTGCTTCGTGGCGACAGCGATATCATCGTAGTTCCAGTCCGACTGCCCGACGAGGGCTTCGATCTCATTCGCAACCTCGGCAAGTTGCTCGTCACTGGAGTCTGTAGCGAGGACGGAAACAGATCCAGATTCCGGGTCGTCCGGGACCGTTTCCTCCGCGAAATACGCTGCTGTGGCAGCTGGTCGTGCCGACGCCGTCCCCGATGCTCCGCGACGAGATTCGCAGAACGCGACGTAATCCGTAACGGGCCCCGTTTCGACCCACGTCCGGCGCACACTCGCGTTCTCTTCGGCGACACAGACGAGGTCACAATCCCCTGCGAGCGCGTCGAGATACGCACGGTCAAGCGGGAAGAACTCCTCAAACTCGACTGCGAGCACCGCGTCGAAATCAACGACTTCGTCGCGGGCATCCCCGGTGAGAACATCGAGCGCTTCCGAGATGAGTTGCCCGCGCTCCATGTGCCCGTGCTCGCCCAGCCACTCGTGGAAGGCATCGAGCGCAGCCGTGATATCACGGAGTTCCGGAGTGTCGTCAGGCCTGACCGTCTGCCAGGAGATGGTGCCCATCACAGCGTCTACGTCCTCAATGAACGACGGTTGCGCAGCCGCCCGTTGGAGGTACTCCGTGTCCCACTCGTAGTCTGCGAGGAACCGGTACAGGAGTTCCCGCCGCAGGGCGTCGGAGAGAATGACGCGGTCATCGGTCTGGTTGAGAACATCGGTTGCGTGGACGACAAGCGACGTCACGTCCGGCATCGCCGCACCCGGCAGTTCCTCACCTAACGTCTCACGGAACGTGTCTGCGCTCGTCGGCGCACCGGTGATGACGAGTATCTCCTCAGAGTCGTGTTCGTCGAGGAGCGTCCGGTATTCGTTTCGCGCTGTTCGTTCGACGTTTTCGCCCCCAAACGGAACCGTGACTAACGTCCCGTCGAACTGCCGGTGAGATGAGTGATCAGACATATCTATTACCCTCGGACGAGCCGCGTGACCCGCGACAGCACACTGGTGTCGTCAGCGGCTGTCTCGGTGTCGCGTCGTGCGTCTTCGATGATACTCGGCTCATCAATCCAATTCTGGAACCTGTTCGCGCTTTCAAACTGAACCGCCGGCCCGTAAATACCCGCCCGGATGTGGGCTGGCGTAGCCTTCTGGAACTCCCAGCATTGCTGCTGGTCCAGGTGTGCCGAGAAATCGGCGACGATCCGCCCGTCGTCTTTGAAATCGAGTTCACACAGCCCGTCGGCCAGCGCGCTGATCCACTTCCGACGCCCCGGGTCGTGCTCCTGCTCGGCGGGTGTCTCCAGCGGCACGTACTCCGGCGGTTCCTTCTCGGCATACGCGTACAGCTCCGCGAACACATCCCGGGCATCCGCGAGCCGATCCGACTGGTCTGGAAGCGAGATATCCCGCTGCAAAAACAGGTGGGCGAACCACGGGAACAGGTTACAACTGTCCGCCTGCCCCGCGATCTGCGCGGCAGCTTCGCGTTCGTCCTTCTTCAGTTCGGAGAAGTTAACGTTGAAATCCAGCGTCTTCATCCGGGTGCGGAGTTCGGATTTCGGCTTCGTAGAGTCGTTTGAGGAGAAAATGAACGTCGGCATCTGGATAGCTCCATCCCACTTCCCCTCCCAGTACGACTTGATGATATCCCGGTCGATTTTCGACTTCGCCACGTCGTCAACGATGTACGGGAAAACGGTGTCCGACGCACGAGCGCGCTCGATGTTGTTTTTGACGAAGTCGTCTCCGGTCGTGACTTCCTGCACGTACCCGTTCGAGATGAGCCGTGCTCCGAACCGCAGGAACATGCCTTTTCCGCTGTCATTGTCACCGTGGAGGAACAGGAACGGTAGGTCCTTGTCCAGCTCTGCGGACTCGTATTCGGCGTAGTGATGGGCACAGTAGTTAGCGAACGGAGCCCAGCAGAAGTAGATGATTCCCTCGTAGAAATGTGCCCGCGTCTCCTTCGGTGTTCGCGTTTCGCCGAACTCGCCGACAGTTTCGATGTACTGTTCGATCAGGTCGAGTGCGTCAGCGACTTCCTGCGGATCGTCCGGCAGTGGTGCTGTTAGTTCAAGAACGGAGTCGTCGACCCGCAACCCGACATTTTTGTCGTCTCTATCGACGTTGAGGTCTGGATACCCTGTGAAGGTCTCTTTGTACCGCGCGATGCCGGCGGGTGTCGCTACGATTTCGCCGTCGTTGATCCGGATGTTATTGGCAGACAGCGTGTCGTCCAGATTCGAGATTGCGTCTTCGAGGCCCTGCGGGGAGAGGCGGACACGCTTGTCCGGACTGATTTCGGTTGGATCCGTGTCCGTATCTTCAGCGGCGAACACCGCTTTCTCTGCTTCTTCGGCGTCGGTGACGACGTTATACGTGTTGACTTGGTCGTCATCAACTGCTTCGTCGAGTCGTGCGTTCAACTCGGCGACCGGGTCGTCACTGAACTCGTCACCACCGAGCCAGATATCGTAGATCTTCGCCTCTTCTTCTGCCGTGTTGGCGTCTTCGATCTCCTCGGTGAGATCCTCCATGAACGGTGTCGCGTAGTCCTTGTGGAACGCGTAGAGCCGTTCGAACCACTCGTCGACGGGCGTGTCCCCATCGGTACGCCAGGCGATGTTGACGTTGGTTTGTTTGCTCCCTTGCCAGGCCTGCTTGGAGAGGTTCGCCGACCCACAGATGAGTGTACGTGACCCGTCCTGATTCTCGACGATGTAAAGTTTCGTGTGAAGCAGGACGCGTGCGGAATCAACGGTGTGGATGAGTAGATCACCGTCTTGGCGCAGCGATTCCAGTTGCGCGGCGATTTTCTTCGCGTTGTTCGTGTTCTTCAGCGACCGCCGGTAGTCGTCGTGCTGGTTGTCCCCGACGATGACCTCCAGTGAGTCCACTGCGAGGTCCTGGTTCTGAAACATCTTGTAAATGAACGCGGGGGACTGACTATACGTGACGCAGTAGACGTGCTGGGCGTCACCGAAGTAGTTCAAGAAACTATCCCATGATTTGTCGGCAGCCATCTCCAGGTCGGCGGTGCTGCCGTCGTCGAACTCGACTGTTGCTTCGAATTCTGTCTTGGTCATACGGGGATTACCGGTGTGTTGACGGGTACGTGGGTGGTTGCGTGGAGCTTTGGTGGTGCATGGTCAGATGTACGGGACGCCGCGGATGACGCTGCCTTTGATGAGGTAGCCCTTCATGGCGAAGTCAGCGCACTTGTCGGCGTAGTACGTGGTGATGGGGAGTCGCGTGGAGCGACTCAGCGACCCGACGTGCGCTTCCGATAGCCAGTAGGTTTGCTCCGCGAGCGTGTCGAGATCTGTCGACCCGTGGCGCTTCACGATCTGCAGTGGCCGCGGCGTGCCGGGGCTGCCCTCCTTCCCGCCGGTCGTGGTCAGGTAGGAGTGCTCGACGTTGTGGACGTGGAAGGCGACGCCTTTGTCCGCGATATCGAATCGAGATTTCGATTCGTCGTATTCGGCGATGCGAGGGTTCCCGGATTTCCGGATCTCGACGAGGTCGAACCGCTGAATGAGATCCTTGGCTTTGTCGAGACGGTTGATGAGGCTCTCGATGTCGAGGTAGAACTTCCCGTCACGATGGATCACGACGTGCCGGGGTGGGCGGCCTTCCTCTTCGGCGAAGATTTCCAGGACGTGTTTGATGACGTTCGCTACGTCGTCCTCGTCGAAGGTCTCGCCAGCCTGCTTCGTGACGGCTTCGGACGCGAGGATGGTTCCGTCGGCCATGATGACGTTCGCGGCTGCGCCGAGGTGTTGCTTGGTCGCGTGGTCGTAGGTCACGTCGAGACCGACGAACGCGTCAACGCCCCCGGGAACATCGTCAATCCGCCACGGCACCCCGCCCGCTTTCCCGATGAGAGACGAGCAGATGTTTCCGCCGTAGTTGTCGTTGCCGAGATTGTCGACGGAGATCATCTGACTCGGCACGCCGAGTTGCCCGAGCCGCCGCTTGAATTCGGGATACGGGTCGTCGTAGTCCGCTGCCGCAGCCTCGTCCGTATCCGGCACGACGATCAGTGCCGCATCGTAGTCACTCGCTTTCTGCGCGGGCTGAGAGTAGTGGAACTCCGAGCCGAGTTCGTAGGTGTCGCGGTCGAACGCTGTCGGGCTCGCATCGTAGTCTGCGAGCTTGTTGAGCAGCGTGAGCACGTATTGCCGTGCGTCATCCTCCTCGTCTTCGGGATACAGCGCGATGATGTCGAACGACTCTGGTGGCTTGTACACGCCGTATCCGTTTCGTTCCAGCCCGCCAGCCCCGTAGTACCCCGTCTGTCCGTCACCGAACCGCAGGTTCGGGATATTCCGCGTCTTGTGTTCTCGATACCCGGCGTTGGTGGGTTGGGGGACGGGGTCGAAGCCGAAGTGCGGCGTCGGACCGAGCAAATCCACGAACGATGTGACGACGTTGAACCGTTCCTCGGGTTTCATCCGGCTCTCATTGTGGATGGCGTCCAGGAAGGTGGCATCGACACGGCCCAGCTGCTCGAACGTCGGGATGACCTTACAGTACTCCAAGAGCTGCGGGAAGATCGAATCATCGCCGCTCCCGTACTGCAGATCAGCGATGATAGGGTCACCAGCCCGCATCGAGTCGATGACGTCCTGCTCGACGTGCTTCTCGTGGTACTCCGACATCGGGACGCCCGGCCCGTCCAGCACATCATCGTAGTCCATGTCGATGATCTCCTGAACCGTCGCCGTGCGCGCACTATCATACAGGTCTGTGTCGTGCTCAACGGTCACCCCGGCGATGTCGTGTCCACGCTCAACCCACTCGGCGGCGGAGAACGTCGATTCCAGATGATACGCGACGTTCACGCCACAGATCACGGTCCCGTCAGCATCGACACGAATCCGGCACTTGTACTTCCGATACGCTTCGAACAACCCGCTGTTCGCGGTTCGCTGCGGCGTGGGCTCGATGATCGAATCGATCCCCGACACCTCGAAACGACCGGCAACGGCTCGTTTCACGTCCTGCTTGACGAACTCTTGGAGCGGCCCATCGTCCTGGTACGAACGCGCTTCCAGTGTCGTCTCGCCCTGATGTACCGGCTTCACCGTATACCCGTGAATCGAGATCGGACGGTTGAGTTTCTCGGTCGCGTAGATACGCCGCCGCGACGCATCGGCCGTCGTCACGGGGTTCCCGATCCGTGACTGGTAGTAGTTCGCCGCCTTCGCCGAGAACCCCTCAATCCCGTTCGTGAAATCGTCAGGGTCGATCCCGCCACTCCCAGTTGCCTGGAGTTCGTACTCGTGGACTGTTAGCTCCGGCAACTTTCCGAGTTCGAACTGCAGCAGATAGTTCCCATCTGAGAGCGGCTGTTGATGCAGGAGCTCGCCGCCTCCATCAGCCTTCGGCCGCGAATTACCATCGACCTCGCTTCCGCGAACGAACTCTCCAGTACCGGACGCATCCGATGCTGCCGCGGTAGTCCCACTCCCCTTTGACTGCTCGACAGAGTCTTCCGCGGGATCACTCTCGGCTAATTCGTCGTTCTCGGCATCGGCTGGAGGGTCGTCTAACAGCGTGACAGTGAGGTCATACCCTGGGTTGAGTTGCATCTCCCCCTGGAACTCGTTCCCGACGACGTTCTCCAGGAGATACCACTCCCCGATCTGCCACTCGAAGTCCGCGACATCGTTGTTGTGGAACACTGTCAGATCTACCGCCGCGCCGCCGACGTCCTCCAACTGGACCTTCCGAGCGATGGCATCGTGCTCCCACTCGTCAATCCCCGTGACGCGCAGCGCGATGTCGATCTCTTTCTCATCCTCGATATCAGCCTTGACTGCCATCTACGCCGACCAACGGACGCCCAGAATAAATAAGTTTCCACTAGATGAATCTCAAACACGGTAAATCAATTTTAGCGGTCACACACTCCAAGAAACCACACCCGGCGCGCCAATGGTACACTTCTGAGAGAGTATCGAACGACGCCAAGGGCCGGAAATCTGTCACACTGGGCCTAATAGCCAGCAGAGCTACAGTAGAGTCTGAATAGCGACATCGAGATGCGCGAATATTTGTACTAGCCTATAATAATCGACTGTATGCTTGGGACAGGGAGCGCAGAAGAGTTCATCGACGACGCCGAACACCACAACCAGTGGTGGAGTGACGGCACCTCTCCAGAACTATCGCAAGCCACAGACCTCACCCCACGATCTGATTTCCACCGCGTTCTCAAAACGACGAACACACACTACACTAACGACGTCGAGAGTCTCGTCTACGCGATTCACGGCCAGACCGGCATCGGCAAAACGACCCTTCTCCACCAACTCGTCGCAGCGCTCCTCAACACAACCGACTTCCCACATCAAAACACAGACCTCGAACTCACCTCTGCAATCGAACCGCGGCAAATCCTCTACATCCCCTTAGAAGACTCCCTCTACCAGCTCGAACGCGCAGGCGACGACATCAAACGCCTCAACCAGGTCATCGACTACTTCCAGACCCACGTCGCACCCCGACAAGGACAAAAGTTCATCCTCCTCGACGATGTCCAAGCCCTCGACCTCGACGAAGATCAGAAATCGGAGCTACTCGATCTCGTTGACGAGAACACGTACGTATTCCTGACCGGCATCGTCGAATCCCAAGTCGATCTCTCCACTACCGAACCCGCCGACACCATCGAGGAATTCGAACTATGGCCGATCCTCCCGATGAAATTCATCGACACCGCTCAAATCGGCGCAGGCCTCGGCGTCAATTTCGATGACGAATTCCGAGCCCGACTCGAACAATACCAATCATCAGACTTAGACGGGCCATCGCCGATCAAGACGATTCGAAACGGGCTGTCCAGAAGAGATTCCGAAACCAGTCTCGACACAGCTGTTGAAACCCTCTCAGAACTCTGCTTCGATAACTTCGACACGGACGACCGAGACAACCTTCACGACGCCGCGCGCGCATACCTACGCACAGGCGGCACTCTCCATCAGACAGACGACCCATCGATCCGGAACGAACTCTCCAAATCCCACTTCCTCCTGTTCCTCTACAAAGAACTCGCCAAGTACCGATCCATCCAACAACCCGAAAACCTCCACCGCCTCAGTTCCATCGCCGCCACCAACGCCGGTGAAGAACTCCAGTACACTGATCTCAGCGATCAAATCGGCGTCGACAGGCGAACCGTCGACAACTACCTCAACGTACTTGATGAAGGTATCGCCGTCACCGAATCACAAGACTACTCCCTGCGACGCTACCGCCGCACCCGATTGTACCTCCGCAACCCACGTAACCTCGTCCTCCTCTCCCAACGACAGGAACACCACGGCTTCGAAGGCTACGAACAGCAAGACACCCTCAACCACGAATTCGAGTACAAACTCGCCCGAACCGTCGCCTTCGACCACGCCAAACGCCTCGCATACACCGTCGGAGCCTACGACGTCGAATACACCGAAACCGACTCCGGGCTCATTGACTACATCCTCCACCTCAACGGAGACGTCCTCCCCTTCATCCTCTCCTACCATCCACACACTGGCAACGCCGAAACAATCGCCGAAGACTTCGACCCCAGCTCCGGCCAACACACCGAATCCGATAGTGAAGATCTCCGAGACTTGGATTACCAGGCTCCGTACCGGTTCGTCATCACCGACAGCCTTCCGAAGAAAGTTAGAGAAAGTGGGTCATTAGTTATTGAGTACGACGATATCAGTATTTGCTATCTCCCCTTCTGGCTGTTTTTACTTATCTGTTGACATTTGTAGAATTTAGTACGCCCTCAGAATTACGTACACCGAGTGTTGTGTCGACAGCTGATGGAGGGCAAAGTACTTATTCCGAATGGATGACATAGTGCTACGGTAATCGATGTCACAGTCACCCTCAACTGATTCCTTATTGTCGGAGATACGAAAAGAGTGTCTCGGAGCATACCGAAGTCAACCAGGTCGCATTGACGGGGATATCGGGAACGAGTCTGAGAATCAAAGTAACTACCATGGCCGATTTATATACGAATTAGTTCAGAACGCTGACGATGTCTTAGACGAGCAAGAAAATCAACGAGCTAGATTTGAATTATACGATGATCGATTGTATATGGCTCACACGGGTGCGCCGTTCACTGAAGAGAACGTTAGAGCACTGTGTATCCTCGGGAAGAGCTCGAAAAGCGACGAGCATGCCACTATTGGACAGAAAGGCCGAGG
>Ga0207714_1001443_pt1 | contig 15289 bp, 15 predicted proteins | sample PonA232FremontCA_2_FD_187270 | JGI IMG/M metagenome (GOLD analysis project Ga0207714, IMG submission 187270) | Marine sediment microbial community from Fremont, CA, USA - Pond A23 Sediment 2 (SPAdes) | ecosystem: Environmental > Aquatic > Marine > Unclassified | place: USA: Fremont, California... | reverse complement strand
ATCAGCCCGTGGTGGCCGTGACGGGGCATGAGCTCTGGGATCCGCTGCCGGTGCGCGACGCCCCGTACCGACGCTATGATCCATTTTACGATCGCTTCCACGACCCATTCATCTTTAATAGCCCATGCTTGCGCCATTCCCGGTACTGCTGGTGATGCGCTGCTGCGCGCTCATGCTGGCCCTGCTGCTAGCCGGCTGCGCCACCGATAGCGGGCCCCGTTTCGACCGCCAGGGCGTTCGCGCCATCGATCCGGCCCAGGCCGTTGACGGCCCCGAGGTCCTCGCCGGCGAGGCCGTGATCTGGGGCGGCGTTATTGCCGGCGTCCAGGCGCGCGAAGACGGCGGGAGGGCGATCGAGATCCTGCACTATCCACTGACGCCCGCGCAGCGCCCGGATATGGCCGCTGATCCGGGGCGACGCTTCATCGCCCAGCATGCGGGCGATCTGGATCGCGAGCGCTATGCCCGTCAGCGGCGTATTACCGTGGTGGGCCGTCTCGATGGTGTCCAGCGGGGCCAAGTCGGTGACTACGCCTACAGCTACCCATTAGTCCGAATCACAGACCACGAGCTATGGCCGGAGCAGGCCGTGGGGGCGCCGCGTCGCCGCGGTGGGCTGCGCTTGGGGATTGGTCTCGGTGTTCGTATTGGCATCGACTGATACGCCCCGCTTTGAGGGCCGTTACCTCAATGGCGCGTCTAGGAGCGCTCCGCCGCGCGGTTATCGGCGGCCGCCCCCCTGAGTCCGGGTTGCGTTGGGGGCGGCTCGGCGGGCCTACTCCTCGGGCTGGCGCACGGCCTCGAATTCCAGGATCAGCTCGACCTCGTCGCCGACGAGATCGCCGTCCACGCCGTAACCCATGCCGAAGCGGCTGCGCTCGATGGTGCCGCGTGCCGACGCACCCAGAACATAGGCGTTGTCGCCGAAGGGATAGCGCCCCGTCTTATTAATGGTGACCTGTAGCTCGATCTCGCGCGTCGTGCCCAACAGCGTAAGATCGCCGGTCAGCGTACCCTCGCGGTCCTGATTCAGGGTCAGCTCCGTGGCGTTGAAGCGGATCGTGGGGTAATCGTCGGCGTTGAGGAAATCATCGCCGCGCAGATGCCCATCGCGCTCGGTGTGGTTGGTGAACACGCTCCCGGCCTGGACGGTCACCTCGCCGCTATGCAGCGTCTGTTCGGCCTCGTCGTAGACGAATGTGCCCCGGGCTCGTTGGAACATTCCGAGGGTCTTGTCGTAGCCCGCGTGCTCGACAAGGAAGCCGACGGAGAAGTGGTCCGGATCGATCTTAAAACGGCGCGGCTCGGTGTGGCTCGGGCCAGAGGCAAGGATCAGCAGCGCGCTGGCGGCGACGTGGCTAAGACGCATGGCGTTACTCCGGGGGTTGCGGGGTGGCTGGGTGGCGGATCAGCCAGTGGCTATCCACCATGAAGGAATAACACAGCAGGGCGAGGGCGGTCCCGGCCAGCCATGGCGGCAGCCAAGCGGGCAAGGCGGGGATCAAGCACGCCGGGAGAACGGCCACCTGGACGACGCACACGGCCTTGCGCCGTTGGCTCGGGGGCAGCGGTCGCGCCAGCTGGGGTTTCAGAGTCTGGGTCAGCACGAAGATATAGCGCCACGCGCCGATGAGCAGAACCCAGGCGCCGACGTGCCCGCGGCGCCAGACCAGGGCCGCGAGGACCAGGATCAATACGGCATCGGTCTCCAGGTCCAGACGGGCCCCGAACGGGCTGGTCTCGCCGCGCCGCCGCGCCAGCCAGCCATCGACGCCGTCGAGCGCGAGCGCCGTCAGCGCGATCGCTGCCAGCAGGTAGCCGGCGGCCTCGGGGCCTCGCGTCGCAGCGAGCTGACCCGCGAGCACGGCCGTGAGCCCCAACCGCGTCAGCGTAACCCGATCGGCGGCCGTCAGGCGCTGGGGGCCCGGGTACCAGTGCCGCAGGGCGAACGCGGCGCCAGCCAGCAACACGGCAGCGAGGCCGGTGACGGCAAGGGGCCCGTCAGCCGACCCGGCCGTGATGCTGGCCGCTAGCGCGATGGCACCGCCGATCATGAGGCCACTGTCGCGGTAAGCGGTTGGTGGCAGGGGCATGCGTCTTCCCGTGCAGCGAGCCGGCTGGCAGGCTCTATGGTTGGAAAAGCGTAACAGGCGATGGCGATGACAGCGCAGGAGCCCACCGAGGCGCTATGGCTAATCCAGCCGGGCGCGGCCGCGATCCGCCCCGAGCCCATCCGCGATCCCGGCCCTGGCGAGGTACGCGTGCGAACGCGCTACAGCGCCATCAGCCGCGGCAGCGAGACGCTCGTCTACCAGGGGCGGGTGCCGACGAGTCAATACGACGTCATGCGGGCTCCGTTCCAGGCGGGCGATTTCCCGGCGCCCGTGAAGTACGGCTACATCAGCGTCGGCGACGTCGTCGCGGGGCCCGCCGAGCTAACCGGGCAAACGGTCTTTTGTCTGCATCCGCACCAGCGCGAGTATGTGGTGCCTGCCGAGGCGGTGGTGCCGTTACCGGCGAGGTTGCCACCCGAGCGGGCCGTCCTCGGCGCTGGAATGGAGACCGCCGTTAACGCCGTTTGGGATGGCTCGCCTTTGGTCGGTGAGCGTATCGCGGTTATCGGGGCCGGCGTGATGGGGTGCCTGGTGGCTCGCCTGGTGGCGGGCATGCCCGGGTCGGATGTCACGCTAGTGGATATCGATCCGGCGCGGGCCGAGGTGGCACGGGGCATGGGCGCGCAATTCGCCGCCCCGGACGAGCTCGCCGGGGAGTTCGATCGGCTCTTCCACGCCAGCGCCAGCGAGGCGGGCCTGCGCTTGGCCCTGTGCGTGGCCGCGCTCGAGGCTACCGTGGTGGAGATCAGCTGGTATGGCGATCGCGAGATGGCGCTACCCCTCGGCGAGGCCTTCCACAGTCGGCGACTGACCCTGCGCTCCAGCCAGGTGGCTCGGGTCCCCGCGCACCAGAACCCGCGCTGGGACAATCAGCGACGGCTGCAGCTGGCCCTATCACTACTGGACGATCCCGTGCTGGACCAACTAATCACCGACGAGAGCGATTTCCGCGAGCTGCCGCAAGTGCTCGAGGCCCTGAGCCGCGACCCCGGCTCTAGCCTGTGTCATCGTATCCGTTACAGCGACTGAAGGAGGCGAGCTATCTATACGGTTACCGTCCGCGATCACATCATGATCGCCCACAGCTTCGACGGCGATGGCTTCGGCCCCGCGCAGCGTCTGCATGGCGCGACCTACCTCGTGGATGCCGCTTTTCGGCGGGCGCAACTGGATTCCGCTGGGCTGGTTGTGGACATCGCGGCGGCGGCCGAGCTCCTCTCGACCGTCCTCGCGCCGCTGAACTACCGCAACTTGGACGAGGATCCCGACCTGGCCGGCCGCAATACCACCACCGAGTTCCTGGCGGGCGTCATCCAGGGGCGCCTTGTGGACGCCATCCGCCATGAGGCCCTGGGCACGGAGGCGCGCTCGCTCGCGGCGGTGGCGGTTACGCTCCATGAGTCCCATATCGCTTGGGCCGGCTACGAGGGGCCGGTGAACGACTCCGCGGCGCCATGACGCAGCCGCTGCCTCTCCTCGTGGCGGGCGATCCCGAACAGCGCAGCGGCGGCTACGGCTATGACCGGCGGATGGCGGCCGAGCTCCAGGCCCTGGGGCAGCCGGTGGCATTGCAGGGGTTGGCCGGCTCGTTCCCTGATGCCGATGAGCAAGCCCGGGCGAGCCTGGACGCTGCCCTGGCGGCGCTTCCAGCCGATAGCCCCGCTATCATCGATGGCCTGGCACTCGGTGGCAGTCCCGGGGTCGTCGCCCGCCACGCCGAACGCCTACGTCTGATCGCCCTGATCCATCATCCCCTGGCGGACGAGACCGGGCTAACGCGCGAGACCGCGCAGCGCCTGGATCGGGGCGAGGGTCAGGCGCTGGGGGCCATGCGGGCCGTGGTGGCCACGAGTGCATTCACCGCCCGGCGCCTCGCCGAAAAGGGCGTGCCGGGGGCGAACGCGGTGATACCTGGTACCGAGCCCGCGCCGTTGGCATCACCCCGCGAGGCGCCGCCGTGGCGGCTGCTCTGCGTGGCGAGCCTGACACCGCGCAAGGACCATCAGACGCTGCTGGTCGCGCTGGCGCGTTTGGGCCGCTACCGCTGGCGCGCCGTTTTTGCCGGGCCACTCGATGCCGATCCCGAGTGCGCGCGCTGCGTGCGCGCCGCCATCCATGACTACCAGCTCAGCGACCGTGTCGAGCTCACGGGCGCCCTCGGGGACGAGGCCCTGGCCGCGCGTTACGCGGACACGGATCTGTTCGTGCTGCCGACTCGCTACGAGGGCTATGGCATGGCGTTGACCGAGGCCCTGGCGCGCGGCGTTCCCGTCATCGCCGGCGACGGCGGCGCCGTTCGGGAGACCGTGCCGGCCGCGGGGGCCCGGCTCGTTCCGCCGGGTGATGGGGCGGCGCTCGCCGAGTGCCTGGAACGCTTTATGACGGACGGCCAGGAGCGGGCCGCGCTACGGGCCGGCGCCCAGGCGGCGCGCGAGGCGTTGCCCCGCTGGCCCGATCAGGCGCGGCGGCTGATGGCCATCATTCAGGCGGTTCATGATGGCTGAGGCCTTTGAGGCCCAGTGGTTGGCGCAACGGCGGGCGGCCGATCAGCAGGCGCGCTCTCGCGAGCTCGCGCAGGCGCTGGCGGGCTGGTGCGGGCAGCGCCAGGGGCTGCGCCTGCTCGATCTCGGTGCGGGGAGTGGCGCCAATGCCACGTTCCTAGCGCCGCTGTTGCCGCGACCCCAGCACTGGTGTCTGCTCGACCATGACCAGCGGCTGCTGGCGCTGGCCGCGGATGAGCTCGCGGCACAACGCGATGTTACAGCGGCAACGCAGGTTGCCGATCTCGCCACGGTTGACGACGCGGCGTTCGAGGCCCGGGACGTCGTGACCGCCTCGGCGCTGCTGGATCTGGTAAGCGCGGCGTGGTTGGAGGCCGTTGTTGCCGCTGCGGCTCGCGCGCGGGCGGCGTTGCTGTTCGCACTGAGCTATAACGGCGAGGTCGCTTGGTCGCCGCCGCTGCCCGGCGACGAGGTCGCGCGTGAGGCCTTTAATGCCCACCAGCGGGGAGACAAGGGCCTGGGCCCCGCGCTGGGACCGAATGCCCCGGCCGTGGCCGCGGCGACCGCCCGGCGCTACGGCTACCACGTCGAGCGTCGATCGAGCCCCTGGGTGCTGGGGTGGGGCGCGGCCGATCTGCAGGCCTGGCTCCTCGCCGGCCGCTACCAGGCCGCCTGCGCGCAAAAACCGGCGTGGGCTGGTGACCTGGCGGATTGGGCTGGGGCACGGCAGACGCGCATCGACACTGGCGATAGCGGCGTTCGGGTGGGGCATGACGACATCCTGGCTCTGCCGCCATGACCCTCTGGCGTGCCGTTCGCCTCGCGATGGGCCCGGCGGTGCTGGTGGCGCTGGCCCTGCTGGTGGACCCGTGGCGCCTGCTGTCGCATCTGACGGCGCTGGATGGGGTCTGGCTGGTGCCCATTGTGGCGCTAAGCCTTGTCCAGTTCGCCGTCTCGGCCTGGCGCTGGCGCTTTACGGCCCAGCGGCTGGGGCTCGCGCTCACGCGCCGTCAGGCCCTGGCCGACTATTACCTGGCGGTGCTGCTGAATCAGTGTCTGCCGGGCGGCGTGCTGGGCGACGCCAACCGCGCGTGGCGACACGCTCGCGCTGTGGGTAATACCGCGGGTGCGGCGCAGGCGGTGGTCCTGGAGCGGGTCTCGGGGCAGCTCGCCATGGCCGTTGTGGCATTGCTCGCGTTGCCAGCTGTGCCCGGCGTGGTCGGCGTGCTCAGTCGGCATCCGTGGTCCATCGCAGTGGTGGCGATCGCGGTACTGCTGGCACTGGGCTGGGTGATTCGCCACGTCGGGCGCTACTCGAGCGGCATCCTGCCGCGCGCGTTGCTGGGGAGAGGGGTATGGCCGGTCCAGCTCGGGAGTTCGCTGGTGGTGGTGGCGACCTATATCGCCATCTACGCCCTGACGGCCCGGGCGCTGGGCGTCGACCGGGAGCTCGCGGCGCTGGTACCGCTGATCCCGTTCGTTCTGCTGGCCATGCTCGTGCCGATCTCGGTGGCGGGATGGGGCGTGCGCGAGAGCGCCGCGGCCGGCCTGTGGGTGGCCGCGGGCTGGCCGGCCGCCGAGGGTGTGGCGGTGTCGGTGGCCTACGGGGCGTTGAACCTGGCCCTCGCCTCGCCGGGTTTGGGGGTGGCCCTCGCTCGGATTCGGGGGGCGCGTTACCCGCGCTCAGACGACTTGCCCGCGCGCAGGTCGAGATCGAACAGGACATCGTCACCGAGCCGATGCTGTCGGCAGCTCGGCCGCAGGGCCTGATCCATGCCATCGATAGGGGGTAGGTCGAGACCAGCGGGGCCGCGCCCGATGAGCACGGGCGCCACCACGAGATGCAGCCGATCGAGGCAACCGGAGCACAAGAACCGCGAGACCGTATTGCCGCCACCCTCGATGAGGACTCGGGTCAGGCCGCATGCGGCGAGGCGATCCAGGACCGCGGACGGGGCCATGCCGGGGACCGCGAGGGTGTTCGAGTCATCCCCGGCGGCGGCTGTTGCCACCAGGCGTATCGCGGGGGCGACCGGGTCGGCGAGCAGGGGATGGCTTGGCGGCAGGCGTCGCGAGCGGTCCAGGACCACGCGCTGGGGCTGCTCGCCCTCGACGACGCGAACGGTTAATTGGGGTGAGTCCGCGAGCGCCGTGCCGGCGCCGATGACGACGGCGTCCACCGAGGCGCGTAGCTGGTGCAGGCGCTGGTGGTCGGCGTCGCCGCTAATGCGGTCGGCACAGCCGCGGGCGGTGGCGGTCCGACCGTCCAGGCTCTGCGCGATCTGGGCCACCACGTAACGGCGCCCCGGGGCGGCCATCGCGGGGGCCAACCGATCCAGGAGGGCGACGGCCTCCGTGGTGGGCGAGGCGGCGCGGATGGTCCAGCCGCCCTCGGGCGTCAGGGTTATGGCCCCGGAATCGGCATCTCCGGCGCGGCGGGTGCCTGCCTCATCGGGCGTTTGGTCTTTGAGGACACGCAGTAGACGCCAGGCCGCGTTGAGGTCGATGACAGAGTCGTTGTTCAAGGTGGTGGTCGATTCGCGAAGCGGTCCATGCCTGTAGTCTCGGCAGCGCTCGCCGGCTTGACAAGCGCTGGCACGTTGCTCTGTGTATTGACGCCACGCCGAAAGCCTTCGTGTGGGCACCGGGCGTGAGCGAAGTCGACCCGAGGCCAGCCGGAATTACCCAGCGTTCTGTTAACTGATAGCCTGCCCCCAGTGCCGTGCTTGAGCGGGGCGGGCGGGGATGCCGTATCGCGGCTACCCGTCGTCACTGAGTGGAGGATCGCATGATAAGAACAACCTGGCTGACCCTATCGATTGTCGCCGGCCTCGCCGGTTGTGGTGCCGCCGAGGACAGCGCGACGGCGAGTGGGCCGCGGTCATTGCAGAGCATCAAGGAATCCGGCGAGCTGGTGGTCGTCACGCGCAACGCGCCGACGACCTACTACATCGGATCGCGCGGCGAACCGTCGGGACCGGAGTACGACAAGGCCAGGGCCTTCGCCGAGACCATCGGCGTTGAGCTGCGCATCCAACAGGAGCCCACGGTTACGGCGGTGCTCGATGCCATCCGCTCGGGCGAAGGGGATCTGGCCGCCGCGGGGCTGACCGTGACCGAACAGCGACAGGCGAACGTCCAGTTCGGTCCGACGTATCAGGATGTCACCCAGCAGGTCGTGTGTCGGCGCGACAATGTCCAGCCGGAGAGCGTCGAGGAGCTGGTGGGGCTAGACCTCCACGTCATCGCCGATAGCAGTTACAGCCAGCGCCTCGCCGAGCTCAAGGCCAACGGGCACCCCGATCTCGAGTGGACCGAGACGGAATCCATGACGACCGAGGGTTTGTTGCGCTCGGTCTGGCAGCGCGAGATCGACTGCACGGTGGCGGACTCAACGATCGTCGACATCAACCGCCGTTACTACCCGGAGCTACTGACGCCATTCAATCTCTCCCGCGTGCAGCAGCTCGCCTGGGCCATGCCCAAGGGCAGCGATTCGCTCAATCAGCAACTCACGCAGTGGTTTAAGCAGTATCGCGACAGCGAGCAGCTCGCCCGGCTGCAGGAGCGGTACTACGGCTTCTTCGAGATCTTCGATTACGTCGATACGAGCGTCTACATCCGTCGCATCGACGCGAAGTACCCCAAGTTCCGCGACAGCTTCAAGGCGGCTGCTGAGACGTACGATCTGCCGCCGCTGCTATTGGCGGCACAGGGCTACCAGGAGTCGCACTGGGATCCCAACGCGCGTAGCCCCACGGGCGTGCGCGGCATCATGATGCTGACCCGCAGCACCGCTCGGGAGATGGGGGTCAGCAACCGGCTGGATCCGCAGCAGAGCATCATGGGCGGTGCCAAGTACCTAGCCAAGATGAAGAAACGCTTCGTCGATGAGGTCACGGAACCGGATCGGACATACCTGGCACTGGCCGCTTACAACGTCGGTCGGGCGCATATGCACGACGCCCAGGTGCTGGCGCGCCGCCTGGATCTCAGCCCCCACGAGTGGCGCGATATCAAGCAGGTCCTGCCGCTGTTGGCGCAGAAGCGCTACTACAAGACGTTGAAGTACGGTTATGCCCGGGGGCGAGAGCCCGTTCGCTATGTCCAGCGCATTCGCGAGTACCGCCATGTGCTGGCGAATCAGACGAAAGGCGATTGATCCGGGCTCGATAGAGCGGGCGATGTAGGCTGTCAAGCGTTCGTCGGCTTGCCACGTCGCGGAGCGCCCCCGCTGGCTGGAACGAGTGTTAGCCTACTGGCGTTTTGCGGAACGCCGGCGCAGCCGGGTGTGTACTGAGCAACTCGAATCCAGGAGCGGGAGCCATGGCTAAGGCGCAGCGCAGTGAGCACGGCGAGTGGTCGAGCGGCTTGATGTTCGTACTGGCGGCTACGGGCTCCGCCGTTGGTCTGGGCAATCTCTGGCGCTTCCCCTACCAGGTCGCCCAGAACGGTGGCGCCGCCTTCGTCTTCATCTACCTGCTATGCATCATGCTGGTGGGGCTGCCGATCATCGTTGCCGAGATCACCTTGGGCCGGCGGGGCAAGCAGAGCCCCATCAATAGCCTCCGGAGCATTGCGATGGCCGAGGGTGTCAGCCGCTACTGGACGCTCCTGGGTTGGCTCGGGGTGGCCTCCGGCGTCCTGATCCTGTCTTTCTACAGCGTGGTCGGCGGCTGGACGCTGTACTACACCGCCCAGGCCTTTACGGGGGCCTTCCAGGGCATGGGTGTCGAGGCGGCTAGCGAGATGTTCGGCGGGCTCACGGCGAGTCCCTGGGCCGTTGTCCTTTGGCACACGCTGTTTATGTTGCTGCTCTTCGGTATCGTCGTGGTCGGCGTGCGCGATGGCATCCAGCGTACGGTCACCTTGCTGATGCCCATGCTGCTGGTTATTCTTGTGCTGCTGGTGGGCTACGGCATGGCCGCCTCCGGGTCATTCAACGAGGCCGCTCTGTTCCTTTTCCAGCCCGACTACACGGCCGTTACCCCAGATACCTTCCTTACCGCCTTGGGGCAGGCCTTCTTCACATTGAGCCTCGGCCTGGGCGCGATCATGGTCTACGGCGCCTATCTCCCGCAGAACGAGTCCATACCGAACAGCGCTGCCTGGATCGTGGGCATGGATACCGCGACGGCCCTGCTCGCGGGTCTGGCCATCTTCCCGATCGTGTTCGCCGCCGGCATGGATGCCGGCTCGGGTGGGCCGGGGCTGGTCTTTAAGACCTTGCCCATCGTTTTTGGCGAGATCCCATTTGGCGTCATCCTCGCCATCCTCTTCTACATCCTGCTAGCCGCTGCGGCGATCACCTCGGGCGTATCGTTGCTGGAGCCGGCGACGGCGTATCTGACCGAGAAGGGGGGCAGCCGGCTGGTCGGGGCGGGTTCGGTAGCCCTTGTTATTTGGTTGCTGGGCATCCCCGCGGCGCTGTCCCAGAACATCTGGTCCGATCTCAAGCTGCCGGGCGGCCAGGGGATATTCGGCACCATGGAGTTCGTCTCCACCACCATCATGCTGCCGCTCGGCGGCCTGTTGATCGCGCTATTCTCTGGCTGGTTCATGCGCTCGGCGAGCCTGGCCAAGGAACTTGGTGTGAATCCCGGCAATACGCTCTATCTGCTCTGGCTGTTCGCCGTTCGTTTCATCGCGCCCCTCGGTGTGATCCTTATATTCCTGAACTCGCTGGGCGTCTTCGGCGGCTAGCTCGGTACTCGCCCCGCGCGTTCTGGCTGCGGGGAACCTTGTTTCCTAGACTTTGCCGTATGGGCGGGATGAACCGAACCGCCCCGCTTTTCATTGTTTCCCTTTGGAGGTTTGTTAATGCCGGACGTAATTGGCCGCTATGCGGTCCGTACGACCGTGTCCGTTGTTGCCTTGGCCGCAGCCGGTAACGCCGCCGCCCTTGAGTGGGAGGTGGGCGATGCCAAGATCGATCTCTACGGCTTCGCGCGCCTGAACGCCGCCTTCGATGTCGATCAGGACGCCACCTCGGACTTCGGCACCCAGACCGGCAGTTTCAATAAGACGGTCGAGAATGATCGGGCAAATAGGGACGGTGGTTTCGGTGCTGACGCCGAGCAGAGCCGCCTGGGCGTCACGGTCAAGCATGACACCGGCGTGCGCGTAACCGTTGAGGGCGACTACCGTGGCGGCGACTTCCGCCTTCGTAAGGCCTACGGCGAGTACGAGGGTATTCTGGCGGGCCAGACCTGGTCCAATTACAATACCTTCGTCGGCTATACACCGTCGGTGGACTTCGATGCCCTAGCGGGGCTTGCTGGCCTCCAGGATCGCGTAGCACAGGTGCGCTATACAATCGGTAGTCTTTCGGTTGCGATCGAGGAGCCGATTCCCAGCGGTCGGCCCCTCGAAATCGATCGGGGTGGTAACGATGTGCCGGCATCCGACCGGGATGACTTCTCGCGCGATGAGCTCCCCACTCTGACAGCACGGTACGAGAGCTCGATTGATGCCTTCTCCTATTCCGTTGCCGGTGTGGTCCAACAGGTCAATGGCAATCAAGCCGAGACCAACTTGATAAGTGGGGACGCCGAGGACGATATGCTCGGCGGCGCCGCCTTCGTGGCGGGTAGCTACCAGGCCACGGAGGCCCTGACCCTTAACGCCACGTTTAATGTTAGCGAGGGGGCCAATACCTATCTGTATCGCTCGGGCGATGACTTTGGTGCCGCGGACGGCTACTTCGATGGCGATGACCTAGAGCCCATTAGCGGTTATGGAGGCTCAATCGGTGCAAGCTATAAGATTGGGCAGGGCTCGGTTAATCTCGGCATCGGCTCGGTTACCAACGACTGGGACGAGGTCGAAGATGATCGGCCCACCGATACCAGCGTGCAATCGGAGCATGAGACGAATACCAACGCCCTCGTTAATTACATGTGGCGTCCCGCGGACAACATGATGTACGGCGTTGAGTACCAGTACCTGGATGTCGAGCTCCAGAGCGGCGAGAGTTTCGACGCTAATCGCGCCATGTTCGCTGCTCAGTACAGCTTCTGAGGCCATCGGGTGCCCCGCTCCGTGGGCGTGGGGCACTACTAGTATTCCCCGCCGTATCTCCGCTAGGCTCAAGATCTAATAAGGCCATAGCGGAGACCCATCATGCCCATGCGTGCCGACGCCAGCCTTGTCTGGTTGGTTGATGTTCAGGAGCGCCTGCTGCCGGCGATCGATAACGGCGACAGTGTCGCGGCGGCCTGCGGCTGGCTGGCCGACGTCGCCGCCGAGTTGGCGGTGCCGGTGGCTGCCTCCGAGCAGTACCCGAAGGGCCTGGGCCACACCGTAGCTAGCCTGCGCGAGCGTCTGGATCCCTCAGCCATCGCCGAGAAGACGCATTTCTCCTGCGTGGATGCCGAGGGCTGCCGCCATGTCATCACCGAGTCCGGGCGTCATCAGATCGTGCTGGGTGGTATTGAGGCCCATGTGTGTGTGCTGCAGACCGCGCTGGGCCTGCGCGCGCAGGGCTACGAGGTCTATGTGGTCTCGGAGGCCACGGGGTCGCGCTGCCCGGAGGACAAGCGGTTGGCGATGGATCGCCTACGGGATAACGGCGTTGCGGCTGTGTCGGGGGAGATGGTGGCCTTCGAGTGGCTCCACCAGGCGGGCACGGACGTGTTTAAGCGGGTAACGAAGGGCTACATCAGCTAGATCGGCAGCTAGCGCACCGTGGCCCGCCGCCTCGTGCGGCGGGCCAGCAGCGGCGGGAGCCTTACTGGCCGTCGCCCTCGGCCTCGCCCTCGACCTGGCCGGTCTCGACCTCGTTCTCGGTGGCCTCGCGGACGTTACTGACCTTGACCTCGAAGTTGAGCGTCTCACCCGCCAGCGGATGATTGGCATCGACGGTCACTTGCTCTTCGCCGACATCGGTGACGGTGACGATGGAGGTCCCCTCCTGGGTCTGCGCCTGGAAGCGCATGCCCGCCTCAACAGAATCGACGCCCTGGAACATCTCCTTCGGCACGTCCTGCTTGAGCTCCTCACTGCGCTCCCCGTAGGCCTCGGCGGGCTCGACCTGGACCGAGACGTCCTCGCCAACGTCCTTACCCTCAAGCGCGTTCTCGAGACCGGGGATGATGTTCCCGCCGCCGTGAACGTACTCGAGCGGCTGCCCTTCCTCGGAGGCGTCCAGCACCTCACCGTTCGCGTCGCTGAGCTTGTAGTCAATAGCTACAACGGTGTTCTTGGTGACCTGCATTGATAATCCTCTGGGTTCATTATACATCGCGACAGTGTACGGCGCCGATGCCGCTGATACAAACGCCGCACGGTTCGCATCGCGCCGCTACTGCCTAGCGCGCAGCGGCAAGGCGGTAGCGTTCGGCAAGCGTTTCCAATTGCCCTTGCTGCTCGGGGGTTATGGCGTTGAACTCGACCCCCATGCAGTGGAAGTAATTATTGCGGGGCTGGCGCGACCAGACGCAGCGCGCATCGAGGTAAATGCTCTCAACGCCGTCGATGGGCTCACCGAGCTCGATGCGTAGGGCGAGTTCGCTGTTCTCCGAGACGACATCTCGGCTCTCGATCATGCCGCCGCCGATGTTGACGTCGGTCAGATAGCCCACCAGCCGTTCGCTCGATTGCTCGTAGACGGGCAAGAAGCGATCGACCACATAGCGTGCATGGCGGCGCGCATCCTTCATACCATCCCCCGGCACCTGTGTCAGCTAGCGCCTAATATGCGGGCACCATGGCCCTGTGTCCAGCCGCCAACGATGGCGGCCCAATCCGTCGGGCTATAGGGGTTATTTTTTGTGAATAAATTCCGGATGTGCCGACTGTTAACGCGTAGTGTCAGAAATGATCCTGGCGGGGGTGCCAGGGGGTTGGACCGCAACGGCTGGAGTGAGTCGATTAGCCCGCTTATCGAAGCGGGCTTTTTTTTTGCCGTGCCGACCTCGCTACCCCGTAACGACCCGGCCAGCCTCCGCTCATTGCCATCGGCTCGCCCGGAACGAGAGCGTTCAGGGTCTGTTAGTCTGACGGTCCCAGACATTAGGGAGTTCAGGCTTGTCCGATCACGATCATCGACCGCCCCGCGCCGCCCATGAGCCGGTAAGCTATACCTACCACGGCCACCAGCGATGGGACGAGTTCGCCTGGCTGCGGGCCGAGAACTGGCGCGAGGCCATGCTCGATCCCTCGGTGCTGCCGGAGGCGATCGCCAGCCATCTGCGCGCCGAAAACGAGTATGCGCGCGCTGTTATGGCCGATACGTCCGAGCTCCAGGACCGCCTCTACGCGGAACTGCGCGGACGCATCAAGGAAGACGACAGCAGCGTGCCGAGCCGCGATGGCTCGTGGTATTACTACTCGCGCTTTCGTGAGGGTGGCCAGCAGCCGCTGTTGTGCCGGCGCTATGGCGAGCATGGCAATGAGGTCATCCTGATTGATGGCGACGCCGAGGCCGAGGGCCTGGATTACTTTCGCCTCGGCGGCACGGAGCACAGCCCGGATCAACAGCTGCTGGCGTATGCCGTGGACACCACGGGGGCCGAGGCCTTCGAGATCCGTTTCCGCGACCTAGCCTCGGGCGAGGATCTGGCGGACCGGATCGGTAACGCGCGCGGCGATTTCGAATGGGCCGCGGATTCGCGGACGCTGTTCTATACCACCCTGGATGCCGATCACCGCCCCAAGTGGGTCTACCGACACACCCTGGGCGATCCGGTCCCGCAGGATAGCATCGTCTACGAGGAGCCCGATCCCGGTTTCTTCGTCGGCGTAGGTAAGACGGAGAGCCGGCTTTATCTGCTCATCGACGCCCATGACCACACGACCAGCGAGGTTCGCTACATCCCAGCCGACGAGCCGGGGTTGACGCCCTGCGTCTTTGCCGAGCGCGAGCGGGAGGTTGAGTACGAGATCAGCGATCACGACGATAACTGGCTCATTCTCACCAACCGCGGCGGGGCCGAGGATTTTCGCATCTGCTGGACCCCCGTGGCCGATACGGCACCGTCGGCATGGCAGGACCTCATTCCCCATGAATCGGGGCGCCTGATCCAGGGCATGCTTGTCTTCCAGGATTGGCTGGTGCGCCAGGAGCTCGTCGATGCCCAGCCGCGGGTCGTGATCCGGCACCTTGCCGATGGGCATGAGCATGCCATCGAGTTCGACGAGGCCTGTTATGGGCTGGACGCGGCGGGTGGCTTTGAGTACGCCACCAATACCCTGCGCCTGGGTTACAGCTCATTCGCCACGCCCTCGCGGGTCTACGACTACGACATGGCCACCGGCGAGCGGATCCTGCGCAAGGAGCAGACGATCCCGTCCGGTCATGATCCAGACGCCTACACCAGCCGGCGCCTGATGGCGACGGCCCCTGACGGTGAGCAGGTGCCAGTGTCGCTGTTCCATCGGCGCGACGTCACGCCAAGCGCCGAGACACCGCTGCTAATGTACGGCTACGGTGCCTATGGCATGACCGAGACCCCGGGGTTCAGTCCCAACCGGCTGTCCCTGGTGGATCGGGGTTTCGTCCTGGCCGTGGCGCATGTTCGGGGCGGTATGGACAAGGGCTACCGCTGGTATAGGGAAGGCAAGCTCGAGTCCAAGCCCAACACCTTCTCGGACTGCATCGCCGCCGCGGAGTCGCTCATCGCGGCGGGTTACTCCAGCGCCGGCAATCTGTCCCTGCTCGGCGGCAGCGCCGGC
>Ga0207714_1001441_pt1 | contig 15295 bp, 12 predicted proteins | sample PonA232FremontCA_2_FD_187270 | JGI IMG/M metagenome (GOLD analysis project Ga0207714, IMG submission 187270) | Marine sediment microbial community from Fremont, CA, USA - Pond A23 Sediment 2 (SPAdes) | ecosystem: Environmental > Aquatic > Marine > Unclassified | place: USA: Fremont, California... | reverse complement strand
TATTAGATCAGGATCACAATTGGTATCTAAGATAGAAACGATTGGTATATCAAGTTTTCTAGCTTCAGCTACAGCAATTGATTCTTTCCTAGGATCTGTGATATAGACTACATCAGGTAATCCATCCATATGGCGGATACCACCTAGGTTTCTTTGCAATTTGTCTCTTTCACGCTCTAACTCAATAACTTCTTTGTTAGGTAATACCTCGAAAAGTCCTTCTTCTTCCATCTCTTCGAGTTCATTTAAACGGTCTATACGCTTACTAATAGTTTGATAGTTAGTTAACATACCACCTAACCAGCGTTGATTTACATAAGGCATTCCACAGCGTTCAGCTTCTTTTTTAATTGTTTCTTGAGCTTGTCTTTTTGTACCGACAAAAAGAATTTCACTTCCTTTTGCTGCTTCTTCTTTTACAAATTCATAAGCCTTATCCATTAATTTAACAGTTTGCTGTAAATCAATGATATAGATACCGTTTCTTTCTGTAAAGATATAATCCTTCATCTTAGGATTCCATCTTCTTGTTTGGTGACCAAAATGGACACCAGCCTCAAGTAGTTGTTTCATGTTTACTACAGACAATATTGCCACCTCCTCTCTGGTTTTAAACTTCCATCTGCTTCTTCCCCTGTTAAATTATCGAAGAGGATTAAACCTCGATACCACTACTGTTCTATCGAACAGCACCAGTGACAGAGTCCACTAGATGTGTTTATTTATTACCAATAGCTAGTATAACATAATAATATATTTTAATCAATAAAATATTTATAAAAATTGTTTTAAAGCCTATTATTTAAAGCTTTAATTTTTCTAGATCTTCAAGTAAATAATCATTTAATATCTTAATATAAGTACCTTTCATGCCTAATGATCTTGATTCGATTACTCCGGCACTTTCAAATTTTCTTAATGCGTTAACTATAACTGAGCGTGTGATTCCCACCCGGTCAGCAACTTTACTTGCTACTAATAAACCTTCTTTACCATCTAACTCATCAAAGATATGTTCAATGGCTTCAAGTTCAGAATATGATAGAGTATCAATAGCAACCTGAACTGCTGCTCTTTTACGAGCTTCTTTTTCAAACTCATTATTTCTTTTTCTTAATATTTCCATTCCTACAACTGAAGCTCCATATTCTGCTAATACAAGATCCATATCACTAAATTCATTACCATACCTTGACAATACGAGGGTACCTAATCGATCTCCCCCACCAATAACCGGTACAATAGTTGTTAATTTATCAGAATACATACATTTGTTTTCGGGATCAAAAACACATACTTTATCTTCTTGAGTTATATTTGCTTTAGTACCTGAAATTTCTAATAAACTATTATTATAATCTTCAGGAAAACGATTATCTTCAGAAACAATTTCATCCATAATTTCACATTCGAAATCTTCCATAAATGAATGTCCTAATATTTTACCTTTTTTACTAGTAATATAAGTATTAGACTCAATAGCTTCGGATAAAACTGGGGCCATTTTTTCAAAATCTACAGGTTGACCGCCTGACCTTTGCAACAATCTATTAATTTTTCGACTCTTTTCTAAAATCTCACTCATCATAATTACCTCCGTTAATTTAATTTTAATGTATTATAGAATATATTTACTTAAATCTTTGTCTTTTACTACTTCAGATAATTGTTCATTTACATAATCTACATCTATTGTGACTTCTGTATTCTCGATATTATCAGGTGCATTATATGATAACTTTTCAAGTAATTTTTCCATTATTGTGTGTAATCTTCTTGCACCAATATTTTCAGTTTGTTCATTTACCTCAAAAGCAAATTCAGCAATTTCTCTAATAGCCTCATCTGTAAATGTAATGTTTAATCCTTCAGTTTCTAATAATGCCCTATACTGACGTGTTAAAGCATTTTTAGGTTGTAATAAAATCTGTTCAAAATCATCGACAGATAAACTACTTAGTTCTACTCTAAGAGGAAAACGACCTTGTAATTCAGGAATAAGATCAGATGGTTTAGACATGTGAAAAGCTCCAGCAGCAATAAAGAGAATATGATCTGTTTTAACTGCACCATGTTTAGTCATTATTGTTGAGCCTTCAACTATAGGTAATATGTCTCGTTGAACACCTTCTCTTGAAACATCTGGACCTGAACCCTGATCATTACCGGCAATTTTATCAATTTCATCTAAAAAGATAATGCCGTCATTTTCAACTAAATCTATTGCTTCAGATTTTACTTCTTCATTATCTATAAGTTTTTTGGCTTCTTCATCTTTTAAAATTTCAATAGCTTCTTTAATTTTTACTTTTCTTGTTTTCTTTTTCTTAGGAAACATATCACCAAACATATCCTGGAAGTTTATACCCATTTCTTCTACTCCCTGGCCAGTGAATAGTTCCATCATTTGAGGTGAATCTTTTTCTATAGAAATTTCAATTTTCCTATCGTCTAATTCACCTTCTTTGAGTTTCTCCATTAATTTATCTCTTCGTCTTTGAATTCTTTGATAACTTTCAGAGGAATCTTCTTTTTCTTCTTCCTCATCTGAAAGAAATTGGAAAGGACCTTTTTTTTGTTTTTTACCAGGCTTAGGTAATAGATTATCAATAATTCTTTCACGAGCAGCCTGTAAAGCTTCTTCTTGTACATTTTCAATTCTTTTTTCTTTAACCATTCTAATAGCACTTTCCAATAGATCTCTAACCATAGATTCTACATCTCTACCAACATAACCAACTTCAGTAAACTTTGTCACTTCAATTTTACTGAAGGGAGCTTCAGCAATATTAGCTAGTCTCCTAGCTATTTCAGTTTTACCTACACCAGTTGGTCCTATCATTAAGATATTTTTAGGAATAATTTCTTCCTGTAAATCTTCATCTACTAATCTTCTTCTATATCTATTTCTTAAAGCAATTGCTACTGATTTCTTAGCATCATTTTGTCCAATTATATATTGATCAAGTTTTTCAACTATTTGACTCGGTGTTAATTCCATAAACTGCCTCCTTAAAACTTATAAGTCTTCAACTACAATGTTATTATTAGTATAAATACAAATATCAGCTGCTATATTCAGTGATTTTTCAGCAATATCCCTTGCGGATAAACCTTGGTTATTTTCCAGTAGAGCTCTCGCAGCTGCTTTAGCATAAGCTCCACCTGAACCAATAGCCATAATTTCATCATCTGGTTCTATCACATCACCAGTACCTGAAATTAATAAAATTTTATTTTCATCAGCTACCAGTAATAAAGCTTCTAATTTTCTTAACATTTTATCAGTACGCCATTCTTTTGCTAATTCAACTGCTGCTCTTTCTAAATTACCGTGATATTCTTCCAGTTTACCTTCAAATTTTTCAAAAAGAGTAAAAGCATCAGCAGAAGTACCTGCAAAACCAGCTAGAACTTCTTCATTATACAATCTTCTAACTTTTCGCGCACTAGATTTCATGACTGTGTCGCCCATTGTTACCTGGCCATCACCGGCCAAAGCTACTTTGTTATTGTATTTAACAGCAACTATAGTCGTTGCTTTTATTTTCTCCATTAAATGAACCTCCTATAATTTTTGCAAAATTATAAAACTTCTAATGTTTTCAGTTTAACACAATAAATTAAATTGTGTCAAATATATCATTATTCAGTTACAGTGTGTTTACATTCTTTATTGGTACATTTATAGTAAGTACCTTTTTTCTTACTATATTTCTCTACCATCATACTTCCACACTCTGGACATTTCTTTTCGGTTGGTTTATCCCATGAAACAAAATCACAATCAGGATAATTACTGCAACCATAAAATGTTTTTCCTTTTTTAGATTTTCTCTTTACAATTTCGCCATCTTCACATTTTGGACAATCAATTCCAATTTTATCAAGATATGGTTTGGTATTTTTACACTCTGGAAAACCTGTACAGGCTAAAAATTTACCGTATCTACCATGTTTTATTACCATAGGTCTTCCACATTTATCACACTTAATATCAGTTTCTATATCCATATTAACTTTTTTCATATTATCATAAGCCTTTTCTAGGCGTTCTTCAAATTCTTCATAGAAATCTTTTAATATTTGCTGCCATTCTTCTTTACCATCTTCAATTTCATCTAAGCGTTTTTCTAATTGAGCAGTAAATTCAATATCAGTTACATCTGGGAAAAATTCAGTTAAAAGTTCATTTACTGTTTTTCCTAGATCAGTTGGTATAAAATATTTACCTTTTTTATTAACATAATTACGTGAAACAATTTTTGAAAGAGTAGGTGCATAAGTACTTGGTCTACCTATTCCCTCTTCCTCCATTGTCTTTACTAAGGATGCTTCAGTATATCTTGGTGGTGGTTTTGTAAAGTGTTGTTCTGGATCTATTTTTTCGGCCTCTATTTTATCATCTTCATTAACTTGTGGTATATAATCATCCTTATTATCACTATCAAACAATCTTAAAAAGCCTGGGAAGATTAATTCCGAGCCATTAAATCTAAATTTGTAATCTCCATTTAAAATATCTATTGTATTTGTTTTATAAACAGCTGGTTTCATTTGACTACCAATAAATTGATTCCATATTAAATTATATAATGAATATTGATCCTTAGTTAAATATTTTTTCATATTATCTGGTGATCTAAAAGCAGAAGTAGGTCTGATTGCTTCATGAGCATCTTGAGTATTACTTCCTTTTTTACCATAGTTTCTGCCTTGATAGTATTTATCACCAAATTCATCTTTAATAAAGGTTTCTGCTTGATTCCTAGCTTCATTAGCTAATCTTGTACTATCTGTTCTAATATAACTAATTAGACCAATTGTACCTTCATTACCTATATCAATACCTTCATATAATTGTTGGGCAATGAACATTGTCTTTTTAGCAGAAAAATTAAGTACAGAAGAAGCCCTTTGTTGTAAAGTACTTGTGGTAAACGGTGGATAAGGATTCCTTCTTCTTTTATTTTCTTTTATATTATCAATAATGTATTCATTTTTTTCTAGTTCTTTCATTATTTCATTAAGTTCTTCTTCACTATTTATTTCAAAATTTTCTTCTTTTATTTTAAATAGATCTGCTTCAAATTCTTTTTTTCCATCACTAAATATTGCAGTTATAGTCCAATATTCAACTGGTTCAAAATTTTCAATTTCTTCTTCACGTTGACAAATTATTTTTACAGCAACAGATTGTACTCGACCGGCACTTAAACCTTTTCTGACTTTTTTCCAAAGAAGGGGGCTTAGTTTATAACCCACTAATCTATCTAATAACCTTCTGGCCTGTTGTGCATCAACCAAGTCATGGTCTATTTCTCTTGGACTTTCTATTGCTTTTTTTATTGCATTATGAGTAATCTCATTAAATGAAATTCTGTTTTTACTTTCTTCTAATTTTAAAGCATTTGATAAATGCCAAGAAATAGCTTCACCCTCTCTATCAGGGTCAGTTGCTAAATAAACATTTTCACTTTTCTTTTTTTCTTTTCGTAATTTTTTTAAAACTTTACCCTTACCTCTAATTGTAATATAATTTGGTTCGAAATTTTCTTCTAAATCAATCCCCATTTTACTTTTGGGTAAATCGACTACATGACCCATTGAAGCCTCGACATTAAAATCTTTTCCTAAAAATTTCTTGATTGTTTTGGCTTTAGCAGGGGATTCTACAATAACTAAATTCTTTTTTGACATGATCAAATTAACCTCCAAAATAATTAATTTATATATTTAAAATCTTTTGATAATTTAGTTGAAAATTCTTTAAAGTGATTTGAAATATATTTGATTCGATTTTCATCTTCCACAACATCTTGTATTACATCCCAAAAATTAAAGTTCTTATTCTTATTATAATAAACATTCTGAATAATCTTATTTACTACTTCTTCGGTTTCTTTAATAGTTATAACATTCATTAATAACAATCTTTTAATTAAACCTCTGTGTTCTTTTGAAAGATACATTTTTTCTTGGACAGTAAAAATTCTATTTAAAAATTTCCCATCAGATATTGCTTCAATATTTTTATCTTCAATAACCTCTGGTTTTTCAAATATTAATTGAAAAGCTTTATCAATATCTTCAACTTCATAACCCATTTCAACAAGATCATTAATTAAATCTTCCTGATCAACTATCTCATCTCCACTATTTAAAAGTTCTTCAATTAAATAATTTAATATATCATAGATTTTATCTCTCATATATATCTGCAGGTAAACCTGCTTATACCTCCTTAAATTGAATTACATTTTATACAACTATTATAATATTATAGATGTTTTAAATTTGTTTGTAAAGCCTTTTTCAGTAATTAAAGGAAGTTTATATGTGATTATCTATCAATATTAACCCAATTTATCAACTTTTTTTAGGTATTTTTCCATATTATATTTTCTATCAAGTCCAGCTTTATTCATATATCTAACTTTTCCATAAATATTTCTTTCTTTCCAAGCTCTATCATGTTTTCCAAATATCCAAGCAACTCCTGCATAACTATTGGGGTCTCTTCCATCTAAAAAATATTTATTATTAAGATAAAGCGCAATATCAAATGCTTTTTGGGGGCTTTTAGTCCATTCTAGTATTTTTTTACCCCAATACATCCTCATATATCCATTCATATAACCACTTAATACCATTTCTTTTTGAGCTGCATTCCAATATTCATCATGAGTAGCATAATTTTCTAATTCTTTTAATGAGTAGATATACTCTCTTTCATCTTTACTATGATGTTTTAAGGTTTCTAATGCCCAATCAGGTAATATTTTCGATAATTGGGAGTTATATTCCTCATTAAAATAAACAAAATTAAAACTAAGTTCTCTTCGCACAATAAGTTGTTCTAAAAAATCTTCTGCTTCAATATCTGTGGCTTTTATTCTTTTATATATATAACTTGGAGAGATTTGACCAAAATGTAGATAAGGACTTAATTTTGAAGTTACATCATGATCAGGACTGCTGCCATATTTTTCATATAATTCAAGTTTATTGTCTATAAAATCATCCAGCATAGATATTGCCTGTTTGCTGCCACCTTTAAATATTGGACTTTTCTTTACTGAATTATCTATATTTAGATCTGATAGTACTTGTTCTATATTATTAATATCAATGCTTTTAAATTCATTTCGAAGAGAATTTATTTTTAATTTTTCTAATTGACTTATATCTATAAATCTTTCAATTTTATTTTTTATTTTTTTACGAATCGTATAGGCTGCATATTCTTCTTTATCTGTTACAATATCAACTGGTACTATCGTATTAGTATTTACTAATATAAATCTACAATCAATTGCTTTAGCTACTTGTTTTCTCCATAATCTTTCTTTTTGCAAATAACCTCTTTCAGAAATTAACATAATAGCCTTTTTACTCAGCGGCTTTAAATTCTTAGCAGGCTCACCTTTTTTAACTATAAATCCAATCCCCTTTTCTTTCAACTCTCTTTTTACATCTTTTAATCCTTCCATCATAAAGTAATAATGACGATAATTAGCATCGGGAAACTGATCGGATATATTAAAAAAGACAATCAGAGGCACTTCCAAATCATTAGCTTTATTTATTGCATAATTTAAAGCTGGATTTTCTTTTACCCTTTGAGCTGATTGCATCCAATAGACGACGTATTTATTGTTTTTTACCTTACCCTCTTTTAAAATTTTAACATTATCATTTAGCATCTAATTACACAACCTTTTTGAATACTTTAAATGTAAAAGCCCCCTACTTGAGAGGGGGCTTTAAATCATTACTTAGAGATTCATTTGTTCAATTATATCTTGTAGATTTGGTTTACCAACTTCTTGTAATTCATATTTTACTCTTGTATGAGGCTTATCAATATCTATAATTTTAGTTAAATCAATTGGTGTTCCAATCACCACAGCCTCAGCATCTGAATTATTAATTGTATCTTCTAATTCTTTCATTTGTTTCCTTCCATAGCCCATTGCTGGTAAGATATCTGATAAATGAGAATATTTTTCGAAAGTTTCATTTATAGATCCAACCGCAAATGGTCTTGGATCAATCAATTCTTTTGCTCCAAATTTACGGGCAGCAATTGCACCTGCTCCATATTCCATGTCACCATGAGTTAAAGTAGGACCGTCTTCAACAACAAGTACTCTTTTGTTTTTGATTAAAGAAGGATCTTCAACAAATAATGGTGAAGCAGCATCTACAACTGTTGCTTCTGGATTAACAGATCTTATATTATTTCTAACTATTTCAACATTTTCTGGATTAGCAGTTGATACCTTATTTATAAGAGCAACATCCGCTAATCTTAAATTGATTTCACCTGGATAATAAGCTAATTCGTGTCCTGGTCTATGTGGATCAACCAATGTAATCATTAAATCAGGATTATAAAATGGCATATCATTATTACCACCATCCCAAAGAATTACATCTGCTTCTTTTTCAGCTTCTCTTAATATTTTTTCATAGTCTACACCTGCATAAAGAATATTTCCTCTTTCAATATGAGGCTCATATTCTTCCATTTCTTCTATTGTACAATCATTTTTTTCCATATCTTCATAATTTTCATAGCGCTGTACTGATTGAGCTACTAAATCTCCATAAGGCATTGGATGTCTAATTACAACAACGTCCTTACCCATAGCATTTAAAATATCGGAAACTCTTCTTGTTGTCTGACTTTTACCAACACCAGTTCTAACAGCACATACTGCAATTACTGGAACATCAGAATCTAACATTGTTGATTCTTTACCCATCATTTTAAAGTCAGCACCAGTAGCCATTACCTGTGAACCTTTACTCATCAAATATTCATAACTAACATCACTATAGGCAAAAACTACCTCATCAATATTTTCTTTTTCTATAATTTCATCAATATCATCTTCAGCATAAATTGGAATACCTTCAGGATAATTTTCACCTGCTAGTTCTGCAGGGTATTTTCTACCCTCTATATCCGGTATTTGTGTAGCAGTAAAAGCTACTACCTCATAATCATCATTATCGCGATAAAAAGTATTAAAATTATGAAAATCACGACCAGCTGCTCCCATTATTAAAACTCTTCTTTTCATTAAATTTCCTCCTTATTAAAATTAATATACATTTATTAATATTTATGCGTCTTAGTATATATATTAAATATTATAGGCTAAAATCCTTCTTTATTCTATTAATAATTTGTATCATTTAAAAAATAAACTGCTAATGTACCGGGTCCTGAATGTGCTCCAATTGCAGAACCAATCATGTTCACTATATAACCTTGTGCTTTAAAATTATTCTGTATCATTCTCTTCAATTTTTTAGCACCTTCAAGGTCATCACCATGGCTAATACCAATAATTTGTTGGTCTAAATTTTCTCCACGTTCTTCCATTAGTTCAATTATTCTATCTAAAACCTTTTTACGGCCTCTTTTTTCTTCTAGGGGAACTAATTCTCCATCTACAACATGTAGTATTGGTTTAATGTTTAATAACCCACCTACAAAAGCTGCAGTCCTGCTAATTCTACCACCGCGTCTTAAATATTCAAGATTATCAACGGTAAAAATATGTTCCATATGCTCTTTATGATGTTTAATTACATCAATTATTTCCTCTTTATTTTTTCCTTCTTCAACCATTTTGGCAGCCTTATATACAAGTAATCCATATCCTAAAGATGCACATTCAGAATCAATTATAGTAAGATCTAAATTACCATTTTGTTCTTCAATATTATTTTTCATAACAACGGAAGACTGATATGTGCCCGATAATTTAGAAGAAAAAGCAATGTAGATGGCTGGTTGATTATTTTCAGCTAATTTACTAAATAATTTTTCAAAATAATTTGGAGGTACTTGAGCTGTTTTAAATACTTTACCATCTCTCATTCCATCATAAATCACTTTTGGATCCTCAACTTTTTCTGCTTTATCTTGCTGTCCTTCAGGATAAACTAATAAAGGTGCTACTGTAATATTAAATTTTTCTATCATTTCAGAAGGTAGATCACAAGCAGAATCAGCAATTATTTTAACAGACATAAAAAAACCCCTTTCAGGTTAAATTCATGTATTTATAAGTATATTGTTACTTAAATATTTATTTCAAGATAAGAAAATAATCTCCTCTATTTTTAAATAAATTACAACTAGGATAAATAATAAAATTCATTTCTAGGTTCTCTTAACATTAAGTCATCTAATGCTTGATGAGGATCTTTATTTTCATAAAGTACTTTATAAACCTCTTCTGTTATTGGCATTTCTAGGTCATCATGTTTTTCTAGAAAATTATAAACAGCTTTAGCAGTTTTTGCACCTTCTACAACTTGTTTAACCTTTTTTTCAGCTTCTTTAAAACTTTTCCCCTTCCCTATTTGGATACCAAATCTTCTGTTTCTACTATGATTGGAATAGCAAGTTACTACAAGATCACCAAGACCTGCTAATCCATTATATGTTTCTCTATTTGTATCTAAATAAAGACCGAACTTTACTATCTCCGCAAGTCCACGTGTGATAAGTGCAGCTTTAGTGTTATCACCATATCCTACTCCATCAGTAACCCCTGAGGCTACAGCAATAATATTTTTTACAGCTCCTGCTAATTCTACTCCTTTAACATCATTAATTGTATAAATCCTAAATCTAGAAGTAAGCAATTTTTCCTGAATATCTTTTGCTAATTCTGGTTTTTTAGATGCTACAACAATTGCAGTAGGAATTTCCTTAATAACTTCTTCTGCATGTGTAGGTCCAGAAAGAACTGCAAGATCACCATCAAAAAACTCTTTTATAATTTCAGAATTGGTTTTTAGCGAATTTATTTCTAATCCTTTTGCAGTTGAAATAAGAGTATGAGTATCATCTAATTTATCTTTTATCTCTTTCATAACAGATCTTGTAGCACTAGTTGGTACAGATAAAATATTCCATTTTGAAAACTGTATAGCTTCAGTTATATCATTCGTTGCTTTAATATTTTCATTTAATTTACTATTCTCAAAATACTTTGAATTTATGGAGTTGTTATTTATAGAATCTACTACTTCTTGATCTCTTACATAAATTAATACTTCTTCTATATTAGTAGAAGCAACTTGAGCCAAAGCAGTACCCCAGCTACCTCCACCAATTATACTGATTTTTGTTTTCAATATTATCTACCCTTTCCAGGAGGCCAAGACATCTTATTTTCATTCCCTTTAAGAATCCTCTTGATATTTGATCGATGACTAAATATCACTAATAGAGCAATTATTATACCGAATATAATATATGAACTTTCACTACTGTAAATAAAGAGAATACTAATAGGAAGAGATATTGCCCCCAAAATTGATCCAACTGATACCATTTTTGTTATAATGATCATTATTATCCATACTATAAAAAGTACTATAAAGGATAAAGGAAAAAGACTAAGAATAACTCCTACACTAGTGGCAACTCCTTTACCACCTTGAAATGATAAAAATATTGACCAATTATGCCCAATTATAGCTAAAATGGCAGCTGTGAAGACAAAAGCCATTGAATACTCTGGTAAAAGGAAAGCCTTTGCAATATATACAGAAAGAAATCCTTTTGTTATATCTAAAATTGCCACCAATAATCCGACTTTATATCCAGCTACCCGGGCTACATTGGTTGCACCAACATTACCACTACCATAATTACGAATATCTTTACCTGCAAACTGTTTGCCAAAGATATAACCATTTGGAATTGAACCTAATAAATAGGAGAAAAGCAAAACTAATATAAGCTTCATTTTTGTTAACTCCTTTGCTTGATTTTTATTACAATTGGACTTCCAATAAATCCAAAATTTTCTCTTATGGAATTTTTCAAATACCTTTTATAAGCAAAATGCATTAAATCTGGATTATTAACAAAAAATACAAAGGTAGGTGGTTTAACTCCTACTTGACTACAGTAATAAATTTTAAGCTGTTTTCCTTTTTTTGTAGGTGGTTCTCTTAGTTGTACTGCTTCAGTTATTATTTCATTTAATAAACCAGTTTTAATTCTTTTAGTACTTTGGTCTACACTATATTCTAATAATTCCAAGACTTCTTCAACTCTTTTGCCTGTCAGTGCAGATATGAAACTAATAGGTGCATAATTTAAAAACTTCAAATTATAATAGACTTCATCTCTATAATGAGCCATCTCATCAGAATCTGCATCTATTAAATCCCATTTGTTTATAGCTAAAACTATTGCTTTTCCTGCATCATGTGCATAACCAGATATTTTTTTATCCTGGTCAGTTACACCTTCTTCAGCATCGATCATCATCAGGACACCATCTGATCTTTCAATAGCCCTTATAGCTCTGATATTACTGTAATATTCAATATCATCGTGTACATTTGCTTTCCTTCTAAGACCTGCTGTATCAATTAAATTGTATTTTATATCATTAAATTCAATAGTTGTATCTATTGCGTCTCTTGTCGTTCCTGGAGCTTCACTAACTATAACTCTCTCATGTCCAACCAAATAATTAATTAAAGAAGATTTACCAACATTGGGCTTACCAACAATAGCTATATTTATTATATCTTCTTCTGGCTTGGTTTCTACATCTTCAAACCCACTAATTACATGGTCTAATAAATCCCCTAGATTTTTTCCATGTTCAGCAGAAATAGGAACTACTACTTCAAATCCTAAAGAATAAAATTCCCAAACATTTTCTTGCATTGTTTTAAAATCTTCTATCTTATTAACAACCACAAAAACTTCTTTATTGGATTTTCTCAGCAGCTGAGCTACTTGTTCATCCAGGGCAGTAAGACCTGCTCTTCCGTCTACCATAAATAGAATATAATCAGCTTCTTCAATTGCAAGTTCAGACTGTCTTTTAACCATTGTTTTTATTTCTTCATCAGTATCTGTTTCAATTCCACCTGTATCTATTAACTTAAATGGATGGTCTAACCACTCTGCATCAGCATAAATTCTATCTCTAGTGATACTAGGTTCATCTTCTACTATAGAAATTCTTGTCCCTGCTAGTCTATTGAATAACGTTGATTTACCTACGTTTGGTCTACCTACTATTGCCACCACTGGTTTTGACATTTACTAACACCTCCATAATATCTTTTATATCATTACATACATATATCTTTTTTTTGTTTATCTTATTTTTGAATTCTTTAATGTTCACTTCATCAATAAATTTATTATTATCATTTAAAATTACGCCAGGTAATATTATATTCTCAGAATCTATTTTCTTTAATTTTTTTTCAATATCTTCTGCTGTTAATAAGCCTGTTACTGTGACTGATTCTCCAAAAAATTTGTTCTTCACTACTTCAATTTCAATCTTTATATTATCTTGTTTTTGATTAATATCTTCGATAACAGGTTTAATAGCCTTTTTTCCTAATACTGAAGTAATTATAGTATAAGATTTCTTATTTATATCTTCATTGTTTAATATTTCAAGATAACTATCTTTAATATTTTTATACTCTTCTCTAAATAATCTGGTTAACCCCACTCCATTTTCAAGTTGAGGAAAATCATTATAATGACTGTAATTAGGAATTTTATTATTTGTTAATAGATAAAATTCATCTGATGCATATAAAAAATTCTCATTATATTTATCTTTTAAAGTATTTTGCCACTTTTTAATCTGTTTAATAACTCTTTGTGCTTCTTCTTTAGAATAAGTTCTTAAATTATCATTTTTATATTTAGTTAATCCAACTGGAACTACTGCAAGAGATAAAATATTTGGATAGAACTTACTTAAATCCTTTATTGATTCATTGAGCTTTTCTTCATCATTTATACCAGGACATAAAACAAGTTGGGTATTAAAATTAATTCCATTATTTTTCAAAAAATCTAAATCTTCTAGAATATTACTAGCTTTTGGATTTTTCATCATATATTTTCTAAGTTCAGGATCTGTCGTATGAACTGAGATATTTATGGGAGATAAATTATACTTAACTATCCTCTCAAAATCACTTTTTGAAAGATTAGTAAGAGTAATATAACTACCTTGTAAAAAAGAAAATCTATAGTCATCATCCTTCATGTTTAATGTGTCTCTTAAATTAGGTGGTTGTTGGTCTACAAAACAAAAAATGCAGTTGTTTTTACATTGTTTTAAACCATTAAACACAATCCCATCAAATTCTATACCTAACTTTTCATTATATTTTCTTTTTACATTATAATCTTTGATTTCCCCATCAGATTTTTTTATTTTTAAATTAAAACTTAAATCAGCAACTTCATAATTATAATCTATATAATCTTTAATTTTTTTGCCGTTTATTGAAATTATCTTATCGCCAGCTTTAATTCCTAGCTTATGGGCTGTACTATTCTCTTTTATATTTTTAATTTCTATCATCAAATTTTCCTCCTGCTACATAAAAATAATAACATATCTAAGTATACATGGCAATAAAGTTAAATATTTAAAATAATAAAGACCTTACTATTCTTGATATGAATAGTAAGGCCCCTAATTACATAATTTTAAACTTTATTATTCTTCATCTTTATCAAAAATATCTCCTACTAATTCTTGAATAGTAGCCCCTGAAGGTGTATCTTGTTCTTTATTCTCTGAACTTTGCCCTTTGTTCTGTGATTTAGATTTATTTTCTTTTTGTTGTTTTTGTTTTTCTTGTTTGGGTTCAAGTTCTTTTAAACTTAATCCAATTCTTCTTTGTTCAGGGTCAATATTTATAATTTTCGCTTTGCGTTCTTCGCCTTCTTCAACAACTTCATCAGGTGTTTCAACATGCTTTTGAGAAAGTTGTGAAATATGGATTAAACCTTCAATTCCTTCTGCAACTTCCATGAAAGCACCAAAATCAACAATCTTTGTAATTTTACCATCAATTGTTTCACCTTCATAATGTTTTTTAGCGAATTCTTCCCAAGGATCAGGTAGTAGTTGTTTAAGTCCTAAAGAAATTCTTTCTTCTTCTTCATTAACTCCTAGAACTTTTACTTCTACTTCTTCCCCTTCTTCTAATACTTCTCTTGGATGGTCTATTCTACCCCATGACATTTCTGAGATATGGAGTAAACCTTCGATACCGCCTAAGTCTATGAAGGCACCAAAATCTACTAATTTAGTAACAACGCCTTCTACAGTATCTCCTTCTTCTAGGTTTGCAAGAGTATCTTCTTTCTTTTCAGCTCTTTCTTCTTCTAACACTTTTTTAGCTGATAATACTACATTGTTTTTATCTCTTTCAACTTCTATTACTTTTAATCTTAGTGAATCATTTACAT
>Ga0207714_1001440_pt1 | contig 15297 bp, 13 predicted proteins | sample PonA232FremontCA_2_FD_187270 | JGI IMG/M metagenome (GOLD analysis project Ga0207714, IMG submission 187270) | Marine sediment microbial community from Fremont, CA, USA - Pond A23 Sediment 2 (SPAdes) | ecosystem: Environmental > Aquatic > Marine > Unclassified | place: USA: Fremont, California... | reverse complement strand
CAAGAGAAAGAGAAAGATATTCATATCCCCACTCTGGAAAAAATACTAATAATTTATTTTTTTCAAAGCCTTTAGACTTGATTTCTATATTTATTAACTTTTCCCAGCTATTGATTGAATTTTCTGCTCTTTTAATCAAACTTTCTCCTTCAAATATTAAAAAAGCTGAATCAGAATCATAGGAAAAATTTTCATAAATCTCTTTTATTTCAGAAATCATTTTTCTTTTAATTAGTTCTTCTCCTCTGATTATCTGTATATCTTTGCTATTTTGAAGATTTTGTAGAGTATCTTCATAAACTGCTATACCACTTACTCCATATTCTTTTAAAGTGGAAAAAGATAATTTAACTTCATCTTTATTTAATTCCTGGAACTGTCTGATATCATAGACTAAATCTACATTATTATTTTTTTCTTCTACCTGGAACCGTTGATATAAACTAAAAAAAGAGGCAAAAATAGCTATTAATATCAGTGCTGTAATCAGTCCTTTTTTCATAATTGGCTCCCTTCACTATTTTGTTTCAAATAAGCTTCAATAAACTCATCAAGATAACCATCCATTACTTTTTCAACATTACCTTCTTCAAGGTCAGTACGATGGTCTTTTATGAGATTATAAGGATGGAAGACATAAGAACGAATCTGATTTCCCCAGGCAATTTCTTTATGCTCTCCTCTTAGTTCATCAAGTTTTTCCGCTTTTGCTTCTTCTATCATTTCTATTAACCTGGAACGTAATATTTTCATAGCCATTTCTTTATTTTTATGCTGTGATCTTTCATTCTGACATTGAACTACTGTACCTGTTGGCTGATGAGTAATTCTCACTGCCGAATCTGTTTTATTAACATGCTGACCACCGGCACCACTGGCTCGATATGTTTCTATTTTTAAATCATTTTCATCTATTTCCAATTCTATATCATCATCAATTTCTGGCATTATATCAACAGAAGCAAAAGAGGTATGCCTTCTACTGGAAGAATCAAAAGGAGAGATTCTAACCAGACGATGGACACCTCTCTCCCCTTTTAAATATCCATAACCATAATCTCCTTTAATTAAGAGAGTTACTCTTTTTATACCTGCTTCTTCGCCAGGAAGGAAGTCAAGCATTTCCACTTCAAAATCATTTTTTTCCAGCCATCTTTCATACATCCTGAGAAGCATTTCAGCCCAGTCCTGAGATTCAGTACCACCTGCTCCTGGATGTATAGCAAGAATAGCATTGTTTTCATCATATTCACCATTTAAACGTAGTTTCATCTCCAATCTATTTATTTCTTCTTCAAGCCAGTTTATATTTTCCTTTATTTCGCTATCAAGATCATCATCTTCTTCTGAAGCAAGTTCCTGATATACTTCTATTTCTTCAAAGGAATTTGTTAACTGATCCAAACTTTTTATCCTATTTTTTATTTTATCAAGTTTTTTAGCGATTTTCTTAGCTTTCTTATTATCATCCCAAAAACCTGGTTTGCTCATTTCTTCCTCAAGTTCATCTTTCTTTTCTTCTAATTTAGAGCGGTCAAAGTAGATCCCTCAAATCATCAAATCTTTCTTTTAAATTTTTAATTTTATCTTCAATACTTTTATCAGCCATTACTATTACCTCCCACAACAACGTTTATATTTTTTGCCACTTCCACAGGGGCAGGGATCATTACGGCCTGGTTCTTCTTTTTTAACTACTGTTTGCTGTTTTTTCTGTTTGTTTGTATTTTGCTGTTGCGCTTTTTGGGCCTGTGCTTTTTTCTGGGCATCAGCAAAAGGACTTTTTTGGCCATAATTTAACCTGTTTTTTAGTATTGGATCTTTATCTATACCCCTATTATCTTCTATTTCAATTTTGTATAAGGTAGTGACAATATCTTCTCTTATTGAATCTGTCATTTCATTAAACATATCAAATGATTCAAATTTATATTCAGTTAATGGATCTTTTTGACCATAAGCTCTAAGACCAATTCCCTGTTTAAGCTGGTCCATATTATCAAGGTGATTCATCCATTTTCTATCAATAATTCTTAGAGATATTGATCTTATAACTCTATTTAACAATTCTTTTCCTAATTTATCTTCTTTATAGTTATAGGCTTTTTTCCCTAATTCTTTTACTTCTTCTGCCAGTTCTTCTTTTTCCTTATTTTCGAGATCTTCAACTGTATAATCTTCAGCAAATCTCAATTGATCAAGATGATGTGATAAACCTTCAAGATCCCAATCATCTGGATGTATATCATCAGAAAGATAGGTTTCAAGTATTTCATCAATCACTTTATCTAACATACCAAAAATCCTATCTTTTAGGTCATCTGCAAAAAGCACAGTCTGTCTTTGATTATAAATAACTTCACGTTGTTTATTCATAATATCATCATATTTTAGTACAGCTTTTCTCATATCAAAATTACGGCTTTCTACTTTCTTTTGAGCCTTTTCTAAAGATCTTGTGATCATTTTGTGTTCTATTGGTTCTCCTTCATCCATGCCAATCTTATCCATGATTGAACTTATATTATCAGAACCAAAGAGGCGTAAGAGATCATCTTCTAAGGATACATAAAATTGTGATGAACCTGGATCTCCCTGACGTCCGGAACGACCTCTAAGCTGGTTATCAATTCTTCTACTTTCATGTCTTTCTGTACCTAGCACATGAAGTCCACCTAATTCTTTTACACCTTTACCGAGAATTATATCTGTACCACGTCCGGCCATATTTGTAGCGATTGTAACACTATTTTTCTGTCCGGCATCTTTAATTATTTCAGCTTCTTTTTCATGATTTTTTGCATTTAAGACATTATGAGGTATATCACGTTTTTTCAATCTTTTACTTAATTCTTCAGATTTAGCTATATCTACTGTACCTACCAGAATAGGCTGTCCTTTTTCATGTCTTTCAGCTATATCTTCAACTACAGCATCAAATTTAGCATCTTCTGATTTATAAACTCGATCAGGTAGTTTTTCTCTTCTTAATGGTTTATTTGTTGGAATAACAATAACTTCCATATCATATATTTCAATAAATTCTTCTTCCTCTGTTTCTGCTGTACCGGTCATACCTGCTAATTTATCATACATTCTAAAATAATTTTGTTGAGTAATACTGGCAAAAGTCTGGCTTCCTTTTTTAACCTGTACTCCTTCTTGAGCCTCTATTGCCTGATGCAGACCTTCACTAAAACGACGGCCTTCCATAACTCTTCCTGTGAACTCATCAACTATCTTTACTTCTCCATCTTTTACAATATAGTCTTTATCTTTTTTCATAAGGGTATGAGCTTTAAGAGCCTGTTTTAACTGATGATTAAGTCGAATATTACTATCATCATAAAGGTTATCAATCCGGAGCATTTTCTCTACTCTTTCCACACCTTCTTCAGTTAAATTAACAAGCTGATTTTTTTCATCTAATTCATAATCTTTATCTTTTACCAGTTTTGGTACAACTCTATTGAATTTTTTGTAATCACTGGTTGATTCCTGAACCGGTCCGGAAATTATAAGAGGAGTTCTTGCTTCATCAATTAAGATACTGTCTACCTCATCTAATATTGCAAAATGATGATCTCTTTGTACAACTTTTTCTGGATCCCGGGCCATATTATCTCTTAAATAATCAAAACCAAATTCATTATTAGTACCATAAGTAACATCTGCTTCATAAGCTTCTTTTCTTTGCTCAGGAGTCATTTCACTCAATATTACTCCTACAGATAAACCAAGAAATCTATAAATCTGTCCCATCCATTCACTATCACGTTCAGCCAGATAATCATTAACAGTCACAACATGAACACCTTTACCAGTAAGGGCATTTAGGTAAACAGGTAAAGTAGCCACCAGTGTTTTACCTTCACCAGTTTTCATTTCAGCTATTTTACCTTCATGAAGAACTATTCCACCCATTAGCTGGACATCATAATGGCGAAATTCTTCTTCTGTTGAACGCTGAGCTGCTTCTCTAACAACCGCAAAAGCTTCAGGAAGAATATCATCAAGAGTCTCTCCTTCTTTCAATCTCTGACGAAACTCATCAGTTTTTGCCTTCAATTCACTATCATTAAGTTGCTGCATTTCACTCTCTAATTCATTTATTTCATCAACAATTGGCTGTAATCTTTCCAGTTCTTTTTCATTTGCATCTTTAAACAGGTTTTTGATAAACTCAAACATATAATTAATCACCTTCCTAAAAAATAATGTCAGGTATCTAAATCCCTGACATAGATTACTTCTTATATTATATCATCATTCACTATTAAACTCAATCCAGTAAAGATTAGAATCAGCTTAAAATCAGAAAAATGCCGCCATATTTTAACTGGCGGCATTTTAAGTCAAAAATCATATTTTTATTTTATATCTTATTCTTTAAAATGCTGGTTCAATAAGTCCGAAGTCACCATCATTTCTTTTATAAACAACATTAACCTCATCTGTATTAGCATTAGAAAATACAAAGAAATCGTGTCCTAAAAGATCCATCTGCATTGCTGCTTCTTTGGGATCCATAGGTTTCATAGCAAATCTTTTTGTTCTTACTATTTTAGGTTCATACTCATCAGTTTCACCTTCACTAATATCTATTTTTTTATTTAATACTTCTTCTCTTCTTTCTTCCATATATTCTTCTTTATATTCCTGTTTACGTTCAATTAATTTTCTATGGATTCTCGTTTTATATTTATGAATCTGTCTTTCTAATTTTTCAATAACTCCATCAATTGAAGCATACATATCACCAGTTACTTCTTCTCCTCTTAAAATAATACCACTAACAAAAGCTGTAACTTCAACGATATGTCTTTCTTTTTCAACTTCCAGAGAAATTTGAACTTCAATTGACTCATCTTCAAAATACCTCTGAAGTTTACTCACCTTTTCTTCTGCATATTCTTTGAGAGATGGTGTAATATCCATGTTCTTACCATAAGTCATTATTTTCACTATAACCACTCCTTCCTCTTTTCTTTCTACTATTATATATACTTTATTCAACAAAATGCAGTTAAATTCCTGCATTTGATTTTTGTATTTTTTGAAAATTTAATATTTAATGATAAATATAATAAACAAACCCTGGCTATTACTAGCCAGGGTTTAAATACAGTTTTGTTGTTACTTAAGTAAGTTTATTTGTTAAACTTTAACAACATTTTCTGCCTGAGGTCCACGATCTCCCTCAACTATTTCAAATTCAACTTCATCGCCATCTTCTAAACTCTTGAATCCATCTTCCTGAATTGCTGAAAAGTGAACAAAAACATCGTCTCCATCTTCTCTTTCAATAAAACCATAACCTTTTTTCGCATCAAACCATTTTACTGTTCCTGTGTAAGTCATTTTATTAACATTCCTCCTAAAAATTGTTTCATGAGAATTGCTTCTCATTGAATATAAATATACCATATAAACCTATTATTTGTCAAGCTTTCGAAGACAAATATTTAGTCTTTTTAAAGGATTTAAACAAAAAGTCTAGAAATAGTATATAGAAAGTAAATTGAGGACGGTGATTAGTTTGAATTTAAATGATAAAAAAATTTTGCTAATTGAAGATGATACACATATCTATGAATTACTAAAAGCTATGCTGAAATCATATAATACTATCTTAACTTTTAAAAAAAATGGAGAATCAGGTTTAAAAGAAGCATTAACTGAAAACTATGACTTAATATTACTTGATATTATGCTTCCCAAAAAAGATGGCTGGGAAATCTGCCAAAAATTAAAACAGGAAAATATACCAACTCCTATTATTATGCTAACTGCTAAAGCTGAAGAAACTGATAAAGTACTGGGACTTGAGATGGGGGCTGATGATTATGTGACAAAACCTTTTAGTCCTCGCGAATTAACAGCAAGAATGAAGGCAGTTATGAGAAGATTCGAAAACTCCAATCAGGATAATATTTCAAATAAATTAGAATTCCCAGATATTAATTTGACCATTGATATCAAAGGTCATAAAGTCTATACAGAAAATGAGACTATAACCCTGGCTCCAAAAGAATTTGAGTTGTTCTTATTTTTGGCCCGGAACAAAGATGAAGTTTTTTCTCGCAAAGAACTCCTAAATGAAATCTGGGGTTATGAAAATAAACAGGATACAAGAACAGTTGATGAACATGTCAAAAGAATCAGAAAAAAACTAAAGGACAGTGATCTTAAAGATATTCCTCTAAAAACAGTCTGGGGGGTGGGTTATAAATTTGAAATTAAATCTTAAATCTAACACTCTTTTTGGGCGCCTAATGAAATATAATACCCTGGTCATCCTAATTGCCCTCCTAATTTTAAGTACTATTTTTGGAAGATTAGTTACAAGATATTTTAGTGGTTTACGAGAATTAGATGCAACTGCTAATAGTAAAGAAGTGGCCAAAATGATAAGTGATAATATTAATAATTACCATTTTAAAAATACTACTTTAGAAGAAAATAGACGAGAAATCTATAAAATAACTGAAGATACTGATTATAATATAACAATCATGGACAAATCAGGTACTGAAATCATCAATTCTAAAGTTTCTCAATCTAATATTAATTTAGAACTTGGTAAAGATGAAATAAAAAGAGTACTCAGTGGTAATCGAGTTATTAAAAAAATTATTGGTAATGAAATAAATCATATGTTAATTGCTTTTCCTCTAACTCATAATAATAATAATAATATAAAAATAGTAGAAAACCAAAATAACCAAAAAGAAATTATGGGAGCTATTATTCTCCAGACTCCTCTTGAAAATATGACTGATACTATAAATAAGTTGATGAAAATGGTTGTTATTGCTGCTTTAATCACCCTCATTATAGCTTTTATCATAAATATTACCTTTTCTAAAAGAGTAACCAAACCACTTAGAAAAATTGAAAATGCTGCAATTAATGTTAGTGATGGAAATTATAAAAAAGTAGATATTCCTGAAAATTCTACTGATGAAATTATTAAAGTTATTCAAACATTTAATTATGCTATAGATCAAATCGAAAGTAATTTTGAGGAAAAAAGAAAACTGGAAAAAATGCGCAAAGAATTTGTGGCTGATATTTCCCATGAATTCAGAGCTCCTCTAACTTCAATTAAGGGATTTTTAGAATTATTTATAGAAGAAGATTTAAATGAAAAAGAAATAAAAAAATATGCAAAAATCATGTATAGTGATACTAATTATTTAGAACATTTAGTTAAAGATCTTTTAACTTTAGGTCGATTAGATTCAGAAAATACTCCTTTAAAATTAGAAAAAATTGATCTTGAAAAAATAATAAATCAAACTATAAATTCTTTGAAAACAAAGTTTCATAAAAAAAATATAAAAATAATCAAAAGAATTCCAGATAGACTTCCCTTCATTAGAGCTGAGAAAATGAGTATTAAAAGAGTAATTATAAATTTACTAGAAAATGCTATTACTTATTCTCCTGAAAATAGTAATATTATTGTAAAAGTTAGTATAATTTTAGATGAATTGAAAATTTCTATAATTGATGAAGGACCCGGTATCCCCGAAGATAAGCTTGAAAATATCTGGAACAGATTTTATAAAATTGATAAGGCAAGAACCCGCAAAGAAAAAAAAGGAAGTGGGCTTGGCCTTTCTATAGTCAAAAATATTATAAAACAACATGGAGGAAGAGTTGAAGCCAAAAATAAGAAAAATAAAGGAGCTGAATTTTCTTTTTATCTTAAAATTAATAACTCCTAAAAAATTAAACCCTGGCAGTTGCCAGGGTTAATGTATATACCTTATTAACTTTTCCCTCTTTTTTCAGTACAAAAGAGGCTTCATTGGTAGTTGTTCCTGTAGTAAATATATCATCAATTAATAATATATTTTTACCTTTTAATTTTGCTAAATTATTTTTCTTTAACTTAAATACACCTCTGATTAAAGCCTCTCTTTTACTGCGGTTTAAATCATAAAGTGGAGGCGTTTTTTTATATCTTATAAGTATATCTTTTAATAATTCAATACCACTTTTTTGAGCTACAACCTCAGCTAATAATTTTGCCTGATTATATCCTCTCTCCTTTTTTCGACTCTTATATAAAGGAATAGCTAAAATATAATCAAAATCAATTTGTGAATAATATTCTTTAAAATAAATATATAGTAGTTCACCTAATGGTAAATATAGTTCTTTTTTGTTAAAATATTTAAAATGAAAAATTAATTCTCTTCCGAGTTTTTCATAAATAAATGCACTTCTATTCTTTTTAAAATAAAAATCATGACTGTTTTTTGAACAAAATTCGCACTTTAAATCTTTTTTTACCCCATTTTTTATTTCTTTTTCACCTTCGGAAACTCCGATCTCTCTTCCACATCTATTACAAATATTTGATGTGTATGACAGGTCTTCCAGACAATCTGAACACAGAAATGGTACTTCTGATAAAAGTATATCTTTCCCACAGATAAAGCATTTTTCTTTTTCAGGATAAACAAAATCAAATAAAATCTTTTTCAAAACTCCCATTAACCAACCAGATCCTTAAGATTATAATTACACTTAATTTCATCGATCTTTTTTCTTGCTCTCTGTAGGGCATTATCTACTGTTTTAACATTTACTCCCAGAAAATCAGAAATTTCTTTATAAGATTTGCTATCCAGATATTGAAAAAAAACTTCAAGTTCAAGAGTTGTAAGCTCTTTTTCAATATCATTAAATATTACTTTGAGAACTTCTCGATAGATAAAATCTTCCTCTAAATTCTTATCTTTATCAGGCAATATCTCATTAAAACTTCTACCTGAGCTGTCATCATAATCAATGGTTTTATCCAATGAAGTAGAAGTATTTAGAGGTATATGTTTTTGTCTATTAGCTTTTTTAATTGCAGAAACGAGTTGGCGGTGTACACATAATTGAGAAAATCCCCGAAAAGAAGCTCTTCTATCAATCTTATAATCTCTAACTGCCTTATAAAGACCGACTCTTCCTTCCTGAATTACATCATCTTTATCTAGCCCCTTAATAAAAAAGTACTTTGCCTTAGCATAGACAATATCCATATTCTGACCTATTAAATACTCTATTGCCCCCCTATCACCGCTTTGAGCCTGTTTGATAACCTCGTCAACTTCTTGCTGCTTATACATCAAACCACCCCATTAAATGATGAAATTTAACAACTCCTCAAAAGAAATACCTAAATCAATTACAGTCAGCATCACCACCATCACTACTAAGATCAAGACCAGCCGTAATTCCCAATCATTAAACAGCATATCACCCCTTTTAAAAAAATTTATATTTATAATAAATTTACTCATTATCCTCATAAATTTTAGCGATTTTACCAATCAGAGAAGTTGTAGATTGACCCTCTATTTCTTTAACTAATTTTACATCTCCTCCATAATTAGTTACTACCGGCCATTCTGGAAGAGTCTGACGGGTATAATCCCCTCCTTTAACATAAATATCAGGTTTTAAAGTTTTTAAAATATTCTTACAGGTCAAATCATCAAAAATTGTTATATAATCTATCATTTCTAAAGCAGCTAATATTTCGGCTCTTTCTTTTTCATTAATAATCGGTCTTTTTTCACCTTTTAAACTTTTTACTGATTTATCACTATTAAGAGCAACTACTAATATACTCCCAAATTCTTTTGCTCTGTATAGATAACGAATATGACCGATATGAAGCAAATCAAAACAACCATTAGTAAAAACAACTTTTTTATCCTGTCTCTGATGATTTTTTACTATATTTTTTAATTCTGAGATTTCTTTTATTTTATTCTTCATTTGCAAACACTTCTCTTTTTAGCTCTTCAGGATTTACTACTGCAACTCCACTTTTACGGACTACTATTCCTGCTGCATAATTTGCAAGATGTACTGCTTCTGAAATAGAGGCTCCAGCAGCATAACTTAAAACAAGAGTACCAATAACTGTATCTCCAGCCCCTGTTACATCATAAACTTCTGAAAAATTGGCAACCGGGACATGTTCATAATCGCCATTTTTATTAAATAAGGTCATTCCCTCACTACCCTGAGTAATAAGTAAATGATCTAAATCTAATTTGTCTATTAGTGATTTTCCTGCTTCTATTACTTCTGTCTGACTTTCAAGTTCTTTTCCAAAAGCCTTTCCTGCTTCTTCTAAATTAGGAGTAGCCAGATTAGCTCCTTTAAAATCTAAAAGGTTATATCTACTGTCAACTGCAGTAAAAACTCCTTTTTTACGAGCAAAATTAATTATTCTATCTTTTAAATTAGAACTTAAAACTCCATTACCATAATCTGATAAAAGAATACCATCTGTTTTTTTTATATTTTCTTTAACTTTGTTAAAAATTTTATCTTCTAATTTTTCGCCAATTCCTCCATTTTTCAAATGATCAATTCTCACTATTTGCTGTTTTACTACCTGATCACCACCAGCTAAAACCCTTGTTTTTAAAGAAGTTGGCCTATCTTCAGAGCTGATTATTCCTGAAATATCAATGTTTTTTTCTTTTAAAATCTCTTTTAATTGTTTCCCGGTGCGGTCATAACCAATAACTCCTGCCAGCTTTATCTTACCCTTTAAGGCACTAATATTATAAGCTGCATTTGCCGCCCCTCCAGGAAGAATCTTTTGATTATTACGGCGAAGAATAAGAACCGGTGCTTCTCTGGATAATCTTTCTGGCCTGCCTATCAAAAATTCATCTGCTATTATATCACCTATTACCATTATTTGTGTATTTTTGAAATTCTCAAGATATTTGAGAAAATTCTTCATTTCACAATTCTCCTTATTAAATATATTAATTAATTTATATACTTAAAATTCTGCTATAAATCCAAGATTGAAATTAGGATCATTTAAATCCCAGTATGAATTACTTAAACCAATTGTTAGTTTACCTGATTGATTTAAAGGTAGTATTATTCCACCTTCATAAATTACAGGTTTAGAACGATTATCACTAAGTAAATATTTTACTCCCCAGTAAAAATCATTACTTCCCTGATAGCTATTAGTTCCTGAAATACCTAAAGCTGGTTCAGGACTGAGATTATTTAAAGCTGCCAAAAGAGACAATTCTAAATTAAGGTTATTATCAGGTCTTTGATAAAAATTAATTATCCAGCTACCTTCAAATTTAATATCTCCATGATAATATTTTAAAAAAGCATCAATACCATTTAAATTATCAAGATCATAATTTAAATTAAGATTGAGAGAAGTTATCTCTTCTCCATTTCCACTAATAATATAATGAGCATTATCAAGTCTAAAAGCAGAAACTGGTGCTACTGAAATAACTACAAATGCAAAAATTATAATAAATATTATAGTAAATTGCCTGGACATAGAAAATCTCCCTCCTTTTTACATATTCTAGATAATATGACAAATACCTTCCTTATTATAAAAAATATTTTAATTTAATTTTAATTTATTTAATTTTATAAAAAATTAATCCATTACTTAATAGTCTTTCACTACTTGGATTACTCATAGTATATCCTCTAACCATCATTCTTGCAGAAGCTCCTCCATCAAGGTTCATCCCTTTAATAATACCATAATCTTTCATAAAATGCGCCAATTCCTTTAAGGTAATTCCTACACTTAATTCAGGCTGTCTGCCATCTACTGTAAAAAATACTAATTTTTCATCTTCAGTAATTCCCACAGCAGTTCTGGGAGCTCTTCCATATAAAATATCATTCTGAAATTTTCCTTTTTCTCCGGAAATAGCTACTTCTCCATCTACAACCAATAATGGACCTCCACCTACTGCCTTTACTATCTCTGATTTGTTCCAGGCTGAATTATTAAAATAATTTATAAATTCTACTTTATCTCCTACTTTAAAATCAGAAAAATTTTCATTTTTTCTGGCCTGAATAATATATCCATTTTCAGGAATTTCGCTTTTTATAATAGTTATAGAATTTATTTTAGATACGATCTCTCCATTTTTTATAATGAATTCTGTCATTCCCGGTTCTAAGAGAGGAGCTTTTTTTCCAAAATAATGATTGTAAATAGCTATATCCTCTTCAGTTGCTTTTTCATTAACTAGATTAACAGAAAAAGCCTGGTCATTATTTTTATTTCTAAACATACCTTCCCACTCAACTCTATCTATGAGGAAATTTCCTTCTTCAGTTTGAGCTAAAGAAGCTCTTCCATAAATTGATTTTGAAATAATTTTTTTATTGGAAATAAACAAACCTAAAGGTTCACCATTTGCCTGATAAAAACCACCATTAACTGCGGCAAGAGCTTGATTTTCATTTACTATATCGCTAAGATCTGCCAGTCCTGATATTTTATTATTTGCCAAAATATTATTAAAGGCCACTCTTTTATTACCAATCTCATATTCTAAAACAGTAATTACTTTTGGACCACTCCAGTTAATCTGTCGTAATTCCTTATATTTTAAACCGATAGTTATTTTTGCTTCAACTAATTGCCGAGTATAATTAACAAAATTTAGATCTTTTAGAGAGACATTTTGATAATAATAATTTATTATTTCTTTATGAGTTTTACCTTCACGAGCCATTATTTGAGCTCCATCCTGAGACAAACCAAGTCCTGAACCTATTCCAATCCCAGATAAACTCAGATTTTTAAGATAACCATTATTATATTCTTTATTTATTTCAAAAATAAGACTTTTAATTTGAAAATATTCTCGAATTTCTTCTCCTTTTATTTGGTAACTACCATAATCTGTTTTTATTTTAATCTTTGCTACTCTATTTGTAGAAGTTTCTTTTTCAATTGTTATATCTCTAATTCCATTAATATCTTTCTGAAAATATTGAGAAAAACGAGTTAATAATTCTTTTTCCTGATAGTTAGCAGACCAATCAGGAAGAAAAAGTGGATCATCAATTGCTCTTTGATCTGAAACTGATTTTAGATAAGGAATATTTTTTTCTATAATATTTATAGCACTGGCAGTTTCTCCACCACTATTTTTATGATAATAACTATTTATAATTTCATTATTATAATTAATAACTATACCATCAGTTTTTTCTACAGCATTTTCTACATAGCTTTTATAAAAAGTAAAACCTCTGAAGTTTTTAAATTCAGAAGGTTTGTAGACTGTTTTATCGGCTTCAATAATATGATGTAATATTTTAGTACGAATAGCAATTGCCTGAGCTTTAAGAGCTTCTGTATATTTGGAATGACTCAATCTTGCTCTACCCTGAACTTCAGCAGAGAGCATAGCAGTAATTAATTTATTAAAAGCAATATCATTAAAAATTTCTATACCATAACTGGTAAAATTAAAATCAAAGTCACCTTTATATAAAGTACTGCCAATTTTTAAACTTCCATCTGCTTTTATTTTTTCACCTGAAAATATTAATTTATCCTCAGGGCCATAAATAATAATCTTTTTATCTTTTCCCGGTGAACTTTTTTCATAACTAATCGGCCAGGAATCCCAGCCATCTCTTGCTAATTTAACTGACAAAGATTCACTTTCTTCTCGATTTGAAAAATCACCTAGTTGCACTTTATATAGGTTGTCTTTTTTGAGTAAAGTAATATTCTCATATCCCTTATTTTTTAGTTCAGCCACAATATTTTCAGCTTTATTTTTATTTTGAGTGGCAAATACCTGTAATTTCCATCTTTTTTCAAGAGGGTAATCATGACTGAATTCATAGATTGTATCTTTTTTTAGATAGATTTCTTCACCTTTTTGATTGCTGATTTTTAAATCCTGATAGGGAGTAATCCTAATACTATTTTTCTTTTCTGAAAGTAATAATCTGATTTCTTTATCATTTTTAATAAATTCCTGCAGTTCTCTGGTATAAAGTTTTTGGGCCAATACTGATTCTGCAGAAAAAATTATTACCGGTATTAATAAGACCAATAATAATATTGTTAGAAAAAATCTCCGGCCCATTCTATTTAAAAACATTAGAATCAACTCCCCTATTACTATTTACTATTTTGATTAAGCTGTTCAAATAAAATTTGATTTAAACCACTAAAATTATTTTGCTTACTACCTAATTTACTGATTTCTTTGTCATACATATCTGTAAACACATCTTCAGCAAAGCCACCATCAATCATTCCACCTTCTGGAATAGTAGAACGCATTGACTTAAACATTTGGTTAAGGAAGATGGAAGTAAATTCATCTACTACCTCTTTTAATTGCTCTTCAGAATCTTCTCGACTGGAATTTTTCAATTTATTAGTAAAATTATTTTGGTTATTTATTTTTTGATACTGATTTTGAGCAGGATTATAATTAAGGTCCATTTCCATAAGATAAACCTCCTTATTGTATCTCTAATTGAGCATGGAGAGCTCCAGCTGCTTTTATCTGTTGGATAATAGCAATAATATCCCTGGGGGTTGCTCCAATAGTATTTAACGCTGTAACAAGGTCCTGAATTGTACCTTTACTTTCCACAACTGTCATATGACCTTCTTCTTCATCTACTGTTATTTCAGTATCTTCAGTAGTTTCTGTCTCTCCCTCACTTAAAGGTTCAGGTTGAGAAACTTCTTCTGTAGTACTAATTGTAACAGTAAGATTACCATGAGCAACCGAAACAGTTGAAATTCGGACATTATGTCCCATTACTATTGTTCCAGTTCTTTCATTTATAACAACTTTTGCATTCATACTTGATCTAACTTCCAGATTATTTACCTGAGAAATAAAGTTAACAGGCTGGTTATCATATTCACCAGGTACATCAACTTTTACCCGAGCAGGACTTAAAGCCTTGGCTATTTTAGAACTATCACTCAAATATTCAAATTGATTATTTATGGCCTGAGCCATATAACGAGCTGTAGTAAAATTAGGTTGATTTAAGATATAAGTAAATTCTTCTTTGTTAAGATCAGCTTCAATTTCTCTTTCAACTAAAGCACCACTGGGAACTCTACCCACAGTTGGATGATTCTGACGCTGACTGTTGCCTCCACCCCCCTGTACATTATAACCACCGATCGATACAGGTCCCTGAGCAACTGCATAGATCTCTCCATTGGCTGCTTCTAAAGGAGTCTGCAAAAGAGTTCCTCCCTGTAAACTATCTGCATCACCTATAGAGTTAACAGTAACATCAATCTGGTCACCACTATACGCATAAGCAGGCAAAGTGGCAGTTACTATTACAGCTGCAATATTCTGACTTTCTATCTGCTCAGCATTAACTTCAATCCCATATTCATCTAACATATTGGCCACACTCTGGACAGTAGCCTGATTACTACTTGAATCACCAGATCCATTTAGACCAACTACC
>Ga0207714_1001438_pt1 | contig 15318 bp, 14 predicted proteins | sample PonA232FremontCA_2_FD_187270 | JGI IMG/M metagenome (GOLD analysis project Ga0207714, IMG submission 187270) | Marine sediment microbial community from Fremont, CA, USA - Pond A23 Sediment 2 (SPAdes) | ecosystem: Environmental > Aquatic > Marine > Unclassified | place: USA: Fremont, California... | reverse complement strand
CGCCGCCATCGCCGCCATCTCCACCGTCGCCGCCATCGCCGCCGTCGTCACCGTCTCCACCGTCTTCACCATCTCCATCATCTCCGCCATCGTCGCCGTCACTGCCGTCGCCGCCGTCTCCACCGTCGCCGCCATCTCCACCGTCGCCGCCATCTCCACCGTCGCCGCCATCGCCGCCATCTCCACCGTCGTCACCTTCTGCTCTGACGGTAAACTCGCTTATCTCCCCGACCGAGTGGTCCTCAGTCGTATCGATCTGTACGCCGATATGTAACGGCCCCTCGGAGACGATATCCACGCGGCTGCTCCGCCCTTCGATCGACTCGACCGAACCCGTTCCGTGCACAAACTCAATGTCCTCGTACGCGGGCTCGTCTGGCGTCTCGATCCACACCTCTAGTGGCTCGTCCTCGGCGGTCCCATTGTGACTGATGGTAAAGATATCGTGTATCACCGTGACAGCGTTCGCGCTCACGCTCGTCGCGTCCGGGGCGCGTCGCTGGTTGGCTTCGCTCAGATCGAGCATGATCTCGCCATCACCGTCTTCCACTGCGTAGACACTGTTTGCCGAGTCGGAGGGCTCCATCTCTATCTTACTCGTATTGTCGGGTGTATCGACGAACGCACCGGTAGAGACGAGCGACGCACCGACCGCAGCCAGCGCAACAGCGAAGAGCAGTTTCCGTTTCATAATCTCTCGATGGGACGGCCTCTATGATGCTGTCATTGTACACGGATACATGTAGTATTAGGTTGCCTGAGTCCCATCTAAGAGGGCCTGAAATCACCGCTAAACTGTTTTCGTCGGCGAATTCGCCGCTTCCGGTGAGAGACTGCCTTTACTGTCGTTACACTGCCACGACTCCCCAAACTGTAACGATGATATCAGGTCTGGCCCGGCACAGTCACTTGTGTTCGTTCAAAAGCGCTTCCAGTTTTTCGACCGTCGCACGGACGTACTCGTCTTCCGTTCCTTCGGGGAGTGTTACCCTCTCACGGAGTGTCTCGAACTCTTCGAGCAGTGCCGCGTACTCGTCGCTGTGTTGTAGCTGTTCGTAACCCAGTTTCGACTCGAGGGTTGCCAGCCGGGAGGCAGTGCTGACCATCTGCTGGATCTGCTCGTCGAGTTTGTTCCGGGCCATCATGCGCTCGACGATGTCGTACAGCTGCTGTTCGGACACCGGTTTGACCAGATACTCGTCGAAATCGATCCCGATGATGTTCGTGTCCGGATCGACGGCGGTGATCATCACGACCCGCGGGTCGGCCTCCATGGCGCGGATCTCTTCGAGCACCTCGTCGCCCGACATTCCGGGCATCCGGCGGTCGAGTAACACGACATCGATCCTGCCGGGCAGTATTTCGAGCGCCCGCTCGCCGGATTGTGCGACCTCGACCGTGTATCGCTCGGCGAGAATCTCCCGATAGGTATCGGTAATCGCCTGTTCGTCGTCTACAACCAACACGGTTTGATCGTCCGTCATCTATCGCTTCACTTTCTTTGAGACTTATAAATATCTTTGGCTGCTCCGCACGCTCCGGTCGATCGCGAACTCCCGCGAACCCAGCGGGACGCTCCCGACACAGTGACAGGGTGTGTCGCTCCGACAGCAAATGTCTTTATTTTCAAACAGGCAATACGTTAGCGTGGTCAGGATTAGATGAGCACGGTCCGTGACCGACTGGAGGGAACTCACAGTTGCGCTCCCCCGGTGAGCGTTTCTCTCTTCTCTGCACTCGCAGAAACCGAGCAGTGACGGACGCGAGTACCACTGTCACTGGCTTATTACATTCAATACTCACGGGCGGTACCGTCGATCCTGCGGGAACGGAACGCTGTCGCTGTCCGGAGTTTCACAAGGGAAAACGGGGGGATAACCCCCGGCGTGTGACACTACGGAGCCAGAATGGCTCCATCTGGATTTACGTACCCTAGCAGTATAAAACGCCCGGGGCGTTTCATATCTGATTCTAGAACTGTAAGATCTACCATCAGTTCTCGAACGCCACCGACCGGATCAGTCGAGATCGAGCAGCGAGTCGATGGAGAAGCTGTCGGCGAGCAGTTCGGCCATCCGTTCGACTGTCTCCGCCTTCCGGGTGCGACCGGAACCGAGCAGTGATTCAGTCCGGTCGATCGTCGTCCGCGTATCGGACTGCACGAGCATGACGGGGACGTTGTTACTGGTCGCCTCGCCGAGGACGGCGTTCGAGGGACGGTACCCTCCCGTGAGGATGACACAGCCGACACCGGCGGCGTTCATCGCCGCGGCCTGGATGTCGGAGCGGTCACCACCCGTGATGACGGCCGCGTTCCGCGTCCGACGGAGCTGTTTGAGTGCCTCCGAACGGCCCATCGCCCCGACGAGGAACCGTTCGATCCGGTTGTCGGCCGGCAGATCGGGTGTCAAAAGTTCCGCACCGATCCCATCTGCCAGTTCCGCGACGGTCACACCACCCAGCGCTTCGTCGTGTGGGACGGCCCCGAAGCTGTCGACCCCCTTGCCGTCCAGAAACGGCATCGTATCCTCGACGAGTTCGTCGTACCGGTCCGGCGAGACGTCGTTGAACAGGACGCCAGCGAGCCGGTCGCCGAACTCGCTGTCGGAGGCGAGCACCTCGTCGGTGTCGCCGGCCTCGCTGTAGTTGCTGACCAGCAACACCTTCGCGTCGAGGAACTCGGCGATATCGGCGTCGGTAAGCTCGACCGTGCCGCCGGTGAAGTGGTGGTCGGACCCCTCCAGCAACATGATGTCGGTGTCCGCTGCAAGCTCCGTGAACTTCGACTCGATGTCCGCCCGGAGCGCCGCCGGATCCGCACGGCCCCGGATCGCCTCCTGGATGAACGTCGGCGAGTAGACGACGGGTTCGAGCTGGTGCATCTCCGCGTCGAGGTCGAGCACGTCGCGTGCAAGCATCGGATCCTCGTCGCGGGTCTTCCCGACTGCACTCTCCAGGTTCGTCCCCTTCGGTTTCATGTAGCCGACGGTCGCGCCCCGCTCTTGGGCGAGCCGTCCCAGCGCAACCGTGATCGCTGTCTTGCCTGTGCCTCCGCTGGTCGAAGTGACGAGTAACGTTGTCATAGTTTTGCCTGGTCGAGTGTCAGCTGCAGATCGATCGCTGCGACGCCCTCCGGCATCGCGACGACGGGGTTGATATCGAGTTCCGTGATCGCCGGGAAGTCGGTGACCAGCTGTGAGACGCGCTGGATCGTCCCGACGAGTGCGTCCATATCAGCGGGCTGGCGACCGCGGGCACCGCGCAAAAGCGGTGCGGATTTGATTTCGCCGAACATCTCGCGGGCGTCGGGTTCGGTGACCGGGGCGACCCGGAAGGCGGTGTCCTCCATCACCTCGACGAAGATCCCACCGAGTCCGAACATCACGAGCGGGCCGAACTGTGGATCGCGGTTCACGCCGACGATCGTCTCCGTCCCGCTGTCGAGGTCGACCATCTCCTGGACCTGGACGCCGATGAGCGAGGCTTCGGGCTTGTAGTTGCGTGCCCTGACGACGATGTCCTCGTAGGCGTCACGGACCCGGTCCTGCGGGACGCCGATCTCGACGCCGCCGATGTCCGACTTGTGGGCGATCTCGGGACTGACGATCTTCATGACGACATCGCCCTCGATCCCGGCGGCGACACGTTCGGCGTCGCCGGGGCTGTCGACGACCTCGCCCTCCGGTGTGGGGATCCCGTAGGCGTCGAGCAGGTCCATCGCCTGGACACCGAGCCGGTAGTGGCCGCGCTCGGCGGCGGATTCGAGGATCCCCCTGGCCCGCTCCCGGTCGACGTCGAACGTCGTCGGCTCGACGCGGTCCCGGTTGCGGATCTCGGCGTACTCGGCGAGGGCGTCGAGACTGCCGACGGCCCGTGCCGGATCGAAGTAGGTCGGGATCCCTGCCTCCCGGAGCGTGTCAGCCGCCGGCTCGGTCGCCGAGCCGCCCATCAGCGTCGCGGCGATCGGCGTCCCGTGCTCCTTCTGGAGGCGCACCGTCTCCTCGGCCAACCCCTCGAAGGAGAGTGTCGCGGTGGGGCAGGCGAGCACGACGACCATCCCGACGTCCGGATCCGAGAGCGCGATCTCGATCGCCGTCGAGAACCGCTCGACTGGGGCGTCGCCGATCACGTCGACCGGGTTGAAGATGTTCGCCTCGTCGGGCAAGGAGTCGGCGAGCTCGTCGAGTGTCCCGTCACTGAAATCGGCGAGGCGGATATCCGCGTCCCCGACGGCGTCGGTCGTCATCACGCCCGGGCCGCCCGCGTTGGTGACGATCGCGACACCGTCGCCGTCCGGGAGCGGCTGGCCGGCGAGAATCGAGGAGAAATCGAACAGCTCCTGGACGGATTCGACGCGCAACACGCCGGCCTGCTTGAACCCCGCCTCGTAGGCCTGGTCGCTACCGGCGATCGCGCCGGTGTGTGAGGCCGCCGCCGACGCCCCGGCCTCCGTCCGGCCGGATTTCACGGCGACGATCGGTGTCTCCCGGCTCACCTCGTGGGCGGCCTCGATGAACTCCTGACCGTCGCTGACGTCCTCGAGATACCCCAGGATCACGTCGGTCTCCGGATCAGAGCCCCACTGGCGGACGAAATCGACCTCGTCGAGGACGGCCTTGTTGCCCAGCGAGACGATATCCCGGAACCCGATATCCCGGTCGGCGGCCCAGTCCAGCACCGCGGTAATGAACGCTCCCGACTGGCTCATAAAGGAGATGTTGCCCGGATCCGCGCTCCGCGGGCCGAACGTGGCGTTCATGCCCACGCCCGTGCTCATGATGCCAAGCGAGTTCGGGCCGACGACGTTCAGATCGAACTCCTCTGCGATCGCGACCAGTTCGGCCTCGCGCGAGGAGCCGTCACTGCCGGACTCGCTGAAGCCGGCCGTGATCACGACGGCGTTCTCGATCCCGGCTTCGGCCGCCTGCCGGAGGACCTGTAACGCGATCGGGGCCGGGACGACGACGATCGCCACGTCGACACCGGGCACCTCGGCGACGCTGTCGTGACAGTGGAGGCCGAGCACTTCCTCCCGGTTCGGGTTGACCGCGACCGTCTCCCCATCGAACTCGGAGAGCAGGTTGCTCGTGATCGCGTGCCCGACAGTTCCGTCTTCGTCGGAGGCCCCGACGACCGCTACCCGCTCCGGAGCGAACAGCGTGGATAGGTCACCCATCAGTGTCACTACCCCCGCTGGGGAATTATACCTTGTTGTTCGGCGGCCGCTTGCTGATAAAAACCACCGTCGAATGGCGGTATTCACATACTATACCGAAAAAATAACCCGAACGTACACGAGAGTTACAGAATACTATACAATCACTCGATCGAAGTTAGCCGGGCCGTGCGCTCCCGGATCGGCTCGTTGGATCCGCTCCAGGTGGCCGCGAAACGCGCACCGCGGTTATATATTGCCGGAGCGAGAACTACGTTCAGATGGCGATTCGCGATATCCTCCGGGGAGAGATACCCGAGGAGGAACTCGACTCGATCGCGGCGGAGACGGCCACGCGCCACGGCGAGGAGTTCGACTCCGTCCGGGCACTCGATGCCGACAACTGGCTCTCGACGCCGGTGGTCGTCAACGAGCAGTTTTTCGTCAAGATAATCAGCGGGCAGAACACGCTCGTCCACGGGCTGTTGACGACCGGGCGGAACCTCGGCGTCTTCGCGAGCGGCTCCGAGGGGTTTTTCGAGCGGTTCGGGACCCCGGTCGGGATGGCCGAACACGAACTCGACGCGGCCCGGCAGATGCGCGAACTGGGCGTCAACGTGCCGGAGCCACTGGAGGCGTTCGAACACGACGGCTACGGCGTCGTCGTCCTCGAATATCTCCCGGAGTACGAGACGATCGACAGCCTGGAACCGGACGAAGTCGAGCGGTTCGCGCCGGAACTGTTCACGTCACTCGCAGAGATGCACGACGCGAAACTCGTCCACGGTGACCTGCGCGGCGAGAACGTCCTGATCGCCGACGACAAACTGTACTTTATCGACGCGACGAAGGTGAGTTCGGCCGGGATCGACGACGCACGCGCCTACGACATCGCCTGTGCACTCGCGGCGCTGGAACCGCTGATCGGTCCACGGCGGACAGTCGAGATCGCCGCCGAGGTTTACGACGCCGAGATCCTCGCCGGTGCGGAACGGTTCCTCGATTTCGTCAACATCCGCCCGGATCACGATTTCGATGCGGTGGCGATCAAAGGTGAGATCGACAAACAGGCCAGCCAGTGACGGTCGATAGCTCAGTCACCCGACCGCTTGCGGGGTGTCGCCCGTGTCGCCGTCGTTTTGAACGAGGCGACGACGGATTCCCCAGCCGCCAGCCCGAGTTCCGCTGCACTCCCCTGCGTGACCAGCGCGGTCAGCGGCTGCTCGGCCCCGATGTCTACGTCGACGGAGACGACTGACTCGCGTTCGTCGACCGTCTCCACTGTGCCCGCGAACTGGTTCCGGGCGCTCGTGCCGGCCGACGTCGGGGCCTCGGCCTGGCTGTGGAGTGTCACTGTATCGGCGCGGATCGTCACCTGCACGTCGTCCGCCCCGGGTGGTGCCAACGCTTTGAACCGGCCAGCCGCCGTCTCGATAGTAGCGATTTCCCCGTCTGTGCCGTCAACAGTGCCCTCGTAGACTGTCTCCTCGACGGCCGTGACGCCGGAAAACGCGGTCCGGAGCCGCTCGAACCGGGCGAGTAGCGTGTGTGCGCGGGCCGTCAACTCGGTTCCGCCGCCGCCGCTGCCGCCGCGTTCCGGATCGACCAGCGGGCCGAAGGCTGCCTCCAGGGTGTCGATTCGTTCGTGTGTCCGTGAGTAGGAGCGACCGAGTCGATCGGTCGCCGCGTTGAGCGATCCCCTCTCGTCGATGGTCCGAAGCAGCGTCGCGTCCCGGGCGTCGAAGGTGACGCCGTCTGCGTGCAGCCCTGCCTCGAACGCCGGATCGATCGCGGCAGCCGGGTCGTCCGTCCCGCGGTCCGGGGGCATACCTGATCCTGTCGCCCGCGCGTCAAAACCGTTGCGTCGCGGGGGTGCCTCGCGGGAATTGCAGACAGCGCCGGCGGTCTGCTAGCTGATTTTAGTTACTCGAATCGTGATTGGTAACGGAAATATTTATGCCGGTCCCCGAACAAGACCGTTGTATCTTCGATGAAACAACGCTCACGGCGCGCGTTCCTGGCTGCTCTGGGGAGCAGTGTCGTCGGTGCTGCTGGCTGTCTCTCTGACGGCGAAAGTCTCTCGGTACTTGCAGCGGGAAGTCTCGCGGTCGCACTCGAAACGCTCGGCGAGGAGTTCGCTACGGGCCGACAGACGACGGTCGAGGGGGAGTATCACGGTTCGACAGTCGTCATGCAGATGATCGAAGACGGGACGAGACACCCCGACGTGACAGTGAGTGCGGACGTACAGATGTTGCGCGACAGGCTCTATCCGGAGTTTGCCAGCTGGGACGTCGTCTTCGCAGCGAACGAACTGGGACTGGCGTACAACCCGGAGACGGAACTCGGCAGCCGACTCGAGGGCGACGAGCCATGGTACGAGGTGCTGCGATCCGCAGACGAGGGTGCGATCGCGATGAGCGAACCCGAACTGGACCCGCTGGGCTACCGGGCGGTGCAGATGCTCGAACTCGCCGAGGCGTACTACGGGGTCGAGGGACTCAAGCGAGAGATCAGCGAACGCGCCTACCGCGAACCCGACGAGCCCCGACTGCTTGCCGGCATCGAGACCGGGGATCGGGCAGTCGCAATCTCCTACCGGAACATGGCCGTCGACCACGGGCTCCCGTTTTACGAGTTACCCGACAAGCTGAACTTCTCCGACCCCGGCCTGGCCGACTACTATCGCACGGTCTCCTACACGACCGACGATGGGTACACGGCGCGGGGGTCGCCGATGTCGTACAACGCGACAGTGCTCGACGGTGCGGACAATCCCGATAGAGGGGAGGCATTCGTCTCCTTCCTGCTCGACAGCCCGGATCGACTCGAATCACTCGGACTCCGGGTTCCCGGCCGACTGCCACGGAGTCACGGGACGAGTCCGGGATCGATCACCAGCCACGTGCAGGGTGAGAGCTGACGATGGCGGGAGCGACCGTCGACAACCACCGGTTCCGGTGGCGTGGGAGCGGACTCTTCGTACTGCTTTCGGTCGTGTTGCTGGCGTACCTGCTCTTTCCCTTCCTGGCCTTTCTCCAGTGGAGCGGGCGCTCGTCGATTCCTTCGACGCTGTCCGAACCTGCCGCGGGAGAGGCGATCCGGCACTCACTGCTGACGGCGCCAGTGGCGACGGTACTCGCAGCTATCTTCGGCGTCCCGCTGGCGTACGTGCTCGCGAGACGCTCCTTTCGGGGCAAACGGCTGGTCGAGGGGCTGGTCGTCCTGCCGCTGGTGTTGCCACCGGTGGTCGCGGGTGCGATGTTGCTCACAGGGATCGGGCGATTTACCACAGTCGGCGGATTCTTCGCCGCCCGCGGGCTCCCCCTGACGAGCAGTCTCGCGGGGATCGTCCTCGCACAGCTTTTCGTCGCCGCGCCCTTCGTCGTCATCACCGCGCGGGCGGGCTTTGCCTCGGTCGACCGGCGACTCGAGTACGCCTCCCGGTCGATGGGGTACGGCCCGATCAGGACCTTCTTGCACGTCTCGCTACCGCTGGCCCGGAAGATGGTTCTCGCCGGCGTCGTCCTGACGTTCGCGCGGGCGATCGGCGAGTTCGGGGCGGTGTTGATGGTCGCGAACAACCCCCGGACGATGCCGACCCAGATCTGGTTCGAGTTCCAGACTGGCGGCCCGACGGCGACGGTTCCCCTCGCCGTGGCCCTGCTCGGTATCAGTCTCTTCGTCATCTTACTCACCCAGTACGCGGGCCGATTCTCGACAGCATAATGCTCGAACTCAGGAATCTGACGAAACAGTACGGCGGCGAGCGAGCCATCGACGAGCTCTCGCTGTCGGTCGACGACGGGGAGTTTCTCACCATTCTCGGCCCCTCGGGCAGCGGGAAAACGACGACACTGCTGTCGATCGCCGGCCACGTCACCCCGACAGCAGGCAGCATCTCCCTCGACGGCACCGAACTGACGGGCGTCCCGCCCGAGAATCGGTCACTCGGGATCGTCTTCCAGCAGGACGCGTTGTTCGAGCATATGACTGCCCGGGAGAACGTCGCGTACGCACTCGGCCCCCACGAGGGGGAGTGGGACCACGGGTCACGGGTCGACGAATTTCTCTCCCTCGTGGGAATGGCCCACTACGGCGACAGCTACCCGGCGCAGTTGAGTGGCGGACAGCGCCGGCGGATCGAACTCGCGCGGGCGCTGGTCTACGAGCCCGACGTCCTGTTGCTCGACGAGCCACTGACGGGGCTGGACCGGGGACTCCGTCGGGAGATCCGCACCGAGATCGGCCGGATTCACGAGGAGACGAACGTGACGACGGTGTACGTCACCCACGACCAGGCCGAGGCACTCACGCTCTCCGATCGGATCGCGGTGCTGAACGAGGGTGCCGCTGTCGCTGTCGGCACCCCAGAAACACTCTACGAGCAGCCACCGAACAGATTCGTCGCGACGTTTCTCGGCTCGCTCTCGACGATCCCGGGCACATTCGTCGAGCGTTCGCCGCTCGTCGTCGAGTGGGCCGGCCACCGGTTCGAACTCGACGCGGGCGATCCGGGGGCAGTCGGTGATTCGCCCGCGGCTGGTGACCGGTTCCGGCTGTACTGTCGACCCGACGCGGCGAGCATCGAACCGTCTGCAGGGATCACAGTCGACGGCGAGGTTGTCGACGTCATCCACAGCGGCGAACAGAGTACCGTCACCGTCGAGACTGCAGACGAGGCTCGACTCCAGGTCGCTGCCGGCGGGTTCCCGGATGTCGCAGTCGGTGAAACAGTGACCGTCTGGATCGATCCGGATGCGGTGTTCGGGTTCGCTGGAGACGACCGGTTGTGTGTGTCGAAAGCCCCCCGGGGGGAGAACGTCACCGACAGTTGAGCGGTGCCATAGTACGACAGCAACGCCTGCGATTCCCAACAGATTGGAATCGGAGCCGCTATTATACGGTGAGCGGCGGTAGATTCCAGTATGTCACGGGCAAACTCAGACGACGGTGTCTCCGGGCCGGCACCACCGGACAGCGCCGAGATGCTCCGGGCGCAGCTGGTAATCGAGCCACACCCGGACTCGAACTGCGCTGTCGTCGACCAGGGAGTGGAGGTAAAGTCGCTCACGCAGGTCCTCAAGCGACCCGCGGCCTGTTTCGAGCGGACAGCCGACGGTGACTGCAGCCAGGAGGCCTGCGGGGAGTGTCACGCCGAGATCACGCTCACAGCGCCCGCCGACCAGCAGCGGAGATACCTGAAATCCACGGTGCACTCGAAGTGTATCTGTCCCGTCTTCGAGGAGTACGACTGTATCCCCAACATCAAAGGTGTCCGGTCCGGTGCAGTCGTCGCCGTCGTGACGGTCCGGAACAGAGAGACGCTGAAGGAGTTGCTGGACGGACTCCGTGCGGTCGACGCCGACGTATCGATCGACTGGCTCATTCGCGGACAGGAAGTCGACGCGACGATGGAGATCTGTGTCGACGGGATCACCGACAAACAGGTGGCAGCACTCGAAATCGCACTCGAAAACGGCTACTACAACACGCCGCGAGAGACTGATCTCGGCGAACTGGCCGAGACGCTCTCGATCTCCGAGTCGGCCGTCTCCCAGCGGCTGAACGCGGCGGAGACGAAACTCGTCAGGGCGTTTCTCGACGCCTGACCAGGGCGCCGTCCCGTGACACTACCGGAACTCACCGAACACGTTTTTGACGAGTTTGGCCTCGCCGGCCCGGAGTCGCTGTGAGATCGCAGATTTGGAAACACCGGTTCTGTCGGCCAGATCACCGAGGTTGGCCCGCCGTGGCTCCTCGTAGTAGCCCGCGTCCAGGGCCATCTCCAGGGTTCGGCGCTGCTTCTCGGTCAGTTTCCCCGTATCCACGGGGACGGTGTTCGGATCGTCGGCCGTCGACCGGATGATATCCTCTGTCCGAACCGAAATGTCCGACTCGTCGAGCAGTTGCATCATCTCGACAAATGCATCTCGACCACCGATGGTCATCGTGACACGTAACTCGTCGTCACGGTCCACCTGGTGTTCGGGGGGACGGCCCTCGGAGTTACTCATTACTCAACCCTGCTGATCCCCGGTGTGAGTGGTTCGAACGCTGAACAGCTGGCCGAAGTGAGAACATACTAGTATATTTCGGGTCAACAAAGTAAGCGGCAAGCTGGATATTACACCATTTTAAAAATAGAGGGCTGCTCGGTACGGGAGCCACCTGTACTGACGAGTTTCCCTCAATAAACGCTACCACGGAACGTGAGGCAGATTACAACTGGTGACCGGTAGCCAGAAACCGCCAGGAGAGCGACCAGAGTGTCGAGAAACGGCGAGGTATATAAACGACTTGAATGCGAAGGACCCAATTGATACGACCTGGCGTACTATCTGTCAACATGTACCGGGATATTCTGGTCGCGACCGACGGCAGCACCGGGGGGGAGCGAGCGGTCGACCACGCGCTCGGGCTCGCGAAAGGGCTCGACGCGACGCTGCACGGACTCGCGGTGCTCAAAGAGGGTGTGACCACGCGAGACCAGATCCGCGCCGACCCGGAAGGGGAAGCCGAGGCCGCTCTGAACACGCTGAAAGAAGCCGGTGACGAGCGAGGGATCGCGATCACGAGGGAGATCCGCACGGGCGATCCCTGCGAGACGATCGTCGCCTACGCCGAGGAACGCGAGGTCGACCTCATCGTCATCGGCACGACGAGCGGGACCCGGCTCGACCGGTTCCTGCACGGCAGCACGACAGGCTGTGTCTCGAAGAAAGCGACGGTCCCGGTGATGACCGTCGGAGCGGAGGCCGACCCGCTTTTCGATCAGTCGGAGGACGCCGAGTTCCAGTTCCACTGTCCGAAATGTGACAGCTCGCTGCAGATCGAAGCGGAGACGAGAGACGCACTCCTCGAGAAGGGCTGTATCATCTGTGGCGCAGATGTCACCGAGGACGCATTTATCGAAACCGGGGTGAGCAGCGAATGACGATCGCCCAGCAGATCGCGATGACAGACGAGGAGATCTACGACTTCCTCGGGCAGCACCAGACGGCAGTGATGTCACTCGCCGGCGAGAAGGGGCCGTACTCGATCCCGGTCACCTACCGGTTCGATCCGGAGACGGAGACGTTCTACTTCCGGCTGGTGTACCCGAAAGCCAGCGAGAAACGGGAGTTTCTCCCGGACGTTCCCGAGTGTCGGCTCGTCTCCTACGAGGAGTCGGACCCGATCTACCAGAGCGTCATGGCGAAAGGGACGCCCGAAGAGATCACACCGGACGATATCACACCGGAACTGGTCACCCAGCTGGGCGAGACGAGCCGCCCGCTGTTCGAGATGTGGCAGTCATCGCGAGCGAACCTCGACATCAGGCTCTACGAGCTCGATCCCGACGAACTGACCGGCCGGCGTATCGACACTGAAAAACACGACGAGTAGTCACAGACGACAGCGCAGCCGTCCCGTGTGGACTGTTCTCACAGCCTGGGAATCTGGGGCCAGTTTTAGCCGCCGAGGCGGGTAGTTCCGGTATGTACGAGCGTATCCTGCTGCCAACCGACGGAAGTACAGGCACGGCACACGTCGCGTTGCAGGCGATCGACCTCGCCGAGCAGTACGGTGCGACGATCCACGTGCTGCACGTGATCGACACGGATATGCGATCGGTGCTGACGGAGGCCGGATCGGGGTTCGACACGCTCGAGAAGCGCGGTGAGAACGCGGTCGGGATGATCGAACGGATCGGCCAGGGCCACAGCGTCGAGATGGAGACAGAGATCCGCACGGGCGATCCCGCCGAGACGATCCTGACCGTCGCCGAAGAGATCGATGCTGATCTCATCGTCTGTGGGACCCACGGCCGCTCGGGTGTCAGGCGACAGCTGCTCGGCAGCGTCGCCGAACGGGTCGTGCGCCACGCGAGTCAGCCCGTCCTGACAGTGCAGCTTCCGGAGACCGACGTTACCGTCGAGACTGAACAGCAGGCCCGGGAACTCGCGAGCGAGGCCCTCGAAGAAGACGGCTACGACGCCGAAGTGACGAACGCCGAACGACAGCTCAACGTCTGGGTCGTCGACGCGGGAACCGACGACCGGACGTTGCTCGTCTATCTCGATCCGCAGACACGCCGGACAAGTATTATCGAACGGTAGCCGGTGTCGAGGCAGTTTCCCAGCGTCTGCAAACAGCGAGTGCTGTTTTTGCGGTGTGGCTCCAACAGAAACGTATGACAGTCCTCGTTCCATACGACGGCTCCGAACAGGCCCAGTACGCGCTCGCGGCTGCCGGCGAGAGGTTCCCCGACGAGAAGCTCATACTTCTGTACGTCCTCGAACCGTACGCGAATCATACGGAAGCGGGCGGACACAGCTCGGAGGGTGCCGATCAGGCCCAGCAGCGGGCCGAGCAACTGCTCGCGGAGGGAGTCGATTCACTGCCGGACAGAGTCACCGCGGAGACGGCGATCAGCTACGGTCGTCCGGTCCACGAACTCATCCGGTTCGTCGAAGAGAACGCGGTCGAGCAGATCGTGATGGGGAGTCACGGCCGGGACGGGACCGAGCGACTGTTGCTCGGCAGCGTCGCAGAGACGGTCGTCCGGCGATCCTCGGTCCCCGTGACCGTCGTCCGTCGGAAAACGGTCGGTACTCCCGACCGCGTACTGATCCCGTTCGATGGCTCCCAGGAGTCCCGTCGTGCGCTCTCGTATGCGATCGAGGGGTATCCCGAGGCCGAACTGACCGCACTGTACGTGAGCTATCCCGACAAATTGGCGGGACCTGACAAACTCTCACCCGGGTCAGTCGACGTGGCGGAGACCGCCGCTGAAACAGAATCGATACTCGATGTCGCAAAGAAGACCGCAGAGGCGGCAGATGCGTCCATCACGGTCGAGACGACCGAGGGAGATCCCGCCCGGTCGATCGTCAGCTACGCCGAGGCCGAACTCGTCGACCACATCGTGATGGGTAGCCACGGACGCGATGGACTGACGCGACTCCTGCTCGGCAGCGTCGCCGAAACAGTGGTCCGGCGGGCTCCAACCTCGGTCACGGTCGTCCGGTAGCCCGTCTCCGGGTCAGACGATCGGCACAGCGTTACAGTTCGTCGTCGAGATTCGCGCGCTCGTCGGCATCGAGTTTGAACACGTCGATCCGGTCGTGGACGTCGTCACTCATCGCGCTGAGTTGCTGGGCCCGCCGGGCGACCTGATCCATCGCCGACGCCTGCTCGTCGAGCCCACTGGAGATCTGCTGGATCGAGGCGGTCATCTCCTCGGTCAGCCCCGCAGCGTCGTCGATCACCGCGCTGACCTCCTCCGAGTTTCCAGCCTGTGACTCGACGGCCTCCGAGATTTCGGCGAGCCCCTCGCTCGTCTGGGAGGCACGGTGGTCGATCCGATCGAGCCGGTCGCCGAGATCCTCGACCGCGTCGGCACCGTTCTCGACTTCGTCGTTCGCCTCGTTGATCCCCGTGACGAGTTCGTCGGTCTGGTCCTGGACGTTCTCGATGATCGACGCGATCTCGTCTGCCGATTCGCGGGACTCCTCGGCCAGACTCTTGACCTCGTTTGCGACGACAGCGAACCCGTCGCCGGCCTCGCCGGCACGGGCCGCCTCGATGTTGGCGTTCAACGCGAGCATGTTCGTCTGTTCGGCGATGTTGCCGATGATATCGATTATCTCGCCGACTTCTTCCATGCTCGCTTCGAGCGAATCGATCCGCTGTGCGACCGTCGAGGTGGCATCCGTGGCCTCGCGGATCTGTGTCTCGGCGGCCGTCGCCTCCTCGACGCCGTCCGACGCGATCTCCGCAACCTGGTCGGACTGGGCGTCGATCTGTTGAACGGAGGCGGTGATCTCCTCGATGGAGGCGGAGAGTTCGTCGACGTTCTCGCTCGCGCGCTGGGTTTCCTCGGCCATATCCTCCGCACCGCGGGCCAGTTCGGACGAGGAGGCATCGATCTGGTCGACCGCGGCGGTGACCTCCTCGCTGTTCGCGCTCAACGAACTGCCAGTCTCGTCGAGTGCCGCCGCATCCTCGGTCAGCGCCTCGACGATCTCGCGGATATTGTCGACGGCCGTATTGAGGTAGTCGTTCAGCTGATGGAACTCCTCGTACACTGCGGCGGCTTCGTCGTAGTCCGTCTCGGGTTTCGGAACTGTCGGGTCGATAGTGAGATCGCCCTCCGAGAGCCGACGGAGTTTCTCCTG
>Ga0207714_1001436_pt1 | contig 15327 bp, 14 predicted proteins | sample PonA232FremontCA_2_FD_187270 | JGI IMG/M metagenome (GOLD analysis project Ga0207714, IMG submission 187270) | Marine sediment microbial community from Fremont, CA, USA - Pond A23 Sediment 2 (SPAdes) | ecosystem: Environmental > Aquatic > Marine > Unclassified | place: USA: Fremont, California... | reverse complement strand
CGGACTCGAACGGACGTTTCCCGGGATCTCTCCACAGCTTTTCGCCGGTGGACTGTACCCGATCCTCGCGGTCGGGCCGGTCGTGCTCGTCGTGTTCTTCGCTCGAAACCTGAACCCACTGCCAGCGTTTGGCTTCGCCGCTGTCGGCATGGGTGCCGGTTTTACACTCGATATGCTCGGTCTCGGACTCGAAGTTGTGCCGGTCCGACTCGTCCTCCACCGCGTTGGATTGCTGTTCTCGATCGGGCTGCTGGCCCTGGGCATCGCCCACCGCGCAGCCGACGAACCCTCCGAGACGATCGATGTCGAGCGGGTTTCGCTCGCGACGGTCGGCGCAGTCGCGTGGTTTGTCGGCCTCTTGCTCCCGCTGCTGGATGTCGTCTGATTGCCTTTCGGCAGCTTACCCTCGGTTAACCCAGTTGTTATGGCCACGTACGTTGTCAGTTGTACATATGGGTGAGACAGACACGCACACCGACGAGGTCGTCCACGAGCCATCGGCGGCGTTCGTCGAGGCGAGCAACGTCGCCGAGTTCATGGACGCCCACGGGATCGACAGCTTCGAGGAACTCCACCGCCGGTCGACGACCGAGGTCGAGGGGGTGCCCTCCGGACTGGACTGGTTCTGGGACCAGGTCGTCGACCATCTCGGCCTCGAATTCTACGAACCCTACGACGCCGTCAGGGACGAAAGCGACGGGCCGCAGTTCACGGAGTGGTACGTCGGCGGGGAACTGAACATCGCCCACAACGTCGTCGACCGCCACGCCAGGCCGGAGTCGCCGACCCGGAACACCGTCGCCACGATCTGGGAGGGCGAAGACGGCGAGATCCGGGAGGTGACCTACCACGAACTCCACCGGCAGACCAACCAGATCGCGAACGCCCTCGAAGAACGCGGCGTCGGCACCGGCGACACCGTCGGACTCTACATGCCGATGGTTCCCGAGGTGGTCTCGATCCTCTACGCCTGTTTCAAAGTCGGCGCGATCGCCGTCCCGATCTTCTCCGGCTTCGGTGTCGATGCGACCGCGACCCGCATCGCGGACGCCGAATGCCGAGTGCTGTTCACCGGTGACGGTTTCTACCGCCGTGGCAACGAGATCACGCTGAAAGAGGGGGCCGACGAGGCAATCGAACAGGCCGGCCACGTCGAACACACGGTCGTCTTCGAGCGTCTCGGGACCGAGATCCCGTTCGATCCCGGCCGCGACGAGTGGTTCCACGAGGTCGTCCCCTCCCAGTCCGACAGCTACGAGACGAAATCGCTGCCCTCCGATCAGGAGTCGATGCTGCTGTACTCCTCGGGGACCACCGGCAAACCGAAGGGAATCGTCCACACCCACGCCGGCGGCCTCACACAGCCAGCGAAGGAGATCTACTTCTCGTTCGATCACAAACCCTCGGATCGCTTCTTCTGGGTGTCGGATATCGGCTGGATGATGGGGCCGTGGACGCTGATCGGCAACCACGCCCACGGCGGGACGGTGTTCATCTACGAGGGTGCACCCGACCACCCGAACCCGGACCGGTTCTGGGAGATGATCGACCGCCACGGAATCACCACCTTCGGCGTCTCCCCGACTGCGATCCGCGCGCTCCAGAAGCACGGCGATCAGTGGCTCTCTGGCCACGATCTCTCGACGCTTCGCATCCTCGGCTCGACCGGCGAGCCCTGGGATCCCGAGTCCTGGCGGTGGTTCTACGAGCGGGTTGGCAACGGCGAGGCCCCGATCATGAACATCTCCGGTGGGACCGAGATCTTCGGTTGTTTCCTCCAGCCGCTGCCGATCCACTCCCTGAAACCCGGGACCCTCGGTGGGCCGGCACTGGGAATGGACGTCGACATCGTGAACGCACAGGGGGAATCGATCGCCGACGATCACGAGCAGGGGTATCTGGTCGCCAGATCCTCCGCCCCGTCGATGACGAAATCACTCTGGAGCGGCGACGAGCGCTATCTGGCGGAGTACTGGAGCCGGTTCGACGATCTGTGGGATCACGGCGACTGGGCGCAGAAAGACGAGGACGGCTTCTGGTTCCTGCACGGCCGCTCCGACGACGTCCTCAACGTCGCCGGGCGGAAAGTCGGCCCCGCCGAGGTGGAGGGTGCGCTGATCGACCACGACGCCGCCAACGCTGCGGCGGTAATCGGTGCCGAAGACGAGACGACTGGCACCGCCGTCGTCGCCTACGTCATCCTCGAAACGGACTACCAGGAGAGCGACGACCTGCGCGAGGAGCTGCGCGAACACGTCGGCGAGGAACTCGGGAAGCCGTTCAGACCGCGGGATCTGTTCTTCGTCGACGAGTTCCCGAAGACACAGAGCGGGAAGATCGTCAGGCGGCTGATCCAGTCTGTCCACGAGGACGAACAAGTCGGTGATCTCTCCAGTATCGAAAACCCCGAGGCGCTCGACGAAATCGACGAGGCGCGGTAACACATCCGACGAGCCCGAGAACGCGTGGTAACGAACCGTATAAATCCCGCAAACCGGTACTGTGGGCATGCGCGTCGTTTCCTACGTCTACGATTCGAAGGTCCTCCCGACTCACGTCAGGGAGACTCTGACCGAACTTTCGAACTGCGACGACGATCCGGAACTGATCGACGTCGACGGGGCCGACAGTCGGGAGAATGGTCGTCGGAACGCGATGCTGACGGTCAAAAACGCCGTCCGGATCGGCTCGACGCCCGGGGAACTGTTCGACGACGACGGACAGCCTGATTTCTCTGTCGGCGCACTGATTACCGAAGCAGACACTGGGCGGCGAACGTTGCATATCGGGAGTGATGCCCTGGATGCGCTCCGGGATGACGCGTAACGTCTCGCTCACAGAATCGTATCCCCGAGCGCACTCGCAGCGAGTTCACAGGCGAGTTCTGCGGTCTGGTTGTGTTCGTCGAGGATCGGATTCACCTCGACGAGTTCGAGTGCGGCCAGATCAGTCTCGGCCTCTGTCGAGAGGATCTCCATCGCCGCGTGGGCCTCCCGGTAGGAGACACCGCCCCGCACCGGCGTCCCGACGCCCGGTGCCTCCCCCGGATCGAGCATGTCGAGATCGAGACTCACCGATAGCTGTTCGGTTTCGTCGGTGACCGACGCCAGCGCCTCGCGGACGATAGTGATACTCCCCCGTTCGTCGATATCCGTCATCGTGTAGACGTGGATCTCGCTTTCTCTGATCAACTCTTTTTCCTCGGCGTCGAGCGACCGAACGCCGATGAGAGCGACGTTCGACGGCTGGATTTCGGGAACTGCCGCCCAGGGCTGGTCTGCGAAGATCCCCTCTCCGAGAATCGCCGCCAGCGGCATGCCGTGGACGTTGCCGCTGGGTGACGTCTCCGGCGTATTGAGGTCACCGTGGGCGTCGAACCAGAGCACACCGGTCTCCCGATCCGCGACGCCGTTGGCCGTACCGATCCCGATGGAGTGGTCTCCCCCGAGAACGAGTGGGAACGTCCCCGCCTCGCGGATCTCCCGAACCCGGTCGCGGAGTCGTTCACAGACGATACGGGTTTCTTCGAGGTACTTCGCTGTCCCGTCGAACTCGCGGTTTGCCGCCGACTCGCCTTCCTCCGGACCCGGGACGACCAGATCTCCCCCGTCCGTGCACTGGATGCCGAGTGCTTCGAGCTGTGTGGCGAGTCCACCGTACCGGATCGCCGACGGTCCCATGTCGACCCCCCGCCTGTCGGCGCCCAGATCCATCGGTACGCCCACCAGTTCCACTGTGCGATCCATACACAACCCAGTTGGCCCAGCGAGAAAATACTACCCCAGGCGTAAAGTATACCCCGAAAAATAATGAATTTACCGTCGGGTTTAAGGAACCCAACACCGAAATTGCTCTCATGTCTTCGATCGAGCTCACACCGAGTCAGAAAACAATCTTGCAGGAACTGATCAATCTCCACAAAGAAGAGCAAAGTGCTGTCAAAGGTGAGGATATCGCCGAGGAGGTAAACCGTAACCCGGGAACGATCCGCAACCAGATGCAGAGTCTGAAAGCCCTCCAGCTCGTAGAGGGTGTACCGGGGCCGAAAGGCGGCTACAAACCGACCGGTGCCGCATTCGACGCACTCCAGATCCAGGATATGGATCAGGAAGCGGATGTCCCCCTCTATCACAACGGCGAACTCATCGAAACTGCAAACGTCGAGCAGATCGACCTGACCAGCGTCCACCATCCCGAGGAATGCCGTGCAAAAATCAGCATGCGAGGCTCACTGTCGAGTTTCCACGAGGACGATAAGGTCACCGTCGGCCCGACACCGCTATCGAAACTCCAGATTATCGGCACACTGGAAGGGAAAGACGACACGAGTAACGCTCTTATACTCCGGATCGACGATATGCAGGCACCTGTCGACGAACCCGAACACTAGTCAGGTAGATCGGGTGGCTATACCATCTCTTTTCTGTACTTCCCAGCATCCGGTAGGATTTTCATTCACACTCGTGTGAACCTGTCTCACTGCGGTCGAAATTGCAAACCTTTGTATCGGGGAATCACTGAGAACCGGGTATGTCAGAGCAGGTCGTCGTCGTCGGCTCCGGATACGCCGGCGCTGGCGCAGTCAAGAGTCTGGAATCTTCGCTTGACGGTGAGGCAGATATCACCTGGGTATCGGACATCGATCACCATCTGGTTCTCCACGAGACTCACCGCTGTATCAAAGATCCCAGCATCGAAGAGAAAGTAACGATCTCAATCGAAGATATCAAATCGCCGTCGACCGATTTCGTTCAGGCGACCGTCGAACACATCGATACGGACGACCGGCGAGTCGATTTCGCGAACGGTAGAAATATCGAGTACGACTATCTTCTCGTCGGACTCGGGACACAGACGGCGTTTTTCGGTATCGACGGGCTCAAAGAACACGCCCACACGATGAAGAGTCTCGACGACGCACTCGGCATCCACGACGAGGTCGCGACCGCAGCCAACGAAGCAACCCAGACCGATCCCGCCCGGATCGTCGTTGGCGGTGCCGGCCTCTCGGGTATTCAGGTGGCCGGGGAGATCGCGGACTACCGCGACGAACACTCCGCACCGATCGATATCCACCTCGTCGAAGGTCTCGACGAAATCTTCCCGGGCAACGATGCGGGTGTCCAGTCCGCGCTCCGTTCGTTGCTCGAAGAGCGCAACGTGAACATCATGTGTGGCGAGTTCATCGGCGAGGTCGACGAGGATACCGTCTACATCGGCGAGGACGTCGAACTCTCCTACGACGTGCTCATCTGGACCGGCGGAATCACCGGACACGATGCCGTCCGCGATGCGAGCGTGGATAAAGACGACCGGAACTACCGGCTCAAATCGGGCCGAACCTTCCAGACGTCTAAAGAGCGTGTTTTCGCTATCGGTGACGCAGCGCTGATCGACCAGCCCGGCGAAGAGCCCGCACCGCCGACCGCGCAGGCTGCCTGGCAGGCTGCCGAGGTCGTCGGTGAGAACATCGCCCGGGAGATGCGCGGCAAACCGCTCAAAAAGTGGAAATACGACAACAAAGGGACGGTCATCTCTGTCGGCGAGGACGCTGTTGCACACAACGTCTCTGTCGTTCCGTTCGTCGACACGTTCGGTGGGCTCCCGGCGCGGACGCTGAAAAAGGCGATCGCGGCCCGCTGGATCAGCGACATCACGGGCTACAAGCGCGCGCTCGACGCCTGGCCCGATATGTGACAGTCGGCGGTACCGCGTTTTCACTCCAGTCCTAATTTTGCGTGCCAGGCTGACGCCCCGCTCGTTTCTCTCCGGTCGTCCATCTCGGCGAGTAGCGACGCGGCCTTGCTTGCCGTTTTCGCGGCCCGTTGCTCTCCGGTCACTTGGAACTCGCCGGTCGTCCGGTCTGCGTACACTGTACAGACCGCACCCCCGCGGAGCCCGTATATATTCGCGAGTGTCAGGATAGCACTCGCCTCCATCTCGAAGTTGAGTACGTTCGCATTTTTGAGCTCCTCGATATCGCCCTGGCTGCCGCGGGCCCGGAATCCCTCGAATCCCTCCCTGCTCTGGCCGGCGTAGAAACTGTCAGTGCTCGCGGTCAGGCCGACGTGGTAGTCGTAGCCCAGTTCGTCGGCCGCTGCGGCGAGTGCTGCGACGACGTCGTGGTCGGCGACGGCGGGGTAGTCCTCGCGGATGTACTCGCTGCTGGTGCCTTCCTGTCTGACTGCGCCGGTCGTGATGATCAGATCTCCCACGTCCGTCTCCGGCTGGATCGCACCACAGGAGCCGACGCGGATCAGTGTCTCGGCACCGACGCGGGCCAACTCCTCGACGGCGATGGCCGCACTCGGCGAGCCGATCCCCGTCGACGTGGCGGAGATCGGCGTCCCGTCGTGGGTTCCGGTCGCTGTCCGATACTCCCGGTGGTCTGCGAGGACAGTGTGGTCGTCCCAGCCTGCAGTAATTTTCTCGATGCGCTCGGGATTGCCCGGCAGCAGGACTGTTTCGGCGACGTCGCCCTCCTGGAGTTCGAGGTGGTACTGTTCGTCCGCGCTTGGGTCCTCGCTCCCACTCTTTTCGGTCATTGCTGTTCCCCACGTTTTCGTGCCGCGTCTTCGAGTTGATCGGCCGAAATCGTGTCCGGAAGCAACTCACCGAGTCTGTAGATCGGGGTGCTCTCGCCGGCGTCGGTCAGGATCTCGAAGGTATCCTCACAGAACTCCGCGAGTGTCTGGCGGCACATCCCACAGGGTGTGAGCCCGTCCTGAGCCTCGGAGGCGACGGCGAGCTTCTCGAACTCCTGGTGGCCGTCGCTGACCGCTTTGCCGATGGCGACCTCCTCGGCGTGGAGGCTGTTCGAGTAGTTCGCGTTCTCGATGTTACAGCCCGTGTAGACGGTGCCGTCGGCGACCCGGAGCGCCGCACCGACGGGATACTCGGAGTAGGGGATGTACGCGTCGTCGAGTGCGTCGTGGGCCCGCTGTAGTAACTCGTCCATGGATGGGTTGTCGGCGACTGTTCTCAAATAGCCACCGGCGATCGAACAGCCGATTGGCGTCAGAACAGGATGTACAGCATGAGGTAGACCACGATGCCGAGTGTGAAGGAAACGAGCCAGAGCGAGGCAGCGATCTTGCCGACGCGTGGGTGGGGAGTCTCCGGCAACTCCGAGACTGGGTACGCGCTCCCGAGCAACAGCGCGTAATAGACGAAAGGAATACAGACGATCGCCAGCAGGATGTGGATCGCGAGGATTGGGAGATAGACGAACTGCCGGATCAGTTCGGGTCCGGCAAAGATCGTCGTCCCCTCCAGTGAGAGCCGGTAGAGATAGAGGCCGAGAAAGCTGGCAAACAGGAGCGTACTCGCGAGCATCGCCGCTCGGTGGCGGCCGACCGCACCCTGGCGGATCGCGCGGACGCCAGCGAGAATCGTCAGGATGGCAGTCAGGCTGATCGCCGCGTTGAGGTGTGGGATCACCGCGATCAGTCCGTCGTTGCGCGGGAGCAACTCCTCGGGGACAGCACCCAGCACGGCCCCGAAAACGAGCGCGAGCGAGACGACCGTCAGGATACCCGTCAACTCCGGAACCCGATCTCGGACCTGTTGTTGCATGCCTGTACGTTCGAGAGGACTCGCCTTAGGGTTGCGATTTTGAGTAGCGAAAGCCGACTTTGAATTTGTGCAGATCTGGATTTATTACAGCAAGAAAGCCCCCGGTCGTTCGCTGGCTGCGACTCGTTGCGCGCTCCCTATGGTCGCGTGCTTACGTCGTCTCGCTCATCGAACGACCGGCCCCTTTCAGTCCCGGAAACCTCCGGTTTCCGACCCTCGCGGATGCTGCGCACCCGCTCGGTCCCGCCCGGCCTGGAAAACCACAGTGGGCGGGACTTTCTTACTGTTCTGAAAATCACTCTCAGCGACTCTACTCAACCGAGTAGCTCTGTAGAGAATCCCACAAAGTATCTTCAGTCCAGCCGTTTGCTCACGTACGGGCCGTCCTGCTTGTAGTCGAGTTTGTCGCGGTAGTACTGGCGGACGCCGATCCCACTCAGTACGGCGAGTTTGTCGTAGCCGGCATCGGCCGCGAGTTCCTCTGCCTTCGCGATCAGGCGCTGGCCGTAGCCCCTGTGCTGGTGTTTCTCGACCAGCCCCTCTTTGTCGTCTGCCCCTGCACCGACGCCGACCTGGCTGCCGTAGACGTGCAGTTCCCGGACGACGGCAGCGTCTTGGAGTTCCCTGCGGACCGGATCGCCGTCGGACGAGTCCGACGAGCCTCCGCTCGCGGTACTCGCGGAGACGTTCGGGAACCGGAGCCGACAGAAGCCCACGAGAATGTCCTGGTCGAAATCCTCGAAGCTGATGAAATGCTCCGTCCCGCCGCCGGCCTCGTAGGTCTCGATGTCGAGGTCGACCGTCTCCGGCTCGTTGTCGTTGTGGCCGACCTCCCGGCACCGGATACAGTCGCAGGTCCAGCCGTGTTCTTCCATCTTCTGCCAGGCGAGCTGACGGAGATTCGACTTCCAGACGCCGCCCTCGATGAAATCCGCCGGGATGTCGCGCTGGACGCGCTGGAGTCGGGTGTAGCGGGGGATCATCGACTTGATCTCCGCGATCAACTCGGCGGCTTCCTCGTTTTCCAGCGGCTCGAACTCCCCGGTGTGCCACCAGTCGTAGATTGCGGTGCCCTCGACGACCAGCGTCGGATAGATCTTCAGATAGTCGGGCTGCCACTCCGGACGGGAAAAGATCCGCCGGAAGTCCTCCAGACACATCTCCTTGGACATGCCGGGCTGGCCGGGCATCATGTGGAAGCCGACCTTGAACCCCGAATCGCGCAGCCGGCGGTTCGCGTCGATGGAGTCCTGGGTGCCGTGGCCGCGGTGCATCTCCCGGTTGATCCGCGCGAACGTGGTCTGCACCCCGACCTCGACTTTCGTCCCGCCGAGATCCAGCATCCGGTCGATCTGCTCGGGGTCACACCAGTCCGGTTTCGTCTCGAAGGTGGTCGCGACGTTGCGGATATCCCCGAACTCGTTCTCGGCGATCACGTCCTCTAGATACTCGAATTCGTACTCCTCGGGGTCCTGTGCGAAGCTTTTCTCCTGGGCCGGCTCGGGCTGTTTGTCCGGATCGAAGTCGTTCATCGCCTCCAGCGCTCGTTTGACGAACCACTCCTGGTAGTCGTGGCTCCGGGCGGTCATCGTCCCGCCCATCAGGATGAGCTCTGCCTTGTCGATCGGGTGGCCGATCTCCCGGAGCTGTTCGAGCCGGAGTGTGACCTGCCCGTAGGGATCGTAGTCGTTCTGTTTTCCCCGCGCGGCCGCCGGCTCATGGCCGGTGTAGCTCTGTGCGCTCGAAAACTCGGAGTCCGGGCCGCCCGGACAGTAGAGACATTTGCCGTGTGGACACCGTTTCGGCGAGGTCATGATCGCGATCGGCGAGACACCCGACGCCGTCCGGACCGGTTTGCGCTGGAGGACAGACTCCAGTTCGTCGCGGTACTGCTGGGGAGCGAAATCCAGCAGGTCCGAGTGTCGCGGGACCTTCGGCGAGGAGTACTTGCCACAGACCTCTTTTTTCGCGCTTTCGAGGTCGTCGCGTTCGATCTCGCCGTCGAGGATCCGCTCGACGAGCTCCTCACAGGCCTGCTCGAAGGCCTCGCTCTGTTCGGCGGTGTCCGTACTCATTATGTCTAATTGGCGCTTTCGCGCGAATAAGCGTATCGTTTGTGAGACTTGAGTGGTCGGGTTTGGCTGGTGATGACGGCCACTTAGAACAGCAAGAAAGCCCCCGGGCGTTCGACCGTCCGGGACTCGTTGCGCTCCTCGCTCCCTCCAGTCGCTCCGGTGCTTACGTCGCCCGGGACGGATCGAACGCCCGGCCCCTTTCAGTCCCGCCCGGCCTGGAAAGCCACGTCGGGCGGGACTGAAAGGGGCGGAGGCTGTCGGCGAACCCCGACGAAGCAAGGACCTACGGACCGCAGCGAGTCGCGGGAGCCGACAGCCTCGGGGCTTTCTTGTTGTTCGCAGTGCTGTTATTGGTCTTAATCTCTCCTCCTAGAGCTTTCTTGCTGTTTAAGCCAATAATCTCGGAGATCGGACTCCCAATCAAACATTCGTCCCGACAACCTCGTAGCCCCAGACTTTAGTCATCGCACACCAAGGGGTAGACAATGAGTCACACCCGAAAGCCCGAGTGGTTGAAGATGCGCCCACCGTCGGGTGAGCGATTCACCGAGATCAAGCAGACGCTGCGGGACCACGATCTCCACACTGTCTGCGAGGAAGCCTCCTGCCCGAACATGGGTGACTGCTGGAGCGGCCGCAACGGCCCCGGCACGGCCACGTTCATGCTGATGGGCGACCGCTGCTCGCGGGGGTGTAACTTCTGTGACGTCGAAACCGGCGGGATGGAGCCACTCGATCCGAACGAACCGGCAAACGTCGCCAGCGCTGTCTCCGAGATCGGCCTGGAGTACGTCGTGCTCACCTCCGTCGACCGCGACGACCTGGACGACCAGGGCGCAGGACACTTCGCCGAGACGATCCGCGAGATCAAACAGCGCGATTCAGAGATCCTCGTCGAGGTACTCATCCCCGATTTCCAGGGTGAGGAGCATCTCGTCCAGAAGATCATCGACGCAAAGCCGGACGTCATCGCGCACAACGTCGAAACCGTGGATCGGTTGCAGTGGCCGGTCCGGGACCGCCGGGCGGGGTACGAGCAGTCCCTGTCGGTACTCCAGCAAGCCGCCGAAGTGAGTGACGCGTTCACCAAAACCTCGCTCATGCTCGGTGTCGGCGAGTACCACCACGAGGTCTACCAGACGATGCGGGATCTCCGGTCGGTCGGTGTCGACATCGTCACCTTCGGCCAGTATCTCCAGCCCTCCCGCTCTCATCTGGAGGTCTCCGAGTACGTTCACCCCGACGTCTTCGACACCTGGGAGCGCGTCGCCGAGGCGGAACTGGATTTCCTGTACTGCGCGAGTGGGCCGATGGTCCGCTCCTCCTTCCGCGCTGGCGAGTTGTTCATCGAATCGATCCTGCGCGACGACAGTGTCACTCCCTCCGCCTGATAGTGATTATTGCGGTACTTTTCACCCAGGGCAGCGAAAACGGGATTGTTTCGGCCCTACAAGACCGATTCTATCGATAGCCGGTGGTACAGACTCGCAATAATCACTATGAGTAGCGCTGGCGCCTCTTCTTTTACTGGGCCGCAGGCCGGTTTCTTTCGGAGAATAGATACGTTTATTTACAATGGGTTAATTATCTGTCAACATGGGAAAACTGAAAAAAGGCCTGCTGGCCGCTGTCGGTCTCGTCGTTGGAGTTGTAACGCTTCGCAAATTCCGGAACCGCGGCTCTGATTCGACAGACGAAGACGAGTCGGAGTAATCCCGGAGCCGATCTACACGCCAGTCGCTTTCTCGGCTTCTTTCTGGACGAGATAGGAACGGTCGTCGGCGTAGGCCGCGGCCGTTTCCAGCGCGTCCTCGGTCCCGATCTGGGTGAGCGCCCACGCCGCACTCGCACGGACTGCGTCGTCGTCCTCCTCGTCGAGCACGTCACCGAGCGGTTCGATCGCGCGGGTGTCACCGATCATCCCCAGCGCTCGCGCTGCCGACGACCGGATCTCCTCGTTGTCCGCGAGGAGTCGCTGTGCAACGGTGTCGGTCGACTCCTCGCTGCCGATCATTCCGAGCGCCCGCAGCGAAATCTTCTCCAGTTCGACGTCCCCGCCGCCGAGGAAATCCTCGATCGTGTCACGGGCACGCTCGTCACCGATCCGGCCGAGGATGCGGATCGGCTGTTTGTTCCGTCGCTTGGCCAGCGCGTGGACTGGTTCGTAGGCCTCTACTGGGGCGAAATGTTCGAGCGCACTGAGGAGATTCTCCTCCATGAAATCCGAGTCGAACTTGTCGAGTGCGCTCAGCAGCGGTTCGACTTCGCCCTGGGTCTCGTATACTTTGATCGCGCTCATCTCCGGCGGGAAATCCTTCGTTACCTCTGGTTCGAGCACGTCGTAAAAACCTTCTCGGCGGAGCTGTTCGCGGATCTCGAGATCGGTCCACAGCGTCGCATCCTCCAGGTCGCTTTCGAGTGTCCCCGCTGCCTCCAGCAGGGTGGCGATTGTCTCGGCGTCGTCGTCGGGATCGAGTCCCGTCTCGGCGATGGTTTCTCTGGCCGCGGCGAGTTCCTCTGCGACCGCGTCGGGCGCTGTTGCCGTGCGCTCGAAGGACTCACCCAGGGTCTCGTTTGCCGTCGAGAAAAACGTTGAGACGGCCTCCGCGACCTCTGGTTCCCCTTCCTCGGCCCACTCGCTCGTCGTGATCGTCGACTCCGCACTCTCGATTTCGTCGGTGACGTCTTCGAGGTAGGGGCCGCGCTGGTCCTCGACCTGGCTCCGCAGATCCGAAATCCGGTCTTCGAACTCGGCTTTCGGGTCCTCCGGTTCCTCGTCCTCGTCTTCTGGTGGCTCGGGTTCCGGCAACACCGCGGCCTCCAGATCTGCCTCGATCTCCTCGAGCAGTTCGTCGGCGTCGTCGAGATCGTCCTCGGTCTCCGCATCTTCTACCACCGTCTCGGCCTCGTCGAGCCGATTCTCGAAGGTAGACGGATCCGTCACCTCCGGCTGGTCGTCTGATTCCTCGGCTGGTTCTGTCTCGTCGGCGTCGGCCGTCTCATCCTCGGCGTCGTTTGCTGACTCGTCCCCGTCGCTCATGGTTCACACTGTGGGTGTTCGAGGCAAAGGGATTTCCATTCTAATCCTCCCCGTTTGGACCGGATTATTCCACAGAGGCCCGATTCATTACTCGTTATCGAGTTGGTTTTGAACATCGTGATAGATTACTCGCGGTTGAGTTAATTTCTTTCAATTATATACGAAATAATTATAACCTGTGGTCCAGTGACCTAGTACATGATACGCGTCGGCGTCAATGGCTACGGAACAATCGGCAAACGCGTCGCAGATGCTGTACGTTCTCAACCTGACATGAACCTGGTAGGCGTTGCCAAGACCAGTCCCAACTACGAGGCCGAGACCGCGGTCCGAAACGGCTATTCGCTGTACGCTGCAGCGCCCGACCGTGCAGCACAGTTCGCCCGGGCGGGAATCGACATCGCTGGCCCCGTCGACGAACTCGTAGCGGAAAGCGACGTGATCGTCGACGCGACGCCGTCGGGCATCGGTGAACAGAACTGCGAACTCTACGAGGAGTACGATACGAAGGCGATTCTCCAGGGGGGCGAGGACGCAGACGCGGCAGAGACGAGTTTCAACGCTCGCGCGAACTACGATGTCGGTCACGCCGACATCGTCCGGGTCGTCTCCTGCAATACGACGGGACTGGCTCGACTGCTCAAACCGCTGGACGAGGAGTACGGACTCGAGAAAGTCCGCGTTACACTGATCCGACGCGGTGGCGACCCCGGACAGGTCGACCGCGGACCGATCAACGACATCGTCCCCGACCCGGCGGAGATCCCGTCACACCACGGCCCCGACGTCAACACCATCTTCCCGGAACTGGATATCGACACGGCGGGTGTGAAAGTGCCGGCGACGCTGATGCACCTCCACAGCGTCAACGCGACACTGGAATCTGATCCGACGGACCGGGAGATCAAGGAGACGCTCCGCGAGGAGTCACGCCTCTTTTTCGTCCCCGAACAGGCGGGCATCGACGGGATGGGCCCGCTCAAGGAGTTCGCCAGAGACACCGGCCGCCAGCGCGGCGATATCTGGGAGAACTGCCTCTGGGAGGAGTCGATCACGATGGAAGACTCGGAGCTGTACCTGTTCCAGTCGATCCACCAGGAAGCCGACGTGGTTCCGGAGAACATCGACGCGATCCGGGCACTCGCGGGGCAACACACCAGAGAACAGAGCATGCAACTCACGGACAAACACCTCGGCGTGGGGCTCGAAAGTATGTTCCACACAAATCGTCAGCGCGTCGTGCCCTCTTCCGCTGACGACTAGGTCCGCTCTATTTATCCGCCTGGTCGATCAGCACCTGCGCCGCGACGAGTTCCTTCCCGGTCAGTGCGTTGAGATACGCACCGCCAGCGATGGAGATGTGGTCGTAGTTGTCCTCGCCGAGTCCGTACTTGGTGATCGAGCGGGCGGTGTCACCGCCACCGACGACCGAGAGGCAGTCTGTCTCGGCGATTGCCTGCAGTAGTTCCTTCGTCCCGTCGCCGAAGCGCTCGTCCTCGAAGACCCCGACTGCGCCTTTCACGAAGACGGCCTCGGACTCCCGGATGATCGGCGTGTATCTGTCGATGGTGTCGTGGCCGATATCGAAGTACTCCATCTCTTTCGACTCGATATCTTCGAGTGCAATCTCGGCACGCTCGCCGTCCTCGCCCTCGTACGCGAAGTCGACTGGCAGTTCCAGCTGGTCGCTTTTCTCGTCGAGGATATCCTTCATCGTCTCCTCTGTCTCCTCGTACTGGTCATCGAGCAGATCCATACCGCCGACGTCGTAGCCGATCGGGTGGCCCTGGGCCCGCCGGAACAGCTGTCCGGGGAGGCCGCCCAGCAGGAACTTGTCGACCACGTGGCCGAGGTTGTCGATGACGCCGATCACGTCCTTCGATTTGTTGCCGCCGACCACCATCGTCACCTGCCCGTCTGCCTCCTGGGCCTTCTCGGCGACGCCGGTGTTGTAGTCGTACTCGGCCTGCATGACTCGGCCGGCGTAGGCAGGCAGGACGAGTGGGAAGCCGACCGTCGACGCGTGCGCGCGGTGGGCCACGGAGTAGGCGTCGTTGACGTAGGCGTCGAAAAGCGGTGCGAGCGTCTGGACGAACTCGCTTTCGGCGTGTTCCTCCGGCGACTTCTCGGGGAGTTCGTCGTCGGTCATCCGGGTGTTCTCGATCATGAGGATCTCGCCCGCTTCGAGGTCCTCGATCGCCGCCTGTGCGTCCTCGCCGAACGTGTCGGCGACGAACTCGACCGGTTTCCCGACGTGCTCTGCAAGAATCTCCGCGTGCTGTTCCAGCGAGACGAACGTGTCCCGGCCGGGCCGGCCCTGGTGGGCCATCACGACCACTCTGTGGTCGTCGTCGGCGAGTTCGCGGACCGTCTCGGCGTAGCGGTCGAATCTGTTGTTGTCCTGCACCTCACCGTCTTCGACGGGTGAGTTGAGGTCGATACGCACCAGGACGCGCTGTCCCGGTGTGAGGTCGTCGAGTGTGTTGAACGCTGACATGATTGTCTCTGCGAAGGGCTAGGAGAAATGTCTTTGCTTCGGGGCTGTCTACTCGCTGACGAACTCGGCCATGTCGAGCATCCGATTCGAGAAGCCGTACTCGTTGTCGTACCAGGTGAGGATCTTCGCCATGTTGCCGT
>Ga0207714_1001435_pt1 | contig 15329 bp, 12 predicted proteins | sample PonA232FremontCA_2_FD_187270 | JGI IMG/M metagenome (GOLD analysis project Ga0207714, IMG submission 187270) | Marine sediment microbial community from Fremont, CA, USA - Pond A23 Sediment 2 (SPAdes) | ecosystem: Environmental > Aquatic > Marine > Unclassified | place: USA: Fremont, California... | reverse complement strand
GGAACACGTCGGTTTCGTCCGCGCCGACCGCCAGCAGCAGCGGTCCCGCCGATTCGGGGAGATTGCGCGCCGGGCTCAGCGCGTGAACGTCGTCTTCCGTCAGATCCAGCGTTGCCTGCTGATAGGACAACCGGATGGGGTCCAGGTCGTAGATGCCGGAGAGCGACAGACCGCCCGCCACGGCGCCCGGCGGGAGGCCGGAGTCCACGGGCGAATTGGGGTTCAGGGCGTTCACCGCCAGGTGGCCGCCCGCTTCGTGGCCGGCAACGAAAATCCGCTGCGAATCAAAGCCCCATCGGCTCCCCTGCGCGTGCAGGACCGATACCGCGCGCCGCACCTGATGCACCATGTGCCGGATCCGGACCCGGGGCGCCAGATCGTAGTTAACGGCGACGAACCCGATCCCGCGCGCCACCAGGGGCGGGGCGAGGAAGGCGACGTCGCTCTTGTCCCGGGCCTGCCATGCGCCGCCGTGCAGGAAAACGACCACGGGCGCGGCCCGGGCGCCCGCCACGGGAAAGACGTCCATCCGCTCCCCGCGCCAGCGGCCGTAGCCAAGGTCCTGCATCACCCGCGTCCGCGTGCGCGCCACCTGGCTGTCCCGGTGCCAGCGACTGAAATACGCCGCATGCTCGGGCCAGCGCGCGCACACGTTGAGGTCGGCGTTCAGCCGGTCGCGGTCCCCGGCGCCGTTTGCGGTCCCGCTCTCCGCCATTGCGATTCCCCCATGCTCGCCTTGAAAGCGCCTCAACCGCCCGGTCGGCGGCGATCCGGTTGCAAGCGAAGCTTGGCACCCGGCCGCGCGCGCCGTAAAGGACGCCCCCAGCAAAGGACGCCCACAGCGCGCATCCCGGCCGGTGAGGTGCACGTGCGACACGCTGCCATTGGCGCGCGCCGCGTGTGGCGGCTATAAGGCGGCACACGTCCACGCCGGATATTCGGATTCCGCACACGCGCATGACCGCCTTCCGCTTCGTCCACGCCGCCGACCTGCATCTGGATACGCCGTTCGACGGGCTCGCCCGCCTGGGCCGGGACGTGCCGGAAAAGCTGCGCGACGCCTCGCTGCAGGCGTTCGACAACCTGGTCGCGGAGACGCTGCGGGTGGGGGCGCACGCGCTGGTGCTCGCCGGGGACATCTATGACGGCCCCGAGCGCGGCCTGCGCGGACAGTTGCGCTTCCACGCCGGGCTCAAGCGCCTGTCCGAGGCCGGCGTGCGCGTGGTCATGGTGCACGGCAACCACGACCCGCTCGCCGACGGCTGGTCCGCCATCCGCGCGTGGCCGGCGAACGTGACCGTGCTGCCCAGCGACGGCGTGGCCAGTGTGCCCATCCACGCCGAGGGGCGGGAGGTCGCCCGCGTCTACGGCATCAGTTACGCCCGCCGCGACACCACGGACAACCTGGCGCGCTATTTCCCGGCCCATACCGATGCGCCCTTCGCCATCGGGGTGCTCCACGCCAACGTCGGCGCGAACGCCGAACACGCCGCATACAGCCCGTGCGAGCTGTCCGACCTGCGCGCCGCCGACATCGATTACTGGGCGCTGGGCCACATCCACCGCTACCAGCACCTCTCCGAAGGCGCGCCCTGGGCCGTCTACGCCGGGGTGCTCCAGGGGCGCAGTCCCAAGCCCAGCGAGCAGGGCGCCAAGGGCGCGGCCGTGGTGGACGTGGCGGAGAACGCGGTCCAACGCGTGAGCTTCGCGCCGCTGGACGTGGTGCGCTTCGCCGGGCTGGACGTGGATGTCGCGGGCATTCGCGACATCCCGGAGCTGCAGACGCACCTGCAAAGCGCGGCCGACTCGGCCGTTGCCGAAGCCGGCGACCGGCAGCTCATCCTGCGCGCGCGCCTGACCGGGCGCGGCCCCGTGCACGCCGCGCTGCGCGGCGACGACGCGGTTGCCGACCTGCGCGCGGCGCTCCAGGAGGCGAGCGGGCGCGTCTGGTGGGACCGGGTCGTGGACGCCACCGCACCGCCCATCGATCCGGACGCGATCCGGCGGCGGGGCGACTTCGCCGCCGAGCTTCTGGGCCGCGCTGACGCCCTCGCGGCCGATCCCGACGCGCGTGCGGCGTTCCTCAAGCGCCACTGCCGGCCCTCGGACCGGCGCCTGCGCGGCTTCGTCGAGGCGGATGACACGGCGGACGAAAGCGAGCTGCTGGACGCCGCCGTCATGGAAGCCCTGGACCGGTTGGAGCCGGCGGACGAATCATGATCATCCGGGGCTGGCACATCGACGGCTTCGGCGTCTTCCGCGACCGCCGCACGGAGGCCCTGGGGCCCGGCCTGACCGTGCTTTACGGCCCGAACGAGGCGGGCAAGAGCACGCTGCTCGCGTTCATCCGGGGCGTGCTCTTCGGTTTTCCGGACAAGCGCTCCAGGGGCAAGCAGCCGCTGTATCCGCCGGTTCACGGCGGGCCGCACGGTGGCCGCCTGTTCGTCGAGCACGACGGCGAAGGCTTCACGATCGGGCGCAGCGCCAGCAGCCGCAAGAACGCCGCGCGCATCCGCGACGCCGACGGCAAGGACCGTCCGGAGGGTGAGCTGACGCGGCTGCTGGGCGGTGCGGACCGGACCCTGTTCCAGAATGTCTTCGGCTTCAGCCTGTGGGAGCTGCAGGAGCTGGACACGCTCACGGCCGAGAGCGTGCGCGACCGGATCTTTTCCGGCGCCATCGCCGGGGCCGGGCGCGATGCCCGGGCGGCCGCGGACGACTTGGAAAAGGCCGCGCGCGGGTTGTACCGCCCGGACGGGCGCGCCCGGAACCACCGCATGAACGAGCTGCTCCAGGAAATCCGGGACATCGACGACGAACTCGCCGAGGCCCGGACGGCCGCGCGCGCCTACCCGGAGAAGCTGCAGGCCGAAGCCGAGGCCCAGCGCGCGGTGGAAGAGCTGCGCGGCGAGCTGGATTCCAAGCGCGCACGGAAGGCGGCGCTGGAGCGCCTGCTGCGCCTCTGGGACCAGTGGTGCGCGCGCGAGGACGCGCTGGCCGAGCTCGAGACGGCGACGGGGTACAGCTTCCCGCGCACCCGGCCGGTCCAGCCCGACCCGGCGCTGACCGACCGCCAGCGCCGTGCGGCGCAGCTTCGCGAGAGTCTGGCCCTACAGCGCCAGCGCCTGACGGACCGCGACACGCGCGCGGACGAGCTGGCCCAGGCGAAGACCAGCCTGGCGCACGCCCTGGACGCCCTGGGCGGGGACTGGACGGCCGAGGGCGTCGAGGCCTTCCGCATGACCATCCCCGAGCGCGAGACCATCCGCGCCTGGGAGCACGACCGCGAGGCGGCCCGGTCGCGCGTGGCCAAGGCGGAGGAGCAGCACGACGCCGCGGCGAAACGGCTCAAGGAGGCGCAGGACCAGGAGCAGAAGCTTCAGGACGCGCTGGACGCGGAGACGGACCCGCCGCCCGACCTGGCCACGCTGCGTGCCCGAGAGGACGCGCTGGACCGGCTGCGCGCGGAGCTTACCGGCTTGGAAAGCCGGCGCCGGGACGCCGAGAACAAGCGGAAGATCGCGGACGACCGCGGCGAGCGCGTCGCCGATCTGGAAGCCCAGCAGGGCGCTGGGCTCATCGCCGCCGTTGCGCTGGGCCTGCTGGCGCTGGGCGCCGCCGCGGTCGCGGGCGGGCTGGCCACCGGCCTGGCGGCGCTCGGAATCGGCGCCGGCGCGGTGCTGGTGCTGTTCGGCGCCGCCCTTTTCCTGGCGCAGCGCCGTGGCAGGGCCGCGCAGGCGCAGCGCCTCGCCAAGGCGCGCCGCGACCGGGACGACGCCGCCGAGGCCGCGGATGCCGCCGAGGCCGAAGCCGCCCGCTACGAAACGCAGGTGGCCCAGTCCGCGGCCGAGCTGGGCTTCGCCGCCGTCCCGGAGGAGGCCGAGCGCGTCCAGGCCGCCAGCGCGCTGCGCGAGTCCCTGGAACACCGCCGGCGCCTGGACGCCCAGGTGCGCGAACGCGCCGATGCGGCCAAGGTCGTGGAGGCGCGCCAGCGCGAGGTCGACGCGGCGGAAAAGGCGCTCGAAACGGCGCAGCAGGCGCGCGACGACCTGGAAGCGGACTGGGCGGCGTGGAAGCGCGAGCGCGGCTTTCCCGCCCCGTTGACCCCGCAAGGGGTGCGCGACTTCGCCCAGCAGATCGAGGCCGCGCGGCGCGCGCTTTCGGAAAAGCATTCGACAGAACGCGACCTTGAGGCGCTGCGCGAGGCCATCGCGGGCTGGGAGGACGCGGCACGCGGTATCCTGGCCGAGCGCGGCCGGAACACGGATGCCCACGGCGAGGCGCTGATCCGCGCGTTTAACGCCACGGCCGAGGCGATCGCCGCGGAGCAGGATGCGTATGCTCGGGTCGCGGCGGCGGAACAGGCGATCCAGCGCGAGGCCGGGCACGATTCCGAGCAGGCGGCCGAACTGCGCGCGACCCTGGCGGACGGAGACGTCCAGACCTGGCGCGCCGAGCTGGGCGATCTGGACGATCGGCTGAGCGACACCCAGCAGCGCCACGAGGATGCGGTGGCGCGGCATCAGGCGGCGAAGAGCGACCGCGAGGCGGTCGAGCAGTCCGACCGCATCGCCGAGCTGGAAACCCGGCGCAACCAGATCGTCGACGAGATGGGGCGCACCTACCGGCGCTGGCAGGAACTCACCGCCGCGCAGGCCATGGTCGCGGAGACGCTGGAGCAGTTCGAGCGCGAGCGCCAGCCGGCGGTGTTCGCCAACGCCAGCGAGCGCCTCGGGTTCTTCACCCAGGGGCGCTACGTCCAGATCCGCCAGGACCCGGACGGGCAGGGCTTTAGCGTGCTGGACAGCGACCTGAACCCCATCGCGCCCATCGACCTTTCGCGGGGCACCCGGGAGCAGCTCTATCTCGCCGTGCGCCTGGGCCTGATCGAGGAGTTCATGGGCCGCGGCACGGCGCTGCCGCTGGTCATGGACGAGATCCTGGTGAATTTCGACCCCGAGCGTATGGCCGCGGTGGCGCGCGAGCTGGGCCGTTTCGCCGAGGACCGCCAGATCCTGCTGTTCACCTGCCACCCCGAGATCGCCGAGCGCGTGACCGCCCACGCACCCAACAGCCGCGCGCTGGCCATGACCGAATTGGGCGCGGAGGCGGTAGAGCCAGCGCTTTCGTAGCCGCAATCTCTCGTCAACTGAAGCGTAAGGCCACACCGCGCACGATTTCGCACACGGCGGTATATTGTCCCACGTGTGCCGTGAGGAGTTGGGACCGAGATGCGGCTGGCTGGGGCTTTGCCTGTTTGTATGGGGATTGTGTTGCTCGCGCTCGCCGGCACGGCGGTGGCCCAGGGCTATGCCGACGGGGAGCACGCGTTCGCTCGGGGCGAGGGGGAACGCGCCCGGGCGCTATGGCGGCCGCTCGCCCGGGTCGGGTCGGTGCGCGCACAGCACGCCCTGGGCGTGCTGCTCGACCGGGGCAAGGGCGATGTGGCCGCGGACCCGGCCGCGGCGGCGCGCTGGTACCGCCGTGCGGCCGCACAGGGGCATCGTGACGCGCAGACCAATCTGGGCCGGCTGCACGCCCAGGGGCGCGGGGTCGCGGAAGATCCGGAACGGGCGGTCAAGCTTTGGCACCGAGCGGCCCAACACGGTCACCCGGTGGCGCAGTACAATCTGGCTCTGGCGTATCGGCAGGGCCGGGGGGTTCCGGCCGATCCGCCGCGCGCCGCGCGCTGGCTGCGCCGGGCGGCGCACCAGGATCTGGCGGCGGCGCAGCGCCGGATCGCTGCGTGGTACCGGCAGGGCGTCGGCGTGGCCCGCGACCCGGCGCGCGCGCTGGCTTGGCTCGACCGCGCGGCGGGCCGGGGCGATCCGCGTGCGGCTCGGCAAGCGCGTCGGTTGCGCGAGCGCGGGGTAACGCCGGCGCAGATTGGCGAAGGCCCCGACACCCTGAGGAGACGGGGCGTCGGACGCCGGTATGCGGTCTGGCTCGGGTCCGCGTCCACGCGCCGCGGCGCGCGGGCGCGCTGGCGCGATCTGCGGCGGCGCCTCGACGGCGCGCTGAGGGATCTGCGGCTGCGCGTGCGCACGCCGGCCGGCCGAGCGCACCGGGATCCCGGGGTCAGCCGGCTGTTGGCCGGCCGCTTCGCCGACGCGGATGCGGCAAACGCCGTTTGCCGGCGTCTGCAAAGCCGGGATCGGGCGCTTTTCTGCCAGGTGATCCAGACGGCGCCTTGACCTTAACGCGCCGGGCTGGCGGCTTGTTCCGGTGGCCGGCGGCACCACCTGGAAGACATGGCCTACTACCGCATCGATCCCGACCGTGTCGCGGCGAACCGGCGCCGCAACATCATGCACGCGGCCCTGCTCGTGGGCAGCATGACGGCCCTGCTCGCCGCCGTGGGCTGGTTCATGGCGGGACCGGCGGGGCTCATCCTGATCGCGTTCTTCGCCGGCACGACGCTGACCATCGGCCCGCGCATTTCCCAGCGCATCATGCTGCAGATCTATTCGGCGCGCCCGCTGGTCCGGCGCGAGGTGCCCATGATCTACGATCTCGTGGACGCGCTGCGCGAGCGCGCAGAGATCGCGACGCCGGTGAAGCTGTACTACATCCCCAGCCGGCTCATGCTGGCGTTCACCGTCGGCGGGCAGGATTCCATCGGCATGGCGCTGTCCGACGGGCTCCTGCGCAAGCTCTCGGGCCGCGAGATCAGCGGCGTGCTCGCCCACGAGCTTAGCCACGTGGCGCACCACGACCTAACGCTCATGGCGCTGGCGGACTTCGTCACCAAGGTTACACGCACCCTGGCGATGCTCGCGCTCATCCTGCTTGCGATCAATCTGCCCTATCTCATTGAGGGCAACGTGGCGATACCCTGGCCACCCATCGTTTTGCTGATGGTGGCGCCGCTGCTCAGCCTGCTGCTCCAGCTCGGCCTCTCGCGGGCGCGCGAGTACGACGCCGACGCGGGTGCGGCCCTGCTCACCGGCGATCCCGAGGCGATCGCCTCGGCGCTGCAGAAGATGGAGGCCCAGCAGCGCCGCTATTGGGAAACGCTGGTGGGCCGCGAGGGGTCGGCGGACCAGCCGTCGCTGCTGCGCACCCACCCGCGCACGCAGGATCGCGTGGATGTGCTGGCGCAGTATACCCGCCGCGAGGAGGGCGCGCTGCCCGAGCTTCCGCCCGAAGTCCTGCCGCCACTGGACGGCGCGGACGGCCGACCCAAGCGGCGCTTCCACGGCTTCCGCTTTTGACCGGGAGCGCGAACCAGGATGCCGGAAGAGCAAACGCCGATGACCTCGGGTTGCGAGATTCTCACCCTCGACGAAATGTATCGCGCCGACCGCGCTGCGATGGCCGCGGGCGTGGCCGGCGTCCGGCTCATGGAGAACGCCGGTGCGGCCGTAGCGAGCCGGGTCATGGCGCTGGCCGGGCCGGGCGCGCGCGTGACCGTGCTTTGCGGGCCGGGCAACAACGGCGGCGACGGCTTCGTCGCGGCGCGCCACCTGCGCACGCAGGGCTACCCGGTGCGCCTCGCGCTGCTGGGCAGCCCCGACAGGCTCGGCGGGGATGCGGCGTGCCACGCGGCCGTCTGGGGCGGTGACATCGAGACCCTCGATCCCGCCTGCCTCGACGACGCCGAAGTGGCCGTGGACGCCCTTTTCGGGGCGGGGCTGACGCGCCCGCTCGAAGGAGCGCCGGCCCGGGTGGTGGAGCGCCTCAACGCGTCCGGGATTCCCGTTGTGGCGGTGGACGTGCCCAGCGGCATCGGCGGCGATACCGGCGAGGTGGTCGGGGAACTGGCCGTCCAGGCGAGCGCGACGGTAACCTTCTTCCGGCCCAAGCCCGGCCATCTGCTGTATCCCGGGCGCGCCCACGGCGGGCGCCTCGCGGTGATCGACATCGGGATTCCCGAGGGTGTTCTGGCCGACATCGCGCCCCGTCAGGCGCGCAACGATCCGAAGTTGTGGCGCGACGCCTGGCCCTGGCGCGCAGCCGACACCCACAAGTACCGGCACGGGCACGCGGTCGTGTTTGGTGGCGACACGGCAACCGGCGCGGCCCGCCTGGGCGCCCGGGCGGCGCTGCGTACCGGGGCGGGACTCGTCACCGTGGCCGTACCCGAAACGGCCCTGGCGATCTACGCGGCGGATTGCGCCAGCGTCATCACGCAGCCCCTGGCGCCGGCGGACGCGCTGGACGACCTGCTCGCCGATGCCCGCAAATCGGCGTTTCTCATCGGCCCGGGGGCGGGCGTGACCGAGACGACGCGTGCGCGGGTCGGGACGCTGGTTGCCGACGGCCGGCCGCTGGTGCTGGACGCCGACGCGCTTACCGTCCTCGCCCGGGCCGACCGGATGCCGCCGCTTCACGAGCATACCGTCATCACCCCGCACGAGGGCGAGTTCGCCCGGCTGTTTCCCGATCTTGTCGGGGACAAGCTGACGCGCGCGCGCGCCGCCGCCGCGCGCCTGGGCTGCGTGGTGGTGCTCAAGGGGCCGGATACGGTGGTGGCGGCGCCGGATGGCCGCACGACGGTAGCCGACAACGCACCGCCCGAGCTTGCCACGGCGGGCAGCGGCGACGTGCTCGCCGGGATCGTGCTAGGTGCGCTGGCCCAGGGCGTATCCGCGGTGGACGCGGCGCGCGCGGGGGTGTGGCTGCTCGGGCGCGCCGCCCAGGATGGCGGCCCCGGCCTGATTTCCGCGGACCTGCCGGAGCGTCTCCCGATGGCACTGGCCGCGATGCGCGGGTCCGACGCATTTCCGTAAAACTTTTGGCGAGCAATCGCAACGGCCGGGGCACGACAATCCGGTCCGGGATTCGGGCCGATGTCGTGGTCGTGACGATTGTAGTCCAGGTGGCTCTTAACTGCGCTTTAAAGAACGTCGATCCAGAATCAAGCATCATGATGGTGCGCGCCGCCAGGCGTCCTCGAAGCGTCGCCCCAATGGTTGCGCGCCTGAACCGGGGCCGAAAGGTTTTGCCATGCTGGCAGAAGCGTTCGAGCGGCTGCGCAACCGGCGCGGCGGGCGGGCCGACGTCACGCCGGGCGCGGTGTTCCGCCACGAGACCCGTGACCGGGCCGTGGAAACGGCCGAAGTGATCGACCTGCCGCGGGACGGGATCGGCATCGCCCACGTGCGCTTTCGCGTGCGGATCAGCCGCGGCGACGCCGTTTTCGTCGACGAGGAGCGTGTCCTCGCCCTGGAAAGCTTCCGTGCCCGCTTCGGCGCCGGCGCCGGTTTCGCGCCGTAGGCCGGTCGCGCCGGCGGAACCGCGGTGCCCGGAACAGGCTCGCGCGCGTCTTGCGTGATCGGCTGCGATGGGTTACGTCCATCCGACAACCGGTGTCCGCGGGCGTGGCGGAACTGGTAGACGCGCTGGTTTTAGGTACCAGTGGGGCAACCCGTGGGGGTTCGAGTCCCTCCGCCCGCACCAGTCATCTCGCGCCGGCGGTTGCCGCGCGCTGGCGTATTCACAACACATCCCAACGACGAGAAAGGGGCCGAGCGGTCCATGCAGGTTACCGAGACGCACGCCGAGGGGCTCAAGCGTGAATATCGTGTGGTCGTCGAGCAGCAGGAAATCGACGAACGGGTGCAGGACCGGCTGAAGGAAATCGGCCAGAGCGCGCAGATTCCCGGATTCCGGCCGGGTAAGGCGCCGATGAGCATCCTGCGCCAGCGCTTTGGCCAGGCCGTGCTGGGCGAGGTCGTGGAGAAGGCCGTCAACGAGACCTCGGAGCAGGCCCTGCAGGAACAGGATGTCCGCCCGGCCGAGCAGCCGCAGATCGAGATCGAGTCCTTCGAACAGGGCCAGGATCTCAGCTACAAGATTTCGCTCGAACTGCTGCCCGACATCGAGCCCGTTGACTTCTCCGAGGTCGCTGTGGAGCGGGTCAAGGTCAGCCTGCCCGAGGACGAGGTCGAAAGCGCGATCAAGCACATGGCCAGTCAGGTCGCGGAAAGCGAGCCGATTTCCGAAGACCGGCCCGCGGCCGAAGGGGACGTCGTGGTGATCGACTTCCAGGGCACCGTGGACGGCGAGGCCTATCCGGGCATGGACGCCACGGATCATCACCTGGAGCTGGGCTCGGGTTCGTTGATTCCGGGCTTCGAGGAGCAGCTCACGGGTGCGCACGCGGGCGAGACCCGCGAGGTCCGCGTGACCTTTCCGAGCGACTTCAACAACCAGGAACTCGCCGGCCGCGAGGCGGTGTTCCAGGTCACGGTGAAGGAAATCCGGCAGAAGTCGGAGCCTGAAATCAACGACGAGCTGGCGCAGCGCGTGGGCGCGGAAGACCTTGAGGACCTGCGCAGCAAAGCGCGCGAGAATCTACAGCAGCAGTACGACCAGGCCGCGCGCACCGAGGTGAAGCGCAAGGTGCTGGACCAGCTCAACGAGAAACACAGTTTCGATTTGCCGCCGTCCATGGTGGAGGCGGAGTTCGACCAGATCTGGCAGCAGATCGAACAGGACCGCCAGCAGGGCCGGTTGGACGCCGAGGACTCGCAAAAGAGCGAGGACGAACTCAAGGCGGAGTACCGCCGGATCGCCGAACGGCGGGTGCGCCTGGGCCTGTTGCTCTCCGAGGTGGGCCGGCGCAACAACATCGACGTCAGCCAGGAAGAGCTTCAGCAGGCGCTGATCAACGAGGTGCAGCGCTATCCGGGCCAGGAACAGGAAGTCCTGCAGTACTACCAGAACAACCAGAACGCCCTGGCCGCGCTTCGGGGCCCGGTGTTCGAGGACAAGGTCATCGACTATATCCTGGAACTGGCGGACGTCACCGAAACAGAGATGTCCCCGGATGAGTTCCGGGAGCGCATGCAGAACCAGCAGGAGAACCGCGAGGCGGCGTAACGCCCTTGCGCCGCGGTTTTCGGTGACGCGCGCCGGCGAGCGAGCACGACCCCAAGCGGCGGATATCCACCATGAGCGATTCCAACGACATCTCCATGAATACCCTCGTCCCCATGGTCGTCGAGCAGACGAACCGGGGGGAGCGGGCGTACGACATTTTCTCGCGCCTGCTCAAAGAGCGGATCGTCTTCCTCACCGGGCCCATCAACGACGGCGTGGCGAGCCTGGTGTGCGCCCAGCTTCTTTTCCTTGAGTCGGAGAACCCGAACAAGGACATCGCGTTCTACATCAACTCGCCGGGCGGCGTGGTCTCGTCGGGCCTGGCGATCTACGACACCATGCAGTACATCCGCCCGGACGTGACCACGGTCTGCATCGGTCAGGCGGCCTCGGCGGGCTCGCTGCTCCTCATGGCCGGCTCGGCGGGCAAGCGCTTCGCGCTGCCCAATTCGAAAATCATGATCCACCAGCCGTCCGGCGGGTTCCAGGGACAGGCGACGGACATCGAGATCCACGCCCGCGAGATCCTGGCCACCCGTCGCCGTCTGAACGAAATCTACGCCTTCCATACCGGCCAGCCGCTGAGCACGGTGGAGGAGGCGATGGAGCGCGACCGCTTCATGACCTCCGAGGACGCGAAGGAGTTCGGCCTGATCGACGCCGTGGTCGAGCGCCGGCCCGGCGGCGGCAAGGACGACAAGAGCGCGGCCAAGGACAAGCCCGAGGGTGGCGAGGACCGCACCTGACCCGGGCGCGGTCTGTACGCACCCGGAACGCCTTGCGCGGGCCGCGGCCGCTCAGGTCGCGGCTCGTTTTTGTGGGCGGCCCGGGCATCCCAAGGGTGGGCGACGCGGGTGTCCCGGGATATGTCCCGCATAGGCGTTTTTGGCATTGTGCGGGCGGAGACCCCATGTCTACCATAGAACGGATGGAGGCTGGAGCGATCTCGGCGAGGACATGACGAAAGCAGGTCATAGCGATAGCAAGAATACGCTGTATTGCTCTTTTTGCGGCAAGAGTCAGCACGAGGTGCGCAAGCTCATCGCCGGGCCGACGGTGTTCATTTGCGATGAGTGCGTCGCCTTGTGCATGGACATCATTCGCGAAGAGAACCGGACGACACTGGCGAAGTCGCGTGAGGGCGTGCCTTCGCCCCAGGATATTGCTCAGATCCTTAACGACTATGTCATTGGCCAGGACCATGCCAAGCGCGTGCTCTCCGTGGCCGTCCACAACCACTACAAGCGTCTCGCCCATGCGGCGAAAAACAACGACGTCGAGCTGGCCAAGTCCAACATTCTGCTGATGGGGCCGACGGGCTGCGGGAAGACGCTTCTCGCCCAGACCCTGGCGCGCATCCTGGATGTGCCGTTCACCATGGCGGATGCGACCACGCTGACCGAGGCCGGCTATGTCGGCGAGGACGTGGAAAACATCATTCTCAAGCTGCTGCAGGCGGCGGATTACAACGTCGAGCGGGCGCAGCGCGGCATCGTCTACATCGACGAGATCGACAAGGTTTCGCGCAAGTCGGACAATCCCTCCATCACCCGCGACGTCTCCGGGGAGGGCGTGCAGCAGGCGCTGCTCAAGCTGATGGAGGGCACCACCGCCTCGGTGCCGCCCCAGGGCGGGCGTAAGCATCCCCAGCAGGAATTCCTGCAGGTGGACACCACCAACATCCTGTTCATCTGCGGCGGCGCCTTCGCCGGGCTGGAGAAGATCATCTCGCAGCGCCACCAGGGGTCCTCGATCGGCTTCGGCGCCGACGTCCGCGCGCCCGAGGAACGCGACGCCGGCGAGATCCTCAAGGACGTGGAACCCGAGGATCTGCTCAAGTTCGGCCTGATTCCGGAGTTCGTCGGCCGCGTTCCGGTGCTTGCCACGCTCAACGACCTGGACGAGGACGCCCTGGTACAGATCCTCACCGAGCCCAAGAACGCGCTGGTGAAGCAGTACAAGCGCCTCTACGAGATGGAGAACGTGCACCTTGAGTTCACCGAAGATGCGTTGCGCGCCCTTGCGGAACGGGCGATCGCGCGGCGCACCGGGGCGCGGGGCTTGCGTTCGATCCTCGAGGGGATCCTCCTCGATTCCATGTTCGAGCTGCCCAGCCTGCAATCGGTGGAGGAAGTGGTCATCAACCGCGAGGTCGTCGAAGGCCGCTCGCAGCCGCTTTACATTCACAGCGAGCGCCGGGAGGACCTGGGAACAAGCGCCTGAGATGCGCAGGCAAATGTTTGAAGTGCCTGCTCAATAAACAAAATTTAACAGAATGACGCGGCGGCTGGCGGATCAATACCGGTGAAACCGGCCGGGATCCGCCAAAATCGCGCCATCGCCGATTGACCAACGGGATGCGGACTCTTACACTTCTGGCGCTGTCGGATAGCCCGAGGGGGCCTGATCCGTTTGCAGCGCAACGAGTCGTGGGGGGTTCAACGTGAACAAAAATGAGCTTATTGACGCTGTCTCCAAAAAGACTGGCTTGACCAAGGCTGATACGGCGAAAGCCGTTGACGGCGTCTTTGACGAGATCACGGATTCACTGAAGAGCGGCGACGAAGTGCGCCTCGTCGGGTTCGGCACTTTTTCCGTCGCAAAGCGGGCCGCCTCCGAGGGGCGCAATCCCCGCACCGGTGAGACGATTTCCATTCCGGAAACCCGCCAGCCCAAGTTCAAGGCGGGCAAGGCGTTGAAAGACGCTGTGAACTGATCGCGCCGGTGCCGGCGCGCGCCGGCCGTTGCCCCCCGGGGGGCTGCGGGGGGTGCGGTCGCCCGCGCCAGTCTGTCTCAAGCGGTCCCTTGCACAGCCCGTCCGTCGATCTTAATGGTTGCCTTCGAGGCGGGCGGTTAGCTCAGTCGGCAGAGCGTCTGGTTTACACCCAGAAGGTCAGTGGTTCGAGCCCACTACCGCCCACCATAAAAGATCAGATGTTGCGCTGGCCCATGCCGAATCGGCGATTATTGGCGGCCAGTAGCCCGATTTCAGCCTGAACATGAACGAGAGCCTGACGCGCCGGCGTGGACCGTCGGGGCTTACGGTGTGGCTTCGGGCTGCGGTCGCAGCGGCTCCACGCGTTCGGCGAGCCGATCGCGGATCTCCGCCGCCGTGTAGGTGTCCGGTCCGGGGCGGGTCGGCGAATCCGTATGCACGAGAATTTCGGCGCTCGCGCGGTAGCGCACCTCGGGGTGCACGGTGACGTCGTCAAAGTACCCGCAGGGCCAGCAGGCGTCGAAGCAGCCGGTGCAGGGGCTGTAAACCGGCCGCGTTCCGATACGCCGGTAGGACGTGCGCTTCTCGATATCCCGGGTTATGACGGTGAACGCGGTGCCGCCGCCGGCCTGGGTCAGTTCGGCTGCGCGATAGAGCAGATAGTCCGCGACCTGTTCGCGCGGGGTCAGCCGATTCCCGGAGACGATCACGCGATACCGATTCGGCGCGAGCTGCTGCTCGCGGTAGCCATCGCTGCCGTCGGCCGGCGCATACGGAGTCGGCTGCGTGCATGCGGCGAGCAGGCCCAGGGTGAGAAGCCCGATAACGCGCGCGATCGCGGTGGATGGCGGCATGGCGACTCCCGGAGCGGCTCGCATGGGGTGAAGATAGGTGCCGCCCGACGCCGTGCAAGATGTGGCCTGTGGGTGCGCGACGGCGGGCCTCGCGGCGGTGCCGAAAAAGAAGTGCCCCGGGATGTTACGCGCGTGTTGACAGGCGGCCCGCCGTTTTCTAAATCCCCGTCAGCGACGCGGCGAAAGGCATCGCAACGACGCGCTCGAACGCGGTGGTAACGTCGCATCGCGGGGGTGTAGCTCAGTAGGTTAGAGCGCTGGCCTGTCACGCCAGAGGTCGCCGGTTCGAGTCCGGTCACTCCCGCCATTCCTTCTGTTTTCCCGTTCACAATTCGGTCGGTGTCCGGCAACGCAATCGAATCGGTTTTATCCTGACGGGTGCGGCAGGTGATGCATCGTGTCGCGCGGGCCGACACCCCATGCCACAAATGGTTGTTTGCCCTGTGGACCTGAGCCACATTCCTGACCCCAGAGGCGCTGACGCCGGGACGGCGACGTGGTATAGGCGGCGCGACTGGCAGTGCAGCGGGGTAACCGGGCCATGGACAGCATTCTGCAGGAATATCTGCCCATCCTGATCTTCTTCGGCGTGGCCATCGGCCTGGCAGGCCTGATGGTGCTCGCGTCGCTCATCGTGGCGCGCCAGAATCCGGATCCGGAGAAGGTCTCTCCGTATGAATGCGGGTTCGAAGCGTTCGACGATGCCCGGAGCCGGTTCGACGTTCGCTTCTATCTCGTCGCCATCCTCTTCATTATCTTCGATCTCGAAGTGGCGTTCCTGTTCCCCTGGGCGGTTTCGCTCAACGAGACCGGTGTCTTCGGCTTCTGGTCGATGGTGGTGTTCCTCGGGATCCTCACCGTCGGATTCATCTACGAGTGGAAGAAGGGAGCCCTGGAATGGGAGTGATGTCGCTGGATCGGCGCGCGGACGC